>Ga0209382_10010309_pt1 | contig 11650 bp, 9 predicted proteins | sample SoiMetdeltSBSDD5_FD_187599 | JGI IMG/M metagenome (GOLD analysis project Ga0209382, IMG submission 187599) | Bulk soil microbial communities from a Populus tree surrounding site in Tennessee, USA - Soil MetaG P. deltoides SBSDD5 (SPAdes) (version 2) | ecosystem: Environmental > Terrestrial >...
GCTCCGTGGAGGCGGAGGCCGCGTTTCGGCGCGCCATCGCGCTCAAGCGCGACTATGTCCGTGCGCACTGCGACCTGGGCGAGCTCTACGCGGAGCAGGGACGGCTCGACGAGGCGGAGTGGGCGTACCGCGAGGCGATCCGGCTCAAGCCCGACTCACTGACGGCGTGCGCCGCGCTGCCGGGCGTGCTGCTCGCGGCCCGGCGCTACGCCGACGCGGAAGTGGCCGCGCGCGCGGCGCTCGCGCTCAACTTCGAGGTGGCCCGCGCGCACTTCGATCTGTGGGCGGCGCTGGAGGCGCAGCGCGATTGGGCTGGGCTGGCGACGGCGACCACCGAGTTCCTGACCAAGCGTCCGGACCATCCGGACGCCCGCACGCGACTCGGCCGCGCGCGCGCCGAGCTGGCGCGGCTCAGCGGGCCGGCGCCGAGCTCGCGGACGGCGCGCCGAGCAGGAGCCGACTGAACTCGTCGAGCTCGCGCCGAGGCGTGTCGGCGCGCTGCCGCAGCGCCTCGAGCACGGCCCCGGGGTTTTCTTCGAGCGCGCGCGTCGTCTTCTCGAACACGCGCACCAGTCGGTTCGCTTCTTTTTCCGCCTTCGCGGAGGCCACCGAGCTCGCGAGACCGCTGGCCGCCGACAACATTCGACTGTCGAGCTTGACGTAAGCGCCCACGGTGGGCACGACGACGTCTTTGCCGGCCGGAGCCGGTGTCGTCGTCCACTCCACCGTCACGACGGCCTGGCCGCGGATGTTCGGCAGGATCGAGTGCTGATACTGCCCCTTGAGGTACATCACGCGCATGCCGGGTGCCTTGTGCACGACCTCGAGGGCACCGACGGCGCCCCAGCCGTCGTCCAGCATGAGCCCACTGGACGTCCGCCAGATCCGATAGCGCGCGACTTTCAAAGCGCGCGTGACGTGGGTCGCGAACTCGGGATGGTCCAGGAGGTATTCGAAGATGTCGCGGCGCGAGACGAACGACTTCCCCTCGATCCGCGTCTTGAGCGCGGCATCGTCCGTGACCGCCGCCAACCGCGCGCGCACGCCCGCCGGAATGTCCGCCGGCAGCGTGGGGACCAGACGGCGGGCGAAGGCGGGCGTCGTGAGTGTCACGACCGTCGCGATGACGAGGACAGCGATGAGGCAATGCCGCTGCACGACTCGCCGATTATCGCATGACCCTTGACGACGGGCGGCGCCATCCGTACCCTCGGCCCACTCGGCCCGAACCCGACCGCCGGCTCCATCGCGCCGGAGCACAGGAGCGGGATGCTGCAGTATCTGTACGCCGTCGTCGAAGGACTGCCGGCGAGCTGGCGGCCCCCGCCGCCCGTGATCGGCGAGCGTGTCGAACGACGCGCGCTCGAAGGTCTGGTCATTCTGTTCAGCGCCGCCGTCGTGGTTCCGCCCGCGACGCCGACGACGCTCGCGCTGCACCACGACGTCGTCGCCTCCGCCCTCGAGGCCGAAGGATTGGTGCCCTTCCGCTACGGCACCGCGCTGCGCGCGGCGGAGGTGGATGGCTGGCTGGCGCATGAGCGCTCGGCGCTCGACGGTGCATTGGCCAGCGTGCGCGGCTGCGTCGAGATGAGCGTCAAGCTCCTGCGCCTGGACATGGCGCCGATGGCGGAGGCCACGCGCGACGCCGCAGACGAGGCGAGGCTGCGCGAGCTCGCCGACCAGATCGTCGAGCGCGCCGCGCTCGCGCAGTGGCGCTATCGACCCGCCGGGACCGCGGGCAACGTCGTCGCCTCCGTGGCGTTCCTGCTCCCCCGGACGGAGCTTCCCGATTTCCTCGCCCGAATCGCGCCCGTGGCCTCCCGAGCGGTGGGCGTGGCCGTGGTGCCTACGGGCCCGTGGCCGGCCTATTCGTTCGTCCCGGCCTTCGATCGGCCGCCCCTGGCCCCCACCGCCCCGCCGATCGACCGGCCCATCGACCGTCGGGCGGGGTAGAGGACGCCGTTGCGGAGGCCGGGCCCGTCGGCTACTCTGGCCGGCACCTCGGAGGCGGCATGGCAAGACTCGCGGTGTCCGCGCTGAACGCAATGATGGCCGAGCGCCCCGACAGCACGCTCGAGGCGGCGCTGGACGTATTCGAGGTCTTCGCCAGTGGCTCGCTCACGGACGAGGTCTACATCCTCGAGGACGTCGCGGGCAAGCGCATCGCGATCGCGCCGACGGCGATTCGAGACAAGTATCGGCGGGGGTGACCCATGGCCATAATCGTTGTCTCCACTCAGATGGGCGCTGGCGGTCCGGAGATCGGCATGGCGCTCGGCCAGAAGTGTGGCTATCGCTACGTCGATCAGGAGCTGCTGCAGGACGCCGGCCGCCGCTACGGGCTTGCCGAGGAGCGACTGTCTCACCTCGACGAGTCGAAGCCGACCATCTTCGAGCGCTTCGACGCCGAGACGCGCCATCACATCACGGTGCTCCAGACGACGCTGCTCGAGCTGGCCGAGCTCGACAACGCCGTGTTCATGCGCGGCGGTGGTCAGTGGCTGCTGCGCGGCGTCCCGCACGTGCTGCGCGTCCGCTTGATCGCGCCGTTCGAGCACCGCGTGAAGCAGTGGATCAAGCGCGTGGCGGCCATGACCGGTGAGACGCCCAACCAGCGCGCGGCGGCGGACTTCGTGCGCCGCGACGACACCGAGAAGGCCGGCCGGATGCGGTACCTCTACGAGGTCGACATCAACGACCCGATGCTCTACGAGTTGATCATCAACACTGAGCGCGTCACCTACGACGCCGCCGTGGAGATGATCCACACCGTCGTGCGACGGCCGGAGATGGCCACGACGGATGCTGGCCGACGCCTCGTCGCCTCCCGCGCGCTCGCGTCACGCGTGCAGGTCGCGCTGGCGACGAATCCCGAGACGCGGCGCTATCGGATCACGGTGGAGGCGCAGGACGGCGTGGTGACGCTCGAGGGCACGGCAGCCCTGGACCGCGCCGTCGAGGTTGCGCGCACAGTGCCGGGCGTCAAGGACGTGCGCACGCAGCAGCTGGAAATCCCGCCGATACCGCCGTTCGTCGCCTAGCGGCTACTTCGGACGCGGCGGCTCGGCGCTCGGGCCCGTGTCGGGCGCCTCGGCGACCTTGAGGTCGACGCGCTTCTTCTCGCGCTTGCGCACGACGTCGACCTTCACCGTCCGGCCGACCTCCGCCTCGGACGACATCCGTTGCAGGTGGTGGTAGTCGTCCACGGGCGTGCCGTCGAAACCGACGATGACGTCGTTCTGCGCCAGACCTGCGGCCTCCGCCGGACTGCCGGGGTAGACGCGCGCGACGATGGCGCCCTTGGCGTCGGGTAGGCCCATGGCCTGCGCCAGCTCCGCCGACATCGGCTGCAGCGCCACGCCGATCCAGCCGCGCTGCACGCGGCCCCGGTCGATCAACTGCGCGGTCACGCGCTTGACCATGTTGGCGGGAATCGCGAAGCCGATGCCCTGTCCGGTCGCCACGATCGCGGTATTGATGCCGATGACCTCGCCGCGCAGGTTCACGAGAGGACCGCCCGAGTTCCCGGGATTGATCGAGGCGTCGGTCTGGATGAAGTTCTCGTAGGTCGCGATGCCGACGTCGGCCCGGCCGGTGGCGCTGACGACGCCCACGGTCACGGTCTGGTCGAGGCCGAACGGATTGCCGATCGCGATGGCCCACTCGCCCACACGAAGCGTGTCCGAATTGCCGAGGGTGGCCACTCGCACGTCGACCGGCGGCTCGAACTTGATGATCGCGATGTCCGTCTTGCTGTCAGAGCCAATGATCCGGCCGCGGAACTCCTGCTTGTCCGCCAGGCGCACCGTCACCGCGTCCGCGCCGCGGACGACGTGGAAGTTGGTCAGCACGTAGCCGCGCTTGTCGACGATGACCCCGGAGCCCAGCCCGGGCGTCTGGAACTCCTCGCGCCGCCCGGGACCGCTGCGGCCGAAGAACTGGTCGAAAAAATCCTTGAAAAACGGGTCGTCACCCTTCGGGCCGGGGATCATCGGCGGTCGCCGGCCGCGCGCCACCTGCAGCGTCCCGATGTGCACGACCGCTGGCCGGACCCGCTCGGCGACGCTCACGAAGGCCGCCTGGAGGGCATCGGCCGTGGCGATCGGCGCCGGCGTCGTCGCCCGCGCGACGGCCGGGGCGCGAGTGAGGAACGCGTACACCGCAAAACCCGCACCCGCAAAGGCGAAAAGGATCGACGCGGCGAGCACGGCGGCAACGGCGCGCGGGGTCATCGGAGTTCCTGCAGAAGCATTGACGCGACTATCGCAAAACCTATGAAAAAGTCTACGCGTTTTCCTTGACCCCCGAAGAACGAAAAAGCGACAATCTTTTTGGACGGTATTTGTCCAGTGACTTTCGTCAAGAAATCGTCATGTAAAGCCCTCGCGCTGACGCTCGTTGTCTGCCTCCTGTCGCCCTCGGTCGCGATCGCCCAGCCCGCACCAGGAGCACCCCCTCCTGGCGTGCCGCCGACACCGCCAACGCCCCAGACTCCGCGCACTCCGGGGGCCTTCGCCCCGCTCGCGCCCGGCCGCGGCGACCTCTACCTGGGCCAGCAGGCGCGCAGCATTGCTGGACCGGATTATCGGCTCGGCCCGGGCGACGTGCTCGACGTGCAGATCGTGGGCCGGCTCGACGTCAATCGCGTGCAGATCGTCGTCGACCCCGAGGGCGCCATCGCGCTGCCGCCGCTGGGGACGATTCGGCTCGCGGGACTCACCCTGCTCGAGGCCAATCGCGCGATCACCGTGCGCGCGCGGTCGATCTTCCGCTACGCGGACGTCAGCATCGCGGTGATCTCGCCCCGCTCGTTCGAAGTCATCGTGTCGGGCGAGGTCGAGCGGCCGGGCACCATGCAAGTCCTGGCGACGCAGCGGCTGCACGAGGTGATCCTCACCGCCGGCGGCATCACGCCGCGCGGCAGCGCGCGTCACGTGCAGGTCACGCGCGAGGGGCGCGCGACCGAGATCGATCTGCTCCTGTTCGAGCTCAAGGGGGACATCGCGCACAATCCGTTCGTCCAGGAGGGCATGCGCATCAACGTGCCGCCGCGCGTGGCGCCGGTGACGCTCGCGGGCGCGGTGCGGCGGCCCGGCGAGTACGAGCTCGGCCCCGGCGGCTCGCTGCGCGAGCTGTTCGACCTCACGGGCGGCGTCAGCGTGGCGGGCTCGCCGGCCGACGCGCGCCTCACGCGCGTGGGCGCCGACGGGCGCAAGGAGACGACGTCGCTCGATCTGCGCACGTTGTCCGCGGACGACGTTCCGCTGCGCGCGGGCGACGCGATCTACGTCGCGCCGCTCACGAGCATCCAGGACGTGGTCGAGGTGCGCGGGGCGTTCAACGGCACGGCGGAGAGCGGCAAGATGCAGACGCAGGGCAAGCCGACGGTCGTGCAACGGCTGGAGCTCGCCCGCGGCGACCGCGTCCGCGACGTCGTCGTGAAGGCGGGCGGGGCCGCGTCGTTTGCCGATCTTCGCCTGGCATTCGTCGACCGCTCCGACGCCGGGCCCGCGCAGCGGATCCCCGTCGATCTGCATCGGCTCCTCGTCGAAAAGGACGAGACGCAGAACATTCCGATCCAGAACGGCGACGTCGTGGTGTTGCCCGTCTTCGAGGACAAGATCTACGTCGTCGGGGAGGTCAAAACGCCGGGCGCGCAGGATTACCGCCCCGATCTCACGCCGCGCGAGTACCTTGCCGCCGCCGGCGGCCCCAGCGCTCGGGCGAAGGTGAAGGCCGCCACCGTGACCTTCCGCAACGGCCGTACCTACGCCATGGCCGCGGCGCCGCCGCTCGAGCCGGGCGCGGTGGTGACGGTCCCCGAGGTGGTGGTGAAGTGGTGGCAGGACTACGTCACGATCGCCTCGCTCGTCGCCAGCCTCGTGACCGCGTACACGGGCATCTTCATTTTGTTCAATGGCCCGATCAAGGCGGACTAGCGATGTACGAAGCCTACTGGGAGCTGAGTGAGCCGCCCTTCGACAACTCGCCGAACCCCAAGTTTTTCTATCTCTCGCCGGAGCACGAGGAAGCGCTCGTGCGCCTCGTGTACACGGTCCGCCACCGCAAGGGGTGCGGGATGCTCACGGGCGAGTACGGCTGCGGCAAGACCACGCTCTCGCGCGCGCTGATCCAGCGCCTGGAGGCGGAGCGCTACGAGATCGGGTTGCTGACCAATCCGAGCTGGAACGCCGTCGACTTCCTGCGCGAGGCGCTCTACCAGCTCGGCATCGAGGCGCGAGAGCGGAGCAAGCCCGAGCTGCTGCACCAGCTCAATGACGTGTTCTTCCGGAATTACCGCGAGGGGCGCGACACCGTGCTGATCGTCGACGAGGCACAGCTCATCGAAGACGACGCGGTGTTCGAGGAATTGCGCCTGCTCATGAACTTTCAGACGGACAACCGGTTCCTCATCACGCTGTTGATCATCGGCTCGCCGGAGCTGCGCGAGCGCGTGCGGCGGCTCAAGCATATCGACCAGCGCATCACGATTCGCTACCACCTCAACACGCTGGACGACACCCACACCGCGGCGTACGTGGCGCACCGGCTGAAGATGGCCGGCCGGGCGGCGCCGATCTTCACCGACGAGGCGATCAAGCTGATCTTCGATTTCACGCGCGGCACGCCGCGGGAGATCAACAACCTCTGCGACGTCGCGCTGCTCGTCGGCTACACCAAGCGGGTGCGGGAGATCGGCGACAAGATCATCGCCGAAGTCATCAAGGACATGGTCGGAGTTGGCTGATGGTGCGCATGAGCGATCTCGTGCGCGGCATCGTGCGGGAAACGCCGGCCCCTCCGCGGCCGGCGGAGCGTCCCGAGCGCAGCCCGGCCGAGCGGACGGCCGTTCCGCCGGCACGGCGCGCGGCCACCGCCACGCCGGGAACCGACGCGCCAGCCGAGCGCCACGAGGCGCCAGCCGCAGAGCACCACGAGGCGCCGGCCGCCGAGAATGGCGAGCCACCGCTAACAGCGAACGGCAAGCCACCGGCCGCACACGAGACGCCGCCCGCCCCACATAGCGAGCCGCCCGCCGAGCGCCGCGACCCCGTCGCCGAGCAGCGGGACCCCGCGCCTGATCCGCACGCCGCCGAGCCGCCGGCCGAGGCCGCCGAGCCGCTCTTCGCCGAGCTCCAGGCGTTCATCGCGGAGACGCGGACGCTTCTGAACGGCAGCGGCTTTCCGTGGGGGCGGCTGCACGCGCTCCTCGAGCGCGCCGTGACCGCGCTGGGGCGCTCGGCCGATCTCTTCTGGACGGCGAACAACCCGCCCACGACCGGCGGCGCCGACGCGCTCGCCGTGCACCAGGCGCGCGCGTGCGTGCTGGCGCTCCGCATCGGCGCGGCGGTCGGCTACGATCACGCGCGGCTGATCTCGCTCGGTCTCGGTGCCGCGGTCTTCGACGTGGGACTGTGGCAGCTGCCCGAGGCGGCGCTGCGACGGGTGGATGCGCTGTCGGGCGACGAGCTGGCGCTCTGGCGCTCGCATTCCATGATGTCGGCCGACATCGTGCGACGCTGGGGCCCGTCCGACGCGCGCATCGTGCAGACGATCCTGGAGCACCACGAGCGCGAGCAGGGGCAGGGGTTTCCCCAGGGCCTGCACGGGCCCGCGATCGATCCCGACGCGAAGATCGTGGGGCTCGCCGACACGTATTGCGGGCTGACGCTGCCGGCGTCGTCACGGCCGCGGCTCAAGCCGCACGAGGCCATTCGCGAGATCGTCAAGACGCGCAACGACCAGTTCCCCTCGGCGCTGATCAAGGCGCTCCTGTCGGAGCTCTCGGTGTTCCCGCCCGGGACCGTCGTGCGGCTCAACACCGACGAGGTCGGACGCGTGATCGCCGTCAACCGCAACCATCCGCTGCGCCCGAAGGTGGAGATCGTCACCGACGCCAAGGGCCAGCGGCCGCTGGCGCCGAAGCTGCTCGACCTGTCGGAAGCGCCGTTCCTCTACATCACCGGGCCCGTCGGCGAGGGCGGGCGGTGAAGGGCTGAGCATGGCGCAGTACGAGATGAACCTGCGCGATTACTGGCTGATCGTTCGGCGCCGCCGGACGATCATCATCGTCTGCACGCTGCTCGTGGCCGCGTTCAGCGTCGGCTTCGCGCGGCAGCGGGTGCCGCTGTACACGTCGACGGCGGCGGTCAAGTTCGAGCAGTCGACCACGCTGTCCGGCCTGCTGGTCGAGGTCCTCGCCGTCAACAGCGCGGACACCATCGAGACGCAAGTCTCGCTCATCAAGAGCTATCCGGTGCTGGAGGAGGTGGCGCGCCGGCTCGGCAAGCTGCCGCAGACGACCGGTGGCGATGGTGCCGTGCGCGAGTCGCGCGCGTATCAGGCGACGCTCGACAGCCTCGCCGGCAAGGTCCGCGCCTCGCGCGTGCCGAGCACCAGCATCATCGAGCTGACCGTCACCTCGACCAATGCCCGCGAGGCCAAGGAGCTCGCGAACACCGTCGCCGAGGTCTATCGCGACTACAACAAGGCCAACCGGAACGCGCGCGTGACGGAGGCGCGCAAGTTCATCGAGGCCCAGCTGCGCGAGGTCGAGGCGCGTGTGAAGCGCGCGGAAGAGCAGGTGTGGGCCTTCCGCGACGCCAATCGCATCATCGCGCCCGGCGCCGAGTCCACCGTGCTGCTCTCGCTCTTCACGCAGGTCCGAGGCGACATCGAGCGAGCGCGGCAGCAGCGGATCGAGCTCGAGAGCATGCAGGCGCGCCTGGCCCGCACGGGCTCGGCCACGCTCGAGGATCGGATCTACGTCGACGCCAGCAATCCCAACCTCGCGCGGCTCGCCGCGACCCAGAGCGAGCTGATGCTCGAGCGCACGAACCTCGCCCTCGAGGTCACCGAGCGCCACCCGCGACTGCAGGCCATCGACGACCGCCTGCGCGAGGTGCGTACCGAGATGCGGCGCGAGATCAACGCCCAGGTCGCGGCGCTGCGCAACCGCGAGGACATCCTGAATCGGCAGATGGCCGAGCTCCTGGCCAAGAACCGCGAGGTGCCCGCCACCGAGCTGTCGCTCGCGCGGCTGCAGCGCGACGCCAAGGTGAACGACGACCTGCTGACCCTGCTCAAGACGCGCCACCAGGAGGCGCTCATCAAGGAGTCCGAGGGCGTCGAGGAGGTCACCATCGTGCGGCCGGCAAGCGATGCGACGACGCCGGCGGGCACGGAGATGGTCAACACCGTGCTGGTCGGCGCGCTGCTCGGCCTATTCCTCGGCGTCGTGCTCGCCTTCATCCGCGAGACGCTCGATACGTCGATCGGCACCATCGAGGACGTCGAATCGTACCTGGGCGTGCGCGTGCTCGGCATCGTCCCGCACATCGACCCACGCGAGACGATGGAGCGCCTCATCCAGCGGCGTCCGGCCCTCGCGGACATGGATCCGGACGCGCTGCAGAGCCACGCGCTGCTCATCACGCACTTCGACCCGAAGTCGCCGGTGGCCGAGGCGTATCGCACGCTGCGCACGAACATCCAGTTCGAGCGCATGGAGCGTGGCGGCAAGGTGCTGGTGGTCACGAGCCCGACGCTGCAGGAAGGCAAGACGACGACCATCGTCAACCTCGCGCTGACGATGGCGCAGAACGGCCAGAAGACGCTCCTCGTCGGCGCGAACATGCGGCGGCCCTCGATCTACCGCTTCTTCGGCATCGAGCGCGAGCCGGGTCTGTCCGACATTCTGGTCGGCAACGCGCAGTGGCGCGACTGCGTGCGCGGCGTCGCCGACATCCTGATGGGTCGCTTCGAGATGGAAGACGTCATGGCCGCGCCCGGCCTCGACAATCTGCACATCATCGAGGCCGGACCGATCCCGCCCAACCCTTCCGAGCTCTTGTCGACGCCCGCGATGACCGAGTTCCTGCGCGCCGTGGCCGCCGAATACGACGTCGTGCTGATCGACACGCCGCCGATTCTGCCGGTGACGGACTCGGCGATCGTGGCCGGGAAGGCCGACGGCGTGCTGCTCGTGTACCAGGCGGGCAAGGTCGGGCGGCTGGTGCTCAAGCGCGCCAAGACGCACCTCGAGAGCGCGCGCGCTCACGTCTGGGGCGTCGTGCTCAACGATCTGCAGACCGAGGTCTCCGGCTACACGTACACGCACTACTACACGCACTATTACGGCGAGGAGACGCCCGGCGAATCGCCGCGCGGCGGCGGACCCGTGCAGCGCGCGCTCGACCGCGCGCGCGGGTGGTTCGGCCGCGCCAGGGCCCGCGGAACCAGCGACGTCGGCCGCACTCCCGTGTCCGTCGACAATCCCGCGCGCGGCAAGGCCGAGACGACCACGGCAGGACGCTCGGGCGGCATGCTGCTCACGGTCGCCGGTGTCCTGGGCGCGCTCGGCGCGCTTGCCGCCGTCGTCGTGTGGCTCACCGGCGCGCTCGGCACGATGACCCCCCGCGATGTGGTGCGCCAGCGGCTCAGCCCCACCGCGCCGCCCTCGGCTCCGACGCGTCCGGCGACGCCCGCGGCGCCGGCCTCGCGGCCCGTGGGATCGACGACGACCGTGCCGGCGCCGCTGATGACGCCGCCCATTGCGCCGGCGCCCCTGACGCCGCCGCCGTCGTCGGTGACCGTGCCGCCGTCCCTCGCGCCGGGGGAGACGAAACCGCTTGCGCCCGTGATGCCTCTGGACGCCGGCCCCTCGCCGGCGACGACGCTCGCCGTTCCTCCGGCGACGGTCGTGAGCCCGCCGATGATCGTCTCGCCCGAACCCGCGCCCCCCACGCGAGCGACGCCGGCAAAAGTCCCGGCTCCGCGCACCGCACCCGCGGTCGATGCGCCCGGCGTCTCGGCGCCGTTGCTCGCGACGCCTGCGCGTGTCACGCCGCCGGTCCCGACGCCGTCCGCGCGAGCCACGGCGTCGCGCGCGACAACCGCCGCGCCGCGTTTCGCGCTCGAGTTCGGGCCCTTCGTCTCTGCGTCGGACGCCGAGCGCGTCGAGCGCCGTCTGACCGAGGCCGGCTACGCGACCGTCCGCACCCGCCAGCCGTCCGGCGCCGCCGTCTACGCGGTCCTCATCGAGCGCATCGCGACGGCCCAGGAGGCGAAGATCATCGCCGCGGCGCTGCGCGAGCACGGTGTGCACGAGGCGGCGATCGTGAGCACGGATCCGGTGGTCCTGCGCGTGGGCGCGCTGCTGCCGCTGCGCGGCGCCGTCGAGCTCGCCGAGCGCGTGCGCGGCGCCGGGCACCAGGTGCGCGTGGCGGCGCAGGCCGGTGAGGCGTCGGCGCTGATCGTACGCCACGGCGCCTTCGCGTCGCGCGCGGCCGCGGAAGCGCGGCGGAGGGAGATCGGGCAGCTCGACCTGCCGGCGCATCAGATCGTCCAGGTCCGCTAGCCGATGCCACAGTACGGCCGGGCCGCCGCCCCACCGGCCGCCGGCAGCATCTTCATTCTCGGCGCCGTCGCGGTGATCGGCGCCTTCCTCGTCGCGCAAGGCCTGACGAACGTCTCCTACACCTACACGATGGGCGCGGTGGCGGCGCTCGTCCTGTTCGCGCTTGCGTTCGTCCGCACCGACTGGGGCATCTACATCGTCGTCTTCTCGATGCTGCTGTCGCCGCAGTTCGGCAGCAAGGGCAGCGGCGTCGGCGCGGGCCGCGGCGTGACGCTGCGCACGGAAGACTTC
>Ga0209382_10010311_pt1 | contig 11644 bp, 10 predicted proteins | sample SoiMetdeltSBSDD5_FD_187599 | JGI IMG/M metagenome (GOLD analysis project Ga0209382, IMG submission 187599) | Bulk soil microbial communities from a Populus tree surrounding site in Tennessee, USA - Soil MetaG P. deltoides SBSDD5 (SPAdes) (version 2) | ecosystem: Environmental > Terrestrial >...
GTGGCCGCGGTGACCGGCCAGCCGTTCGTGTTCCCGTCGCTGGGGCCGACCGCCTTCCTGCTCTTCTACACCCCGCTGGTGGCGACGGCCTCGCCCCGCAACACGCTGTGCGGGCACGCCATCGGCGCGGCGGCCGGCTACCTGGCGCTGGTGCTGTTCGGGTTGACCGACGCACCGCCCGCGCTGGCCACCAGCGTGACCGGCGCGCGGGTCGGCGCCGCCGCGCTGTCGTTGGGCCTCACCAGCGGCGTCATGGTGTGGGCGAAGGTGCCGCACCCGCCGGCCGGCGCCACTACGCTCATCGTCTCGCTCGGCATCCTGCGCGAGCCGGAGCAGCTGCTGGTGTTGATGATCGCGGTGGCGCTGCTGGTGGTGCAGGGCTTCGTCATCAACCGCCTGGCCGGCATCCCCTACCCGGTCTGGTCGCCCCGCCCGCCTGAGCCATGAGGAGAACGCAGTGCACCAGGTCGTGAGCGGCGCCGGGGGGCTGGCCCTGGCCGCCGACGTCGCCGGTCCGGAGGACGGCACCCCCGTCGTGCTGCTCCACGGCGGCGGCCAGACCCGCCACTCCTGGGCGGGGACGTGGCGCGTGCTGGCCGACTCGGGCTACCGCGCGCTGTCGGTCGACCTGCGGGGCCACGGGGACAGCGCCTGGCCCGACGACGGCGACTACTCCTTCGACGCCTTCGCCGAAGACGTGCTCGCGGTGGCCGCGTCGCTGCCGTCCCCGCCCATCCTGATCGGAGCGTCCCTGGGCGGCCTGGCCTCGCTGATGGCGGTGGGCGAGGCGCCGGACCAGACCGCGCTGGCCCGGGCCCTCGTGCTGGTGGACGTCGCCCACCGCATCGAGGAGCAGGGCCGCGACCGCATCGGCGAGTTCATGATCGGCAGCCTCGACGGCTTCGCGTCGCTGGAGGAGGCGGCCGATGCCATCGCCGTCTACAACCCCCACCGACCCCGCCCGAAGGACCTGTCAGGGCTGGCCAAGAACCTGCGCCGGCGGCCCGACGGCCGCTGGATGTGGCACTGGGATCCCCGCTTCCTCACCGGGCGCTTCGGCTCGGCCGACGAGACCCGCGCATCGCTGCTCGACCCGAGCCGCCTGGAGGCGGCGGTCGACAACCTGAAGATCCCCACCCTGCTGGTCCGAGGCCGCAGCAGCGACCTGCTCAGCGAGGAGGGCGCCCAGGACTTCCTCCGCCGCGCTCCCCACGCCGAGTTCGCCGACGTGGCCGGGGCCGGCCACATGGTGGTCGGCGACCGCAACGAGATCTTCAACCGCGCCATCCTCGACTTCGTCGACCGCCACAAGTCCTGAGCGATGGGACCGGGCAGGTTCGAGGGAACAGCCGGCTACTACCGGCGCTACCGGCCGCCGTATCCCGACGCCCTGCTGGCGCACATCGTGGAGGTCGCGGGCCCGACGGGGCGGGGGCGGCTGCTGGACCTCGGATGCGGCACCGGGCAGCTGGCGGTCCCGCTGAGCCGCTACTTCGGGCACATCGTGGCGGTGGACGTCGAGGCGGAGATGGTCCGGGCCGGGGCGCGGGACAGCCCGGCCAACGTGTCGTGGCTGGCGAGCCGGGCCGAGGACGTGCGCATCGTGCCCGGGTCGATCGAGCACGTGGCCGCGGGGAACAGCTTCCACTGGATGGACCGCGAGGCACTGGCCGGGCGCATCCACCGGGCGCTGCCGCCGGGCGGAGTGTTCTTCATCGTTGCGGGGTCGAGCGACCCGTGGTCCGGGACGGAGCCGTGGCAGCGGGCTGTGGTGGAGGTGATCACCGCTCGGCTGGGCGAGCGGCGGCGCGCCGGAAGCGGGTTCTTCCCGGCCGACTCGCGGCTGCACCAGGACTACCTGGTCCCCGCGGGGTTCGACCTGGAGCTCACGCACTACGTGACCACGGTGACCTGGGACTACGACCACGTGCTCGGGTTTCTGTACTCGACGTCGTTTGCCAGCCCCGTCGTCCTCGGGGCCCAGCGCGAGGGCTTCGAAGCCGACCTGGCGGCGGCCCTCACCGCGGTCGACCCGGGCGGACGCTTCGTCCAGGAGCTGCAGGTCACGCTGATCCTGGCGCGACCTCACTGAGGGACCTCGTCACACCCGGTCCACCGGCCAGTGGTATGAAGACCGGCGATGGCCGGTTTGGGGTTTGCCAGCACGGGCCCGCGTGTTCGCCTCGGGCGCGTCGGCATCACGCTGGAGCCGTCGTTCCTCGTCATCTCGGCGGCCATCGGGCTGTTGAGCGGGACGCTCGAGGGACTCGTCGCGTGGGTGGTGGCGGTCTTCGTCTCGGTTCTCGTCCACGAGCTGGGCCACGCCGCGGCGTTCCTGGCGATGGGATCGGACGCCGAGATCCGGCTCTACGCCTTGGGTGGGCTCACGAGCGGGCGGGTCTCCGGGTCACGTTGGCGGAGCGTGATCGTGAGCCTGGCGGGGCCGGTGGCGGGGATCCTGCTGCTCGGCCTGCCGGCGTGGGCCATCCGGGACTCCCTCACGACGGCGCCCAGCTTCACCGAACTGCTCCTCGACTACATCGTGTGGGCCAGCCTCGGCTGGTCGCTGCTCAACCTGCTCCCGCTCCAGCACCTCGACGGGGGCCATATCGCGGCCTCCTTGCTGGAGTTCGCCGTCGGGGATCGGGCCAAGGTCATCGCCCCCGTGCTCTCCCTCATCACCGCGGGTGTCGGCGCCGTCGTGGCGCTGGCGCTGAGGCAGCCGTTCCTGGCGCTGTACGCGTTCTTCTTCGTTCCCCTCAGCTACTCCGCCCTGACCGCTGCCACCTCCGCACCGGCCAAGAAGGAGGTCTACGACATCCACCGCGCCCTCGACGACGGCCGGCTGGCCGAGGCCACGGCGAGGGCCGATCGGCTGGCGTCCACACGCGTGCGCGGCCCGGTCCGCAGTGACATCGCGGAGCTGCCGGTCTGGATCGCCGTTCGCCGTGGCGACGGGGCGGCGGTCGAAGCCGCATTGGCGACGCTCCCCACGGACATCGCGCTGTCCCCGTACCTGCGCGCCGCGATCGCGGCTGTCAACGATCGCCGGGACGAGGCGATCGACGTGGCGGCCCAGGCGTACGAGACCGATCCGAACTGGCCCCCGAACCGGCAGCTCGCGCGTGCGCTCGCCGACGCCGGCGCCGTTCCCGGGCTGGTCGGGGCGTTGGCCGGCGCCGGGTTCGACGGCCGCCTCACGGCCCTCGAGCGCCTGCAGTCCGACCTCCACCACGAGCGGCGCTATGAGGACGCGGTGGCCGTGGGGAGGCGAGCCCTGGCGCTGGAGCCGTCGGGCCACGTCGCCTACAACATCGCGTGCAGTGCGGCCCTGGCCGGCGATCGCGAGGGAGCCGTCGACGCCCTGCGCCGGGCGGTCGCGCTCGGGTTCGACGACCGGTCGCTCGCCGCGACCGACGAGGACCTCGCCGGCCTACAGAGCCACGCCGAGTGGGCCGAGATCATCGACAAGATGGGCCCGCAACCCGACCGGTAGACATACGGTGCGGCGTCAGGCCGGGGCGAGGGCGAGCCGGCGCTTCAGGAAGCCGACCTGCTGGGCGAGCGAGCGGGCCCCGATGTCGTTGGGGAACGCGATGAACCCGTGGATGGACTCGGGACAGATGACGATCTCCGCGTGGTTGCCCGCCGCATGCCAGCGGGCCGCCATGAACAGGCTGTCGTCGAGCAGCGGGTCGAGCTCCCCGACGGTGAAGAACGCCGGCGGCAGGTCGCTCAGGTCGGCATGCAGCGGCGAGATGTCCGGGTCGAGGCGTTGCTCGAGCGGCATGTCACCGAGGAAGCAGTCGGCGAACCACTCGATCACGGGCGTGGAGAGCACGAGGTTGCGCTCACCCCAGCGCCGCACGCTCGGCGTGAGCCCGAAGTCGTACAGCCCGAACACGAGGTTGGCGCCCAGGAACCGATCCGCCGCGCCGTGGCGATCCCGCATGCGCAGCAACGTCACCGCGCTGAGGTGCGCCCCGGCGGACTCGCCGCCGATCAGCAAGCGGTCGCTACCGAACTCGTCTTGCGCATGGTCGAGCAGCCAGGCCGCCGCCGCCTCGCAGTCGTCCGGGCCCGCCGGGTACGCATCCTCCGGCGCCAGCCGGTAGTCGACCGAGACCACCGCCACTCCGAGCTCCTGTGCGATGAAGTCGAGCAGGGCGTCCTGCTGGTCGGCTGCCCCCAACGTCCAGCCTCCGCCGTGAAGGTGGAGGTACACGCCGCCGACGTCGTCCGGCACGATCATGCGCAAGGGGATCTCGCCCGCCGGCCCCGGGATCGTGCGATCGATGGCATGGTCGAGCTTCTCCGGCGCCGGCAGCACCGAGCTGCCCTCCGCCCGCTGACGGCGCGAAACGGCCGGCTCGATGGTGTGAACCGGAGGCAGGGTGGCGATCACCTGTTCCACCATCGCCACGATGGACCGAGCCTGCTGTCGCTCTGCCTCGCTCACCTCGAGCCACTCGATCTCCATCGCGGCGACTGTATCGGCCACACCTCACTCGGCCGAGGCGTCCTCGGGCCGGGCGGAGCTGCTCTCGGCCTTGATGAGGGCGAAGACCGAGGCGCGGAGGCGAGCGAACTCGGGCAGCTCCTTGGTGGCGATCTGGTCGCGGGGGCGAGGGAGGTCGACCGTGATGGTCTTGCGGACGCGGGTGGGGGCGGCCGACAGGACCAGGATGCGGTCGGCCAGGTAGACGGCCTCGTCGATGTCGTGGGTGACCAGCAGGACCGTGAGGTGGGTGCGGTCCCACACCTGCAGCAGCAGGTCCTCCAGGTCGGCCCGGGTCTGGGCGTCCACCGACGCGAACGGCTCGTCGAGCAGCAGGATCTCGGGCTGGTAGGCCAGGGCGCGGGCGATGGCGGCCCGTTGCTGCATGCCGCCCGAGAGCTGCCACGGGTACTTGCGGCCGTGGGCGCCGAGGCCGACCGAAGCGAGGGCGTCGCCGGCCAGGGCCTGGCGCTCGGCGCGCGGCACCCGGGCGGCCTTGAGCGGCAGGGTCACGTTGTGGTGGATGTCCATCCACGGCAGCAGCGAGCGGCTGTAGTCCTGGAACACCGGGGCCATGGCCCGGGGCGGGGCCGTCACCGTGCGGTCGTCCAGGTGGACCACCCCGGATGTCGGGGCCATGAGGCCCGAGATGCAGCGCAGCAGCGTGGTCTTGCCGCAGCCCGACGGGCCGACGATGCACAGCAGCTCGCCGGGCTCGGCGGTGAAGCTGATCTCGTCGATGGCGGTGAAGGCGTCGGCGCCCACGCCGTAGGTCTTCGAGACCCGGTCGATGTCGAGGACGGTCACGCCTCCACCACCCTTTGCGCGCCGCGGTGCCAGCGCATGATCCGGGCCTCCACCACCAGGAAGCCGAAGTTCACCACCAGGCCCACCACCCCGATCACGATGACGCCGGCATAGGTGCCGGCCGAGTCGAACGAGCGCTGGGCGCTCAGCACCCGGAAGCCCAGCCCGTTGGTGCTGGCCTGCATCTCGCTGATGATCATGAGGATCAGGCCGATCGACAGCGCGGTGCGCATCCCGGCCACGATCTTGGGGCTGGCGGCGGGCAGTACCACCCGGCCGATGCGGGTGCCGCGGCCCAGGCCGAAGCTGCGGGCCATGTCCAGCATCAGCGGGTCGACGCCCCGCACGCCGTCGATGGTGTTGAGCAGCACCGGCCAGACCGCGCCCAGCACGATCAGCACGATCTTGGAGTTGTCGCCGATCCCGATCACCACCAGCACGAACGGCAGCATCAGCGGCGGCGGGATGGAGCGCAGGAACTCGATCACCGGCAGGCTCGCCCGCCGCACCCGGGGTGCCAGCCCGATGAGCACGCCCAGCGCGATGCCGGTGCCCACCGCCAGCGCGTAGCCGATCGTGAAGCGCGTGAGGCTGGGCACCAGGTCGGTGCCCACCTGCTCGAACAGCCAGTCGTCCCGGAGGCTGTCGACGATGCGCGACAGCGGCGGGAAGAACACCTCGGTGCTGCCCGCCGACGTCCACCACCACAGCGCCACCAGCGCGACGGGCAGCACCAGCTGCAGCGCGACGCGTCCGAGCCGGGACCGGGTCATGCGGCCGCCTCCCGGTGGCTCGGGTGCCAGAACAGGACCCGGCGCTCGACCGCCACGAAGGCCAGGTTCAAGGCCACGCCCAGCAGCCCGGCCGCGATGATGAGGGCGTACATGCGGTCGTAGGCGGCACTGGACTGGGCGATCAGCACCTCTCGGCCCAGCCCGGGCAGGCCGACGACGTACTCGCCCGTGACCACCAGGATCAGCGCGATCGAGGCCGAGATGCGCAGGCCGGTCGCCAGGTAGGGCGCACAGCTGGGCAGCACGATGCGCCAGAGCCGGGTGAACGGCCCCATCCCGAAGGCCCGGGCCGTGTCCTTGGCCACCGGGTCGACGTCGGTCATGCCGTAGGACGCCTGGAACACCAGCGGGAACGTCGCCCCGAACACCGCCAGCGTGACCTTGAGCGTGGGGCTGGTCCCGTACACCAGCACCAGGATCGGGATGAGCGCCACCGACGGGATCGGGCGCAGGAAGTCGATGGTGAGCCCGGTCAGCAGCCGCCCGAGCCGGCTCGCCCCGATGGCCAGGCCCAGCGGCACGCCGATCAGCGTGGCGATGACCATGGCTCGCACCCAGGAGTCGAGGGTGTCGAGCACGGGCTGCCACAGGTCGCCCGTCTTCACCAGGTCCCACAGGGCGCGGGCGCTCTCGCTCAGCGGAGGGAAGGTGACGCGGGGCAGGATGCCCACCCGCGGCGCGACCTCGAAGGCCACCAGCACCACGGCCACGCCGAGCACGGGCAGCACGATCGCCTCGGCTCGGCGCCGGACCTCAACGCGCATCACTGGCTCCCCCTGAAGCCCCTACAGATTGTCGACAATTATGTCGACATCGACCAGTATGGCGCCCGTGGGCGACGGTATCCGATGCATGGTCATGCGGGGCGGGACGTCGAAAGGGTTGTACTTCCTGGCCGATGACCTGCCGGCCGAGGCCGCGGCCCGCGACGCGCTGCTGCTCGCGGTGATGGGCTCGCCCGACGCCCGCCAGATCGACGGCATGGGTGGCGCCCACCCGCTGACCAGCAAGGTCGCGGTGGTGAGCCCCGGGACCGAGGGGGCCGACGTCGACTACCGCTTCCTGCAGGTGGTGGTGGACGAAGCCGTGGTCACCGACCGGCAGAACTGCGGCAACCTGCTCGCCGGGGTGGGCCCCTTCGCGCTGGAGCGGGGCCTGGTGGCGCCGCCCTCGGACGCGGGGGACACGATGCCGATCCGCATCCGCATGCTCAACACCGGCGGGCTCGCCACCGCCACGGTGGCGCTGGGCGCCGGGCGGCCCCGCTACGACGGCGACACCGCCATCTCGGGCGTGCCCGGCACCGGCGCGCCCATCCGGCTCGACTTCGAGGGCGTGGCCGGATCGTCGTGTGGCGCCTTGCTGCCCACGGGACAGGTCACCGACGACGTGGCGGGCCTGACGGTGACGCTGGTCGACAACGGCATGCCCGTCGTGGTCCTGCGGGCGGCCGACCTCGGGATCACGGGCTACGAGACCTGCGCCGAGCTGGAGGCGAACGAAGACCTGCGGACCGCGCTGGAGCGGGTCCGGGTGGCGGCCGGGCCGCTCATGGGCCTGGGCGATGTGCGGAGCACCACCGTGCCCAAGCTCACCCTCGTGGCACCGCCGCAGGCCACCGGCGCGCTGGCGACCCGCACGTTCATTCCCCACCGCTGCCACGACGCCATCGGCGTGCTGGGAGCGGTGAGCGTGGCGACCGCCGCGCTGCTGCCCGGCGGGCCCGCCGCCGAGGTGGCCCGCCTCGACGGGAGCGACACGGTGACGCTCGAGCACCCCACGGGGACGTTCGACGCCGCCGTAGTGCTGGCACCGGGAGCGGACGGCGGTACGCCGGTGGTGGAGCGGGCGGGGATCCTCCGCACCGCCCGCAAGCTCATGGACGGGCTGGTGTTCCCCCGTTGACGACCATCCCGCCACCGATCCCCGACTCCCACCCGCCCACCGCCTTCGTGCCACCCCCGGGCGCATGTGACGCCCACTGCCACGTGTTCGGCCCCGCCGACCGCTTCCCGTTCGCCCCCGACCGCCGCTACACGCCGCCGGACGCCGGGGTCGCCGACCTGATGCGGCTGCACGCTCGCCTGGGGCTCGAGCGGGCGGTCATCGTGCAGGCCAGCTGCCACGGCACCGACCACGCCGCCCTGCTGGACGGCCTGCGGCGGGCCGAGGGCCGCTACGCGGGCGTGGCCATGATCGACGAGGCCACCCCCGACGCCGAGCTGGACGAGCTGCACGAGGCCGGCGTGCGCGGCACCCGGGTCAACTTCGTGGCCCACCTGGGCGGCGCTCCCGATCCCCACGCCCTCGAGCGCATCGTGGCCCGCGCCGCCGAGCGGGGCTGGCACCTCGACCTCCACCTCGACGCGACCGACGTCGCCGGCTACGCCCCGCTGCTGGCGTTGCTGCCGTGCCCGTACATCATCGACCACATGGGCCGGGTGGACGCCGCCGCCGGCCTGGACCAGGAGCCGTTCCGCGTCCTGCTGGGCCTGCTCCGCGACGACGACCGCTGCTGGGTCAAGCTCTCCGGCGCCGAGCGTCTGACCGCCGGCGGCCCGCCGCCGTACGACGACGTGGTCCCCTTCGCCCAGGCCCTCATCGCCGCCGCCCCCGACCGCCTGCTGTGGGGCACCGACTGGCCCCACCCCAACGTCCGCCACATGCCCGACGACGGCGACCTGCTCGACCTCCTGGCCGCCCTCGCCCCCGACGACACCGTTCGCCACCGCATCCTGGTCGACAACCCCGCCCGGCTGTACGAGCTCGGCTAGCCCCCTGCCACCCGCCGGTGCCTGACCACGGGGAGGGCCGCCGTGTGTCAGAGTTCACACGATGGGGCTGGGGGTGGACGCCGTCGCGGCGACGGGCGACGAGGCACTGGTGGCCGGCACGCCGCGGCCCGCGTTGGCGCGGCAGCCGGCGCTCGACGGGCTGCGGGGCGTGGCCGTCGCTGCCGTCGTCGCCTTCCACCTGGAGCATCTCAAGGGCGGCTTCCTGGGCGTCGACCTGTTCTTCGTGCTCTCCGGGTTCCTGATCACGTCGCTGCTGCTGGTCGAGTTCGAGGGTGGGCAGGCGGTCGACCTCGGGCGGTTCTGGTCACGCCGGGCGCGGCGGCTGCTGCCGGCACTGTTCCTGCTCCTCGGCGTGCTGGCGCTGCTGATGGCCGGGAAGATGCTCGGCCAGCGCCCGGGCTTCCGGGGCGACGCGCTGGCGACACTCGGCTATGCCGCCAACTGGCACGCCATGGCCCGGGACATCGGCTACTGGGACCTGTTCGCCCAGCCGTCGCCGCTGGACCACATGTGGAGCCTGGCGATCGAGGAGCAGTTCTACCTGCTGTGGCCGCCGCTCGTGCTCGGCCTGCTGGTGCTGGCCCGCCGGCGCACGGGCCGCGGCCGCGGCCACCTGGTCGCGGCCGCGGCCGTCGCCGGGGCTGCCGCCCGCGGCCGCGGCCACCTGGTCGCGGGCGTGGCCGTCGCCGGGGCCGCCGCGTCGTTCGCGGTCCTGGCCCTCACCTGGAGCGCCACCGACACCAGCCGCGCCTACTACGGGACCGACGCCCGGGTGGGCCCGACGCTGCTCGGCGCCGCGCTCGCGGCCCTGGTCACGGTCGACCGTCGCCGGTCGGCTCGCCGCGGGACCGGCTGGTGGGCGCCGGCCGCGGGGACCGCAGCGCTCGCGTTCCTGCTGTGGTCCTTCGCGGTGGTGCGGGGCACCTCGCCGGCCTACTACCGGGGCGGCCTGGCGGCCTTCGCCCTCGCTGCCGTGGTGGTCGTCGCAGTGGTCGTGCGCGGCCGGGCAGGCCCGCTCGGCGCCGTGCTCGGCTTCGCCCCGCTGCGCGGGCTCGGGATCATCAGCTACGGCGTCTACCTGTGGCACTGGCCGGTCATCGTCTACGCCACCCCTGAACGCACCGGACTCGACGGCTGGGCGCTCGACGCCGCGTGCGTGGCCATGACCCTTGCCCTCGCTATCGCGTCGTTCCTGCTGATCGAGCGGCCCATCCGCCGGGGTGCGCTCCGGAGTGCGCTCCGCGGCGGCATCCAGCGCGCGCGGCCGCAGCTGGCCCTGGGCGGGGCGGTCGCCGCCGTCGCCGCGCTGGTGGTCCTGGCCACCGCCGGCGCACCCGCGTCGTCGGACGCGGGTGTGGTGGCCGGCCCGGCCCGGGACGCCTCGGACTTCCCGTCGCAGTCGGTGCCGGTGGCGGTGGCGGTGCCGGCGCGGGTTCCCCGGATCCTGCTGGTGGGCGACAGCGGACCGATCTTCCTCGGCCCGGCGCTGACCGCCGAGGCGGAGCGGGACGGCGCCGTCGTGGGCTACGACTCGCAGGTGGGATGCACGCCGCTGGTCCCCGAGGGCCGGACCCGCTACGGCGAGCGGGTGATCCACATGCCGATCTGCCACGACACCCGGAGGGAGACGTGGGCCGGGCTGGTCGACCAGTTCGACCCCGACGTGGTCATCTACTACCTGGCCGCCATCACCGAGCTGCGCCAGGCGCGCATGGGCGGCGAGTGGGTCGGCGACTGCGACGCCGTCTACGACGAGTATCTGCGCGATGCCCTCACCCAGGACGCCGACGTGCTCGGTGCCCGGGGCGCGACCGTCGTGTTCACGACGACGCCGCGCTCGGTGATCGCGGCGATGAGCGACGAGGGCGCGACCGCGCTCGCCTGCCGCAACGCGACCTATCAGAGTGTGGTCCTCCACCGCCCGCACACCGCGCTCCTCGACCTGGAGGCCGAGGTCCAGAGGGGCGTCGACGCGGCCGAGGGCGACATGTTCCGCGACACCATCCACCTCTCGGACTACGGCGCCGCCTGGGTGGCCCGATGGCTGGTCCCGGCCGGCATGGCCCTCGCCGACCCGCAGCGCCTCACGGGCGCCTGAGCCGCTCGACCTCTAGCCACGTCGGAGAACGTCAGCGGGTAGCGATGAGGTAGTGGTACTCGTCCTCGATGCGAACTCCTCCGTCGGTGGTGATCAGGGCTTACCTCACGAATCGCAGAGGCGGCTTGTAGTCCCGAGGCGTCGGGTCTCCAGTGTGCTTTGGCTAACCCATGTCACACGTTCGCAACTCGGCCACTACGTAGGGGCTGTTCGGCCGGCCTCCCTGCTCTGGCTCGAACTCGGGCCGCACGCCGGCCCCCTCGACCACGCCAGTGCGGTGGCGCTTGTAGGCGTGGTGTGGTCCGCCCGCGACTTCGACACCAGACCTAGCATCGAACGCCATGGCGGGCACCTATACGGATCAGGGCGCCGGAGTCGAGGCGTGGGAGTACGCGATCTTCCAAGGCAGCAAGGACATGATCGCCACGGTCAACGACCTCGACGTCGAGGGCTGGCACCTCGTCAACATCATCAACGCCGACAGAGGCTTCGCAGCGATCGTCCGCCGGGCGATCGACCCCCTCCCGGCCCTACCACCCGGCACCCCGCCCGGCTGGTACCAAGACCCATCACCGCGGCCGCATGAGGTCCGCTTCTGGAATGGGATGGCCTGGACCCACAACGTCGGCCGCGGCAGCGAGCATGGCCGAGA
>Ga0209382_10010312_pt1 | contig 11644 bp, 12 predicted proteins | sample SoiMetdeltSBSDD5_FD_187599 | JGI IMG/M metagenome (GOLD analysis project Ga0209382, IMG submission 187599) | Bulk soil microbial communities from a Populus tree surrounding site in Tennessee, USA - Soil MetaG P. deltoides SBSDD5 (SPAdes) (version 2) | ecosystem: Environmental > Terrestrial >...
CGGATCTTCATCGCCTCCAGTGAGTCCGGGACATCCGTGTACCCCATCTCGTCCAGTCGAACGGCGCGTGGGCTGTTGGGGTTGATCGCGACGACCGTGACGCCCTTGTTCCGGTAATCCTCGTAGAGGCTCTTGATGCGCGTTTCGTACAGCATTGACACGGGACAGTGATTGGACTCAAAGACGATGGCCAGAACCGGGGTCCTGGCGTACTCGCTCAGCGTGTGAACTTTGCCGTCCACGCCTGGAAGAGAGAAGTCCGGCGCGTGCGCTCCGATGGGAAGAACCGGATGATCGCGATCGGGCTCAATGCCCTTCGCCTGGATCTTGGCCGACACTTGCGTCTGGCCAGCGGACGGACTCTGAGACCACGCAACGGCCAACACTACCGACAGGAACGCCATGCAGACCTGGCTCATGCGGTCCTCCTCTTCGATCCCGACCGAGTGACAGTTGGCTACGCATTCAATCACAATCCCGGCCACGCGACACAACGCGCTCGAGTGAGATCCGCCGAGCGAACCGCATCCTCGAACGGGCAACGCAGCCCAGGGGCTGGGTGGCGCCGGTTGCGCGCGAATTGCGCTACTGCGCGCCGCGGCCCTTCCGGCCCCCGAGCGTGGCGATGATCATCGGCTCCGCGCCGCGAGTCACCTGCACGAGAGCAACGCGTTGCGTGTCCCGAATCCCGGATGCTGACCACCGATCGCGGCACGGACACCCAGGAGATTCTCGACGGCGGCGATTCCCAAATCGAGATCAGGCGTGGCGTACAGAAGGTGATCGACCTGTGCGAGAGAGCGCTCGTCTTGTGCGTGGCCGACTACCGCCAGCTTCCGGCCGTCTTCCTGCGATGCTCGGTGTGGGCCATCGAACCGGAAGCCGTGACGTACCGGGCCGGGCTGCGTTTCGAAGAGTTGTGCCTGCGGTCTGGGAGGAACTGGCGCGCGGCGCCCAACTTCTCCATGCGCCGCCGTAGAGCCGACGCGTAACACTCCATTCATCGGTGACGCCTGCGCGAGCGACTCGTGGAGTGTCTCGGCAACACCTGACGAAGGACAGGCAAAGGCCCTTCTGGAATTCTCCATAGGACCCTTGCCGATCTTCTGGCGTCGGCCTACTGCCGCAGCGGGATGGCGATGTCGATGAGCGTCTCGCCAAGCGCGCCGAGACGAATCGCTCGACCGGTGGTGAGATGGATCCGGTAGAACCCACGGCTGCCGTTCGTCATCAGGGATGCAAACCCGTGATTGGAGACGGTCACGCCTCGCTCGAGGCGGCTGTAGATGTCGAAACCGGTCACCACGTCCGCGTCGAGACCAAGCTTGCCGGTCGCCACGAGGATGCCGGTGCCGGGCGGCGATTGGATCGCGATCTGGTCCATCATGGTATCCAGATCGAAGAGCGTCGTTGCGGTCGCGGGCTGATTCAGGTCGTTGTTCGTGTATGCGGCACCTGTGACGCCGGTTGCCGCAACTGGAGCGGCCGGCGGCGCTGTGTAGGTCAGCGTGCTGTTGGCGACCGTCACGCCTCCAACATCCACGTTGTGCGCAAGGTTCTGGCCCGTGTCGCTGATAATGCGGAGGCGGTCGGCGACGGGATTGAAGTCGACGCCGAAAGAGGTCCCCATCAACGGAACCGTCAGGGCGTTGACGAACTGTGCCTCGGCCGTCGCTGCGTCGATCGTGTAGACTCCGCCGCCGTTTCCCACGCCGTAAAGCTTCCCGTCCTGCACGCGGAAGTCGATGCCGACGAGAGCGGTGTCGTTGCCCGAGAGACCTTGCACGTAGCCTATGTCCCTGGTGCTCTGGGGTGAATTCGCTCTGAACCACACCAGCCTGCCGTCATCGGTCAGCCCGATGACGCTGAGGTTTCCCGGACCCTTGAACAAGTACTCGCGGTCGTCGGCCTGCGCGACGTGCCCGAGGCCAAAGAGAACGACAAGCCCTGCCGCACACGCTGTGCGGGCGCGTCGCTTGGTGATAGTGATTGTGTTGTGCAAGTGAAACTCCTTTGAACAGTCCGCTGAGCGGAACGACGTTGACCGGCGGTTATCCTTCGGGCGGTATCCGAGCGAGCGGTCGGTCTTGCCATCCTGCCGCCTTCCGAACCACCGTGATCGAGTTACGCAGCGCGCAAAGGATTGGATTCGCCCCGCTGAATGCGCTTCATCCGTTTCGACCGGCGCATGAGGGCACCTCGATGACGCTGAACCGTCCGCGTCAGTGGACCTGGGCCTGAGGCAGCCGTCCGGTCGGGCGCCAGACGTCACGACTGGCTCGGACCAACGCTTCGACTTCGTCCAGCGTGAGCTCGATGTCGGCCGACAGGTGAAGATCCACGAGCACATCGATTGGAGACATCGCGAATCGGTCCCGAAGGTTCTGGTCGGTCAACAAGGCGTGGATCACGAAACTCACTGAGTGTTGCGACATGGTATGGCGCATCCTTGATTGCCATCAGATCGTTCCTGTCAGTGTGATTACGTCTCGTCCAGCTGAACCGGATTCATCGCGGCGTGCCGATCGCCCCAGCGCCGTAAGCGGACGCGAGAAACGGTGGCGATTCCATCGCCTTGGCTTTCTTCAAGGCCGAACCGACCCTGGAAGGGCAGTGTCGTGCCGAACTGATGGTGCGCTAACGCGTAAGGCGGGTTGAGCGCGAGGGGATCTCGAGGGGACTGGAGTGACTAGCCGGCGTAGTCGGTCGCCGAGCCGACGAGCAGCACCTCCACGCCTTCGTCGGTCCACGCTTCACCGTGATCGCTGTCGCCTTCGGCGTGGTGGAAGTCGCCTGCCCGGAGGACCCGGCCTTCGATGTTCAGCGAGCCGCTGATCACGTAGCACTCCTCCGGCCCGGAGTGGCGATGGGCGGGATACCGGGCCCCCGGCTCGGCCTTGAGCAGCATCGTCACCCGGTCTCGGCCCCGGTCGATCGCGAGGATCTTCATCCGCACGCCGGGTACCGCGGTCTCGACCCATGCGCCGTCGGTGGAAGTGATCGTGTGGTTGGACGGCCCGGCAACTCCGGCGAGCAGTGCGTCCCGAACCCCCGGAGACGGCTCCTCGCCGCTCGCGCTCGCCGCAATCTCCACGCTCGCGTCGTAGAGGCGAGCCACTTCCGCGCGCACATCGGGCGGCAGGGCGGCCAGGCGGACTTCGAGGTCCCGGCGCTCGTCGGGGTCCAGTGCGCCGATTACGTCGGCAAGGGCCAGGGCCTGGATGTCGTCCGGAATCATACGCCGTGCTCGAGGTGTAGGCGCATGGCAATCATCCCCGTGCGGATGCGCGTCTTCACAGTCCCCAGCGGCAATCCGAAGCGTTGCGCGAGCTCGCTGTGCGTATAGCCGTCGAAAAATGCCGCCTCGATGAGTTGCCGCTGCTCCGCCGGAAGGCCGGCCAGCGCATCGGTCAGCGCCTGGCGCCGCTCCGCATCCAATACGAACGCCTCCGGACTCTGGATGTCCGAGGCGGGCATCGCCTCGGCATCGCGCCCGCCGGGCGCGGGCGTGTCGATGGCGGCGCGGCTCCGTCGCGCGCGCAGGCGATCGATCGCGAAGTTGCGCGCCAGGCGCACGATCCACGGCAGCGGTCCGCCCAGCCGCGCGTCGTAGGTTTCGGCGCGCGTCCACACGCGGACGAACGCCTCTTGCAGGATCTCCTCCGCCTCTGCGCGATGGCGCACGATGCGCAGGATGAGACCGAAGAGCAGCCGGCTGTGGCGATCGTACAGCTCCGCCAGTGCGGCGGTGTCGCGCGCGGTAATGCGCTGCAGAAGGCTGAGGTCAGTGGGATCACTGGCGTGCATCATGCGAGTGTTGCAACGATCCTTTCACACAGGTCCAATCGTCCGGCTCGACCGTAGATGTCGATGAACGCGGATGTTCGCGAGGGCTCTGCGCCCAGCACTCTCTGTCGGCTACCGCCCATCCCGCACCAGGACGTCACTTGCGCGGCAGCGTGCGATCGAGGAAATCGAGCATGAGCGTGGCGATGTCGTCGCCCTTGTCCTCCAGGGCGAAGTGACCGGTGTCGAGCAGGTGCAGTTCCGCGTCGGGCAGATCGCGCAGGTACGCACGCGCGCCGTCGCGCGACGTTGCTGCCGTAGTCCTTGAACAGGTCGAGCATGATCTCGTCGATGCCGGGCCGGTCGAGCAGCGCCTGATCGTGCAGCCAGGCGTCCGGTGCGACCCGCGACGGATCGCGCACCCCCTCGAGGTACTGGGATTTCGTCGCGGCCAGGGTCAGCCCCGCACGAAGGGCTGCGCGATGCGCGTCGGAACCATCGGCCCAGTAGGCTTTGATCGGATTCCAGAATTGCTTGAGTCCCTCCTCATAGGCGTTGCCGTTCTGTACCACGAGTGTCATGATGCGCTCGGGATGCCTGAGCGCCAGACGGAAACCGACCGGTGCGCCGTAGTCCTGCATGTACAGCGCGTAGCGCTCGACGCCGAGCTGGTTCAATAAGCCGTCCATCAGCTCGGCGAAGCGCGCGAAGCTGTACGTGAACCCGCGACGGTCCGGCGTGCCGCTATGACCGAACCCCGGATAGTCGGGCGCGATCACGCGGTAGCGATGCGCGAGCGCCGGAATCAGGTTGCGGAACATGTGCGACGAAGTGGGAAAGCCGTGCAGCAACAGGATCGCCGGCGCATCCGCCGCGCCCGCCTCGCGATAGAAGATGTCGATCCCATCGACTCTGGCCGTGCGATAGCGGGTGACGGCCGAGTCCGCTCGCAGTGCCCGCGGCTGCGTCTCCGCGAGGGCGGCTGGCGGGATGGCCGCCGACAGCGCGCCGACCATGACGAGCAGCGATATCGCCAGGTAACGAACTCTAAATGGCAGCGGCTCCTGCGGTGACCGCGTTGAAACGACTCCTGTCATGTAACCTCCGGAATGAGCATTTAGCAGTTACGCACCTTGCCCCTGTTCCTCGGAAGCCATCCGGCGATGGACTTCCTCAACACCCGCCCGACTCCGCGAGGCGCGCCCATCGAGCTGATCGGCGAGGAGACGTCGTATGCCGCGTGGCTCAAAGGGGCGCGGCTGCTGCATGCCACGACCGCAGCGAAGCTCAGGCGTCGCTTCGGCACAGCGGCACTGGACGCAGCTGCCGCCCAGGCTAGAGATCTACGGGAATGGGCCCGCGACTGGATTGCGCGCTGGCGGGATGCCTCCGGCGGCGCGTACCGGGCGGAGCTCCACCGCCGGAACCATCTGATGGCGCCAGCAACGTGCTACCCCGAAAATGGTCATCATGAAGGACGGGTTTCAGGTCCCTGAACGATGGCGCATCGATTCCGCCGATGAGTCGATCGCCATCGTCGCTGCACAGATCGCGTCGCTGGTCGCGAGCGGGGAACCCGCGCTCGTGAAGCGCTGTGCCGGCCCCGGCACGCTGTGGTTCGTCGATTGCACGAACGCACACACCCGAGTGTTCTGCAGCGCAACGGCGTGCGGAAACCGCGCGAAGGTCGCGGCGTTCGCGAACGTCAACGACGCACTGTCGACTAGTCAGTCCTGCATCCGCGGCCGGCAGGCCGACCTTCCCTCACGCGCGGCGCCAATCCGAAAAGAACGGTCGGACGTTATTAGGGATCGCGGACGGTTCGAGCTGTCCACGTGGGGGATCTAGAGTGAGCGTGGTTCGCATTGTCGTGTTGGCCGGGGTTGTGGCCCTGTCAGGATGCGGGCAAACAATTGGCGAGCCTCGCCTTGCAGCTGTCCCTGGGTGCGCCGCGCCCGGCGAGGCGCTCGCGCCGCTGCCGGCGCCGCGCTTTCCCGACGGTCCGACCATTTCAGCCGAGGGCGTGCGCCAGGACGTCGACGCGTGGATGAGCGGCATGGCGTCGCTCAACCCAGACCTGTCGGTCAGAACAGACTTCGACGGCATGAACCGCGAACTTGAGGCCGTGCGCGCAGCGATCACGCAACCCATGAGCCGGCGCGAGGCGTGGCTGTTACTGGCGCACGTCAATCCCTACCTTCGGGACGGCCACAGCGGCGTCTTGATGCCCGACACCGCCGGGCTGCTGGCGGCGCATCTGTCTCAAGGCGGACGGCTCATACCGGTCGAGTTCCGTTTCGATGCTGACGGCCGATCGCGCCTCACCGCCGCGCCAGCGCAAGGCGACCGGATCGTCGCCATCAACGGCGTGCCGATGACGGAGATCGTCGCGCAGCTTCTCGCGCGCGTCCCCGGCGATACCGAAAGATTTCGCAGAGCCTATCTGTCGCACCGCTTCGCCGCTCTCTACTGGTACGCGTTCGGCGACACCGGCGACTATGACATCACCTTCGTCGACGCCAAGGGCTGCGAGCACACTGCCCGCCAGCGGGGCGCCACCCAGGCGCCGACCTTGTTGCAACTCGAGCCGAACCCCGCCGAACTCTTTCAGCACCGTATCATCGGCGAAGACATCGGCTACTTCCGCGTCGCGACATTCGATTTCCGACAGCGCGACGCGCTAGCGGCCGCGGCGATCGCGGCGTTCGACGAGTTCAAAGCGCGGAGCGTTCGCGCCGTGATCATCGACGTCCGCGACAACAGCGGCGGCGATGATCCCTTGTGGCAGCAAAGCCTCATGGACAACATCACCACCAGGCCCTACGCGCAGTTGTCCCGCTATGCCCTGCGCGTGACGGAGCGCAACGCCGATCCGGGCGACGTGATCGGCTCGGTGCAGCGGTCCGACTACACGCGCCGGTTCACACCGGACGCCGCGAACCCGCGCCGCTTCGCGGGCCCTGTCTACGTGTTGGCCGGCCCGCTCAGCTATTCGGCGACCATCCAGTTCCTGGTGGCGGTGCAGGATTTCCACATCGCCAGGATCGCGGGCGAAGAAACCGCGGCGCTGTCCTGCCAGACTGGACAGGTCAACCCGGTCGCGATGCCGGCGACCGGCCTGCGCGCCTTCACGCCCATCATCGCCTACGTCCGCCCGTCGGGGAGAGGCTGCGATCGCGGCGTGATCCCGGATGTGGCCGTGGCCATCGACGAAGTGAACCCCGACCGGACCCTGTCGGCGCTCGTCGAGCGCGTACGCGCAGAAATCAGCCGCGCGAGCGGGCGACCGTAGTGGCCTCCGCATTGACCTGCTAGCGTCACGATTGTCGCGCCTCGGCGAGGTCCGCGCCGCGTCCGCCGCTTCTTCGCAGCGATCGCCAGTCCGCGCGACAACGAACTTCGACGGCCTCCAATCCATCCGCGCCGTTCCGGCGTAAAAACCCACGACTCCAGGCTGTGGCCAAGCCCTCTGCTGACTTGGGTCATAACCAGTCGCGTGTTTCAGCCTGGCTGATCCGGCAACGATCGCCGGGAGGTGGAATGGATTCCAATCTTTTCAGGACCAAGTCGATCGAACAGCTCGTCAGCGACGTCGAGCGTGGGGGGCACGCGCTCCGGCGGAGCCTGTCCGCGTGGGACCTGACGCTGCTCGGTATCGGCGCGATCATCGGCACGGGGATCTTCGTGCTCACCGGAACGGCCGCCGCCAACCAGGCGGGCCCGGCGATCACGATGTCATACGTGGCGGCGGGGCTGGCGTGCGCGTTTGCCGCGCTCTGCTACGCCGAGTTCGCCTCGATGATCCCGATCGCGGGCAGCGCCTACACCTACGCCTACGCGACGCTCGGTGAGCTGGTGGCGTGGATGATCGGCTGGGACTTGATCCTCGAATACGCCGTCGGGGCGATGACGGTGGCGATCGGCTGGAGCGGATACATGCAGCGGCTGCTGTCCGGCGTCGGCATCACGCTGCCGACGGCGCTGTCGGCGGCTCCGCCGGTGGGCGTGATCAACATCCTCGCGGTGCTGATCGTGCTCGTGATCATGATCCTCCTGGTGATCGGCGTCCGCGAGTCGGCGCGCGCCAACGCCGTGATGGTCGCGGTCAAGCTCGCCGCCGTGCTGTTCTTTCTCGCGGCCGGCGCCACCTACGTCAGGCCTGAGAACTGGTCGCCGTTCGCGCCGTTCGGCTGGTCCGGGATCATGTCGGCGGCCGCCGTCGTGTTCTTTGCCTACATCGGCTTCGATGCCGTCTCGACCACCGCGGAAGAAGCGAAGAACCCGAAGCGCGATCTGCCGGTCGGCATCATCATGTCGCTGGTGGTGTGCACGGCGCTGTACCTGGCCGTGGCCGCGGTCCTGACGGGCATCATCCCCGTCATCCAGTACCGCTCGGTCGCAGACGCGCTGCCGGGTGCGGCAATGGTGCCGCCGGAAGAGTCGGTGCGGTTCCTCAACGCCCCGGTCGCCTACGCGCTGGCCGTGATCGGGCAGGATTGGGCGTCGTACCTGGTGTCGGCGGGAGCGCTGGCCGGCATCACGTCGGTGCTGCTGGTGATGCTCATGAGCCAGCCGCGCATCTTCTTTGCGATGAGCCGCGACGGCCTGCTGCCGACCGGCGTCAGCAAGGTGCATCCGCGGTTCGGGACGCCGTACATCACGACGATCATCACCTGCGTGACCGTTGCCCTTGTCGCCGGCGTCACGCAGATTCAGGTCGTCGGCGAAATGACCAGCATCGGCACGCTGTTCGCCTTTGTCGTGGTGTGCGCGTCCGTGCTCATGCTGCGCGTCAAGCGCCCCCACGCGCACCGACCCTTCCGCGTGCCTGGCGGCCCGATCTTCCCGATTCTGGGGATCGTGTCGTGCGCGTATCTGATGCTCAGCCTGCCGGTCATCACCTGGGTGCGCTTCCTGGTGTGGCTGAACATCGGCTTCGTGATCTACTGGTTCTACGGACGCACGCACAGCCCGCTTGCGAGCGCTGAAGAAACCAGGCGCCGTACGCCGCTGCAGGCGGTCACGAACTTCGTGCTGGTGTTCGGCGCGCTCGGCCTGTTCAACGGCGTGTGCATGTTCCTGCTGGGCCTCCTCACCGAGCTGGGCGTCACCACCGAGACGACGGCAAAGTGGGCCGAGCTCGACGCGCTGACCACGCGCTTTCTCGGCGTCGGCGTGACGGCCGAAACCGCCGACACGTTCGGGCTGCAGGTCCTCGGCGTCGGTGCGGCCGTGTTCGTGGCGGGTTGGGTGCTGGCGAAGGTCTCAAAATCCAGCATGCGCGTCGATTCGTAGTAGCCCGCATGATGCGAAAGATGTGGCTCTCGGCGCCGCGCTGGGGGACCCTAGGAGACCCCGCATTTCAACTCAACAAGGAGCACCGCCGTGGGTAAGGTGTGTGTCGTCTATCACTCGGTCTACGGGCATACGAAAGTGCAGGCGGACGCTGTCGCGGATGGTGCCAGATCCGTTCCGGACACCGAAGTCCATCTCATTCCCGTTCAGCAGGTCGACCTCAATTGGGACCATCTGCATGGTGCCGACGCCCTGATTTTCGGCACCCCAACCTATATGGGGACGGTGTCGGCGGAGTTCAAGGCGTTCATGGACAAGACCTCGCTGTTCTGGGCGAACCAGCCGTGGAAGGACAAACTAGCTGCCGCCTTCACCAATTCCGGCAGCCAGCATGGAGACAAGCTCAACACGCTGGTGTCGCTCGCGGTGTTCGCGGCCCAGCACGGCATGACCTGGATCAATCTCGGCCTGCTGCCCGGACACAATTCGTCGACCGGCAGCGCCCAGGACAGGAATCGGCTCGGGGGTTTTCTCGGCGCCATGGCCCAGTCGAACGTCGATGAAGGCCCAGACGAGGCCCCGCCCAGGTCCGACAGAGAAACGGCTTTTCACCTCGGTCAGCGGGTCGCAGAAGCCGCCCGTCGCTGGCAGCAGGAAACCGCCGGCCTCGCGATCACCGCTCAATAGAGATCAGGAGATCGTTCCCCCAATGTGGAATCAGACGCGGGTGTCAGAACTCCTAGGGATACGTTATCCGATCATTCAAGGGCCATTTGGAGGTGGCCTCTCTACGATCCAGCTGACAGCCGTCGTCTCGAATGCTGGAGGCATGGGCTCGTTTGGGGCTCATCACCTCGCGCCAACTCAGATCAAGGAAACCGTTGCCGCCATCAGGGGACTCACCGCCAGGCCGTTCGCGATCAATCTCTGGATCCCGCTGCCAGGGGAAGCAGAGCTGCGTCTCCGTCCAGACGAGTTCGCTGCGAATGTGAGTCGTTTGAAGCCGTACTACGACGCGCTGGGCCTGCGAGAGCCCGAATTCCGGGAAACCTTCAATCCGCGTTTCGATGACCAGATTGAGGCGGTGCTCGAAGCACGGCCGCCCGTGTTGAGTGTTGTCTTTGGCATTCCATCGCGCGAAATCCTGAGCGCCTTGCGACAACGGGCCATCAAGACGATTGGGGCCGCAACCACGGTGGACGAGGCCTGTGCGTTGGAGGAGGCCGGCGTGGACCTCATTGTCGCGTCTGGCAGCGACGCAGGAGGCCACCGCCCATCGTTTCTCGAGTCAGCGGAGAAATCACTGACGGGCACGTTCGCGCTCATTCCGCAGGTGGTCGATGCGATCGATACCCCGATCGTTGCAGCGGGTGGCATCGGGGATGGGCGTGGCGTCGTCGCCGCATTGGTGTTGGGGGCAGAGGGGGCTCAAGTGGGCACGGCGTTTCTGGCGACGCACGAATCCGGCGCGAGTGAGGCGCATAAGGCCGAACTAGCCAGCGAGTCAGCCCGCCATACGGCTTTGACGCGGGTGTTCTCCGGTCGCCTGGCGCGGAGGATTCGGAATCGTTTCATCGAGGAGATGAGCTCGCGCGAGGTGGAGTTGCCCCCATACCCGATTCAAAATTGGTTCACGCGATCTATCCGAGCGGCGGCCGACCATGGCGGACGCGCCGAATACCTGCCACTGTGGGCTGGTCAATCCGCTGCGCTTGGCCACCGACGGCCTGCTGCCGCGACCTTTGCGGGGCTCGTTGAAGGCGCCGAGCTGCTGCTTCGATCGCCGATGTTGCCATTGGCGAAGGAGGGCTCGTAGTCAGGCGAGTGGCCATGGCAGCTCTGGTTGTGCTACCTGCGGCGTGATGTCGGCGAAACGGAAGATCACGGGACTGATTGGCTCAGTCCTGATGATCACACCCATCGCGGTCGCGTTGGCGCAGCCACAGGCAGCCGCGTGCGCCACAATCAACTACCGCGGGCTCGATGAGGTGGCTCCTGGAATCTTCGCCTCGAGCGACGTGACTATTGATCAAAGGCTTGATTTTGGCCGTCTCCACGCCGCAGCGAAACGCCGTGTCGCGGACACGTTTGGCGCCACGCGTGCTTCGCCTGTAATCGTAATAGGTAGTCCGGAGGCGCTACGGCATCTCTTTCCTGGTTCTAGTTTGTATGCGAGCACAATCTACGTACCCTTCCGTTCGTGTGTGATAGTCGGTCCAAAAGGCCATGACGTCGATATTCTCGCGCACGAGGAATTGCACGCTGAGATCCATCATCGCGTGGGGCATTGGCATCGATTGACTCAGATTCCTACCTGGTTTGATGAAGGCCTGGCGATGCAGGTTGACTATCGCGAGCGCTATATCTGGTCGGCGCAGTCCGGCGCCGTCGACAGTGGCTTGGTTAAGCGATGGACATCAAGGGTGCAATTCTTCACTGGCAATGACGCAGAGCTTACTCGCCACTACGCCATGGCCAAGGAAGAGGTCAGGCTATGGTTGGAGAAGGTGGGGCACAGTCACCTGTACGACTTCCTCGAGCGTATTCGACTGGGCGACGGGTT
>Ga0209382_10010313_pt1 | contig 11642 bp, 6 predicted proteins | sample SoiMetdeltSBSDD5_FD_187599 | JGI IMG/M metagenome (GOLD analysis project Ga0209382, IMG submission 187599) | Bulk soil microbial communities from a Populus tree surrounding site in Tennessee, USA - Soil MetaG P. deltoides SBSDD5 (SPAdes) (version 2) | ecosystem: Environmental > Terrestrial >...
CGCCCTCCGTTTACCTCGACGTGGATTCAGTGCTCTTCAGTGACACGGGCGTGGGTGCTGTGAATTTGACGACGACGCTTCAACCCAGCGCCGTGGTGGTAAATAATAGCGTTCAAACGTATACCTTCAGCGGCGCTGGGAAAATTTCAGGTCCGGCTTCCCTCACGAAGGACGGCCCGGGCACGTTGATCCTTGCGAACAGCGGCACTAACGATTTCTTCGGCCCGCTTTCGGTCAGCGCCGGGACAGTTCAAGTCGGCAACGGCGGCGCCGTTGGCAACCTGAGCGGCGGCAGCGTGGTGAACAATGGGCGGTTGCTATTCAACCGCAGCGACAACTTTACCGTGGCAAATCCAATCGCTGGCGGTGCGGGCGGGCTTCTGGAACAGTCCGGCCCAGGCATTCTCACGCTTGCCGGTGACAATTCATCCTACACTGGCGCGGTCCTCGTGGCGCAAAGCACACTCAGACCGGGCGGCGCGAACGCGCTCGGCACGGTGGATGGCGGCACGACCGTTGCATCTGGCGCGACGCTGGACGTTAACGGACAGAACCTCGGCGCGGAGACGGTCACTGTGTCGGGCGCTGGAGTGGGCGGCAACGGCGCCATCGTGAACAGCGGCGGGGATCAGATTAATGCCCTGCGCAGCGTCACTCTCACGGGCGATGTCGTGTTTGGCGGCACAACGCGCTGGGACATTCGCAACCCTGGCGCAGGGGCGGCTCTTTCGTCGGGCGGCGCTACTTTAAAGGTTACCAAAGTCGGTCCGAACCAGATTTCGCTGGTTGGCGTCACTGTGGACCCGAGCATCGGCGATGTGGAGGTAACGGCTGGTACGTTGAGCCTGGAAACGACAACGACGGGGCTTGGAGATGTTTTCAATACTCTCACCGTGCATGGGGGCGCTACACTGCAGGTGTGGAACCTCAATCCCAACCCGCTGAACAAGACCACTTTACTTGCCGACGGAGCGCGCGTTGCTCATGGAAACGGCCGCAGCCTGGTGGATGGTGGCATCACGCTTCAAGGCGGCACGAACGTTTTCGACGTAGCCAATGCTGGCACCACGCCCTCGCTAGTCTTGAACGGTCCATTGGACGGCCCCGGCACGCTCGTAAAGATGGGCACCGGCCCGTTGGTGATCTCCACAGGGAGCGATACTCGCACGGGACCCACGCTCGTGAACGTAGGCTCACTCTTCGTAGATGGGAACGTGGTGAACAGCCCGATCACCGTCTCCGGTGGCACACTTGGCGGTGCAGGGTCGATCCAGAGCCCTGTGCTTGTTTCCACCAATGGGCGACTGGCTCCGGGCAATGTGACTCTGGCGATCGCCAACCTCATTCTGGAAAATCAAGTGACGCTGGAGGGGACAACCGTGATGGACGTCAATAAGACGGCGGGCGTCTTCACAGGCGACTCCATCCAGGGTTTTGGCACGCTGAGCTTCGGCGGCACCTTGCAGATCAATCGGACGGGCGAAGCTTTTGCCGATGGCGATGTGATCGATCTGTTTGGCTTCGGCACGGCGTCGGGATCGTTCACGGCGATCGTCCCGGCCACACCTGGCCCGGGTCTGACGTGGGACACATCCCAACTCACCGTGGACGGCACACTGAAGGTGGTGGCGCCGACTTCGTTTGAGATCGGCTCGGTGAGCGTTGTCGGCCCGGACGTGATTTTCAATGGCGGCGGCGGTCCGGCGAGCGCTGAGTATCGCGTACTTACGTCCATGGATCTCAGCGTGCCGGTGATCAACTGGCAACCGGTAGCGACCAACCTGTTCGATGCCAACGGCAACTTCAATTTCACGTTGCCATTCAATCCTGTGGCGCCGCGCCAGTTCTTCATTCTCTCATATTGACATTGATGGCCCGACAGGCGCGGTCACCGCCGTGCCTGTCCGCCAAATGTCCGACATGACGCGCGAGCGCGAGTCATGCTTCCCTAGGGTGTATCCGGGTTCACTCAGGTGACGACGATTTGTACCTATGAAGACGTATCCTGCTCTCTTGATGTCAGCAATGCTCGCTGCAGTTTTACCCGCGTTTGCCGCGGACCGCACGTGGAACGGCGCTGGCGGGAATGATTTCTGGAGCACGCCCGCGAATTGGGGCGGAGCCGCGCCCGTGGGAGGTGATTCGTTGTTCTTTGGCGGAAATATTCGCACCTCGCCAAACAACGACTTCCCGCCGGGCACAATTTTCGGCGGAATCACAATCAACAATCCAGCGGGCGCGTTCACGCTCCGGGGCAATAGCATCACCCTCGGAGGCAATATCGTGGAGGACATGCCGCTGGTCCCGCAAACCAACTTGATTGCGCTGTCCCTGAATGGCGCCAATCGCACCATCACTGTGGTTACCAATGGTTTGCTTACGTTGGGCGGAATCATTTCCGGATCAGGCAGCGCGCTGACAAAGGCGGGTGGAGGACTCTTGACCTTGAACGCCAACAACACCTTCAGCGGCCCGGTGACGATTAACGACGGCGTGGTGAGCATCGCTTCGGATGCGAATCTGGGCGCGACGCCGGCTTCAGCGACTACAGGTCGAATCGTCATCAACAATGGTGCGTTGCGAACGACCGCCAGCTTTGCGATCAACGCGAACCGCGGGATCGGCGTCGGCGACGGCACGATCGACGTGCCCGTCGGACGAACCCTCACTTACGGCGGCGTGATTGCTAATAATGGAGCGGGGAATCTATCGAAGCTCAGTTTCGGCGGCTTGACCCTTTCGGGCGCGAATACCTACACGGGCAACACAGCGATCAAGAACGGCACCGTTACCCTGGATTTTGCGGCCGTGGGCGCGCCGGTCAACAATATCATTTCCAGCAGTTCGCATTTGGTCCTGGGCGGCGAGAACGCTGGCCTGGGCACCACGAACTTTTCGGCGCTCATCGTGAACGGCAAGGCTGGCGCGGCAAATTCCCAAACTTTCGATGGAACGACGATTGATATCGGCGCGCAGGTCGTTCGCGCGAATTCCGGTGCCGGCGGTTCCGCGGATATTGTTTTGGGCGCGCTGATACCCCTCGTCGGCGGGGACGTCACTTTCGTCCCGCCGGCGCTAACAGGCGGCACGGGCAATATCAAGACCACGACTGCCAATGAAAACGGGATTCTTGGCGGATGGGCGCTGATCGGCGACGGCTCGCAACTGAACGGCATGACCATCGGCACAAACTGGGCGAAAGTTGATGGGAGCGGGAACATCGTCAATTACGACATGTCCAGCTACGTCAAAAACACCGGCGCGGACATTCTTGGAACGGTTACGGCGCAGGCCAATATGTTAATAGATGACACTTCTGGTACCGCGAGCAGCACGGTGCAATTTGCGCCGGACGGCGCGAATGCGTTGATCGAACTCAACACGATCAACATTCGGAAGTCCCAGCCCTGGACCCTCCGCATTGGCACCAGCAATACCGTACGCCTCGGACGGTATGGCAGCATTTTCAAGTCGGACACCTCGGCGCACGTGTGGACGATGGGCCAGGGGGATGGCGGCGCCGATCTGGCCGGCTCGCAGGATTTTGCCGGCACACTGACCGCTGGCGGCGCGGACAACACACCGGGGGTTATCATCTTCAATCTGAATCAATCAAGTCAGGCCAATGCCAACCACCACAATTGCTATGCCAAAATCACTGACAACGGCACGGCGCCCGTTGCTGTGATCAAGGCGGGTTCGGCGCCTTTCAAACTGGGAGGACATAATACTTATTCAGGCGGCACGTATATGATCCAGGGCCGCATTCAATTGGGCGGCGGCTTTGTGGGCACGGCCAACCCAGACGGGTTCGGCTCCGGACCGGTTTACGTTTTTCCAGGCGCGTATCTTTATCTGAATCCGAATCCCACAGGCGGACCGATTCAGTTTACGAACGAACTGTTCATCGCCGGCAACGGCACGCAGCCCGAACCTCTCGGCGCGATTCGCTTCCAGGCTGCGGGTTGGGACATCGCCACCACGGTCAACCTGATCGGCGACGCCACCATCGGCGGCAACAATGGTCTCGTCAGCGGAAAGATCACTGGCCCGTTCAATCTCACGATCGGTTCAGGGGCGACGGTGCAAGGGAGTTGCGCGTTCTCCAATCCGAACAATGATTGGCGCGGCAACACTACCATGCAGGCCCGAAGCGGCCAGTCCGGGAGTTTCATCAATGCTGGCAGCGAAGTGATTCCTAACGGGCTCGGCTACGGGAACGTAACGATGCTGGGTGCTGGAACCATTACGTGGAACCTGAATGGCTTTACCGAAACGATCAATGGCCTGACGACTTCCGGCAATGCAGCGACCTGTTTCATCGTCAACAATAACGCCGGCACCAATTCGACGCTCGTTGTCGGTGACTATGACCAGGCGGGCAGCTTCGGCGGCGTGATTCAGGGTGGCAGCGGTGTATTGGGGCTGACGAAGATCGGAGGCGGACGGCAAACGCTCACCGGCGCAAATACGTATACGGGTCTCACGCTAGTGCTCGGAGGCACGCTGGCGCTGGGCGGTTCGGGTTCCATCGCCAGCAGTTCGCGGATCAATGTCAACGGCGGTGCTTTGGATGTTTCTGACCTGACAGCCGGATTCAGCTATGGATCGGTAATTGATATCACGAACGGAGCTATCGCGATCCGCAATACAACCGGGCCGGGAATCAATACGCTGAACATGGCTGATTCCCGCGTGCGCGTCGCAAGCCTTGGGAGCGTGCCCGTCGCGGCCGAGGTGACGACGCTCAATACTGCAGGCGCGGTCAATTACATTGACATCGCTTCGATGGGCACGGTGTCATCCTATCCTGCCACCTTCACGATCATTCATTACAGCGGCGTGATTGGCGGTGCTGGATTCAATTTCCAACTGGGCAACGTCCTCACGCCCAGCACGGTTGGTTACGTGACCAACAACGAAGCAAATTCCTCGGTGGACCTGGTGCTGCTCGATGGGCCGAAGCCGCTCACGTGGACGGGCTTGCTCGGGCCGGCATGGGACATCGACACAACGATCAATTGGCTCGCCTTCGGCATTACTCCGTCGGTGTATCTGGACGTGGATTCGGCGTTCTTCACCGATACAGGCGCATCTGGAACTGTGAATTTGACGACGACCCTTCAACCCGGCGCGGTGGTGGTAAACAATGACACTCGGACATACACCTTCACTGGCGCCGGGAAAATTTCAGGTCCGGCATCCCTCGCCAAGGACGGCCCTGGCACGTTGATCCTTGCGAACAGCGGCACGAATGATTTCTTCGGCCCTGTGACGGTCAGCGCCGGGACCGTTCAAGTCGGCAACGGCGGCGCCGTTGGGAACCTGAGCGCCGGCAGCGTAGTGAACAATGGGCGGTTGCTATTCAACCGCAGCGACGACATCACCGTGGCAAATCCCATTGCGGGGGGCGGCCTTCTGGAACACTCCGGCCCCGGCATTCTCACGCTCGCCGGCGACAATTCTTTCACGGGCGCGGTATTGGTGGCGCACAGCACCCTCAAGCCGGGCCGGGCAAATGCCTTGGGCACTTCGGATGGCATCACAACTGTGGCCTATGCCGCGACCCTCGACGTGAATGGCCAGAACCTCACAACCGAGCCAGTGACCGTCTCTGGCAATGGCGTGGGCGGCAATGGCGCGATCATCAATACCGCTGCTCAACAGAATGATGCGCTGCGTACCGTCACGCTCGCCGGCGACGTGGTCTTTGGCGGAACCCAACGTTGGGATATTCGAAACACGGGGGGTGCCGCCAGTCTCTCCTCGGGGGGAAATCCTTTCAAAATAACCAAGGTCGGTTCGAATCAAGTCTCACTCGTCGGTGTCACCGTCGATGCCGCGCTGGGCGATGTGGAAATCGTTTCGGGCACCTTGAGTGTGCAAACTACCACGACGGGATTAGGCGACGTTTTCAATACGCTGACCGTCCATGGCGGAGCGACGCTTGGGTTCTTCAACTTGAACCCGAGTGCGTTGAATAAAGTGATCTCGCTGCAGGATGCCGCCACGGTGTTCAATGAAAGTGGCACGAGCCTGGTTGACGGCGGCATCACCCTGAATGGAAGCAATACGTTCAATTCGGTGAGTGCCGGGACGAATGCTTTGGTGTTGCGCGGACCCATCGATGGCGCCGGGACGCTTGTCAAAGTCGGGGCCGGTCCAGTGGTGATTGCTGGGGGCGCGGCCCATACCGGTCCCACGTTCGTGAATGCGGGTTCACTCTTCGTGGATGGCAGTGTCGCGAGCAGTCCGGTGACTGTTTCGGGCGGGACGCTGGCAGGCGGCGGTTCGGTGCTAAGTCCGGTTGTTGTTTCCAGCGCAGGACGCCTCGAGCCGGGCACGCTGACTTCCCCGCTCGCGACCATGACTTTCGAAAATGAGATTACCCTGCAGGGAACGACTGTGATGGACGTGAACAAGGCGGGCGGTGTCATCAATGACACGCTCGGAGGCTTCAGCACGCTGACCTACGGCGGCACCTTGCAGATCAATCGGACCGGCGAACCCTTTGCCGGCGGCGACGAAATGCACCTGTTCAGCTTCGGCACGGTCTCGGGCTCTTTCTCCGCGATTGTGCCGGCCACACCTGGCCCGGGTCTGACCTGGGACACGTCCCAACTCACCGTGGACGGCACACTGAAAGTGGTGGCGCCGACTTCGTTTGAGATCGGCTCGGTGAGCGTTGTCGGTCCTGACGTGATTTTCAACGGCGGCGGCGGTCCGGCGAGCGCTGAGTATCGCGTACTTACGTCCATGGATCTCAGCGTGCCGGTGATCAACTGGCAACCGGTAGCGACCAACCTGTTCGATGCCAACGGCAACTTCAATTTCACGGTGCCATTCAATCCTGCGGCGCCGCGCCAGTTCTTCATTCTCTCATATTGATCCTCGGAGCTGTGCTCATGCATAGTCGGGGTTATGCGTTGCATAATCCCGATTTTGCTTTTGGCGCTTGCCGCATCTGCTGCTGAACCGCTGGACCCTTCGGTAAAGCCGACGCGGGCGGTCATCGATCGTTACGCGGAAGACCTCGAAGCGCTCGAACGGCGCTACAGTTTGCGCGACGCTGAATCGCGGAGCGAACGGCTGGCGCAATTCTACCAGCAAACGCTGGAAAAATTGCGGCAACTCAAGTTCCCGGACCTGGACGTCGCAGGGCGGATTGATTACGCGCTGCTGAAAACGAAATGCGAAGCGGAGTTGAAAGAACTGGCGCATGGGCGCAAGCAATTCGAAGAAGCCAGCGGCTTGATTCCGTTCGCGTCAGCCATTCTCGAACTCGAAGAGTCGCGCCGCAATATGGAGGCGGCTGAACCGGAGGCTGCTGCGCGGACGCTGGCTGACATCAGTTCGCAACTCAAGCAGCTCAAAACCACAAATGCCCAGGTCACAAAAATCGTTGCCAATCGCGCGGCGCGGAAAGTCGATGATCTGAAACGGATCCTGAAGAATTGGCATGCTTTTTACGCGGGCTACGACCCGGTGTTTACGTGGTGGGTGCGCCAGCCTTATGAGAAATTGGACAAGGAACTCGACGAATACGCGAAGTTCGTTCGAAAGAAGCTCGCCGGTTTCGAAGGCGACGATGACGAGCCGGTGATCGGCGATCCGATCGGACGCGACGCTTTGCTCGATGCGCTGGCGGCCGAGTTCATTCCGTACACGCCGGAGGAGCTGATCGAGATTGCCAATAGCGAATTCGCGTGGTGCGAAAAGGAGATGAAACGCGCCGCGGACGACCTTGGGCTGAGCGGCGATTGGAAGAAGGCGCTCGATTTTGTTAGCAAACGTCATGTCAAACCCGGCGACCAGCCGAAGCTCATTTGCGATCTGGCCGAGGAAGCGACGCAATTTGTGGAGACGAACAACCTCGTGACTGTCCCGCCGCTCTGCAAGGAGGTGTGGCGCATGGAAATGATGTCCATCGAGCGGCAGAAGGTGAACCCTTACTTCACCGGCGGCGAGGTCATTTCCGTTTCGTACCCTACAGACACAATGAGCCACGAGGACAAGTTGATGAGCATGCGCGGCAATAATCCGTCCTTCTCCCGCGCCACGGTCCACCACGAATTGATCCCTGGCCATCACCTGCAAAGTTTCATGGCGCAGCGCTATAACACGCATCGCCGGCCTTTCCGGACGGCGTTCCTCGTTGAGGGCTGGGCGTTGTATTGGGAAATGCTCTTGTGGGACATGAACTTTCCGCGCAACGCCGAGGATCGGGTCGGCATGCTGTTCTGGCGTTCGCATCGTTGCGCGCGAATTATTTTCTCGCTCAACTTTCATCTCGAGAAAATGAGCGCACAGGAAGCAATAGACTTTTTAGTGGATCGCGTGGGCCATGAGCGCCGGAATGCCACCGCGGAAGTGCGCCGGTCGGTCAACGGCAGCTATCCACCCTTATATCAGGCCGCGTATATGCTGGGCGGCCTGCAGATTCGCGCGTTGCATCGCGAGCTCGTCAAATCCGGAAAAATGGCGCCCCGTGAATTTCACGACGCGATCCTTCATGAGAATTCCATCCCGATCGAATTGATCCGCGCGAGCCTGAAGCGCGAAAAACTGGAGCGCGATTTCAAATCTATGTGGCGTTTTTACGAGCCGCCTTCAGAAAGCGGATCGTCGAATCGCCGTGCCGCAGCACCTTGAGTTCTTCCCACGGCTCCGTGAGCGCGAGGGTATCGCGTTTGGTGTGGCCCAGGACGAAAAGCCCGCCGGGCGCCAGCAGCTTCGGAAGGCTCTCGTCATCGAGCAGTTTTTGGGAAAGCGAATTTGACCGCCGTCCGACGTTTTTTTCGCCAAACGGCGGGTCTGCCATTATCAGATCAAACGTGCGCCCGATGTCTGCCAATTGATGGATGGCTGTAAAAGCATCCTGAACGCGAATCTCATACTGGTCGCCGGCAAGTCCGCTCGCCGCGAGATTTTCGCGGATCATCGCCGCGTGCCGATTCGACTTCTCCACACTGAAGACCGACGACGCTCCGCGGCTGAGGCATTCCAGACCGAGCGCGCCGCTGCCGGAAAACAGGTCGAGCACGCGTGCATCCAGCACGCGGCCGCCGAGACTATTGAAAATCGCCTGGCGCACCAGGTCCGGCGTAGGCCGCACGTCGTAGCCCGCCGGCACCTTTAGCAATCGTCCCGCAGCCTGGCCACCAATGATTCGCATGGCCTAATACCTCACTTTGTTCGGACTGGCTGCCCATTCCCGCATCGCGTCGAGCGCTTCGTTGCGAAGCACTTGCCTGCACGTCACTCGGCGTTCGGCGATCGGCGCATTCAGTTCCTTGTAAATGAACTCGTCGTCGAAGCCGACATTCGCAGCGTCTTCGCGTTGGGCCGCGTAAAAGACTTTTCCGATCCGCGCCCAATAGATCGCGGCCAGGCACATCGGGCACGGCTCGCAAGAACAGTAAATCTCGCAATCGTCCAGTATCCATGTTCCCGTATCCGCACACGCTTCGCGAATGGCGACCATCTCGGCGTGCGCTGTCGGGTCGTTGCGCTCAGTCACTCGATTTGTGCCTCGGCCGATGACACGGCCCGAGCGCACGACTACTGCTCCAAAAGGCCCGCCCTTGCCGCCATGGACATTTTCTCGCGCCAGTCCAATCGCTTCGCGCATGAACTCATTCATCATGCCCAGTGGAATGCAATTCGCCCGGTTTCGGCAAGGCAGACTTACTGCTGCCCAACGACCTGCCCGGCGACGTTGAGAAATTGAGAACTGAACTTCAGGCCGATGTCCCTTGCGGCCGCGGTGTTTACGTGAAACCGAATATTCTGGTCTTGCATGGACATCCGGACGATGCCGCCACGGGTCAGGAAATCATCAAACTCCGAAACCGTCAGCACGCTCGTATGCTCCACCTTTTTCATGATCCAGGGCACGCGGGAGCGTTCCGATTGCGCGATGAAGAGCACATGGCTGTTCGGCACCTGTGGCCAATAGAATCGCCTAACCATGATAGTCCGGCCATTGATCGTCTTGCCATGCGCAGCCTGAAGCAGGGCCTTGTGCACCTTTGAATGGCCATAGACGCCGATCATGATTGGGGTTTTCGGCACCACGAACGCCCCTTCCGGCCATTCGATGTATCGCGGCAAATTGATCAGCGCGTCGGTCTTCGTGGCCAGTTCGGCTTCGTTCGGGCCTGGGCCTGCCGTGCCTGGCAGCAGGACTCCGAGCAATAGAAAGAGGCATGGCGCGCGCGCACTCATGAGGCTTTCGGGTGATCGGGAATCGCCAGGTCCTGCCGCAAACGGCCGATGCAATCAGGGCAGACGCCGTGGCTAAAGCGCACGTCTACGTGACGCGCCACATAGCTTTCCACCTGGTGCCAGTAATTCTTATCGTCGCGCACCTTCTTGCAATAGCAGCATATCGGCAGCAAACCCTGTAATTGGTTTACACGTGCCATGGCTTCTTCGAGACGATGCAACCGGTCGGCGAGCGTATTTTGCAAATCGATCACGCGTTTGCCCACCTGAACGCGCGCCCGCAACTCTCCGGGATCGAATGGCTTCGTAATGTAGTCGTCCGCGCCAGACTCGAGACCCTGCACTACATCCGATTTTGTGGCGCGCGAAGTCAGCAGAATGATGTAGCTGGATTGCAGCGACTTCAACGTCCGCGCGCGACGACACAACTCCACACCGTCAATCTGCGGCATCAGCCAATCCAGGATCAGCAATTGCGGTGGCTGGGGTTCCTGCATGGCAGCCCACGCGGCCGTCCCATCCACAACGGCGCTCGCGGCATAGCCCCACTTCTCCAGCGAGGCCTGCAGCAATCGGCGGGAGACTGGATCATCATCGGCAATGAGTACTTTCATGCGGCAATTGACTGCATCAGAGTTTGCAAGCTGCGTTTCAATTCATCGACTCCCTTTTGCAAGCGGGCAACGTCTTCCGCGGAGACCCTTGTTTCGTGAGCGGCTTGTTCGATCTCGAAAGCCGTCTTCGCAAGAGCGAGCGCTTCCAGGTTCGCCGCCGCGCCCTTCAGGCGGTGTGCCGCGCGTTCGACCAGGGCGAAATTGTTCTGCGCAAGCGCCTCTCGCATCTGGGTCAGTACTTCAGGCGTGTCCTCAAGAAACATATTGATCAACTCGCGCGCCAACCCCCAATCGCCACTCGTGCGGCGCAGCAACCCATCCGGATCAAAGCTGCCGTTCGCGCGCTTTGGTAATGAAATGATGCTTTCGGCTGCCGCACCTTCGATCGTGCGAAAGAGCACGTCCGGATCAATCGGCTTGGTCACGTAAGCGTCCATGCCCGCCGCAAGGCACTGTTCGCGATCACCCTTCATGGCATGAGCCGTCATCGCGATGATCGGCAGCCGCCGGCCAACGGCTTGTTCCTGCGATCGAATCACCCTCGCCGCTTCCAGGCCATTCATCTCGGGCATCTGCACATCCATGATCACCAGATCAAAATCGTTGCGCTCCACGGCTTCGACGGCTTTTCGGCCGTTGCCGACCACAACCACAGTATGGCCCCATTTTTCCAGAAGTTTCCGCGCCAGACGCTGGTTCACGGGATGATCTTCCGCCAAGAGAATCCTTCGCGGGCTGCGGCTTGCTGGCGCTTCCCACTCGCTCACATCGATGTCGGACAGTCTGCTCTTGCCCAGCGCC
>Ga0209382_10010314_pt1 | contig 11642 bp, 11 predicted proteins | sample SoiMetdeltSBSDD5_FD_187599 | JGI IMG/M metagenome (GOLD analysis project Ga0209382, IMG submission 187599) | Bulk soil microbial communities from a Populus tree surrounding site in Tennessee, USA - Soil MetaG P. deltoides SBSDD5 (SPAdes) (version 2) | ecosystem: Environmental > Terrestrial >...
CGAGGCCGAATTCCACCACCGGGCAATAGTTCTTGATAAACCGCGCATCCGACGTGCCGCCAGTGGTGGAGAGCTCCGGCTTTCGCTTGGTCACTTCTGTGACAGCGCTGGCGACGAGATCGGTGAAAGGCCCGGTCTCAACCACGAAGACATCGGCGTTCGAAGGGTCCCACTGCAAAGAAAAGCGGGTGCGCCCGGCCGCGGCCGTGGCGGCGCGCTGCTCGATCAATTGCCTGAGCGAGGCTTGCGTGTGGCAATCGTTGAACCGGATGTTGAAACGAGCGTGCGCCTCGCCGGGAATGAGATTGACCGTGGGATTGCCGACGTCGATGGAAGTGAATTCCAAATTCGACGGTTGGAAATGCGCGCTGCCCGCATCGAGCGGTTCATTCATCAGCGCGCCGATCAGGCCGACGATTGCGCGCACGGGATTTTCCGCGCGGTCGGGATAGGCGACATGCCCCTGGCGGCCGGTGACGGTGAGAATGCCGTTGAGCGAGCCGCGCCGGCCGATCTTGATGGTATCGCCCAGTTCCCGCACGTTCGACGGCTCCCCCAGGATGCAATGATCGAATTTCTCGCCGCGCGCGACCGCCCAGGCCACCAGCTTCACCGTGCCGTTGATCGCGATGCTTTCCTCGTCGCCGGTAATCAGGAAGGAGATTGAGCCTTTCGGCTTGCCGCCATGAGCGGCGAGATAGTCGAGCGCGGCGGCCACCGCGCAGGCGATGCCGCCTTTCATGTCGACCGCGCCGCGCCCGTAAAGCTGGCCGTCGGCGATCTCGCCGGCGAAGGGCGCATGTGCCCAAGCCTTGACCTCGCCCGCTGGCACCACGTCGGTATGTCCGGCAAAAACGATGTTGGGTGCGGCGGAACCGATGCGCGCGTAGAGATTTTCGACATCGGCGGTGCCCGGCTCGCTGAAGGTCATGCGATGCACGGAGAAGCCCGCCCGCTTCAGCAGGCCTTCGAGATAACGCAGCGCGCCGCCTTCCGCCGGCGTGACGGAAGGGCAGCGCAAAAGCTCTCGGGCGATGGCAAGCGGGTCGGCCGCGCTCATGTCCGCATTAGCCGCATCGCCGGTGACAGCGTCAAGCAGGCTGCGCGCTCGCCGCCGGCTGCAACGGATCGGGCCCGTATTGGTTGGGCCCGTCGGTCCCGCGCAGGAAACCGAGCTGAACGAGCGACCAGATCCAGATCGCGAGGGCGGGAAGATAGAAGACGAAGGCCGCTACGCCTTCCAACTGATCGCCAATGCCTTGAAGGATGCCGGGCACAATATAGAAGAACACCACCCACCAGCCGGATTTATTGCAATCGTGCAGCCGCTTCACAGCAACCGCGAACCCTATCCAGATCATCGGAATAAAGAGGGCAACAAGGAGTACAACCAGCAGCATGGTTGTGCCTTCGGCTCCGCTAAACGCGGATATGAATGCCATCGTTCCGAGGGCAATCATGATCAGGCCGGACAAGACAGTGATGAGCCAATATTTGGCGCGATTGATCCTGCCTTGGAACGAAAAGAGCAGTTGCGTTAAAGACATGATGTCACCCCGGTTTGAGAATCGGTGCTCCCAGCTTAGTCCCTCAGCAATTCGTTGATACTGGTCTTGGAGCGGGTCTTCTCATCCACGCGCTTGACGATGACGGCACAGTAAAGTCCCGGGGCGTTGTTCTTGCCAGGCAGCGTCCCCGGCACCACGACCGAATAGGCCGGCACCTCGCCCTGCAACACCTGTCCGCTCTCGCGGTCGACGATCTTGGTGGAAGCACCGATGAAGACGCCCATCGACAGCACCGAGCCGGTGCGCACGATGACGCCTTCGGCCACTTCGGAGCGCGCGCCAACGAAGCAATTGTCCTCGATGATCACCGGGCCGGCCTGCAGCGGCTCGAGCACGCCGCCGATACCGGCGCCGCCCGAGATGTGGCAGTTCTTGCCGATCTGCGCGCAGGAGCCGACGGTCGCCCAGGTGTCGATCATGCTGCCGGAATCCACATAGGCGCCGAGATTGACGAAAGACGGCATCAGCACGACGTTGGGCGCGATAAAGGCCGAGCGACGCACGATCGAGCCCGGCACGGCGCGGAATCCGGCGGCACGAAACCGCTCCGCGCTCCAGCCGGCGAATTTCGAGGGCACCTTGTCCCACCAGGCTGCGGCGCCGGGGCCTCCGGTAATAACCTCCATGTCGTTGAGCCGGAACGACAGCAGCACGGCTTTTTTCAGCCATTGGTTCACGCGCCAGGAATTGTCCGCCTGCTTCTCGGCGACGCGCGCCTCGCCGCGATCGAGCAGATCGAGGGCCGCTTCCACCGAGTCGCGGACTTCGCCCTTGGTTGCGGGGCCGACGCTGTCGCGCTGCTCGAATACGTCGTCGATGATTTTGGCCAGCCCGGACTGCGACATGCTCACTTTTCCTGTGGTGAAGGGGCTTGTTGTGTCGCGCGGCGGCAGCGGGCTTGTCAATGCCGGCAGCCTGAAAGCCATGGCCGAAAAGGCCCGCTGGGATTAGGATGTTTTGCCGGGTCGACAACGGAGGCTGTCATGGTGCTCGGGATGACGATCCAAACTTTCACCCTGCTGCACGTGGTGATCAGCCTGATTGCCATCGTCAGCGGCTCGATCGTGACGTGGGGCATGCTGAACGGCACCCGCAACGAAGGCTGGACCGGGGTTTTCCTTCTCGCCACGGCGCTCACCAGCATCACCGGTTTTTTGTTCCCGGTGCCGCTGTCGCCGCCGCTGCCATCCCAGATCTTCGGTTACATCTCCTTGGCCGCGCTCGTGCCGACCGTCCTCGGCTACTACGTCTACGATCTCGCCCGTGCCTGGCGCTGGATCTATATCGGCGGCGCCCTGCTCACGCTCTATCTCAACGTATTCGTGCTGGTGGTGCAGGCCTTCCAGAAGGTGCCGTTCCTCCGCCCGCTGGCGCCGACACAGGCGGAACTGCCATTCTTCGTCGCCCAGGGCGTTGTCTTCGTGCTGTTCTGCGCGCTGACCGTGATCGCCATCCGGCGCTTCCGGCCTGCGCCGGCAGAGGCGTAGCGTCAGGACGCGCGGATTTTTTCAAGGAAGCCGCTCAAGTCGTCGGTCACATGATCGACGTAGTCGTCATCGCGGCCTTCGAACTCCCAGTCTTCGCGCAGGACCTCGCGCGTGCCTTGCGGAATCACCAGCACGGTGGTCATGCCGAGGGAATGCGGGGTCGCGAGATTGCGCGCAAGATCCTCGAACATCGCAGCTTTATTCGGATCGACGCCGTGGTGCAGGAGGAAACGCTCATAGGTCTGCGGTGACGGCTTCGGCTCCAGCTCTGCCGCCTCGATGTCGAAAACGTCCTCGAAATGCTCGTGGATGGCGAGGCGCTGCATCACGGCGTCAGCATGCTTGCGCGTGCCGTTGGTGAGGATGAGCTTGCGGCCCGGCAGGGCCTCAATAGCGGCGCCAAGCTGCGGATTGGGCTCGAGCGGCGAATGGTCGATCTCATGCACGAAATCGAGAAAATCGTCGGGATGCAGCCCGTGTTCCAGCATCAACCCGCGCAAAGTCGTGCCGTAGCGCCGGTAATAATCCTTCTGCAGCCGGAAGGCGTCATCCTTGGGCAGGTTGAGCAAGCGCTCGATATAGAGGCGGATGCGCTCGTCCACCTGCTGCCAAAGGTTGAGATGATGCGGGTAGAGCGTGTTGTCGAGGTCGAATACCCAAGTCTCAACCTGACCGAACCCGCGCTGCGCGGGACTCTTCATGGTTCCCTGAAGCGCAGCGTCGTCGCGCCCTGTGCGGCAAGCTCGACACTGGCGAAGCCTGCGGTGCTCAGGCCGCGCGCATTGCATTCCTTATGGTCGCTGATCTCGAACGATGCCTCGCGCGTGCACAGCATCACGCGCCCACTCCAGGTAAGCGGCTTGCCGCTGCGCTTCACCACCTGTCCGTTGCCATCGATTGCCTCGGCATAGCTGTAGATCCGGCGCGCGCGCGTCAGCACCTCCGGGCGCGTGCATTTGCCCGGCTCGACGCGATACCAGCCCCGCGTGACGATCGTGCCGCGGTCCTCGTTGGCGACCGCCGCCATGACGGTGTTGCCGGTCTCGTTGCACCAGACAAAGCCCGTGCCTTCGGGACGCTGCGTCGCGTCAAGGAGCACGTCGAAAAAGGTCGGGGCATTCACCGTCTCAGGCGGCAAATTGCGATCCTTCAGGAAAGCGGCGAGCGCGGCGTCGGTCTTGCGCCCTTTCAATCCGTCGATCGGATTGGCGTCATAGCCGTTGATCGTCAGAAGCCGCTGCACAGCGGCGAGCCGCGCCTGTTCGTCGTTATAATCAGACTCCTCGGCGAGATAGGCGGTCCAGCCGCTTTCGCTCGGATAGGGCTTCACCTCGGTGAAGCGCACCAATTGCTGGCCCGCGCGCGAGCAGCCGCGCCCCGCTGCCGGCACGATGAAATTCTGCTTGCCAACGCATAATTCGACATGACCGGTCAGCGCCGACGGCGAAGTTCCATAGGCGGAGAGTGCGCGGGCATGAATATAGAAATGATCGGCATTGACGGTTCCCTCGACGGTGGCTCGGCACTGGCCGGGGTCGATCCGGTACCAGCCGCGCGTGACCAGCGCGCCGGACTCCTGCAGCCCGACCGCGGCTTCCACCACATAGCTCATGCGGTTGCAGATCTGGAAATCGGCGCGCGCGGGAAGGCACAACGCAATGAGCGCCGCGGCGGCGAGGAAGATGCGTGGCGTCTTCACGGTCGGCTGGCCAGGACCGCGGCCCATTGGTTCATGGCGGGCCCATCTTCATTGGACGCGATTTCAAGGATCAACTTCTTTACGACGGCGTCAGCGAAGTTTTCGTAATTCGCGGCCGGGATCATGAAGGCTCCCGGCCCGCCGATCACATGGTTGTAGTAATAGCGGTCGAGGAAGGGATCGAGCGACAGGATCGGCAATCCGTTGATGCTGATGCCACTGCGCACCGCCTCGTCGCGCGCATGGGTAATCGAACGGCCGCTGGTATTGGCGCCGTCGCCGGAAATATCAATCGTGCGGCGGGGCGACGCATAGGGGCTCTGCGAGAACAGCATCATCGACTGATCGATGGCGCCGCTAATCGAGGTCCCGCCTCCGAATAATTCGCGCTGCGAGCGGGCGATGGCGTCGCCGAACGCCTTCGCCGAAGCGGCATCCTTGACCAGCGTCCAGGGCACCACCTGCACGTGCATGAACGGCCCGGTCCATTGCATCATGGTGACGGCGATGGCTTGTTCGCCCCCCGACATGATCGCCTTGATCACCAGCGGGTTGCGGAAGGCCGCGGCATAGCCCTGCTTCTGCAATTCGAAGCGCGTGTCATTGACGCTGCCCGACGCATCGACCGCCAGGACGAGCTGCAGGTCGACATTGGTCTGTGCTCGTGCCGGCGATCCGCCGCCCAGCAGCAGCATGAGCAGGAAAGCAGAGGAAAAAATGCGCAGACGCGCGCAGGCCTTATTCATATGACGACCATCGAACATTTCCCAAACGGGCGCGCAGCTTAGCAGAGGCGGATTCCGGCGGAAGGGGCGTTGCGGCTTCAGTGATTGCGCGCCAGCCCGGCGCCCCAAGGGCCGGGCAACGGCGGATTCGCGGCAATCTCCAGGATCAGTTTTTTAACAATAGCCTCGGCGAAGCTCTCGTAATTAGCCGCCGGGATCATGAAGGCGCCGGGGCCGCCGATCACGTAGCTGTAGTAATAATGATCGAGCCGGCGGTCGATCGACAGGATTGGCAAGCCATTGATGCCAATGCCCTGCGCCACCGCCTCATCGCGGGCGCGGATCACCGACCGGCCGCTGGAGTTGGGACCGTCGCCCGAAATATCGATCGTGCGGCGGTGCGATTTGTAGGGACTTTGAGACAAAAGCATCACGCCCTGGTCGATCGCCCCGCTGATGGAGGTGCCGCCGCCGCCAAAGAGCTCCCGTTCGGATTGGTTGATGGCGTCCGCCAGCGCCGAAGCAGACGCCGCGTCCTTGACCAGCATCCAGGGCACCACCTGCACATGGGTGAAGGGACCGGTCCATTGCATCATGGTGACGGCGATGGACTGCTCTGTGCCGGAGGCAATGGCCTTGACCACCTGCGGATTGCGAAAGGCCGCGACATAGCCCCGCTTCTGCAGCTCGAAACGCTCGTCAGTCACACTGTTGGAAGCGTCAATCGCAAGCACCAGCTGCAGGTCGACCAGATCGTCGGCTGCCCGCGCGGGGCTAAGCAGAGCAACGGCCAAAAGGAAGGCCAGGCACCGGTTCAAACCGCGCCGCCTTCGGTGCAGGGCGTTGATTGTCACGGACATTTGGCGATACTAACCCGGTTGTTCCAGACCTTTAACTTTACTTTATGACGTGAATACCGCCTCGCGGCAGCCTGGCCTAATTTGGGGTGGCGCGTTTACCCCGGCGTCAGTATCGGGCAAGATGCACGACCGGTGCGAACAAGGACGAAAAGCATGGCAGCATCGCCTCTTAAGGCTCGCATGGCGGTTTTGATGGCCGTGGGCTTTGCAGCGCTCTTTGTGCCGGCAAATCCCGGCCAGACGCAACGCTCCGGACCATTCAGCAGCTTGGCCGGGAGCTGGGCCGGCGGCGGCAGCCTGACGGTCGGGACCGGCGCGAAAGAATCGCTCCGTTGCCGGGCGCAGTATCAAGTCGGAAGCGCCGGAGCGACCGTTGGCGTCCGGCTCCGCTGTGCCAGCGATAGCTACAAATTCGAGCTGCAGAGCAGTGTGCGCTATCAGAACGGTGAAGTGCTCGGCGACTGGAGCGAAACAACGCGCGGCGCGGCCGGCAGGCTGACGGGCTCGATCAAAGGCGATCGCCTCGACGTTCGCGTCGAGGGGCAGACCTTCTCCGCGCTGCTGGCTCTTACAACGCGCGGCGACAGACAGTCGATCTCGATCACAGCCCCTGTCGGAAGAGAAATGTCGGAAGCCAGGATCACCCTCAACCGCCAGGGCTAAGCCGGCGACCGCAGTCGGCGGGCAAGCGTGGTGAGGAACATCACCGTCGGCCGAAGGATCAGCAGATCCGCCACCAGCGCCGCCAGCATCGCGAAGGCGCTCAACCAGCCAAACAGGCGCAGCGACGGCAGATCGGAAAACGCCGTCACCGCCAGACCGCAAGCCAGCACCACGGATGTCAGGATCAGCGCCGGGCCAACCAGCACGGTGGCGCGCTCGACGCCGACGCCGGGATCGTCTGCGGGCCTCGATTCCAGCCGCAGCCGGTTGAGGAAATGGATTGTCGCACTCAGCCCCAGACCGAATGAAACCGTGAGCGCAACCACGCTGGCGAATTGCAGGCCTTCGCCGATCGCCCAGAGCAAAGTTCCAGCCAGCACAACCGGAAAAATTCCCGGCAGGATGCTGGCGAACATCACGACGACCGAGCGAAAGGCCAGTCCGATGAAGGCCGCCACGAAGATGATCTCGACGGTCAGTCCTCTGTTCAACTTGCCGATCATGTCGGCGCTGTTGCGCGCGGCGATGGCCGAGAGGCCGGTCACCGATAAGGTGTAGCCAGGATGCTTCGCACGGACGTCGTCCAGTGCCCGGTCGAGTTGATTGATGACGGGCAGGAGCCTGCTTGCGTCGATGTCAGGAATGCGTCCCGACACAACAACGGCATCCTGCTCCGCTGCAATGAAACGCCCGCTCAGATGCTGGGGCAGAATCTCGACATATTGCTTCAGCGTGGCGATATCAGACCGGCCTGCCTTCTCGGCGAGCCACCGGCGCAGCGATTCCAGCGACCAGACATTGCCGACCCCGGCCTGTTTTTCCACAGCCGCATGCACGTCACCGATGGTGGACAGTGATTCCGGCTCATAGAGCGATGCGCCTTTGGGAAACTCGATCAACACATCGACCGGATTGGCGCCGGTGAGCTTCGTGTCGAGCCGGTTGCTTGCCGCGACCGCCTGCTGCTTGTCCGGCACCTGGTCGGCAAGGCGATAACGCGGCTCGAGATTGGCGTAGATCAGCGTCAGACCACCGACCGCCAGCAGGCTGATCAGGCTGTAAAGGCCGGGGCGGCTCACCATACGCACGGCGATCCAGCTGCAGAAACGGCGCAGCCAGCTCACGCCGGTGTCGGCAACCTGGAATTTGGCAAAGTCCGCTTCGTTGCGAATAAGCAGCACCCCGAGCAGCGGCATTAGCGTGAGCACCGCGACGAGGGCGATGATCGTCGCAATCAGTCCGGCTTCGCCAAAGGTACGGATCAGGTCGGAGCTGGAAAACTGCAGCGCGATGAAAGAAAGGCCGGCGGTCGCATGCGTCAGCACGCAGGCGGGCCCCACGACCAGTATCGCCTTGCGTATGGCGTCGAACCTGTTTTCGCCGGAGATCAGCCGGTCGCGGGTAGCGAAGGTCAGCTGCATGCTGTCGGAAAAGCTGATGACCATGATCAGAGGGGTCATGACATTGAGGAACATGTTGAGCCGGAAATCAAGCCAGCCCAAAATGCCGAGCGACAGTAGAATCGCGAGAAGCGGCGGCGCGGCCGCCATCACCATGAATGCTACCCGCCGAAAGAAGAAAATCGCAATGGCGCAGCCGGCGAGAAAGCCGATGGCGTTATAGATCAGCCGGTCGCGTTCCACCGCATTGCGGATCTCGAGCTGCATCACCGGGACGCCGGAGAGCTGGGCGGTGAGGCCGGTGCCGGCGAGGTCTTCCTCCGCGGTCTTGCGGATCTCACCGACGACCTCGCGCAAGCCCCGGCCGGGCACCACGGTGGGATCGAGCGCGAGCACGATCAGCGCCAGCTCGCCGTCTTCCGACAGCAGCTTGCCGCGGATGATCTCGTTCGACTTGATCCGTTCGATCAGCTGGTCATAGGCCGCGCCTTCCGGCAGCTCAGGTGGAAAAAGCGGAGCCGGAAGATTTCCGCCTTCCGGCGGCTGCCGGGCCGAGAACAGCGAGATGATCCCCTTGACGCCGTCGATCAGCTGCACGTCGGTCACGACGTCGCGGAGCTTCATAAGCGACGGGCGCGCCAGCAGCGTCTTGCCCTCTACCACGATGAGCACGTCGAATTCGCTCGACGGAAAGCGGCGCGAGACCTCTTCGTATTGCCTGAATTCCGGCGTGTCCGACCGGAAGAGCTGGCTCAGCGAATCATCGACCTTCAGGCGGGTAACGCCGACGGCTGCTGCGGCGCACAACAGCACCACCATTACCGCGATGGCCATGGGATAGCGGATTGAAATCAGGCCAATACGCTCAAGGCCGAGCGCGATATTGTGCGGCTTCGCCGCCCCGACCCCCGCCCCGCCGGTATTTTCTGTGCTGGACCCCAACAGGAGGTTTTCTCCCGAGCGCTGGCGCGGAGAATCACCGCGCTACAGATGGATTAGAGTACCTGCGCCGTGATCGGTGAACAGCTCTAACAACACCGCGTGGGGAACCTGGCCGTCGAGAATAACCACGCCCTCCACGCCTTGTTCTAGAGCCTCTATGCAGGTTTCGACCTTTGGAATCATCCCGCCGGAAATCGTGCCGTCGGCGATCAGCCTCCGCGCCTCATCCACCGAAAGCTCGCTGATCAGCGTTTTCGACTTGTCGAGCACGCCGGGCACATCCGTGAGCAAAAGAAGCCGCTTGGCCTTCAGCGCCCCCGCGATTTGGCCGGCAAAGGTGTCGGCATTGACGTTGAACGTCTCACCCTGCGCCGACGCGGCGATCGGCGCCAGCACGGGGATCAGCTCGCGGCCGAGGATCTGGTTGAGCACTGTCATGTCGACCTTGTCCGGTTCACCGACAAAGCCGAGATCCACCGCCGACTCGCGTTGGGTCGCGGGGTCGATCACATGGCGCGTCGCCTTGCGCGCAACCACCATGTTGCCGTCCTTGCCGGTGAGGCCGACCGCCTTTCCGCCGGCGTTGTTGATGAAGCTGACAATCTGCTTGTTGATCGCGCCGGCCAGCACCATCTCCACGATTTCCATCGTGGCCGCGTCGGTCACCCTTAAGCCCCCAATGAATTCCGACTTGATGCCGAGCCGCTTCAGCATGGTCTCGATCTGCGGACCGCCGCCATGCACGACCACCGGATTGACGGCAGTCTGTTCGAGCAGCACCACATCGCGGGCGAAATCCCGCGCGGTCTGCTCCTGGCCCATGGCGTGGCCGCCGTATTTGATGACGACGATCTCCTCGTCATAGCGCTGCATATGCGGCAGCGCTTCCGACAGGATGCGGGCCTGGTCGTGCGGGCTCAATTGCGCCATGGGAATTCCTCTCGCGGCGCTCTTCTTTAGCGCATGATCCGGCGAAGTGGAAACCGGTTCGCCGATAAAGATCATGCGCCACTTAAAAAAGTTAGCGCGCGAACCGCAGATAAGCCTGTGCAATTTGCGCAAGCTTGATTACGTCGCCAACCGGTATCCACTTTCGCTGATCGCGCGCTAGGGCAGGCCGGGCGAAAGGGGCAGCAGGCGTTTCAGCTGCGCTCCGCCATCAGCCGGACAACGGCGGCACGCAGCTCGGGGATGCCGGCGCCGGTATGAGCGGAAGTGGCCAGCAGCTCGGGAAAAGCCGCTGCGCGCTTGATCAGCGCGGCCTTCGTAGCGTCCAGGCGGCTTTCGAGTTCCTTCGGCGTCACCTGATCGGCCTTGGTGAACACGATCTGGTGGCTGACAGCCGCGGCGCCGAGGGTGTCGAACACCTCGCTGTCGGTGTCCTTCAGCCCATGGCGGGCATCGATCAACACATAGACGCGGGCAAGGTTGGTGCGCCCACGCAGGTATTCGTGAATGAGGCTGGTCCAGGCCGCCACCTTGGCCTTCGGCACGGCGGCATAGCCGTAGCCGGGCATGTCGACGAGCGTAAGATTGTGCTCGCCGGGGAAGAAAATGAGTTCCTGGGTGCGGCCGGGAGTATTGGAGGTTCGCGCCAAGGCCTTGCGGCCCGTCAGCGCGTTGATCAGGCTCGACTTGCCGACATTCGAGCGGCCGGCGAAGGCGATTTCCAGGCCGGCCGCGGGGGGGAAACAGTCGGCCGAGGCGCAGGCCCGGGAGAAGCTCCACTGACCAGCGAACAGCCGCCGGCCGGTCTCGATTTCCTTGACCGAAAAGCCGCTGCTCATGGCCGTTCTTTCGCGCGAGTCGACTCTATTCGTCGTCTTTTTTCTTCAGGCCGAACAACCCGCCGATGTCGCGCTTCAGGTTATCGAACAGCTCGATTTTGGCGCCGTGCCTGCTCATGATGTAGGCCTGCTGAGCCACCGACAGCGTGTTGTTCCAGGCCCAATAGATTACGAGTCCGGCCGGGAAGCTCGCCAGCATGAAGGTGAACAGCACCGGCATCCAGTCGAAGATCATCTTTTGAGTCGGATCGGGCGGCGCAGGATTGAGCTTCATCTGGAACCACATCGTCACGCCCATGATCAGCGGCCAGACGCCGAGATGCAGGAAGGCGCCGATGAGGGGAATAACCGTCGGGTCGAACGGGAGGAGCCCGAACAGATTGAAGAGGTTGGTCGGATCAGGCGCGGAAAGATCCCGGATCCAGCCGAAGAATGGCGCACGCCGCATCTCGATGGTGACGAACAGCACCTTATAGAGCGAGTAAAAGACCGGGATCTGGATCACGATCGG
>Ga0209382_10010315_pt1 | contig 11640 bp, 5 predicted proteins | sample SoiMetdeltSBSDD5_FD_187599 | JGI IMG/M metagenome (GOLD analysis project Ga0209382, IMG submission 187599) | Bulk soil microbial communities from a Populus tree surrounding site in Tennessee, USA - Soil MetaG P. deltoides SBSDD5 (SPAdes) (version 2) | ecosystem: Environmental > Terrestrial >...
TGGCCCTGGAGGTGCAGCTGAAGGACGCCACGCCTCTGGGCGTGGTGGGCGCCCGCCGGGGCGAGCCGGCGGGCACGGTCGACGCCGAGCGGCTGCTGATCACCCCGACCCGCCCGGGCGCCCTGCTGCGGGCGGCACGGGCTCGCCGCCTCGGCTAGGCCCCGACCAGGCGTGTCGTCAGGCGCCGGTCAGGGCCGGTACCGGCTCGTCGGCCGTTGGTCGCTGCTGCGCTGCTGGTGCCGGCGTGGCCGTGGGGCGGCGACGGCGGTCCCAGGCCAGGATCGGACCGGCGGCGACCAGGACCAACGCTCCCCACCACACCAGCTGCTGCAGCGGATGGACACCGATCTCCAGGACGGCGGTGCCGTTGTCCCGGGCGTCCCGTAGGGCCACCTGGATGTCTCGCCGCGGGGTCGAGATCAACGACGTCTCGGCCAGCAGCTGCCGGCGTTCGGGGTAGGCCACCAGCGAGGGCTCCAGGTCCTGCCCCGCTGTCCGGACCTCGGCGACCACGGCCGACGCGGCTCCGCTGCCTGTGCTGGTGCCGGAGCCGGCGCTGGTCCGCTCCTCGACCGAGACCCCGTGGTAGGCGACCGCCACGCCCAGGACCTGGACCGTGTCCCCGGGCCGCACGGCGAGTCGCTCCGTCGCGCCGGTCGCGGTGCCGGCCACCCCGAGGAGCAGCAGCCCCAACCCGGCGTGGGCCACCTGGCCCGCCAGCGGCCGCCTGGTGGCGGTGGTTGTGGCCGTGGCCCGCGGGCTGCCGTTGTCGGAGCGCCCGTCCCCTCGGGGGCGGCGGGCTCGCCGAGCCAGCTCGGCCACCGCGCTGACCAAGGCCGCACCGGCGGCGGCACCGAGGATCAGCTGGGGCAGATCGAGTCGCCCGCCCCCGGCCCCGAGCGCGGCGAGCCCCATGCCCGCCCCGACCACGGCCCATAGGCTCGCCCCCAGGCGGCGGCCACGGTCGGACCTGCCGGACGGCGTCAGGATCGGCACCACGGCGACCAGGGCGAGGCCCACGGCGGCGAGTGGTCCGGCGAAGGCCGCGAAGTAGTGGCCCTCGACGGCCCGGTCATCGCCGCCCGTGATCTCGCTCACCAGCGGGGTCAAGGTGCCCACCAGGGTGACCGCCAGCACGGATCCGACGACGGCCAGGTGCCCGGCCACCAGCCATCCGAGCCCCCACCCGGGGGGCCGAGCACCGCGAGCCCTGCGCCGATGGCCGGCATCCCCGCCGGTCGGGCTGGTCGGGGTGGATCGCCAGGACCGCCAGAGCACGGTCGCCACACCGATCGCCGTGGCGCCGACGAGGGCCGCCAGGGCCCGGCCGATGGCCCGATCCTCGGCGAAGGCGTGGACCGAGGGCACGGCGCCCGAGCGGGTGAGCATGGTCCCGGTCAGCGCCAGCAGGAACGCCAGGCACACCAGCGCAGACGGGCCGAGCCGCCGGGGGGCGGTGAGCGACGCATGGAGAGCCAGGGTCACGGCCAGGAAGGGGAGCAGGGCGGTGTTCTCCACGGGATCCCAGGCCCAGTAGCCACCCCACCCCAGCTCGACGTAGGCCCAGTGGGCCCCGGCCACCATCCCGAGCGCCAGCAGCGTCCACGGCACCCACAGCACGCTCATCCCGAGGCGATCGGTCCCGACGGACGGAGCCGGGTCAGGTCGGGTCAGGGTCGCGAGGGTGAGCGCGAACGGCGCCGTGAGCGAGGCCAGGCCCAGGTACAGCAGCGGCGGGTGGTAGAGCATCGCCGGGTGCTCGAGGATCGGCGTGAGCCCCGCGCCGTCCACCGCGGGTGCCGCGAGCTGGCGGAACGGATCGGCGAAGGCCAGCACCAGCCCGCTCAGGGCGGCCGCCAGGGCCGCGGTTACGGCGGCCACCACCCCCTGGCCGGCCGAGCCCCGGCGAAGCCGCCCGGCGGCGATCCAGCCGCCGGCCGCGGCGAGGGTGGAGAACACGAGCAGGGATCCGGCCATCCCGCCCCACAGGGCGCTCAACCGGTACGGCCGGCTGGCCCCACGGCGGCTGTGGTCGGCGACGTAGGCCCACGACAGGTCGTTGCGCAGCAGCGCGAGGCCCAGCACCGCCGTGGCGGTCGCGGATCCCGCGGCCGCGAGGGCGAGGCAGCCCCGAGCGAGCGACCGCGACGACCGGGGCGAGACGGCAAGGGCAGGCACGCCACGCCCGCCGACCCACCCGGTGAGGCCACCCGCGATGCCGGCCAGCAACGCCACCCACACCGCCAGCCGGCCGACTCCCGCCATCAGCGCGTCCCCGAGGGAGGTCTCGCAACCCACCGCCGGCAATGGCCGGCCCGATCCGCCGGGCGAGCGTCACGGGACACCCTGACCGGCCTGCTCACCCCGACCCGCCCCCACCGCTCCCGCCACCCGGGCCATCGCCGCCGTCGCCATCGCCGTTCTCGTCGCCCACGACGCCTCGGCGCCGCCGTTGCGACGACAGCAACGTCCCCAGCGTCGCCGCCGGCGCGGCGGCCTCCCGGGCTCGGCGCTCCCGCTCCTCGCTCCGGGCCTGCACCACGACCGGCCGCTCGGGCCGCGGCGGAGGCTCGCCTCGCCCGGCTCCGGATCGCCGCTCCGTGGCCTCCTGGGGCCGGTCGGACCGGCGACCGGGCAACGAGGGCAGTGAGGGTCTCGGCAGCCGGCCACGCACGAACCACAGGGCCGTCGCCCCGGCGTAGCGGGCCTGCGCCGCCACGGAGCCCCGCAGCGCCAGCCGGGACACCGCCACCGCCAGCGGCCAGAGCAGGGCCGCGGCCAGCACCAGCCACCGCGCCAGCGGCCAGCGCGAGCGCCCGCTCTGCAGCCCGTCCGGGTCGAAGGCGTCCTCGGGGGCGATCGCGCCTCGGCCACGGGTCAGGTCCGAGATCCGCTCCAGCAGCGCCGGATCCGCCTCACCCGGCAGGTACTCGGGGCTGTACGAGAGGTTGGCCAGCGCCGTGCCCCGGGCTGCGGCCGCACTGTCGGCGTCCCCGGGCCCGGTCACGGTGGCACCGATGCCGTAGGTTCCGGCCGCGGTGACCGGCAGCTCGCCGGCGAAGCTGCCGCTGCCGACCCGCTCCAGCCGCATCTCCTGGGTCTGGAGGTCGGGCCCCACCACCCGGGCCCGGGCTTCGCTGCCGCCGGCGAACGCCTGGTCGGCGTCGACCTGCACCCGGAGGACGCCGTCCTCGATCCGGGCCGTGACCGTTTGGCCCTCGGTGCGCGGGAAGGTGTCGCTCACCACCGACGACCAGAAGTCGACGAACCCCTCCCAGCTGGTCCAGGTCTGGGCCCAGCGCTCACCGCCGTCGCTGGTCCACGAGGTGACCCGGCCCAGGCCGACGTTCCACGACACCAGCAGCGGGTCCTCGTCGGGGCCGATGCGGAGCGCGGTGTCGGTCTGGGGCTTCGCGGTGGTGGCGACGTAGCCCAGGAGCGGGGGGGTGGCTTCCAGGTCCCGGACGATGGCGGAGTTGGAGGTCACGGTGGGCAGGAACTCGCCCTCGTTGATGAAGTCGCGCGAGGCGATGACCGCCTCCTGCTGCAGGATCTGGGGGATCTCCTGCAGGTCGCGCCCGGGGTAGAAGCGTCCGCCGCCGGCCTCGGCGATGTCCTGCAGCTGCGCCGCTGCACCTTCGCCGGTGGCCAGCACCGACACCGTGATGCCCTCCTCCCGTAGGGCCGCCGCCTGGTCGGCGAGGTGGTCGAAGATGCCCTCGTCGTTCACGAACCCGTCGGTGAACAGGATGATGTGCTTCAGGCTGGTGTGGGACTGGCGGAGGGCTTCGGCCGCGGTGCTCAGTGCGGTCGAGAGGTTGGTGCTCTCGCCGGTGGGGTTGATCTCGCGCAGCCCGGAGGTGACGACCTCCTCGGCCGGTAGCCGCTGCAGGTCGAGGACCCATTCGTCCTCGGTGTCGACGGCCAGGATGCCGACCTCGTCGCTCGCCGACAGCGCCTCGATGGCCCGGGCAGCCCCGGCCCGGGCGATGTCGGTCTTGCGGACCCCGCCGGGCAGGCGGCTCTCGGCGTTCCCGTTCTCCGAGCAGTGGCACGCGCCCATCGAGCCCGAGGTGTCGATGGCCATCACCTCGGCCACGGTCTGCCGGCGCTGCGGATCGAGGATGTCGGACACCACCGGCAGCAGCTCCTCGAGCTCGCTGTCGAGGTATCCGCCGAGCCCGTAGGACTGGGTGCCGCCCACGGTGACCAGGCCCCGGCCGAGGTCGCGGGTGGCGGCGGTGAGTGCGGCGATCTGGTCCGACGTGAGCTGGTCGACAGGCACGTCCACCAGCACGACCGACGCGTAGCTGGTCAGGTCGTCGTAGGTGGGCAGGGCGGTCGCCGGGCGGACGTCGACGGTGATGCCGCCCGCTCCGAGCGCCTCGGCCAGCGCCGTGCCCGCGCCGTCCCGGCCTTCGAGCAGCAGCACCCGCGGCGGGCCGTCCACCTGCACCGCGCCGTACCCCACGTCGTTCTCCGGCACCGTGTCGGTGGCCATCGTCACCCGGGCCTGGAACCGGGCCAGGCCCTGCTGGTCGGCGGCGACCAGGAACTCGAGCGGTTCGTTGTCCCCCGCGACCAGGTCGACCGTGCGCTGCTGGATCACCTCGCCGTCGGCCAGCAGGGCGACCTGCGCCCGGCCGGCAGCATCGGCGTGGACGGTGACCTCCACCGGCACCTGCTCGCCCTGGCGCGCCCGGTTGGGCAGCGAGACGTCGATCACGGCCGCGTCCGGCCCACCCGAACGGTCGATGACGTGGACGTCGACCGGGATGCCCTCCTCCTCGAGCCGGGCGGCCTCGTCGAGGACGTCGCCGTCGGTCGGTCGTCCGTCGGAGACCAGCACCACTCGGCGCCGTGCGTCGCCGGGGAGGACGGCGCTCGCGAGCCGCAGCGCACCCGCGAGGTCGGTCCGGCTGCTGTCGACCTGCACCGCGGCCGGCCCGAGCACCGGGTCGGACTGCATGGTCAGCTCGAGCCGAGGTTCACCGCCGAACAGCGCGACCCCCGCCCGCGCGCTGCCCGGCATGGCCTCGATGGCATCCCGCACCCAGTCCAGCGCTTCCTCCCGCCCGGCCGCGCCCAGCGAATCGGACGCGTCGACCAGGAACACCGTGGCGACGTCGTCGGCCCGGCGGATGATGGCCAGGTCGAGGAGGGTGCCCACCAGCGCGAGCGCGACGAAGACCCGCAGGGCGGTCGCCACCCGGAACTGGCGGCGCGAGACGCCGGACCGCCGGCGCGCCAGCAGCCACTCGGCCGCCAGCACGGCCAGCAACGGCGGTACCACCCACACCAGCAGCGACACCTGGCCCCGGCCGGAACGCTCGTCGCCGGAACCGCCCCGAGGCTCCGGCGTGAGCAGGCTCGGAGCGGGGTCGAGGTCGGACTCGCGGGCGGCGGGGTTGACGGCCAGGGCCCGGACGGCCTGCCCCTCGGGCTGCACGGACCAGAAGCCGACCCGATCGGCATGCGGTGCCGGCTGCCCGGGCGCGACCTCGATCTGCGTGCCGCCGGGCCCGGCGACGTGCGACGGCCGAGACGCGTCGACCGGCAACGCCTCGCCCACTGTCAGGGCCCCGGGCGGGAGGGCCGACCCGGCCAGCTCGGCCAGGACCCGATCGCCGAGGACCGGGAAGCCGTCGTTGGTCGGCAAGGTCGACTGGGTGAACAGCGGGAAGCCGAAGTACACGAACGGCACCTCGCCCACCTGGCCCTGCACGACCAGCGGTGTCTGGTCGGCGCCGACCAGCGTCTCGGCGGTGGGCGCCTCGATGACCTGGGTCTCGCCGAACAGCACCTCGGACAGGTCGATGCCGGTCAGCAGGGAGTCGTCGCTGCGCACGAGGGTGGGAACGGGACCCTCGACGCTCCCGGTCACCGCAACCCCCGCCGCCGGGACGCCCGCGGGGGGAGCGATGGCCCAGAACGGCGCCGGTGGATCGGCCGGGACGTCGACCTGGTTGTAGATCACCAGGTCGGCCTGGGCGGCGGCCTCCGGTGGCAGGGTCGCCTCCGGGTCGTCGAGCTCGGGCCACGTGTAGTCCACCCGCCCGACCTCGGCGAGGGCGTCGAGCAGGGCGACCAGGCCCTCGTCCCGAGGGCCGGCCACCGCCACGTCCAGCGCCCGGCGGGACGGCGCCGCGGCGTAGTAGTGATCGTCGGCGTCGAGCAGGTCCTCGCCCTCCAGGAAGGCCTCCACCCGCTCGCCCACCGGCAGGTCGAAGGTCAGCTCCTCGGCGTCGCCGGCCCCCAGCTCCACGGTCTGCGTGACCTCGGTGCGGCCGTCGACGTCGAGGCGGAGGGTCTGCTCGGCTCGCTCGTCGCCGCTGTTCCGCACCGCGACCACGGCGAACAGGCCCGCGCCCCGGGGCTCGACGGTGAGCCGGGTGATGGCCCGGTTGGTGTCGTCCTCCCCTACCGCCCGGTAGGTGGTGCCGGGCGGCAGCGATCGCTGCTCGTCGTCGGTCAGCCCGCCGTCCGACAGCAGCACGAAAGCGATGTCGCCGTCCCCGGTCTCCTGGCCCTCGGCCAGGATGAAGGCGCCGGCGAAGTCGGCCCCTCCCGGCGTGGTGCGGATGGACTCCACGGCGTCGTCGAAGGCCCGGCGGTCAGGGCTGGCGGTGAGGATCACCCGGGGCCGGGTGTCGGCCACGACGACACTGGCCACACCGCCGTCGGGGATCTCGTCCCGGAGCCGCTCGGCCTCGGCCACCGCCGACGCCAGCCGGTCGGGATCCCCGTCCTTCGCCGCCATGGACCCCGAGGCGTCGATGATGAACACCGTGTGGTCGGCGACCGGCGCCTCGGTCAGCCGCACCGGCCGGGCCACGGCCAGGGCCAACCCGACGACGGCCAGCAGCTGCGCCAGCAGCAGGAGGCTGGGCCGGAGTCGCTGCCACGGCCGCGCCCCCGAGACCGCCACAGCGATCTCGCGCCACAGGAAGGTCGACGGGACCTTCACCTCCTCCCGCCGGGGCCGCAGCATGTGCAGGACGAGGATCGGCAGCGCCAAGGCCAGCAGCCACAGCCCGGCCGGGTTCGCGAAGGTCACCGGAGGATCCCTGCAGTGCGCCAGCGGCCGAGCAGCACCTGCTCCAGGTCGTCGTCGTCCAGGACCTGTACGTACCCCGCCCCGAGCTGCTGGCAGCGGCGGGCGATGCCGTCGGCCCACGCCAGGGCGAGCTGCTCGTACCGCCGCAGGGCGTCGGTGGACAGCGAGACCGCGACGCGCGTGCCGGTCTCGCTGTCGACCAGGTCGAGATCGCCCACCAGGCTGGGCCGGAGCTCGTCGGCGGCCAGCACGTGGACCACCACCAGGTCGCCACCTCGCGCCGGCAGGCGATCGAGGCCCTCCGTCCACTCCGGGGTCAGCAGGTCGGAGACCACCACCGTCAAGCCCCGGGGGCCCGGCCGGCTCAGCAGGTCACGGGCCGCGGCAGCGAAGGGCGTGGTCCCGGTGGCGCCCGTCGCCGCGATGTCCTCCAGGTGCTGGAACAGCGCATGGGTGGCGTGGCGCCCGGTGAAGCGGGGCGCGGGACGGTCGAGGGGGAAGGTGTGCAGCGTGACCACGTCCCGCCGGACCAGGGCCACGAAGCCGAGGGCCGCGGCCACCCGCACCGCCTGGCTCAGCTTGCGGTCGCGCATGGAGGCCGAGGTGTCGACCAGTAGGCGGACGGTGAGATCGTCCTCGGCCTCGAACAGCCGGACCAGGAGCTGGTCGAGGCGGGCCCAGGCCTGGTAGTCGATGCGACGGAAGTCGTCGCCGGGGTGGTACTCGCGGTACTCGGCGAAGTCGAGGGTCTCACCGTGGCGGATCGAGCGGTGCTCGCTCGACAGCTGACCCGCCAACCGTCGGCGGGTCACCACCTGCAGCCGCTCCAGCCGGGCCAGCAGCTGGGGCTCGAGCAGGCTCACGCTCACGGGCTCCCGCGGAGACCGGCCGTCGGGACGGGAACCGCGTCCAACACCTCGGCCACCAGGTCGTCGGCCGCCATCCCGTCGGCCACCGCCTCGTAGCCGAGGACCAGGCGGTGGCGCAGCGCGCCCCGAGCGACGCCGCGGATGTCCTCCGCTGCGACAGAGGGGCGCCCGTCCAGCAGTGCGAAGGCCTTGGCCGCCAGGATCAACGCCTGGGCCCCGCGGGGAGAAGCCCCGAACCGCACGTAACGACGCACCCCCTCCGGCGCGGTCTCGCCGTCCGGGTGGGTGGCCACCACCAGGTCCACGGCGTGGCGCACGAGGTGGGACGGCACCGGCACCTCGCGGGTGAGCTCGACCATGCCGGCCAGCTCGGCCGCGTCGGCCACCGCTTCGACCTTGGCCGTGTCGGTGCCCGTGGTGCGCCCGATGACCTGGACCAGATCGTCGGCCGACGGGAACGGCACGTGCACCTTGAGCAGGAACCGGTCGAGCTGGGCTTCGGGCAGCGGGTAGGTGCCCTCCATCTCCAGGGGGTTCTGGGTGGCCATGACCAGGAACGGTCGGGGCAGCGGCCGGGTCGCGCCGGCCACCGTCACCCGGCGCTCCTGCATGGCTTCGAGCAGCGCCGACTGCGTCTTGGGGGTGGCCCGGTTGATCTCGTCGGCCAGGACGAGGCTGGCGAACACCGGGCCCGGGCGGAACCGGAAGTCCCGGCTGCCGTCCGGCTGCTGCTCGAGCACCTGGGTCCCGACGATGTCGGCCGGCATCAGGTCCGGCGTGAACTGGATGCGGCTGAACGGCAGGTCGACCGCATCGGAGAGCGTCTTGAGCAGCATGGTCTTGCCGAGCCCGGGGACCCCCTCCAGCAGGGCATGCCCCTCGCACAGCAGGCACACCAGGACCGCCCGCACCAACGCCTCCTGGCCGACGATCACCTTGCCCACCTCCCGCTCGATGGCGGTGGCGGTCTCGGTGTACTGCTCGGGGGTCACGGAGCCTCCTGGGCGATCGGTCCCGAGGGCATCAGTCCTCGTAGAGCTGGCTCATGTTCTGGAAGTAGAGGCGGAAGACCTCGGCCAGCGTCGGCGGGAGCTGGGACGAGTCCCGAGCTCGTGCGAAGGCGTCGGTGTACGCGTCCTGCAGCGCCGGGGCGACGGTCAGGTCACCGGTGCGGGTCGGGCCCGAGCCCTGCCCCTGGGTCTCGCCCGGACGGCCGTTGGACGAGCCGTCGGCCTCCAGCTCGTCGCCCTCGCCGTAGGTCGGATCGTCGGTGCTGGGGTCGGCTTCGGAGCCCCGGTTCTGGTCGGAGCTGCCGCTGCCGGTGCCGGCTGGTCGGCCCTGGCCGCCCTGACCCGAGCCCGTGCCGCCGCCGGCGCCGGCGACGTTCCCCGAGGCGCCGTTGCCGCCGGCCGAGCCGCTCTGGCTGCCCGAGCTGCCGCCGCCCTGGCCCTGACCTTGGCCCTGCCCTTGGCCCTGGCCCTGACCCTGACCCGACACGCACGGTTGGTCGTCCTGATCGACGTCGCCGTCCTCGTCGCGGTCGCCATCGCCGTCCTCGTCCTCGGGATCGGACTGGGGTGGGCAGGCCTGGGCGCTCTCCCCCGACTGGCCGTCGCTGGCGTCGGCCAGGTCGGCGGCGGCGTTGGCGACCGCGTCGGCCGCGGCGCTCGCGGCCTCGGCCGAGTCGACCGCCGCACTGGCCTGGTCCTGGGCGGCGGCGGCCTCGCCCAGAGCGGCCTCGGCGGTCGCCACGTCGCCCTCCGCGAGCGCAGCCGCAGCCTCCGACAGCGCCTCCGCCGCGGCCGGGTTGCCGACCGCCTGGCTCGCGGCCAGGTCGCCCAACCGCTCCGACAGAGCGGCCTGCTCCTCGGGGCTCAGCTCCGACAGCGACTCGGCCAGCTCGGACAGCTGCTCGGCGGCCTCGCCGGACATGCCGTCGGCCAGCGGCGTCGACTCCAGGCTCCGGTCGAGGCCCCGGGCCGCGGCCTTGGCCGCCAGGTGGTCGCCCGGCACCTGGGACTCCAGCTGACGCTGGGCCTCCTCGAGCTGGGTCAGGCCCTCCTCCAGCGACCCGGCCCGCTCCAGCTCCTCGGCCAGCCGCTCCAACTGCTCCCGTGCCTCGGCGTCGTCGGTCTCGGCGGCGGCATCACGGACCTCCTCCGCGGCCTCGCCCAGGGCTGCCTGCTCGGCGGCCCGCTGCCGCCGCACGTCGTCCTGGTGGTTCGGCAGCACCGCTAGCGCGGCAGCGAGCACGCCGAGCACGGTGATCCCGAACAACCGGCGGGGGCCGGCCCGCGGCACCGGGATCGCCTCCCGGGCCGTGACCCCCGTGGCCAGGCCCTTGGCCCGGTGACGGACCCGCTCGGGCAGCTCGCCCGGCTCGTCGGCCAGCTCCACCGCCGCAACGAAGGCGTCCCGGGTCGCCAGGCCCCGATCGGCCGCGCGAGCGGCCATGAGCTCGGGGATCCGCACCACCAGCGCCACCACCGCGACCAGCACCACCACCAGCACCGGGACCACGAGCGCCACCGGCTCGGGCCACCACCAGGGTTGCATCCGTCCCACGACCACCAAGGCCAGCGCCGCGAGGGCCACCAGCGGAGCCACCGCCTGGGTGGTCGCGACAGCCCAGGTCCACCGCAACCGCCGCCGCACCGCGCCGAGCAGCTCGGTCATCGTTCGCTCCGGCTCGGGGTGCGCAGCCGCCAGGCGCCGGCAGTCACTGCCAGCGCGGCGACCAGGCCCAACAGCAGCAGGGACTGCCACCAGAACGGGCTCTCCTCGCCGCCTCCCCCGTCGAGATCCCCGAACTCGTCGATCAGCGTTGGGTCGATGTCGGCTGGTACCACCCTGACAACGCCGGCATCGGGTGCGACCGCGATCGCCTGGCCTCCCTCCACTGCGACCATGTCGCCGCTCTGCCGGTCGCCCTCGTCATGGCGGAGGGTCTCCTCCATCAGGTCGAACGGCGACCGCAAGGTGTTGCCGAAGTCGGCGCCGTCGTCGACCACGTCGGCCACGGTGGCCAGCGGATTGGGCAGCAGCAGCCAGCTCGGCGCGTTGGCCGGGTCGGTGCCCCGGGACGAGTCGTACGCGTTGGCGGCCTGCCGGACCATCAGCGTGCCGAACAGCAGGAGCAGCACGGCGCCGTAGCTCAGGACCGTCGCCGCCTGGACCCGCCGGGTGAAGCTGGAGATCGCCGTACAGATGCAGGCCAGGACCAGCCCGAGCACGAGGACCAGGCTCACCCCGGCGAGCACCTCGGTGACCGACATCCCGCCGATCAGGTAGCAGACGGCCAGCAACGGCATGCTGGCCACGATCAGGAGGACCAGGAAGGCCATCGCGGCGCCGATCTTGCCCAGCACGATCGACCGGGGCCGCAGCAGCGTGACCTGCAGCGGCACCAGGGTCTGGCGCTCGCGCTCGCCGGCGATGAGCCCGGCCGTCTGTGCCGGGACCAGGAACAGCACCAGCATGAACATCAGGAACAGCAGCCACTCGAAGATCCCCCGGCCGACCCCGGCCACCTGATCGATGGACTGGTCGAAGGGACGGGTGGCGTCGTTCCGGCCGGCCCGGTAGGCCAGGTACAGGCTGCCGGCCAGCAGCGCGAGGTAGGCCGTGAGCAGGAGGCACGCCCGCCACCCCCGCATCCGCTCGACCAGCTCCCGCCGGAGCACCGGATTGACGGCGACCCGGCCCCGGACCGCC
>Ga0209382_10010316_pt1 | contig 11640 bp, 8 predicted proteins | sample SoiMetdeltSBSDD5_FD_187599 | JGI IMG/M metagenome (GOLD analysis project Ga0209382, IMG submission 187599) | Bulk soil microbial communities from a Populus tree surrounding site in Tennessee, USA - Soil MetaG P. deltoides SBSDD5 (SPAdes) (version 2) | ecosystem: Environmental > Terrestrial >...
TTCTATCCACGTTTTTTCTTTTCGGTAGAACATCGTTCCTCCTGCGGAAAATCCCTTGGAGCCTCATGAATGTGACTTATGGGACTTATAAATTTTATAAGTCCCATTCATGACGCTTCCATATGTTTGATACAGTCCGACTGCACGATTCACCAACGCTTTGACCTGATCGAGTTCATTCGCCCACGCCGCCGCTAAGCCGATTCCCGATTCGCTATTTTCGCCAGGCGCGATCGGCTTCATAGTTGGCATATTTCAGTGAAAACCAAGCAAGAGTGAAGCCATGCGATCCGGTCGAGGAGCTATTTTTCAAATCCGGCGCACCGGTTATGAGCGGCGTCTTCGAGCGTATTTGGGCCGATACACCTTGCCGCCGACCGATACAGGTCGTTGCATTCCTTTCATTCAGGATTGTTCATCATCGCCCCGATCTGAACCCATTGTTCGGCGCTGTGGCTACGACCCGTCGTGGCCTGATAGGCGACCGCCTCAAATCTGATCGTCGATCGGGCTCGAAAACGCAGTTAGTTCTTGTTTAGCGCTTCATCTATATGAGCGCGGCGCCAACTTGTCGCGACTGCCCCATTTTTCGATGCGGTGGCATTGTGATTGCCTTAATTACGGGCGACCGATCACTTGCGATTCTGGTCAGGCTCAGGTACGGAGCGAATGCAGCGATGCATTCGAAGGAACTGTGGGGGAGTAAGTTCCTTTCCGTCGTGAGTGGAGAAGGCTGCCTGAGCAGTGGCCGTCATGGGGAGGGCGGACAATGAGCAGGCAGCCGTTTTATTTGACCGGGAACGATCGATTAGTTGCGATCGCTCGCCGGCCGCAGGAACCAGAAAGCAAAGGAGATTTGTTATGGCCAAGGCGATCTGTAAGGTTCTCGGAGTGGTCTTCCTAATAATCGGATTGCTGGGATTCGTCTCCCCGAATTTACTGGGAATGCACCTCTCGGGCTTTCATAACATCATTCATTTAATATCGGCAGCGCTGGCTCTTTATTTCGGTTTCGCCGCTTCGCCCAGCGCCGCCCGCACTTTCTCTCTGATATTCGGGGCCATTTACCTGCTGCTCGGCGCGCTCGGCTTCATCGCCCCAGGCCCTGTGATCAGACTGATTCAGGCCCATCATACGCCGGGCGGACTGCGCAGTTTGGCGGCTGATAACATCGTCCACCTGTTGCTGGGCGCGGTCTTCATAATCGCCGGACTCGCGCGCGCGCCGCACGTCGCGCCCATTACGACTCATAGAGGACCGACCGGAGGCGCCGCGGTCCGCGGATAATATTGGAGTTTCCCTGCGCCGCTTGATCATTTTCAAAACAATTCGTCTGCGTCGACGGCGCCGGGGGCCGTAGCGACCGTTCGCCACAATTCCCGGCGCTGCGCCAGGCCCGTAACACGCCGCGGGCTTAACCCGAAGGTATGTGACCCTCAGTTTTCACATCATCGGGCGCGCGCATCCCCGGTAGGCCTTTTTCTGGCAATATGACGCCAAGAATAGTTCAGGAGCTTGAACCGATGCGACCACAGTCGCAATTGGCCAGACTATCGCCGAATTCCGCCGCCCGGATGATTAAAGAGACTCGCCGTTGGCCGACCGTTTATCCATTTCCCATCGGCGCCGATCGCGTCTCAATAGTATCTCCTCGGGAGTACGTAGTTCTTGATTATCCTGAAATTCCATTCCAACCGCCCGCCCGATCTCATCCACGTTATCTTGATCGGGTGTTGCGACATGACCGCCCGGAGTCTCAGCTCCGGAATCCTCAGCCTCTTGCCACCTCGCGTCCGCGTCGCCGGCGGTCAGCTCCAGGCCGACCGAATGATACTTCTCGAACTCGCGCTCCACGAGCCTGCGGCCTATTTCGGCCAGGGTGTCCGTAGCCACAGCCTCCGACTCTAACGCGCCAGGCCCGTAACGGCGCGCCACTTCGTCAATGTCAGCGTCTCGTTTTCTTCTCATAACAGCCTCCGGCCTATGTTACTCTGTGTCAGATTTACTAGATGTCATTCTATAGGTGTCGGATGTCAAGTGACGTCTGTGTTACTAACATCTAACGCCATGAGGTATTCAACGCCAGGCGTCAGTGGTATCGCAAGTTACTATCATCTAAGGCCCGATGTCGGGCAAGAAATATGCCGTCATTCTCAAGCCGAATCATAGAGCGCCGCGCGCGTAAGCGAGCGGGCGCCTCCGCGCGAAACCGCGCAGCGGCCGCGCGGCGCCGGCGTCCTCATGCCGAATCAAATACGAAAATCCAATAAATAAGGTATCGCCGCGATACGCGCCGTTCAGAACAATCTGACCGGGGCAGACTTAAATCTGTCCGCCCCCGATTCATACTACGGACGGCCTGAAGCCTGTCCTGCCCAGTAACCAGTTGGCGCCGTGATTGCTCGGCCAATTGAGCCGTTTTGAGTAGCGCGTCGACGGCCGGCGTGAAGGGCCTGGCAATGATCAATCTATGGCGCCATCGCGGTCGCAGCGTCGACGCGCAGTCGGAGAATTCATCAATGAGAGTCGGTGGCATCCGCGCGCTGAGGGGACCGAATGTTTACAGTCATCGCCCCATTCTTTCAATGAGGCTTTATCTTGATGAACTCGCGGGGAGAGAGAGCCGTGAATTTCCAGGGTTCAACGAACTTTTGCTGGAGCTGTTGCCCGGGCTTGCGAAACATCACTGTTGTATGGAGCGCGAGGGAGGCTTCGCGGAGCGACTGCGCGAGGGCACCTACTTCGGCCATGTCGTCGAACACGTCGCGCTCGAACTGACCGAGCTGGCCGGCGTTCCCGTTTATCACGGGAAGACTCGGGGCGCGGGCGAGCCGGGCGCCTACAACGTCATCATCGAATACAAGGCGGAGGAGGGGACGGAGCGTCTGCTGCGCATGGCGGCTGAAATTGTCGAGTCGCTAACGCTACGTACGAATGGCGGCGGCGCGTTCCCGCTGGAGAAGAGGCTCAAGGAAGTCAGGGAGTTTATCGCGCGCTCCGAGCTCGGCCCGACCACAAGAGCGATCGCGGAGGCCGCCGCGCGCCGCGGCATACCCTGGAAGCGCGTCGGCGAAAACAGCCTCGTACAATTGGGCTACGGAAAACACCGCCGCCTCATTCAAGCCGCGATGACGGAACGAACCAGCGCCGTCGCCGTGGACATCGCCTCCGATAAAGAACTGACCAAGACTTTGCTGAGAGACGCAGGGATCGAAGTCCCTCACGGGGCGCTCGCGCGTTCGGAGGCCGAGGCGGTCGAGGCCCTGGAGATGGTCGGCGCGCCGGTCGTGGTCAAGCCTTACAACATGAGCCAGGGGAAAGGCGTCTCGCTCAACCTGACCACTGCGGCGCAGGTCAGGCAGGCGTATCGCGCCGCGAAGCAGTATGCGACGAAGGTCGTGGTCGAGCGGCAATTCGCGGGGCGCGATTATCGCGTGCTGGTGATCAACGGGAAGGTGGCGGCGGCGAGCGAACGCGTCCCCGCCCACGTCGTCGGCGACGGCGAGAGCACGATCGCCGACCTGGTGGAGGCTGTAAATCGCCACCCCGCGCGCGGCGAAGACCACGAGCGCCCGCTCACCAAGATCGCCGTTGACGAGGCGATGTCGGAATTCATGAGGCGGCGCCGTCTGACGCTCGGCGACACGCCAAAGCCGGGCGAGGTCGTCTACCTGCGCGAATGCGCCAACCTCTCGACGGGCGGGACGGCCAGAGACGTGACCGATCTGATCCACCCCCAGGTCGCCGCGACATGTGAACGCGCCGCGCGAATCATCGGGCTCGACATATGCGGGATCGATCTGATTCTCGACGACATAGCCCTGGCGCCGGGGCCAGATAACGGCGTCATAGAAGTCAACGCCGCGCCGGGTTTGCGCATGCACGTCGCGCCGAGCGAAGGCCGTAGCCGCGACGTGGGCGCGGCCATCGTAGACATGCTTTACCCCAAAGGGACGACGGGCAGAATCCCGATCATTTCAATAACCGGCACGAACGGCAAGACGACGATCACACGAATGGTCGCCCACGCGCTTTCCCAAAAAGGAATAGTCGTGGGCATGGCGACGACCGAAGGAATCTACATCGGCGGCGAATTGGTCGTCGAAGGCGATACCACAGGCCCGATCTCCGCTCAGACCGTGCTTTCCGATCCGTCAGTGGAGATCGCCGTGCTCGAAACCGCGCGCGGCGGCATCGTCCGCGGCGGACTCGGTTACGACTGGTCTGACATTTCGGTCATCAGCAACATCAGCCTCGATCACGTGGGGCAGGACGGGATAGAGACTCTAGACGACCTGCTGCACGTCAAGGCGCTCGTCGCGGAACGCGTCCGCAAGGGAGGGACGTTGATCCTCAACGCGGACGACGAACGTCTGGTTCAACTGGCCGACGACGAATTGGTAGCCAGGCCGAAGAAAAACATCGTCTATTTCTCGATGCGTCCGCCGCACGCGCTGATCAGGCGGCGGCTGCACGCGGGAGGATCGGCTTATCTCTACAAGGACGGGTGGATCGTCGAATCCGTGGGCGGCGACGAGACGCGCGTGGTTCGCGCCTACGACGTCCCGGTGACGTTGGGCGGGGCGGCTTCGTTCAATATCGCCAACGCGGTGGCGGCCGTGGCGGTCTGCCGCGCGCAGGGCCTCAGCCGCGAGGAGGTGGCCGCGGCCCTCAAAGGGTTTCGCGGCGATCTGCATAACGCGGGCCGCGCGGGGGTGTTTGAAATCCGCGGAGGTTACGCGCTGCTCGATTACGGCCATAACCCCGACGCGTTCGACGCCGTTTGCCAACTGGCGGCGCAATGGAGAGGGCGTCGCGTCACCGGCGTCATCGGGGTTCCGGGCGACAGGGACGACATGGTCGTGGAGCAGGCCGGGCGCGTCGCCGCGCGGGGCTTCGAGCGAATCATCATCAAAGAGGACAGAGACACGCGCGGGCGCCGCCGGGGCGAAATCGCCGACCTGCTGCGCCGCGCCGTGATGAGCGAAGCGCCGGGGCGCGACTGCCGCGTCATATTCGACGAGATCGCCGCAATGCGAGCCGCGATTGAAGAAATTGAGCCGGGCGACGTGGTCGTAATCTTTTATGAAGAACTCGACCCCGCGCTCTCGCTGCTCAAGCAATTCGGCGCCAAGCCCGCGCAATCGGCGCCGCGCATTTTCCATTCGGCGGAGAGTTTTTTGCAGTCCGCCACCGGGTGAGTCAGGCAGGAAGATTTATCTTTGAAACGGACGTGAATTGAGCTTTCTCAACACAAAGGGACAAAGGATCAAAGGGTCAAAGCGTTGGAGGGGGAGAATCCGCTTGTTCCCCTCCTTCTGTCTTTGACCCTTTGATCCTTTGTCCCTTTGTGTTGAAAAGCCCCCTCTCAAAATGCTGACACTGATCGAAAACGGTTTCGTCTACGCGCCCGAGCCGCGCGGGGTCCGATCAGTCCTGTTTGCGGGCGACCGGATCGAGAAGATCGGCGACGTTGACAGGCGCGCCCTCGAGTCCGCCGGCCTCGATCTCGAAGTCGTTGACGCCGACGACTGTATTGTCACTCCGGGGTTGATCGATCCGCACGAGCATCTGCTGGGCGGGAGTGGGGAAGAGGGCTTCAGCTCGCAGACGCCTGAGATCTTTCTGAGCGAGATCGCGACGGGCGGCGTCACGACCGTCGTCGGCTGCCTCGGCGTAGACACGACGACGAAGACGATGCCGGGACTCCTGGCCAGGGCGAAGGCGCTCGGCGAAGAAGGATTGACGGCTTTCGTCTGGTCGGGCGGTTACAACGTCCCCCCGACCACGATCACAGGCTCGCTGCGCGACGACATGATCTTTATTGACGAGGTGATAGGCGCGGGCGAGATCGCGATTTCGGACAATCGGGCGACCGAGCCGACCTTGGACGAGCTGGCCAAGTTGGTGAGCGACGTATACGTCGGCGGGACGCTCACCCGCAAATCGGGCGTGACTCATTTTCACGTCGGCGACCATCCGAAGGGCTTGAGTCCGTTGCGCGCGCTCGTCGAGAACTACGCCGTGGAGCCTGAATGGCTATACCCGACTCACGTCGACAGGAGCCGCGAATTGATGCGTGAAGCCGCCGACTTCACGCGACTCGGCGCCTTCGTCGACGTCGACGTGACAGAGGAAAACCTGCCCGAACAACTCCGGCGCTTCATCGAAGACAACGGCGACCTGAGCCGGCTGACGGTCTCATCCGACGCCGCGATCTCTAGTCCGCGCGACCTCCACGACCAGATTCGCGCCTGCGTGGCCGAGCGCGGGTTCCCGCTCGAAATGGTCTTGTCCCTGGTAACCGCGAACACGGCGCGCGTTCTGAAGCTCGATCGAAAGGGAAGGTTGGAACGGGGCTGCGACGCCGACGCGCTGGTCATGCGCCGCAAGACTCTCGAGATAACGCATGTCTTCGCCCTTGGGAGACAGTTGGTTCGCGGCGGAGAGCTTACCGGCGCCGAAAGATTTCTGAAGCGCAGCAAGAGGAGAATTTCGCTTTATGGCGGGAAACCATGCGGGTGAGCGGAAGACCGCCGCCGGAAAGAATGCCCAGCGCAACCACGCGCAAAAGCCCGAACAAAAGGCCGCGAAAAAGAACGGGCAGAAAAACGGGCGCGGGAATGGCAAAAAGGCTAACGGGAGAAGCGCGCCCCGCGCTCCCGCCGGAACTCTTTTCGTCATCGGCGGGGCCGAAGACAAGCATGATACGAAGATCATTCTGAGCCATCTGGCCGAGCGGATCGGCTCCGGCAAGCTGGTGATCTCGACGCTGGCCACCGATTACGGCGACGAGATGTGGGAAGTCTACCGCAAGCTATTCACCTCGATGGGCGTGAAGAGCGTCAAACACCTGGGCATAAACCACCGCGATGAAACGTCGGAAGACCCGCGGCTGGACATGCTGTCCGACGCGAAGGCGGTCTTCTTCACCGGCGGCGATCAGCTCAAAATCACGACCCGCCTGGGGGGCACGGCGCTCTCCGAACGCATCGAGGAGATTTACAGACGGGGCGGGATCGTCGGCGGCACATCGGCGGGCGCCACGGCGCTCGGCGAGATGATGCTGGTCGGCATTCCCGGCGTGGGGATCAGCAAGGTCGTCGACGCGCTCCATATGGCGCCGGGGCTCGGACTGGCGAAAAACATGATCATCGACCAACACTTCTCCGAGCGCGGGCGGATCAGGCGCCTGCTCGGCGCCGTAGCGCAGAACCCGCGCCTGCTCGGCGTCGGCATCGATGAAGACACGGCGGTCGTGGTGGAGAGCGGCGGAACGCTCCACACGATCGGCTCGGGCGCGGTCTACATCGTCGACGGCCACGACCTCACTTACACTAACATCTCGCAAGCTTCGTTCAGCCGCGCGCTGTCTGTCTTCGACGTTAAGCTCCACGTGCTCAGCAGCGGCGACCGCTTCGATACGCATTCGCGCCATCCGGCGCACACCGGCGTCGACGTCGAGGATGCGGAAGCGGAACTGCGACTCATCAGGGAAGAGCTCGCTTAGCGGCAAGGTTGCGTCAGTTGGAAATCGCCCCACTGGGACAATCATAGACGTTCGCCTATACGGACCTTCCGCATCGGCGCTCTAAACCATTCCAATCGACGGTTGTGATTGTGCGAGACGGCTTCGTTACGGTACGGGGAGCGGTAGCGACCTGGCGCTTCCGTAGTGGTCGCTCCCGCTCCCTGTACCGTACCGGAGATTGCGCCACTTTCCCGTAAACGCAATCGTAAACTAGACAATTTGCGCTACGGTTCTCAATTTGTATAAATAGGAAAATGCTAGAAGTCGAAACCGTGTTGCTATTCGATTCCGGGACTTTGACGCTGGAAGGCGCGGGGCAGGAGTTTCCCGCGCCTTCGGTGTTTCAATGGGACGAGCGCGTGCGCCGTTGGCGCGCCCCGGCCATCACTTATCGCCAGGCCGTCACCGAACTGACGCGACAAAATCTTGCCTTCAAGGACGAAGCCCGCCGCTATTACGAATTCCAATTCCGAACCGATCTGAACGTCGAGCCTCGGCCTTATCAGCGCGACGCCATCGCCGCGTGGCAAAAGGGCGGCAGGCGCGGCGTGGTGATTCTGCCGACCGGCGCGGGCAAGAGCTTCGTAGCGCAGATGGCTATTGAGATGACCGGGCGTTCGACGCTCGTCGTCGTGCCGACGCTCGACCTGATGAACCAGTGGTACGATTTGCTGGTCTCTTCGTTTCAAGCTGAGATCGGGTTGATCGGGGGCGGCTATTTCGAGCAGGGCGCGATTGTGGTGACGACCTACGCCTCGGCGTTCCGGTTTATGGAGCGGATGGGCAATCAATTCGGTTTGCTAGTGTGCGACGAATGCCATCACCTGCCGGGCAGCGGCTTTCGTTACGTGGCCGAGATGGCGATTGCGCCGTTCCGATTGGGCCTGACGGCCACGCCCGAACGATCCGACGGCGGCGAAGAGTTGATGGAAGGATTGCTCGGCCCTATAGTTTATCGCCTCGAGGCGCAGCAGTTGGCCGGCGAATTCCTGGCCGATTATGATGTCGTGCGGTTGAACGTCCGGTTGAGCGACGAAGACCAGGAGCGCTACAAACAGGAGCGGGCGATCTTCCGCCGCTTTATCTCTTTGCAGGGAATCGATTTCGGCAGTTTACAGGGCTGGCAGACGTTCGTCATCCGGAGCGCGCTGAGCGAAGAGGGACGTCGCGCAATGCAGGCTTACCGCGAATCCAAACGCATCGCGCTCGGGGCCGACGCCAAACTGGAGACCCTCAAAAAATTGCTCGCGCGCCATCGCCGCGAGCGCGTGCTGATCTTCACCGCAGAGAACGAGATGGTCTATCGCATATCCGAACAGTTCCTGATCCCCGCCATCACGCACGAAACGCCGATCAAAGAGCGCAGCGCGTGGCTCGCGGCTTTCAATCAGGGCGAGGTCCTGGCGCTGGCGACGTCAAAAGTCCTCAACGAAGGCGTCAACATCCCCGAAGCGGCGGTCGCCGTCGTGCTCTCAGGCTCGGGCTCGACGCGGGAACACATCCAACGGCTAGGAAGAATCCTCCGCAAACAGCCGGGCAAAGAGGCGATCCTTTACGAAGTCGTCACCTCGGGCACCGCCGAAGAGCGCATCAGCGACCGCCGCCGCGACGCGAATCAATTCCGTGAATCGAAAGAGCAATGGTACACGGATTTGACGGGCGCCGACGGATAGAGGCGAATCGCCCCGTGACAATCTGTAATAATCCGTAAAATCCGTGTACCATCAAGATCGTAATGCTGACCGCTGATCTGGCAATGAGCTACCGGCGCGGTAATCGAATCTCGCCGCGCTATCTACAATCCGACGATCCGCGCCATCTGCAAACGGCGGCTGACCTCGCGCTCATCGTTGAACAGCATCGGGGTCGCCGCCGCGCCGAGCTTGAGCGCGCGCTGGACGAATACATCGGCGTCGGAACCGATTACAAGATCCTGCGCGGATTGATCAAGCTTCTCACCGACCGCTGCGAATTCGAGACCTCCGGCGCTAAAGACCCTGCGGAGATCCGCCGCGCGCTCTTCACGAAAGCCGCAGCGCATCACCCTGTTGTCGCCGACGATCAATTGCGCCAACGCCTGATCGCCGAGGCCGCGGCCGAATTGGAATGCTCGCCGGAAGAGGTGATGGCGGGACTTTACGCCGATCTGTCAGGCAACCAGCGGCTTGTCGCGTTCGAGGAAATGAGCGCGGAGGATTTGCTGGATCGCTACAATCTGGCTCAGGCTCAGGCGCTTCTCTACCGCTGTTCGGAGATGAGGCTGCGCATCGAGCCGCAGGAGCCGGGCGTCACGCGCCGTCTGTTCGCCGAGATAAAAGCCTTCCGCCTGATCCACGCCATCAGGGGCAATCCGGCGTCGGGTTATGACGCGCAGTTGAGCGGCCCCGTCTCCATCTTTCATCGCTCGCAGCGGTATGGCGTCCAGATGGCGGTCTTCCTGCCCGCGCTGCTGCTCTATCCCGGGTGGCGCATGCGCGCCGAGATCGGAACCAAAACAGGGGCGGCCTTCTTCGAGCTTGACAGCAAACAAAAACATCTGCGCTCGCATTACGTCGCCGACGACCTACGGCCGCAAAATCTACGGATTGCGAAACTGCTCGAAGACTTCGGCAAGCTCGACGGCGAATGGACCGCGCAACCCAGTCAGGAAGTGATCGACCTCGGTGAGAGCGCTTTCGTCCCCGACCTGGTCTTCACCCGCGATGGCGACGAGCCGATCTACCTGGAATTGCTCGGCTATTGGACGCCGCGCTCTTTGAAGGAGAGGCTGAAAGAGTTCGAGCGCGCCGGGTTCGGGAACTACGCGATCGCGGCCTCGGAAGAGATGCGATGCAGCCGCGACGCGCCGTCGCAATCGCCGCCCAACGTGATCGTCTACAAAAAATCTCTCAACGCGCGAGAACTTCAAGCGCGGCTCTCGCGGTTGACGGGGACTTCCGATTGATTGTGAAATGTATGCGCGAGGATCGGTACAGCACTGCGCGCGTAAGCAAGCGGCTGACTGATCAGTAGGCTGCTTGCTTACGCGCGCGATACTGTACCGGTGTCTCAATGTTACTGGCCTGATTTAGCCAACGAGATAACAAAATGAACGAACTATCGAATTCAATCGCAAATGGATTTATTCATGCGTACCGGGATTATGTTAATCGGGCGCATGCTCTTTCCGAGAAGCTTTCAGAAGAACAGTTCTGGACAAAGCCATATCCCTACGGAAACAGTTTTGGACATTTGACGCTGCATATTATCGGCAATCTCAATTATTACATCGGCGCGCAGATCGCGGGCACAGGATACGTCCGTGACCGGGAGCGCGAATTCACTGAAAGCGCCCCTCCGTCGAAAGCGGAGGTTTTACGACGTCTTGATGAAGCGGTGGAGATGGTGATTGCCACGCTGGAAGCCCAGTCCGCCGAATCCTGGTCGAAGGCGTACGTAGCGGAGAACCTCTCTGATTTTGTCAAAGATCGGTTCAGCATATTTCTCCGTTGCGCGACGCATTTTCACCACCACGTCGGGCAAATGATCTATCTGGAAAAAGAGTTCTCAAAGTGAGTTACGGTCTTGGAGAATGTATGCGTAATATGTCGCGAGAATCTGAAAACGAAGCCGTAAAGCGGTCGCTTGAGTCGTCTTATTGTCCCGAACTTATAAGGGAGGCTCGGGAGCGGCAAGACCGGCTGCTCGGCGAGCGACTCCGGCCTGGGCCTTACAAGGTTGCGGACATCGGGTGCGGCAATGGCTATCACGCAGTGATGTTGGCGCCGGTCTCTCTTCTGTATCATGGCTTTGAGATCTCAACCGCGATCGCCGATACCGCGCGATCTCAATGGCAAAAAGAGAACATAGACAACGCGCAGATATTCGTGGGAGACGTGGCTGAAGTGGACCTCAAGGATGAGTTCTACGACGTTGTCCTCTGCCTGTATTTTACGCCGGGCAACTTCAGAGACCGATCAGATGACCTCAGTCTTTACAACGACGCCTATCTAGACAGAAACCCGCAGTTCATCCGCATTATGTCTCGTTTCTATCGGGCCATGAAAATCGGCGGCTCCATGTTTCTCACCATATACAAGGACGCGCCGGAGGCGGAGGCGGCGCAAGTC
>Ga0209382_10010318_pt1 | contig 11638 bp, 10 predicted proteins | sample SoiMetdeltSBSDD5_FD_187599 | JGI IMG/M metagenome (GOLD analysis project Ga0209382, IMG submission 187599) | Bulk soil microbial communities from a Populus tree surrounding site in Tennessee, USA - Soil MetaG P. deltoides SBSDD5 (SPAdes) (version 2) | ecosystem: Environmental > Terrestrial >...
ACCACCGGGCCATTGAAGGTCAGCTCCTTGATCGGAGTGCCTGCGGCCATCTCGTAATCCAGGTACCGCCACGCGACGAGAACATCACCCCACTCGAGCGAGTAGCCGAGCCCGGCCATCGCCTGCAACGTCAGGTCGGACTCGCCGGTGCCAACGTCCAGGTAGTAAGGCACGAACCACGACTGGTCGTCGCCGAAGCCGATTCGGCCCTTGCAGCCGAGGATAGCGTCCACGTTCTGCAGCGTGGTGCGACGATCCCCCTCCCGGTCCAGCACGGGCACGGATCCGACGTCACCGGTGATCGCCCACGCCAGACGCGACTCGATGTCGAGGACGCGGGCGCCGGCAATCAGGTCGAGCGTCCTGGCGCCGTCGATCACCCCGTATTCGCCGGCCAGCGTCCAGGACCAGCCCTGCAGGTCGTAATCGAGGTCGGCGGCGGCGCCGACCGGCAACGGCTCGCCGTCGAGCGCCAGATCCCGCGACCCGGCGGCATCGGCCCCGAGGTTGAGGTAGACGAAGTCCGTCAGCGCTCCCCAGCTTCCACGCCGCGCCTCGATTGCGCCCATGAACGCGAACTCGAGGGCGTTCAGCATGTCCTCGCCATCGATGCTCGCGCTGCTCCCGCCCGCCGACTCGGGAAAGGTCGTCTTGCCGCTGATCGACGGCGCATAGACGTAGATCGTCCCTTGATACCGCCACGCATCCGCGGACTCTGCGCACGCGATCGCAGGCAAGGCGAAGCACAGGATGGCCGTCGCTGCCGCGCCCCTTATCGAAAACATGGGTTTACTCCACGGTTGACGAGCGCGATGCGTGGCGGTCTAGGCCGAGGCCGCGCGAATCCGCACAGGCAGCCTGGCCGGGCCATGACCGATCGTCGTCATCCAGGGCTCGGGCTCACCGGCCGGCTCGAAGCGCTCTATGTGTCTGATCAGTGCCCCGAGCAGCGCCTCCGCCTCGAGCAGCGCGAGCGTACGTCCGACGCAGGCGTGAATACCGTAGCCCCAGCCGAGGCTGCCGCGCAGGTCTCGCCGGATGTCGAAACCGTCCGGTGCCGGCCACTTGCGCGGATCGCGGTTCGCGGCGGCGAACATGAGACCGCAGCGTTCGCCCTTTGGCACGAGGAGGCCTTCGATCTCGACGTCGCGCGTGGCGATGCGCCCCGCCATGCGCGAAGGCGAATCCCAGCGCAGGCTTTCTTCGAAGGCGCTGCGCACGAGCGCGGGCTCGCGCCGCAGCACCTCGTATTGCTCCGGGAACAGGCTGAAGGCCCGGATCGCCGTGGACACGGTCATGACCGTCGTGTCCGCGGCCGCGGACAGCAGGATCCCGACCAGCAGCTTGGCCTCATCGTGCGTCACCTGCCCGCGATCGGCGGCCAGGAACATCTGCATGCCGAGGCGGTCGGCCACGAGGTTCTCGCGATTGCAGCACCGTTCGACCCACTCGATGACCGGGCCAACGTTCTCCATCGCTTCGCGAAACAGCTCGTTCTGCGGCCCGAGCGTGGCCCACACCATGTGACCGAATGCCGTCATGTGCTCGCGGCCCTGCTCGGGAAGACCGAGCAGGTCGGGCAGCACCTTGTAGACGAAGGGCCGCGATATCGCGGCCACGGCATCGATCGTCCCGCCGCTCTGCTCCTTGACCTCGCGCAGGAGGGCGTCGGCATCCGCACTGAACGCCGCTGCCATGTCGGCCAGGGCCTTCGGCGACAGCGCGCTCGCGATCACGCGGCGCACGGCGGTGTGCCGCGGCGGATCGTCGGTCAGCAGGATCTCCGGCCGCACCGAATCGGGGTCGTGCCAGGGACGCGACTGCGACGAGAATGTTTCCCAGTCCCTGAGCCCCTCCGCCACCGGCTCGTAGCGCGTGATCATCGTGATGTCTTCGCGCGCGAGCTTCACGACCGGCCCCAGCTCGCGCAATGCGTCGTCGACGGCGCGCGCGTTGCGCACGGCTTCGGTGCCGAAGATGTCGTCGTGGCTGACTGGTGCTGCCGAGACCACGGCGCTCACCCCGCTGCGGCGGCGATGCCGCCGTCGACGTGCAGGATCTCGCCGTTGACGAAGGAGGCCTCGGGACTCAGGAGCCAGGCGACTGCTTCGGCATTGTCCTGCTCGCGACCGAGCCGGCGCAGCGGGATGGTGCGCGCGCGCCGCGCGTACTCCGCCTCGTCGTTCAGCCCGCGCGCACCGGGTGTCGGCACGGACCCCGGGGCGACGGCATTCACGCGCACCCCGCGCGGGCCCAGTTCCGCGGCCAGTGTCTTCGTGAGCGTAACGATCGCGCCCTTGACGAGGCTGTAAACGGCTGTGTTCGGAAAGCCCCGCTCCGCCACGGGCGAGGCCATGTTGACGATCGAGGCGCCGCGCCCTGCATCCATGTGCGCGAGCAGCATCTGTGAGCCCCAGATCGTGCCCTTGATGCCGATGCCGAGCATCCGGTCGAGCACTTCGCCGGTCACCTGCTCGATCGGCTCGTAGCGCAGCAGCATGGCGTTGTTGACCACGGCGTCGATGCGGCCGCGCTCGGCGGCAAACCGGCCGGCCGCCTCTGCGAACATGGCGCGGTCCGACACGTCCGCCGCGTAGGCAATTGCCCGACCTCCAGCGTCGCGGATGCGCGCCGCGGCGGCCTCGCAATTCGCGGCGTCGATGTCGATGAGGCCGACCGTGGCGCCGCAGCCCGCCAGCTTCTCCGCCACCGACCGACCGAGTCCGCGCCCGGCTCCCGTGACGAGCACGGCGAGATCGCTGAAATCATGCTGGATGGCCATGAGTGCGCCTTCACTCGAGCGCGAGCTTCCACGCGTCGCCGTCGCGAACGATCCAGCCCGAGGTCGGATCACAGAAGTGCGTGCCGATGATCATCACCTTGCTGCCGGCATAGCGCTCGACGAAAGCGCGACGTGTGCGGGCGCCCTTTTCCTTGTCCATGTCGAAGTTGCCGTGCATCTCCGGGGCGGCGAGCTGGATCGGGTGATGCATCATGTCGCCGGTGATGACGGCCTCGTGGCCGCGGGAACGGATGTGCACGCTGACGTGGCCCGGCGTGTGGCCGGGCGTGGGCTCGAGCCACACCTCGTCCGTGATGGCATGGTCCGTCTCGATAAGCTTCTGCAGTTTCGCCTCGACGATCGGATCGACCGAATCGACGAGGTGATCGAAGCTGTGATAGCCGCCCGTCTCCCGCAGCTGCTGCCAGTATTCGTACTCTGTTCTGCCGAACAGATACTGCGCCTGCGGGAAGGTCGGCACCCACTTGCCATCGACCTTGCGCGTATTCCAGCCGACGTGGTCGAAGTGCAGGTGCGAGCACATCACCGTGTTGATGCTCGCCGGTGGAAACCCGGCCGCCGCGAGATCCTCGAGAAACGTCGTCTGCATGTTGCAGAACACGGGGTACTCGCGCTCGCGGTCGTTGCCGATGCAGGTGTCGATCATCACGCACTTGTCGCGCGAGCGCAGCACGAAGCACTGAAACGAGATCAGCATCCGGCCCGCCGGGGTCGCGAAGTTCGGCACGAGCCAGGGGAACTTCTGCACGTACTCCGCCTTGCCTTCCGGCAGCAGCATCGCGATGTCGTCTTCCCAGTTGTTGACCTCGACGATGCGTGCGACCTCGACGTCGCCGATCTTCCAGTGCCTGACATGCTCGATTGCCATCACCCTCTCCTTTCGAACCCGGAATTCAGCTCGCGATCCGACGGGTTTGCCCGCTGTCGTCGGTCGCTTCGAACGGTCGCAAGGCCGGACGGCCGAGCATCATGTCCGCGGCGCGCTCGGCCACCATCACGACCACCGCATTGGTGTTGCCACCGACGATCCGCGGGAAAACCGACGCGTCCACGACCCGCAGCCCCTCGACGCCGCGCACCCTGAGCTCCCCGTCCACGACGGCGCCGGCATCGGACCCCATGCGGCAACTCCCGACCGGATGATGAACCGTCGCCGCCACGCGGCGCACGTACGCGGCGAGTCCGGCGTCTCCCTGGACCGCGGGGCCCGGCTGGACCTCCACGGCACGATAGCGCTTGAAGGCGGCCGCCGCGATGATCCGGCGCGACAGCTCGAGACCGCGCAGCATCGGAGGCAGGTCCGCGGGCTCGCCGAGCAGCTTCGGATCGACCGCGGGCGGCACATGCGGATCCGCGCTCGCGAGCGACACACGGCCACGGCTTCTCGGGTACAGGTGCACGACGCTGAGCGCGAAACCGTGCCCGAGCGGAAACGGAAACGTCCCCGGATTGCGTCGCGCCGGCTGGAAGACGATCTGCAGGTCGGGGCGGTCGCGATCCGGCGCCGAGCGGACGAAGGCGTTGGCCTCGAATACGTTGCTCGCGAACGGACCGCGCCGGAACAGCGCGTACTCCAGGATGTTCCACGCGCCGCGTGGCGCGGCGCGCAGCGAGATACCGTACGACTCGCTGTTGCTCATCTCCATCAGGATGCCCGCGGCCAGGTGGTCGTGGTAGTTCGCACCTACGCCAGGAGCGTGGCAGCGTGTCTCGATGCCGAGCGCCCGCAGCGCATCGCCGTTGCCGATGCCGGACAGCATGAGGATCTGCGGCGACTGCACGGCGCCGCCACAGACGACGACCTCGCGGCGCGCCTGCACGCGTTGCACCTGCCCCCCACGCTCGATCTCGACGCCCGTCGCGCGGCCGTTCTCGAGCAGCACCCGCGTCACGAGCGCGTCGGTGCGCACCTCGAGATTGCCGCGCACGCGCGCGGGACGGAGATACGCCACCGCCGTCGAGTCACGGCGGCCGTCGCGGATCGTTCCCTGTCGCGGCCCGTAGCCTTCCGGGTCGGGTCCGTTGAAGTCGTTGCAGCGGCTGAAGCCGAGCGAGCGCATCGCGTCGAGGAAGGCCGGGATCATCGGGTTGGTCCGCGGGATGTGGCTCACGCGGATGGGCCCGTTCCGCCCGTGATAGGGCGAGCCTGCATAGGAGTCGTTGTCCTCGGAGCGGATGAAGTACGGCAGGACCTCGCGATAGCTCCAGCCAGCGTTGCCCATGGCCGCCCAGTCGTCGAAGTCGCGCGGCTGGCCGCGGAAGTACACCATGCCGTTGATCGAGCCGGAGCCGCCGATCACGCGCCCGCGAGGCAGCGGGATACGGCGGTTATCCAGCGCAGGCTGCGGCACCGTCATAAAGCGCCAGTTGAGGGCCGGCCGCGCGATCGCCGCGCCCACGGTCGCAGGCACATGGATGAAGGGGTGACTGTCCTCGCCGCCTGCCTCGAGGAGGCAGACGCTGTTGCCGCGATCTTCGGACAGTCGCGCGGCGAGCACGCAGCCGGCGGTGCCGGCGCCCACGATCACAAAGTCGAACGTGTCGCTCACCAGGAACCCGCCAGGGCCACGACCTCGAGCGTGCCCGTCATCAAGCCGCCGCGGAGACCGCGATGTCGGCGAGCCGCTGCCAGCGCTCGATGTTCACATCCGAGTTCATCACGCCGGTGCTGAGCCCGACGAACGTCATGTCGAGCTCCGGATCGACCCAGAAGATCGTCGTGCCCGCGCCATGCTGGCCGAAGGTCTCGGGCGAGGTCAGCGTACCGAACAGGTGATGACCCATCCGGTCGCCCCGCAGCGTGAACCCGAGTCCGATGGACGCCGGGAGGACCTCCCAGCCGCGCCCCTCGTAGATCTTGCGGTAGAGCTCGTTCGGCTTGTCGCCGGTCCAGCAGCGGCGGGCACGCGCGATCATCGTCGGTGAGAGTATCCGGGCCCCGTCGAGCTCGCCGCCCCGTCGCAGCATCTCGGCGAAGCGGTACATGTCGGCTGCGGTCGACACGCCTCCGACCCACGGCATCTCTGCCTCCTCTTCCTCGAACGCGCCGTTGGGCCCCAGGTTGCTGTGACCCAGGTGCTGCGTCGGGGAGTTGCCGCGAAACTCCGGCACGAGGTGCCGATCCTTGAGGTCGCGGCGCACCCCTATCCAGGTGTCCTTCATGCCGAGCGGCTCGAGCAGGTCGTCCGCGACGATCCGCCGGTAAGAGCGCTTCTGCGGATCGATGCGTTTCAGCGCCTCGCCCATGAGCGCGTGATGCACGAGCGGTGCGTACTTGACGCTCAAACCCGGCGGCTCCTCCGGGTAGATGTTCTTGCAGATCTCCGCGACCACTTCGTCGAGGCGGTCGATGTACATCCCCTCGCGGGCGGACCACACGCTCGGCAGGCCCGACGAATGCGTCAGCAGGTGGTGGATGGTGATCGCCTCGCGGCCGCGGCCCGAGAACTCCGGCACGACGTCCGAGATCGGCGTCGTGAGCGCCAACCGGCCAAGCTCGATCGCCCGCAGCGTCAGCACAACCGTGATCGCTTTCGTCGTGGAGAACAGGCTGAAGACAGAGTCCTTCCTGACGGGCCGCGTGCGTGCGGAATCCGCGTGACCGATCGCCTCGTGCAGCGCCAGCCGGCCGTGCCGGCCGACGGCGATGACGCCACCGAAGTAGCGATCGCGCTCGATGTCGTCCCGCATGACGTCCACCAGCTGCCGCAGCCGCGACTCGTCCATTCCGGACGCCGCGGGCGTGGTGCCGCTCATTTCGCCAACCCCTGCAGCTTCGCGACGTAGAGACTGTCCATGTACTCGCGCAGCTGATGCACCTTGCCGTCCTTGAACTCGAGAACGAAGACGTACAGGTTCTCGTAGGGGCGTCCGTCGGCGAAGGTGCCGCGACTGGTGCACTCGCCGCTGACGAGCGGGCCATTCGAGGCCATTGACGTCACCGTCACCTTGGGATCGCCCGGCTTGAACATGCCGCGCACCGGCGCGAGAAACTCGTCGACGATCGCCTTCTTGCCCCGGTGCGAGCCCTCGCCGAGGATGCCCTTGACCTGCACCTGCCAGACCGCGTCGTCGTGAAAGGTCGCGCGGATCCGCTCGAGATCGCCGCTGCTCAGCGCGTCGAAGAACGCGAGATAAAGCCGCTCGTAGTCGTTAGTCGCCTTGACCATGGTCGGACGCTCCTCAGCGCGACGGCGAATCGATTTCGGCGAACGCTTCGCGCGCGATCCGCACCGAATCGATGCCCGCCGGCACGCCGCAATAGATCGCAACCTGCAGGAAAACCTCGCAGATCTCCTCGCGCGTGACGCCGTTCGCGAGCGCGCCCTTGACGTGAAGCTTCAGCTCGTGCGGTCGGTTGAGCGCGCTGATCATGGCCAGGTTGATGAGGCTCCGGTCGCGTCGCTCGAGACCCGGGCGGCTCCAGACCTTGCCCCAGCAGTACTCGGTCGCGAGCTCCTGCATCGGACGGCTGAAATCGTCGGCCGCGGCGAGGGACTTCTCCACGTACTCGTTGCCGAGCACGGCCTTGCGGATCGCGAGACCACGCTCAAAGAGCTCGTTGCTCATCGCTGGCTTCCTCTGCTCATGACTTGCCTCCTCGCTTCGGAGAGATTTCGCAGCCGGACCGCGTCTCGACCACGCGCGCGACGCAGGTGCAGTCGGAATCTGCGCCGTACTCCTGCTCAGCGAGCGACAGCAGCTCGCCGACCGACCGGCCGACTGACATCGGAACCCCGAACTGCGCCGCCTCGTCGAGACACATGCGGACGTCCTTGAGCGCAAGCCCCGTCGCGAATCCGAAATCGAAGCCTCGGGTCAGCACGTGCTTCGGGAACTTGACGTCCGAAGCTGTGTTGCGACCGCTCGAGACGTTGATCACATCGAGCATCAGCTGCGGATCGAGGCCGGCCTTGACGCCGAGCGCGAGCGCCTCGGCGGTGATCGCGATCGCCGTCTGCGACATCAGGTTGTTCGCGAGCTTGAGCGTCTGGCCGAGCCCGGGTTTCTCGCCGACGTGAAAGACGCGTCCGAGCCGCGCGAGCACCGTCTCGACCGCGTCGAAGGCCGCACGGGGACCCGACGCCATCAGTGCGAGCGTTCCCGCCCGCGCACCCGCCACCCCGCCGCTGACCGGCGCATCGAGCGACTGGATGCCGCGCTCGCGCAGGCTTCCGTCGATCGCGATTGCAGCGGCGACACCGGAGGTCGACAGGTCGACGAAGATGCGGACTGCGCTGCCGTGGATCACACCGTTCGGGCCACGCACGACATCGAGCACTACCGCCGGAGTAGGCAGGCTCGCGAGCACGACACCCGCGGCGGACGCCACGGCCGCCGGCGAATCCGCGCGTGCCGCGCCGGCGGACACCAGCCGGGCGACCGCTGCTTCGTCGCGGTCGTACACCGCAACCGGATGACCCGCGGCCAGGAGACGCTCCGCCATGGGCCCGCCCATGCGCCCGACACCGATGAAGCCCAGCGGCTCGCGAGCGTCGGTCGGATCCCGCGTCACGTGCCGGTCCCCCATATCTCGGGGGCGAGATCGAGCCGCGCGACGCCGTCGAGCCCCGCTCGTGCGCCCGGATAACGCGCCAGCACCAGCGGATCGTGCCCGGGAATGAAATGCTGCGGCGAGCTCGCCAGGCGCAGCGCGGTGCGCTGCGCCTCGACATACGCGGGCAGGTCATCGAGGATCGGAAACGGCCGACCCGGCTCGAGGTTCGCGTAGAAGTGCGCGGTGTCGGAGCCGAGCACGACCCAGCCACGCGCGGTCGCCACGCGCACAACCTGCATGCCGCGCGTATGACCTCCCACCTTGTGCAGCGAGATTCCCGGGGCGATCTCCTCGTCGCCGTCATGGAACTGCACGCGCCCCGCGAACACCTTGTCGATCATCGCGGTTACCGACGCGGGTTCGAATACGCCCCCGACTTCGCTATCGGCCATGCAACGGCCGGTGCAGTAGGCCATCTCGGCGTCCTGGACGTGGTAGCGCGCCCGCGGGAAAAGCTCGTGATTTCCCGCATGGTCGTAATGCATGTGGGAAATCACGATATGCTCGATCCGGTCCGGCGAAATGCCGATGGCCTGGAGACCTTCGGCGACCGGGCGGACGATCTGCCGGCCGCGGCGCCGCGCGGTATCCTGGTCGAACCCCGTGTCGACGAGGACCGTGCGCTCGGCGTTGCCGATGACCCACACGTAATAGTCAAGGGGCATCGGCCCGTCGTCGTGCTCGTCGCCGCCCAGGAAGTTGTGCCGGGCGGTGCGCTCGAGGTGGGCATAGCGGATGGCGAAGACTTCGTAAGGGGCGACCATGCGCAGCAGCGAAATCGTCGTGGTCGGATCGGGACACAACGGCCTCGTGGCTGCCGCCTATCTTGCCGCCTCCGGCAAGCGAGTTTTAGTCCTAGAGCGAAATGGCTGGTTCGGGGGCGGCGTCGTGACCCGGGAACTGACATTGCCCGGCTTCCGGCACGACCAGCACTCGATGGCGCACATCTTCATCCACGCCAACCCGCTGCTCGCCCAGGACGAGCTCGGGCTCAAGGCCCGGTACGGCCTCAAGTACGTGTTTCCGGACCCGCCGATGATGTCGGTGTTCGAGGACGGCAGCACGCTCGCCACCTACCGCGACCGCGAGCGGAGCTGCGCCGAGATCGCGAAATTCTCCCGCAAGGACGCCGAGGCGTTCCGGCGGCTGTCGATCCAGGCCGCGGCGTGGTTGCCGATGATCGCGGCCACGCTCTATGCACCGCCCATGCCCCTCGGCGCGTCGTTCGCGCTGCTGGACCAGAGCCCGGAGGGCCGGGAGTTCTGGCGGGTCGTGCAGATGAGCACGCATGACGTCGTCTGCGAGTATTTCGAACACGACAAGGTGCGGATGCACTTCGCGCGCGTCGCGGGCGAGAACCTCGTCTCGCCCGACGAGAAGGCCACCGGCCTCGGGGTGTTCGTGTTCGTGGGCTTTCTCGAGGCGTACGGCATCGGAGTGCCGGTCGGCGGCAGCGGCCGGCTGACCGACGCGCTCATCGCCTGCATCCGGGATCTCGGCGGCGAGGTGCTGGCCAACGTCGACGTGGCGCGCGTGCGGACCCGCAACGGTCGCGCGATCGGCGTCGTGACGAGTTCCGGCGAGGAATACGAGGCGCGTGAGGCCGTGATCGGCGCGATCCACCCCCACGACCTGGGACGCATGGTCGAGGGCATTCCCGAGGCCGTCGCGCGCGCCGCCGAAGCGACCCAGGTGTCCCCGGTCGCGTGCATCACCGTGCACGCCGCCCTGGAGGCGCCACTGCGTTTCCGCTCGGGATCGGGCGTCCAGGCGGTCATGAACGAGCTGCTGCCCTCGAGTTACGAACCGCTCCGCCGATCGTTCGATGACTTGCGTTACGGCAGGCTCTCGCAGTACCCGCTGATCGGCTTCGGCTCGCTCTCGGCGTTCGATTCCTCGCGCGTCCCCGACGGGCACGCGACGCTGCACGCCTGGGATTACGTCCCCTACGAGCGCCCCGACGGACGGCCGTGGGATGAGACCAAGCGCGACTACGCCGAGCGCATGATCGATCACATGGGCCGGTTTCTGGAGAACATCGATCGCTCGTACATCCTGCAGTATCACTGCGACAGCCCGGTCGACATGGAGCGCACCTCGCCCTCCTTCCGGCGGGGCGATCTGCACGGTATCGCAACCACCACCTGGCAGTCTGGTGCGCATCGGCCGACCCCCGAGCTCGGTCAATACACGGTTCCCGGCGTCGACCGGCTGTATCTCGTCGGACCTTTTCAGCATCCGGGCGGTGGCGTCTTCGGCGCCGGCCGCGCCACGGCAATGAAGCTCGCCGCGGACCTGAAGATGGATCTGACTCGCGTTCCACGGCGCGCCCTGCGCCGGGTGGTCGAGTTCGCAATGAGCCGTGCGGTCCGGCTGGTGGCGCGGATCTGATCCGACGGCTGCCGGAAGCTTCTCTACGTTTCAGGGTATCGACCATGACGACCATCCTCACCGAACCCGCCGCAGCACGCGCCGCGCTCGAAGGACTGCTGCAGAACTACTCGTTCGAGATGACGGCCAAGGACGTCCCTCAACTCGAAGCAGCCGCCGATCTCATCCCGCCGGACACCAAGATCGCGATCACCTTTCTGCCCAACGAGGATTTTCCCGCGCGCGTGGCCGCGGCAAGACGCGTGCGGCAGCTCGGCTTCGTGCCTGTGCCCCACATCTCGGCGCGGCGTGTCAAGTCGCAGGCCGAGCTCGAGTCATTTCTCGGGGCGCTGCAGCGCGAGGCCGCGATCGACCGGGCCTTCATCATCGCGGGCGACCCGCCTCAGCCGGAGGGCCCGTATGCCGACGCGTTGGCGGTCATCCGCACCGGGCTCCTCGCCAGGTACGGTGTCAGCAGGGTGGGCATCTCGGGCTACCCGGAAGGCCACCCCGAGATCGGCAGCGACAAGCTGTGGCAGGCCAAGCGCGAGAAGCTCGCCGAGATTGCGGACATGGGCCACGACTTCGCGGTGGTGACCCAGTTCGGCTTCGACGCGGAGCCGATCCTGGGCTGGCTCGCGCAGCTGCAGGCGGCGAACGTGCACGGGCTGGTGCGTGTCGGCGTGCCGGGGCCGGCCACGGTCAAGACCCTGCTGCGCTTCGCCGCGCGTTGCGGAGTCGGCGCATCCGCCAAGGTAATGAGCAAGTACGGCGTCTCGCTGACGCGCCTCCTGACGACCGCGGGACCGGACGCCCTCATCGTCGATCTCGCGCGCGGACTCGTTCCTGCCCGGCATGGCGAAGTGCTGCTGCACTTCTATCCGTTCGGAGGTCTCAAGACGACTGCG
>Ga0209382_10010319_pt1 | contig 11637 bp, 7 predicted proteins | sample SoiMetdeltSBSDD5_FD_187599 | JGI IMG/M metagenome (GOLD analysis project Ga0209382, IMG submission 187599) | Bulk soil microbial communities from a Populus tree surrounding site in Tennessee, USA - Soil MetaG P. deltoides SBSDD5 (SPAdes) (version 2) | ecosystem: Environmental > Terrestrial >...
GTCGACGTCGAGCGCAACCTCCGGGTCCCACTGCGGGGCATCGCCGCCACGGCCAAGCGCCTGGAGAGCCCGACCCGCGACGTCGAGGTCGCGGTCCGATCCGGGGACACCCCGTCCGACGAGCGGCGGCGGTTCGCCGCCCGGCCGTCGGACATCCTGATCACGACGCCGGAGTCGCTGTTCCTGCTCCTGACCTCGCGGGCCCGCGAAGCCCTGCGTGGAATCGACACCGTGATCCTCGACGAGGTCCATGCGGTCGCCGGCACCAAGCGCGGTGCGCATCTCGCGCTGTCGCTGGAGCGCCTCGACGACCTGCTGTCAGCGCCGGCCCAGCGGGTCGGCCTGTCGGCCACGGTCCGCCCGATCGACCGGGTCGCGCGCTTCCTCGGCGGCACGCATCCGGTACGAGTCGTCGCGCCGGAGGCGCCGAAGGCATGGGACCTGTCGGTCGTGGTACCCGTCGAGGACATGACCGCGATCGGAGCGGTGCCAACGGCCGCCTCGCCCACCATCAAGCCGTCGTCGGACGACGAGAAGCCGGCGAAGCCGTCGATCTGGCCACATGTCGAGGAGCGCATCGTCGACCTGATCGAGGAGCACCGCTCGACGATCGTGTTCGCCAACTCGCGAAGGGTCGCGGAGCGGCTGACCGCCCGGCTCAACGAGATCTCCGCCGAACGCGAAGGCGCCGACCTGCCGACCGATCCGGTGCCGCCGGCCCAGGTCATGGCGCAGTCCGGCGCGTCGAGGGGTGGAGACGGCGGGATCGCCAGGGCCCACCACGGTTCGGTCAGCAAGGAGCAGCGGGCCCTGATCGAGTCCGATCTGAAGGCCGGGCGGCTGCCCTGTGTCGTCGCCACCAGCAGCCTCGAGCTGGGCATCGACATGGGCGACGTCGACCTCGTCGTCCAGGTCGAGTCGCCACCCTCGGTCGCGAGCGGAGTGCAACGGGTCGGCCGGGCCGGTCATCACGTCGGCGAGACATCCCGAGGCGTGTTCTTCCCGACCAACCGCTCCGACCTGCTGCATGCCGCGATCAGCATCGAGCGGATCCGATCCGGAGCCATCGAAGAGCTCGCGATGCCGGCCAACCCGCTGGACGTGCTCGCCCAGCAGACCATCGCCGCGGCCGCCATGGACACCATCGAGGTCGACGCCTGGTACGCCACGGTGCGCCGGGCCGCGCCCTTCGCCGCCCTGCCACGCTCGGCCTACGACGCCACCCTGGAGCTGCTCGCAGGGCGCTATCCGTCCGACGAGTTCGCCGGCCTCCGCCCACGGATCGTGTGGGACCGCGCCGCCGACACGCTGACCGGTCGTCCCAACGCCGGCCGGCTCGCGGTCACCTCCGGTGGGACGATCCCCGATCGAGGGCTCTACGGCGCGTTCCTCGTCGGGAGCGACGGCGGTCGCCGCCCGGCCCGGGTGGGCGAGCTCGACGAGGAGATGGTGTTCGAGTCCCGGATCGGCGATGTCATCGTCCTGGGCTCGACCAGCTGGCGGATCGACAGCATCACGCACGATCGCGTACTCGTCGCCCCGGCGCCCGGACAGCCCGGTCGGCTGCCGTTCTGGAAGGGCGACGCCCAGGGACGGCCGGCCGAGCTCGGGGCGGCGATCGGCGCCTTCACCCGCGAGCTGGTCGCCGCGGACGAGGCGGACGCCGTGACGCGCTGCCTCGATGCCGGGCTCGGGCAGACCGCGGCGACCAACCTGGTGACGTTCCTCGGCGAGCAGCAGCAGGCCACCGGTGATCTGCCGACCGACCGGACACTGATCGTCGAGCGCGGCAAGGACGAGTCGGGCGACTGGCGGATCCTGCTGCACTCCCCCTTCGGTCTCTCCGTCCACGGCCCGTGGGCGCTGATCGTCGACGCCCGGCTGCGGGAGCGCTACGGCGTCACCGCCAAGGCCACCGCGAGCGACGACGGGCTCGTCGTACGGCTGCCTCAGTCCGACGCCGAGCCGCCGGGACCCGAGGCGTTCGTCTTCGAGCCCGACGACATCGAGGACCTTGTGACCGCCGAGGTCGGCGGGTCCGCATTGTTCGCCGCGAGGTTCCGCGAGTGTGCCGCCCGAGCGCTGCTGTTGCCCCGCCGGGCCGGCCGCGACCGGCGCAACGCGCTGTGGCAGCAGCGACAGCGCTCGGCCCAGCTGCTCGAGGTCGTGCACAAGTACCCCGACTTCCCGATCGTGCTGGAGGCGATGCGGGAGTGTCTGCAGGACGTCTACGACGTGCCCGCGCTGCGCCAGTTGCAGACCGATCTCGCCGCTGCCCGGATCCGGCTGGTCGAGGTTCAGACGCCGACGCCGTCCCCGTTCGCCCAGTCGCTGCTGTTCGGCCAGTTCGGCTATGTCGCGGAGTTCCTCTACGGCGGCGACAGCCCGCTCGCCGAGCGCCGGGCGGCCGCCTTGTCGATCGACTCGTCGCTGCTGACCGAGCTGCTCGGCCGGGCCGAGCTGCGCGAGCTGCTCGACGCGGAGGTCATCGACCAGGTCGAGGCCGAGCTGCAGGGCCGGGCGCCGGTCCGGCACACCAAGGACCTCGAGGGCGTGGCCGACCTGCTGCGCGAGGTCGGTCCGCTGACCGACGACGAAGTACGCGATCGGGTCACCGATCCGGAGGCCGCCGTCGGCTGGCTGATCGAGCTCCGTGACCAGAGTCGGGTGGTCGAGTTCAACCGGCACGGCGATGACCGGTTCTGGGCTGTCGTCGAGGACGTGCCCCGGCTCCGCGACGCGCTCGGGCTCGAGGTGCCAGACGGCGTGCCGGACCCGTTCCTGGAGCCGGTCGCTGATCCGTTGGGGGACGTCGTCGGCCGGTTCGCGCGCACCCACGGTCCATTCACCCGCGACGACGCCGCCCGGCGGCTCGGACTCCCGCCGGCGGTCGTCGACGAGACCCTTCGCCGGCTCGGCGCCGAGGGCCGCGTGGTCGAGGGCGAGTTCCGGCCCGGCGGCAGCGGCTCCGAATGGTGCGATGTCGGCGTGCTGCGCCGGCTTCGAAGCCGCTCCCTCGCCGCGCTCCGCAAGGACGTCGAACCGGTCGAGCCGGTCGTCCTGGGCCGGTTCCTGCCGGCCTGGCAGCAGGTCGGCGGCGACCTCCACGGAGCCGAAGGCGTGCTGGCCGTCGTCGAGCAGCTCGCCGGTTGTGCAGTGCCCGCCTCGGCGCTCGAGGGCCTCGTTCTCGCCAGCCGGGTCCGCGACTACTCCCCTGCCCTTCTCGACGAGCTCACCGCGACCGGCGAGGTGGTCTGGGCCGGCGCCGGTGACCTGTCTGGCGGCGACGGCTGGGTCAGCCTGCACCTCGCCGACTCGGCGCCGCTGACCCTGCCGGACCGGGCCGGCTTCGAGCCGGGCGACCTGGACCGCCAGGTGCTCGACACGCTCGGTCCCGGTGGCGCGTTCTTCTTCCGCCAGTTGGCCGACGCGATGGGCCTCACTGACGACGATGCGTTGCATGCGACGCTGTGGGACCTGGTCTGGGCCGGCCGCCTGACCAACGACACGCTGGCGCCGCTGCGCGCCCTGGTCGGGGGCGCCGGTGCGCACCGACCGCGGCGGTCTCCGCCTCGCAGCCGGGTCTACTCCCGCGGTCGACCGCCGCGGCCCCGGCTCCCGACCCGTACCGGTCCGGCCACCGCCGCCGGTCGATGGAGCCTGCTCCCCGACCTGGAGCCCGATCCGACCCGACGGGCGTTGACGGCTGCCGAGGTGCTGCTCGACCGGCACGGCGTCGTGACCCGAGGCGCAGTCGTCAGCGAGCGCATGCCGGGTGGCTTCGCCGGGATCTATCCGGTCCTCCGGACCTTCGAGGAGTCCGGACGTTGCCGACGCGGCTACTTCGTCGGCTCGCTCGGCGCCGCGCAGTTCGGGTCCACCGGCGCGGTCGACCGGCTGCGGTCCGTCGCCGGCGAGTCGTCCCGTGGCCACGCGGTGGTGCTGGCCGCGACCGATCCAGCCAACCCCTACGGCGCGGCGGTGCCGTGGCCCGAGCGGGCCGAGGTAGGTGGGCATCGGCCCGGCCGCAAGGCGGGTGCGCTGGTGATCCTCGTCGACGGCGACCTCGCCGCCTATGTCGAGCGCGGCGGGCGGACCCTGCTGACCTTCGAGCCCGAGGTGAGCGACGCCGGGCTCGCCGCCTTGGCCGATACGGTTCGCAGCGGCCGGCTCGACCAGCTCGCGATCGAGTCGATCAACGGCGAGCGCGCCCTGGACAGTCCGCTCGGGTCGGCGTTGGAGTCGGTCGGCTTCCGGGCGACGCCGAAGGGCCTGCGGCTTCGGTCCTAGGGCCGTCCGCCCAGTCGCAAGGTGATCCACTGAATGCGTTCGCCGGGGAGCAGATAGCGCTCGACCTCGACGAATCCATGGGTCTGCGCGAACCGGAGGCCTTCGGTGTTGGACGCCAGGATGATCGTCTCGATCGTGTCGGCGCTGAGTGAGCGGGCCCGCTCCAGCCCGTGCGCATAGATGCGTTCGCCGAACCCACGACGGCGATACGGCGCGAGCACCCGAGCGATCACGGTGGCCGTCGCGGACTCCAACGTCGGCGGCCGCACCGTCGAGCAGCCGACGAGCGTGTCCTCGTCGAGATAGGCGACGCTGAGATCGTGGCGCCGCTTCCGCTCACGTACATCGTCCAGCGACAGCGTGGCGGTCGGGACGACGACGTTATGGACGTACTGCCAGTCGCTGACGCTGACGTCGTCGTCCACGGGGCGGATCCGAAGCCTCGGCACGGCAGAAGGCAATCGCGTGGAGTCGCGGGCCGTCAACTCGCTCAGTGCACCGAGAACCCGCCGTCGACGAAGATCGACTGTCCGGTGACATAGGCGGCGGCCGTGCTCGCGAGCCACACTGCCGCTCCGGCGAAGTCCTCGGCGAGCCCGTTGCGGCCCACCATGGTGCGGGCGGCGAGCGCGGCGACCCGGTCCGGATCGTCGGCCAGCCGAGCGTTGAGCGGCGTCATGACGAAGCCCGGCACCAGCGTGTTGCAGGTGACGCCGTGCCTCGACCAGGCCTCGGCCTGCGATCGGGCGAGGGACTCGAGAGCGCCCTTCGAGACGCCGTAGACGCCGCTGTCGACGAAGGCCCGGTGCGCCTGTTGCGAACTCACGTGGACCAGCCGTCCGAATCCGCGGGCGGCCATCGCCGGTCCGAACCGCTGTCCCAGCATGTACGGCGCCTCCAGGTTGACCGCCATGGTCGCGTCCCAGACGCCCTCGTCGACTTCGCCCATCGGCGGCCGCAGATTGATTCCAGCGCTGCTGACCACGATGTCCGGTTCGCCGAACTGCTCGATGGCCCGGTCGGCCGCCCGGCGTACGCCGTCGCGACTGCCCAGGTCGGCACTCACCCAGCCGGCCCGGCAGCCGGCGGCGATCAGCTCGTCGACCGTCTCGGCCAGCTCGGCCTCGCGACGCGCGACCACGACGACGCTCGCCCCGGCCCGGGCCAGTGCACCCGCGATCGCACGGCCGATCCCCGAGCTCCCCCCGGTCACAAGTGCGACGCGGCCGTCCAGCGAGAAGATTTCGTGAAGGTACGACTCCGATGACATGGAGCCTGTGTGAGCGAGGTCAGGCGGCGATCACGACGTCGGCCGGCTGGGCCACCGTCACGTCGCCGACGGTCTCCAACGTGCCGGCGATCGCCTCGGCGCGCTCCTCGGCCGCCAGCCGCGAGCTCACCTCGAGCAGCAGAACCGACAGCGGCACGTCCAAAGCGGAACAGATCGCCGCCAACAGCTCCGAACTCGGCTCCTTTTGTCCCCGTTCGATCTCCGAGATGTAGCCGAGACTCACCTGGGCCTGCTGAGAGACCTGCCTCAGAGTGCGGCCCTGCCGCATTCGGACCTCGCGCAGCACCTCGCCGATCCGCTCCCGGAGCATGGTCACGGCACTACCTCCAAGGACTGTCAGCGGGATCGCTGCTGGGCGTCAATCGTCTGGGCGGCTTGTTGTCGGATGCCTTCCACCGTACCGGGCCGCGGGGACGATCCGGTCGGCGCACTGTCTGCTAAGGACCATAACGGCAGCCGGGCCGCGATGCTTCCCCCGCTACGCCGTGTCGGCCAATACCGCCGCCAAAAGGGCAAGTGCCGCCTGGCAGGCCTGGCGACGGACCGCCTGTCGATCGCCGTCGAAGGCGTACGCCCGATCGATCAGCCCCGCAGGTCCGGCGACCGCGATGTGGACGGTGCCCGCCGGCCGGCCCTCACTGGAGTCGGGTCCGGCGACTCCGGTGGTGGCGACCGCGTGGGTGGCGCCGAGCCGATCGCAGGCGCCCGCCGCCATGGCACGGGCGACGTCTTTGTGGACGGTGCCGACCCGGTCGACCAGATCGGCCGGCACTCCGAGGGCCGACACCTTGACGTCGGCGGCATAGGCGACGACGCCACCGCGTACGACGTCCGACGCACCCGGCACGTCGACCAGGGTCGCGCACACCAGTCCGCCGGTGAGGGACTCCGCGGTCGCGATCGTGGCCGACCGGTCGCGGGCGGCAGCGATGACTGCCTCGGGCGGAACGGTCGAGCCGTCGGTCACGACGTCGTCGCCTGGCCCTGGCGATGCATTCGCCAGGCCTGCGCGGCGTAGTCGAACCCGGTCACGACGGTGACGATGACCGCCAACGCCATCGCCACGATCTCGACCGGATCGAAGGCGCTCGACAGCGGCAGGATGTAGAGCCCGAGCGCCAGCGTCTGCAGGGCCGTCTTGAGCTTGCCGCCCCGGCTCGCCGCGATGATCCCGATCCGGATCACCCAGAACCGCAACGCGGTCACCCCGATCTCTCGGACCAGGACGACCACGGTCACCCACCACGGCAGCTCGCCGAGGATCGACAGACCGATGAACGCCATGCCGGTGAGCGCCTTGTCGGCGATCGGGTCGACGACCTTGCCGAAGTCGGTCACCATGCCGCGCCGACGAGCCAGCTCGCCGTCGAACTTGTCGGTCGCCGCGGCCACGGCGAACACGACGAAGGCGGCCACCCGCATGCTGTCGGACTCGCCGTCGTCGGTGAGCAGCAGCCACCCGAACAGTGGCACCAGGACGAGCCGCAGCACGGTCAGGCCGTTGGCCAGGTTCCAGTTGCTCGCTGCCGGGCGCGCCGTCGTACTCATGTCGGATCGGCCACCAGATCGGCTCCGTTGTTGCCGACGACGACCGCCGACACGCCATCGCCGATGGCGACGCCGGACGGTACTGCTGTGAGCGAGGTGCTGCCGTCGACATCGGGGCCCTGATGGAGTGCGCGGCCCTCGGCGGTCGGTCCGTCCTCGCCGTCACCGACCGACTCGACCAGCACCTCGACCACCTCGCCATGCCGTCGCTCCGCCCGCTGCGCGGTCAGCTCGTCGGCCAGCCGGGTCACGACGTCCACCCGGTCGCGGATCTCGTCGGCGTCGAGCTGCCGGTCCATGGTGGCGGCCTCGGTGCCGTCCTCGTTGGAGTAGCCGAATATCCCGACCGCATCGAGCTCTGCCGCGGCGAGGAAGTCGCACAGCACGCGTACGTCCTCGTCGGTCTCACCGGGGAAGCCCACGATGAAGTTGCTTCGCACTCCGGACTCCGGCGCCTTCGACCGGATCGTCTCGAGCAGCTGGAGGAACTGCTCGGCGTCGCCGAAGCGGCGCATCCGGCGCAGCAGCGGTCCGGCGGCGTGCTGGAAGGACAGGTCGAAGTACGGCGCGACACCGTCGGTGTTGGCGATCGCGTCGACCAGGCCCGGCCGCAGCTCGGCCGGCTGCAGATAGGACACCCGTACTCGGTCGATGCCCTCGACGGCCGCGAGATCCGGCAGCAGGGTCTCGAGCAGACGCGGATCACCCAGGTCCTTGCCGTAGGACGTGGAGTTCTCGCTCACACAGAACAGCTCGCGTACGCCCTGGGTGGCCAGCCAGCGTGCGTCGGCGAGCACCTCGGTCGGCCGCCGGGACACGAACGCGCCCCGGAACGACGGGATGGCGCAGAAGCTGCACCGGCGATCGCAGCCGGAGGCGAGCTTGAGCGGCGCCATCGGGCCCGAGTCGAGCCGGCGACGGACCACCCGCGGGCCGCTGGCCGGCGCGACCCCCTCGGGGAGGTCCGGCTCTGCCACAGCATGGCCGGGGACGACCACTCCGTCGGCCGATCGCTCGACCGGCGTCACCGGCAGGAGCTTGCGGCGATCCGAGGGCACATGCGGCACGTGCGGAGTGCCGGCGAGCACCGAGCGCAGCCGGTCGGCGATGTCGGGATAGTCGTCGAACCCGAACACCGCGTCGGCCTCGGGCATCGCCTCGGCCAGCTCGGCTCCGTAGCGCTCGGCGAGGCATCCGACCGCCACGACCGCCTGCGTCTGGCCGCTGTCCTTGAGGTCGGTGGCCGCGAGCACGGTGTCGATGGAGTCCTTCTTGGCTTGGTCGACGAAGCCGCAGGTGTTGACCAGCACGGCCTCGGCGTCGCCCGGCTCGGCCACCAGGGTGAATCCGGCGTTCTCGAGGCGGGCGGCCAACTCTTCGGAGTCGACGTCATTGCGCGCGCAGCCGAGAGTGACCAGCGCGACGCTCGTCGAGGAGGATCGGGTCCGGAGCTCGCTCATAAGGAATCCGAGTCAGTCTATGCGCCTGGCCCCGCCCACCGGCGCCGAGGCGACGCTGAGCGTGACACTTCTGCCGCCAGATGCCGCATCCGGTCGCAGATATGTCACGCCCAGCGGGATGGGATCTATCAGCGGTGGCCGACGGTGACCCGGCTCGGTTCGCCGGGCTGGCCGACGTGGCCCTTGGAGTGGCCGTTGAGCCGCATCCGCACGTCACCGCCGTCCTTGGCGATCACGGTGGCCGGTCCGGCAACGGTGAGCTCCTGCTTCTCACCAGGTCGAAGGCGGCCCTTCCAGACCGGGTCGTGGTCGCCGTTCTTGACCTCGACCCGGGTGCCATTGCCGACGCCTCGCAGGGTCAGCTCGTTCATCGTCGGCGCTCCGAGCGAGGACAGCTGCCCGTCGTCGGACTGGGCCGCCTGCGCATCGGACACCGCCGACTGCTCCTCCTGCTGAGCGGTCGGGCCGGGGTCGGTGTCGCCGGCGACGACCTTGACGACCGCCCAGACGATCGCGAGCAGCATGACGGCGATCAGCAGGGCGAGCCAGTTCGCGCCGCGGCCGATCGACCGGAACGTTGGTCGCGGACCCGTGGCGAGCTCCGCCTCGAACACCTCGCGAGCCTCGATCGGCGCATGTGCGTAGCTCCGGTCGAACGTGATCAGGATCGGTTTCGGATCGACACCGAGCACCCGGCACAGCGAGCGCAGGTGGCCACGGGCGTAGAAGTCGCCGCCGCACGGACCGAAGTCGTCGTTCTCGATCGACTCGATGACATGCGGCCGGATCCGGGTTCGCTCGCCGAGCTCGTCCACGCTGAGCCGGGCGCGGAATCGGGCGGCCGACAGCAGCGGGCCGATCGACGTGCCGACGTCGGCCTGGATCACCGGCGCCCGCCCGGACATCGGTTCTTCCGCGATCTCGTCGGTGATCGGCTCGATGTCGGCGGTGTCGTCGTCGCGGTCCTCATCGATCGCGAGTCGCGGCGACGCCTCACCCTCCGGCGGCTCCGGGACCTTGCCGACCAAGCCGGGCTCGGATCGGGTCACCTCGGCGCGTACGGCCCGCCGCGTTCCGGTGTCCTCGGCCGCCACGACCGGTACGTCCGAACCGTCCGCGTCATCGACCTCGTCAGCCTCGTCGGTCTCGTCGATCTCGTCAGCGTCGGCCTCGTCGCTGGGCAGCGTCTCCTCCGACGGCGCGACTCCACGCACCACCGGGGTCCGTGGGCCGGCCAGGTCGCGCAGCGCCACGACGATGTCGTCGGCCGACGTACGCGTCGACGTGCCACAGCCGATGACGACCGGATCGTCGCCCTCGTGCAGCAGCCGGACCACCGTCGAGCCGAGTGGGCCGTGCATGGAGGCCACCTCGACCCGGTCGATGTCGTCCCAGGGCAGACCCACCCACTGCCTGCGTTGCCGCACCCGTACCCCGTGCTCGTCGGCGACCAGCCGCGGCAACGACGCCTCGCGGCGGCCGAGCAGGTGCAGCATCGCGATGCCGACCAGCAGCGCGACCATCGCCCACAGGATGACTGAGCCCCCGTCGACCGCTCGCCACAGGTACGCGAGTGCCGTGACTCCCGCGACGGCACTGACGACGATGTGGATGCCGGGACGCCCCCGTACCTCGAATGACGGCGCCGAATCCGGCTTGCGGCTCAACTGGCTGAGGTCAACGGGTGACCGCAGCGTCTTAGTCATGGCGCCTCCTCCCTCATGATGCACCACTTTGCAGCGTCGCCAGGACCTCGTCGAGGTCGTCGGGCTTGATGAGGACGTCTCGGGCCTTCGAGCCCTCGCTCGGCCCCACCACCCCGCGTGACTCGAGGATGTCCATCAGCCGGCCCGCCTTGGCGAAGCCCACGCGCAGCTTGCGTTGCAGCATCGACGTCGAGCCGAACTGCGTCGAGACGACGAGCTCGACGGCCTGCAGCACCAGGTCGAGGTCGTCGCCGATGTCGTCGTCCAGCTCCCGCTTGGACTGTTGCGGCGCCGTGACGTCCTCGCGGTAGGTCGGCTGCAGTTGCTCCTTGCAGTGCTTGACGATCGCGTGGATCTCCGGCTCGGTGATCCAGGCGCCCTGCATCCGCATCGGCTTGCTGGCGCCCATCGGCAGGAACAAGCCGTCGCCCTGGCCGACCAGCTTCTCGGCGCCGGGCTGGTCCAGGATGACCCGGCTGTCGGCGAGCGAGCTGGTCGCGAACGCCAGTCGGCTCGGCACGTTGGCCTTGATCAGCCCGGTCACGACGTCGACGCTCGGCCGCTGGGTGGCGAGCACCAGGTGGATCCCGGCCGCGCGGGCGAGCTGGGTGATCCGGACGATCGCGTCCTCGACGTCGCGCGGCGACACCATCATCAGGTCGGCGAGCTCGTCTACGACGACAAGGAGGTACGGATAGGCGGTGGGCTGCCGTTCGGTTCCCGGCGGCGCATGGACCTTGCCGGACCGGACCGCCTTGTTGAAGTCGTCGAGGTGGCGGAAGCCGTACTGCGCCAGGTCGTCGTAGCGCATATCCATCTCGCGTACGACCCACTGCAGCGCCTCGGCCGCCTTCTTGGGACTGGTGATGATCGGCGTGATCAGGTGCGGGATGCCGTCGTACGCGGTGAGCTCGACCCGCTTCGGGTCGATCAGGATCATGCGGACGTCGTCCGGCGTCGACCGCATCAGGATCGAGCCGATCATCGAGTTGATGAAGCTCGACTTGCCGGATCCGGTGGCCCCCGACACGAGCAGGTGCGGCATCTTGGCCAGGTTCGCGACGACGAAGCCGCCCTCGACGTCCTTGCCGAGGCCCACGACCATCGAGTGGTGGTCGCGCCGGGCCAGCGGCGAGCGAAGCGTGTCGCCGAGCGAGACCATCTCCTTGTCGGAGTTCGGGATCTCGATGCCGATGGCGGACTTGCCCGGGATCGGCGAGAGGATCCGGACGTCGGCGCTGGCCACGGCGTACGCGATGTTCTTGCTGAGCGCGGTGACCTTCTCGACCTTGACGGCCGGGCCGAGCTCGACCTCGTAGCGGGTCACCGTCGGGCCGCGCAG
>Ga0209382_10010320_pt1 | contig 11637 bp, 8 predicted proteins | sample SoiMetdeltSBSDD5_FD_187599 | JGI IMG/M metagenome (GOLD analysis project Ga0209382, IMG submission 187599) | Bulk soil microbial communities from a Populus tree surrounding site in Tennessee, USA - Soil MetaG P. deltoides SBSDD5 (SPAdes) (version 2) | ecosystem: Environmental > Terrestrial >...
GGTTCGTGGCCAGCTGCACGCCCTGGGAGCGGTCGGTGACCAGCTCCCGGGAGGGCCAGCGCACCGCGGCGATGCGGCGGCGAAGGTCGTCCAGTGCCTCCTCTGGAATGTCGACCCGGAAGGGGCGGATGGTGGTGTCCGCGGCCGCTGCGTTTGGCTCGGTGGGACGCTGACCGGCCGTGGCGCTCTCCGACATTGCCGTTTCCTCCCATGGGCGCAGAGGACGACCGACGGACAACCCATCAGTCGTCCGGAACCTGCCACGCAGTGCGGTGTCGACACGGTGTCGGTGGCCCGCCAAGTCTGGTTCGCGCCGGCCAGCGTTCGCATCCGCCACTGGCCAGTAGGGGTGGCCAGTCGTGGTCTGGCGGTGCGCCGACCGGGACGCTGGCCGACCGGCGGGCCAGTCCGGCTTGGCGCTGGCCCGGACAGGCCGACGCCGTCGCCGCCAGCGACGAGCATGAACGGCTCAGTGTGCGCTTCCTTCGAGTGTCCGCCAGCGGCGTAGCCAGCGGGTCAGGTCCGAGGGGGTGATGATCCCCACCACCTCGCCATCCTGGACGACCAGGACCCGCCCGGCCTCGCCGTCCTGGAGCTTGCCGAGCACGCCGTCCATCCGGGCATCGGGGGCCACCACGACCTGGTCGCCGAGCGGGACCATGAGCTCCCGCACCCGGCGGGTCGGCCACTGCTCCCTGGCTACCCCCCGGACCCTCCGCAGGGGCAACAGGCCGATCGTCCGCCCCTGCTCCTCCACTGGGAACGCGCTGTGGTTGTAGCGCATGAAATAGTCGTCCACCGCGTCCTGCAGCGTCAGCTCGGGCGGGATCCGCACCAGGTCGGCGGCCATCACGTCTTCGGCCTCCACCCTGGCCAGCAGCTGCTGGAGCTGGAGTTCCTGGTAGGAGGAGCGGGCGGCCTGGACCAGGAACCAGCCGATGAAGGCGAACCAGATCCCGCCGGCCAGGTCCCCGGCCAGCAGGAAGGCCACCCCGCCGGCCACCAGCAGCCAGCCCACGCCCTGGCCGGCCAGCGAGGCGATCCGGGTCGCCCGGTCGAGGCTGCCGGTGGCCTTCCAGATGGCCGAGCGCAGCAGCCGCCCCCCGTCCAGCGGGAATCCCGGGACCAGGTTGAAGGCGGCCAGCAGCAGGTTGGTCCAGGCCAGATACCCGAAGGTCCCGGCCAGCGGTGCCGACAGGACGTCACGGCCCAGGCCGGCGACGGTCCCGAACAGCCCGGCCAGCAGGCCGCTGGTGAGCGGTCCGACCAGCGCGATCAGGAACTCGTCGCCCGGGCCGCGGGACTCCACCCGGGCCCGGGTGGCCCCGCCGAACAGGAACAGGGTGATGTCCTGGACGCGGATCCCCCGGGCCTGGGAGACCACCGCGTGGGCCAGCTCATGGACCAGGACCGAGCCGAAGAACAGCACCGTCGCCAGGATGCCCAGCGCGACCGCGCCGCCGCCTGACAGCTCCGGGTACAGGACCGACGACCGCAGATACATGCTGTAGGTGATCAGCAGGGCGATCACCGCCCAGGAGCTGTCGATGCGGATCTCGATCCCGGCGATCCTGCCCACCCGCCACGATGTTCCGAACATCGCTATCAGCTCCTCTCAGCCGCTTCTGACATGGTGAACCGACCAGGGTCAGCTCGCGGCGAGCAGTTCCATGACCTGCTCGACCAGGAAGCCGCGCTCGTGGCGGTCGGCCAGGCGGCGGAACACCTCTAGCAGGGCGTCGGTGACCTCGAGCGGGACCACCCCGAGGACCTCGGAATGGGTGATGGCCAGCGGCACTGCACTGTGGGGCAGGAACCAGTGGTGCAGCAACTCGATGCCGACCTCGTTGACGCTGCGGCGGCCCCTGGTCCAGGCGGCGACCTCGTGGGCGAAGAACGCCTGGTTTTGGTCGGCCAGGGCGTCCACCAGGGTCTTGGGGGACCGCCCGGTGAGGTCGTCGTCGAACAGCCGTGAGGTCGGGACGCGCCCGGCGTGCTCGAACACCTCGCCGGCGTCGTAGGCCACCAGGTCGCCGTCGCGGCTGGCTACGGCGGTCGCCCGGCGCAGCGGACCGCCCGGTTCCTCGTACAGGAGCCCGGTCAGGAACAGCGGGTAGCGGCGGAAGCCGAGCGCGGTGACCAGCTCGGCCAACCTCGGGTGCTGAGCGAACGGCTGGGGCGGCTGGGTCATGGGAGCGCTCCTCCTAGTCGTCTCGGCCGCCGAACAGCGACAGCAGCAGAAGGAATACGTTGAGGATGTCGAGGAAGATCGAGGCCGCGAGCAACGGAGCGCTCCGGATGTCTTGGCTGCGGCGAAGGCGCTGGAAGTCGAAGGCCGTCAAGCCCGCGAAGATCACGAGTCCAAGGATCGCATAGATCAGCGCGCCATTCGGGATCTGGACGAAGATCGCAACGATGCCGAAGATGATCAGCCCGATCAGGGCCCAGGAGAGTAGGCGTGCGAGCGCCGAGAGGTCGCGGCGCGTCGCGTAGCCGGCGGCCCCGAACCCGGCAATGAACAGCGCCGTCGCTCCGCCCGCCTGCCAGACAGCCTGCGGATCCGCGCTTGCGTAGTAGCTGAGTGTCGGAGCCACAGCGAGTCCGATGAGCGCACCGAACCCGAACAAGAGGGTGACGGCGAGCCCCTGCGATCGCTGGACCGCGACGTTCATGCCGATGAGGCAGCCGAAGGCGGCGATGAACCCCAGCCAGCCCCACTGGTATGACAGGTTTCGGCCGAGGTAGGCGCCGACCGCGAACAGGCCCGCGGTGACCGCGACCAGCCCCATGGTCTGCCCGAGCAGTGTCCCCGCCGCATCACGGGTCATCGGCGGCCCAAGTGGAACGCTGTCCGAACTCATCCGTAGCTCCCTACGTGACGTCGGAGACAGTTTGTCCCCGACCTGGCCGAAGGTGAAGGCGTAGGCCTGGACCCGGGTCGAGGAAGGTGATCTCGAAGGCGCCCTGTCCGCCGAGTGTCGGTCGTGCTGGCCGGCGGGCTACTTCGGCCTGGTTGTGGCCGGGTCGCCGGGCAGGGCCCGCTCCAGTTGGCCGCGGGAGCTGATGGCGAGCTTGGCGAAGACCTTGTGCAGGTGGTACTGGACCGTGCGGGCGCTGATGAACAGCCGGCTGCCGATCTCGGGGTTGGAGAGGCCGTCGCGGGCCAGCCGGGCGATCACGGCCTCCTGGGCGGTCAGCTCCTCGCTCGTCTCGATGGTGCGTCTGCGGGTGGTCCCGCCGGCGGCCTGCAGCTCGCGGCGGGCTCGCTCGGCGAACGCGTGGATGCCCATGGTGTCCAGCAGGTCGTGGGCGGTGCGCAGCTGCACCCGGGCGTCGAGGCGGCGGCGCCGGCGGCGCAACCACTCCCCATACAGCAGATGGGCTCGCGCGAGCTCGACGCGAACCAGGGTCCGCCTCAGGTGGGCGATCGACTCGCGATGCAGCCGGTCGGCGGCGTCGCCTTCGCTCAGCAGGGCGCGGAGCCGGGCCTCGATGCCCAGCGCCCACGCGGAAGGCGTGACCTGGGTTCGTTCGGAGAGCCAGTCGAGTGCGGCCCTGACCAGTTCCACGTCACCGGTCCTGGACGCCGCCTCGGCCAGCTCGGGCACGACAAACGGCCCATACCCGAGCTCGTCACCCATGAAGGCCCGCCATGCGGCGTCACGCGCGAGGTCGTGGCGGCCGAGGCCGTTGTCGAGCACCGCGCTCGCGTAGGCGGCCAGCTTGACCATCGCGCCCTGACCGCGTGCGGTCGCCACCCGGACGCTGGCCTCGAGCAGCTCCGACGCCTGCGCCTCCCGACCCCGCCAGGCCGCGAGTACCACCGCGGCGTATCCGGCTGGCGGGTTCCCGGTGACCTCCGCGATCAGGCGATCCTCTTCGACCAGCCGTGCCGCCGTGGTCAGCTCGCCGGCGAGCAGGTGGGTGGTGGCGAGGGAGTTGAGCGCGTCCTGCAGGTGCACGGGAGCGCCGGTGTCGCGGGCGAACTGTGCCTGGACGGCGGCCAGGGTGTGCGCGGATTCGGCGTCCCACAGCTCGAGGGCGGCGATGGCGATGGCTCTTCCACTGCCGAGCCAGCGCCAGCGATCGACGTCGTCGGCGACGTCCAGTGTGAGACCCAGCTCGAGCGCTCGGGTCAGCAACGGCGCGGCCGGCCCATATCCCTCCGTCAGCCGCAGCGCGAACCCATCCAGCAGGACGTCAACCGCACGTGGCGGTTCGGGACCGGGGGGCGCAGCACGCGCGGCCTCGGCCGCCGCCGGCAGGCCACCGGGACTGTCCAGGTCGCCAGCCCACATCGCGGCCCCGAGCGCCTCCAGGTACGTCTCGCGGGACAGGGGAGCATCGAGGGGTTCCAGGCGTCTGGCCGCGCTCAGGAGGAGCTGCGCACCGTCGCCGGCGCGTTGCTGTACGAACGCGATCAGTCCGCGCAGGCGCTCCGCCTCGGCAGTCCGCAGGGCGTCGTGCGGGCCGGCCTCGACCGCGACCAGGAGCCCCAGTGCCTCATCCAGCGCGCCGGCGGCGCGCTTGGCCCTGGCCGCCGCGAGCAGGCGCCGGGCTCGGTGAGCGGGTTCGGGCGTCAGCATCGCCGCCCGTTCGAGGAACGCGGCCGCCGCGGCCAGGCCCCCGCGCGCCTGCGCGCAGCCGGCCGAGTGCTCGAGCTCGGCGGCGATGTCCTCGTCCGGTCCGGGTGCGGCCTGGGCCCGATGCCAGGCCCGACGGTCGGGGTTGACCTCTGGACCGGTGACCTGGGCCAGGGCGCCATGGACGGCCTGCCGCTCCTGAACCGACGCCGACCGGTAGGCCGCCGACCGCACCAGGGGATGACGAAAGAGAACGCGGGCGCCGACCTCCAGCAGGCCGGCCTCGGCTGCCGGCATGGCAGCCTCCGCGCGGATGCCGAGCCGCCTGGCTGCGCGCCACACCAGCACCGGGTCGCCGACCGGGTCGGCCGCCGCCACCAGCAGCAGCACGCGGGTGTCGGCCGGCAGCGCGTCCAGCCGCCGCCGGAAGCTCTCCTCAATGCTCGCCGAGAGCGGCATCGCGTCGGGGAGGGCGAACCCGCCGGCCAGCTCGGCCGGCGTCACCCCTCGGGGCAGTTCCAACAGGGCCAGCGGGTTTCCGTGGGCCTCGGCGACGATCCGTTCGCGGACCCGCGCGTCCAGTGGCCCGGTCAGTACCGCCTCCAGCAATGCGCGTGCATCGGCCTCCGGCAGCCCCTCGACCATCAGCTCCGGCAGCCCGGCCAGCTCGTCGCTGGGAACGCGGGCCGCGAAGACCAGGCCGACCGATTCCTCCGCGAGGCGGCGGGCAACGAACCCAAGGACCTGCGCCGAGGCGTGATCCAGCCACTGCTCGTCATCCACCAGGCAGACCAGCGGGTGCTCATCGGCCACCTCCGCCAGCAGGCTGAGGGTGGCCAGGCCGACCAGGAAGCGGTCCGGCGCCACCCCGGGACCGAGCCCCAACGCGGTCCGCAGCGCAGCCCGCTGCGGAGCCGGGAGCCGCTGGAGGCGGCCCAGCATCGGCGCGCACAGCTGGTGCAGCCCGGCGTAGGCCAGCTCCATCTCCGCCTCGACCCCGGCGACGCGGGCCACCCGGCAGCCCGAGGCGTGCTCGACCAGGTAGTCCAGCAGCGCCGTCTTGCCAACACCTGCTTCGCCGCGCACCACCAGCGCCCGGCTCTCACCGGCGTGAACCGCGTCCAGGAGTCGGTCCAGCAGGTCACATTCGCGGCGCCGGCCCCGCAGCTCCGCGGCGCGTCCCCGCTGGCGGGACGGTCGCCATCCTCCCGGAAACGACACTACGCCGCCTCCATCATGCCGTGACCTGACCCGCGGCTCATAGCCAGCCGCTCGGGCGTGCTGTAGCTCAGCGCTCGGCCTCCAAGCTGCACGACATCCTTGCCTGCTCCAGCTTGGCGTCGATCCAGGCTTGCGTCATCGCCCATCACGGATGAAGCTTCGTCGCTCGCGCTACGCTCGACGCAATCGTCCGAGGACAGCACTGGACCCACGGTGCTATCGCCAGTTGATGGTCAGCCGGTCGGCCTCCTCGTCCACGGTGGTGCCGAGGGCGGCGCAGGCGGACCGGAACCGGCGCCGCATCCAGGCGGCCTCGGTGCCGCTGGCCAGGCGGGTGTGGCAGAAGTCCAGCTTGAGGGGGAGCGCCTCCAGCCGGACCGGGCCGCGGGTGTCCAGGGTGACCAGGAACAGCAGGCCGAGGTCGTTGCGCAGCCGCGGGTCGACCCGGTAGTCGTCCAGGAAGTCGCCCAGGTCGTACAGGACGGGGCCGGCGACCCCGTGGGGCAGATGGGCGGAGTGGCCGGCGACCAGGGTCGCGCCCGCGTCCACCAACGCGGCGGCGGCCCGGCGGACATGGCCGACCGGTTCGCTGGTCATGTTGGGCCCCCAGTGGGGCGTCACCAGCACGACCCCGGCGCCGGCCGCCCGGATGGCTTCGGGCAGCCAGTCCGGCATCCTCCGGACGAGGTCGGCGAAGGCGACCCCGGGGCGGTCGGGGCCGGCGGCGAAGTCGGCCGGGTGGTCGGTGACCCCGAGGACCGCGACCCGCAGCCCGCCGGCGGCGAGGCTGGCCGGGCGCCGCGCCCGCTCCAGGTCCGGTCCGGCCCCGACCGCGGCGATGCCGGCGTCGGCCAGGTGCTCCAGGGTGTCGGCCAGGGCGTCGAAGCCGTAGTCCAGGGCGTGGTTGTTGGCCAGGGTGACGCAGTCGGTCCCGAGCAGGGCCAGCAGCTCGACCGCCCGTGGCGGGGCCCGGAAGAAGAACGGCTTGCCAGGGGCGTCCCAGGGCCGTCCCCGCTCGGAGATGCAGCACTCCAGGTTGAGCACGACCAGGTCGGCCTCGCCCAGCGCGGCCCGGACCTCCGGCGCCACCAGAGCCTCCGGTGGCGTCGTGGCCAGGGCCCGGGCGACCCCGCGGCCCAGCATGGTGTCCCCGGCCAGCGCCACCGTGACCGTCATCGCCCACCCCAACCTTCCCGGGCCGGCGCGCCGTAGGCCCGAGGGGCGGCGGCCGCGACCACGATCGCCTGGTAGGGTGCGTGCTCGGGGACGCCAAGGGTGCCGTGCGGGATCCGGGCCGGCTCGTCCAGGTAGGCCCCTGGCCGGTGGCCTCGGCCGGCACGAACAGGGCCTTGGGGACGGTCCGGAACGCGGCCAGGACCCGCCGGTCCCGGATCCCCTCGGCCCGCAACACCCGAACCAGGTCCTCGGGCGACCCGGCCCCGGGGGGAGGCGGCGGCACCGCCACGGCCGTGGCCGGCTAGGTCGTCGCCTCCTGGCCGATCCGGTTGACCAGGTCGTCGGCCGCCATCACGACTTCTCTCCAGGGCTCGTGCCTATCCGAGCTGGACGATCTTGGCTACCGACGGAACGCCGGAGCCATCGACCGCCACGACGTAGTAGAGGCCCTTCACGGCCACGTTGGCGCTGACGGTGAGCGACCACCGGGCTCCGGACCGAACGGCTCCGAAGTCCCCTTGGGCGGAGTTGAACTGATGTGTCACGGCGCCCATGCGGTACAACCGTACCGCCTTGACAGTCCGCCCCGAGGCCACCTTCACCCCCAGGGTGAACGGCGTGTTGCGCTTGATCGAAGACGGAACACTGGTGATCACCGGCCGGTCGCTCCGGCCGACGTACCACGGGTCAAATCTCTCGATCACGGACTGCACCACGCCGCGCTGCGGATTCCCGCCCAGCATCCACACAGACCCCCTGAGGTCGGTGAACCCGATCGTGTGGTACTGGTGGGCGAACGAGCTGTAGTTCACGGTCGAGATGACGTTGCTGGTCGGACGATACAGTCCTGCCCACGTCACGGGGTTCCCGGAGGTGTCCTCGCCACCGAAGAGCAGCTCTCGCTGGTCGAAGGTGGGCGAGTGGTTCAAGTACCGAATCGGCAAGGGCAAGCTCGGTCCCGCCTTGTACGACGGATTCGCGACGTACAGGTCAACATAGGCCGAGCTGGCAGCTGCACCGCCGACAACGACCACACGACGACCCTGCGATCCGCCTGCGAAGAAGCTCGCTCCCTCGTCGCGCCGGGCGTTGGACAGCCCGGGCACAGCCTGGAACGCACCCGACGCCGGGCTCAGGAAGCCCACCTTGTTCAGGGAGGTTCCGAAACCGACTCCCGTGAAGAAGAGCCGGCCGCCGGCCGTTGGGAGGGCATGGGGGTAGGTGGGTGTCGTGAAGTTGTAGCTGCTCACGCTCCACTTACTACCTGTCCGCGCGGGATCCCAGGTGAGAACCCTCGTGTTCAGGTTCCCGTTGTGGTCGATCCCCGACACGAGCGTGATCTTCCCGTTGTAGAAGCCCGAGGGGTACCACAGCCCGATGGGCATGTCCGGGAGCGTCGTCAGCTGGCCCCCCAGCCAGCGGACGTCGTAAGGGGCTCCCTTGAACGGGTCGTACGCCAACGTGCCACCGAGTGACCGCAGCGCGGTGTTCTCCCTCACCAGTACCGAGCAGAAGAGGTCGTTGCTGAGAGGCAGGCGCGTGTACGTACACGCCACCGGGTCGAATACGCCATGCTCGAACAGGCCGGCGTTGAAGTTCCCGACGTTGTTGCCGGAACCGGACATCACCCACAGCTTGGCGTCGCGCATGACGGCACCGGCAATCGGGTTGACCCCGTCCGGCAGTGAGCACGGCGCGGACCACCTGCCCGCAAGGGCCCCGGTGACCGGCGGCGGCAGCTGGGCCGCGGCCTGCAGTCGCTGCGCCATCTGACGCTTGGTCGTGGGCTTGACGCCCTTGGCCTTTGCGCCGATGTCCCGCAGCGTCTGCTGCAGGATCGTCTCGGCCTCGGTCGGAGGTCGGCTCCGGGCGCTTACCGCGCTTGCGGCAACGACCATGATCGCACTGGCGACCATGACCGCCAGCATACGTCGTGGGGCCATCGCTTCCCCCTTGCACTGTCACCTCAATTGAGGCATAGGCCTCTGCAGAAATCAAGCCCACCATCGTTAAGCCCAGGCGCGATAATCCGTATATACAATTATATGAGAATAGATCGCACATATGATTTAGCGCATATTCGCGGCCTGTCGATCTGCGCTGGTCTTGGTCGCTCAGCCTGCTGGGCGCTGCCAGGGGTGGAAGGCATTCACGACCGAGCTCACGGCCGAGCCGACGCCCGGATAGTGGCGGCGCAGGACACTCGCCATGGTGTTGGCGTCGATCCAGTCGAGACCAGCCTGGGTGTAGACCTCCGCCGTGTAGTCGCTGGTGAAGAAGCGGTCGCTGTTGAGACGGCGCGATGCCATCAGCGCGAAGATGCGGAAGGCGGTGTCGCTGAATGCGAACCCCTGCGGCCGCCGCTCGGCGTACATCCCGATCATGAGGTCGACGCGCTCGATGTCGTTGTCGTAGAGGCGACGAAGCTCCTCCGCCCACTGCGGGTTGTCGGTGAGGGCGGCAAAGTCCTTGGCTGGAGCCAGGTGCAGCAGGCGCCGGAACTGGTTGTAGCGGGGCACGCCGAGCTCGCGGACCCGGAGGATGTCGGTGGCGGCGAGATCCATGAGCTGCCCGTCCGGTCGCCGGAAGGTCTGCAGGTCACGAGGGTAGTTGTGCAGCGTGACCAGCCCCGGGTGCATGGTGCCGAAGGTATAGAGCAGGTCGGTCATCGACAGCCTGTCCATGACCTCGAGGGCGGCCGGGCCGGCGATGTCGCGAAGGGCCAGTGGCTGGAGGAGGCGGTCGTCGGCGGCCGATCGGAACTCGTAGTCGTCGGGGACCAGCGGGTGCATCCGGTAGACGGCGACGAACTCCTCGGTGAGCGCATAGGGAACGCCGAAGTGCTGTGTCCTTGAGCCGGGGATGCCGCTGAGCACCTCGTTGGTGCTCACCCGCCCCAGCAGTCTGTGGAGACGCTGGCCGAGCAGGCCCCACCAGTTCCCGTGCATGGCCGCCACGGTGGTGGGATGGCTGATGAGCGCGGGGGTCCACTCCACGGTGTGGATCTTGGCGATAAGGGCGGCGTTGATCAGCCGGGCCCGTTCGAACAATTCCTCGTCGTCGTCCAACGACGGGTAGGCCGTGCGGAGCCGGTCGCAGATTGCGTTGTGCTCGAGCGTGAACAGCGTCTGCATCATGGCCAGCCCGAGCCAGAAGCCGGGAACCATGGCCGGGTTGCGGTCGGCTCCCGTCGGGTACAGCGGCAGGCCGTTGGGGCCCAGCCGGAGCTTGCCGTGGCTGCCGCTGCGCACGAACTTCTGCTCCTCGAGGCTCTTCCCATAGATCTGAGAGCCGTCCCACCAGTGGGTCTCGGTGCTGGCCCAGGTCAACGGCAGCTTGCTGGGACCGGCCGGCCGGGTCGGATCGGGTCGGGTCCGCATGATCAGCATCGGGGCAGGCTGCCAGTCGTCGTCGGCGGTGAGCTCCACCGACCAGGGGTGGTCCTTGGGGCTCGGCCCGTGGGAGAACCAATCGCGGATCATGAACTGCAGCCACGCCGCCACCAGCGCGTTCGCGCCGGTCGCGGACTGGAGCTCGTGCCTGGTCAGGAGCCTACGGCTGACCTCTCGGGGGCTCGGGGTCAAGATGGTGGCATCGGGCTCCGGCCAGGTCTGGTCGATGGGCACGTTGCGACCGAAACGGGAGCCGGCCCTGCCCATGGATGGCCGGTCCAGATCGTTGTAGGTGCCGTCGATGCTGCGGACCGTGAGGTCGCGCGGCTGTGGTCCGACGGGCGGCGCGTCGACCGCCGGCTGGTCGGTCGTGTCGTAGAGGTTGTGCTTGCGCAGGTGGCTGCGCAGGCCGATGAGCACGGCCAGGCCGATGGGCTTGGGCAGCCGGTCCCATCCGCGCGCCCGGTCGGCGAACAGGCAGAGGCGCTCATAGCAGCGCCAGAACAGGGACTGGTGGTAGCCGGCGCGAGCCGATCCCCGCCGCGACACCGGCGCCGTCGGCCGGGTCAGGGTTCGCTTGCTTGCCATGGACATGCCACCCCCGCCGCTGTCTCCCGTGATCCCTTGACCAGCTTGCGCCAATGCGCTGCCAAAGGAAGGTGGCACCGTCACACAGCAGGGGTGATCCTCGTCACATGTCCCGGTCAGCGGACGAACGGACCGAGTCCCGGGGTCGGTGGCTGGTCAGTCGGCGACCCGGAGGGCCACGGCCGGGCGGATGCGTGCGGCCTTGCGGGCCGGCCAGGCGGTCGCGGCCAGCGAGGCCAGTGCCGTGGCGGCCGCCAGCACGGCGATGCTCACCCAGGGGATGGGAAAGCCGGTGCTGGCGTTGTCGAAGCTGGGGTCGTTCTGGAACAGCAGGTAGGTGGTGACGAGGCCCAGCGCGCTCCCGAGCAGGATGCCCTCAAGGGCGACGAAGGAGCTCTCGGTGAGGAAGGCCCGCTGGACCGTGCCGGCCTGGAAGCCGAGCGCGCGCAGCACCCCGATGGTGCGGCGGCGCTCGCGGACGGCGCGGACCATGACCACGCCGAGGCCGGCGATCCCGACCAGCAGGCCGAGGGCCAGGAAGCCCTGCATCAGCCGGAAGAAGCTCCGGTTGGCGGAGAAGTTCTGCTCCACCGAGGCCCGGACCCTGGTGGTGGGTCTGGATGCTTGCTGGATCCAGGCCGATGGTCAGAACCGGCAGGCCGGATGGCTGCTCGAAG
>Ga0209382_10010321_pt1 | contig 11636 bp, 11 predicted proteins | sample SoiMetdeltSBSDD5_FD_187599 | JGI IMG/M metagenome (GOLD analysis project Ga0209382, IMG submission 187599) | Bulk soil microbial communities from a Populus tree surrounding site in Tennessee, USA - Soil MetaG P. deltoides SBSDD5 (SPAdes) (version 2) | ecosystem: Environmental > Terrestrial >...
CTTGCCACCGCCCTGCAGCGCCTGTCTTCGGGCCTGCGCATCAACAGCGCCAAGGACGACGCTGCCGGCCTCGCGATCGCGGAGCGTTTTACGACGCAGATCCGCGGCCTCAACCAGGCTGCCCGCAATGCCAACGACGGCATTTCGCTGGCGCAGACCGGTGAAGGCGCGCTCGCCGAGATCACCAACAACTTGCAGCGTATCCGCGAGCTCGCGGTGCAGGCTGCCAACAGCACGAACAGCGCGTCGGATCGCGAAGCGCTGAACCAGGAAGTCGAGCAGCGCCTCGCGGAAATCGAGCGCGTCGCTTCGCAGACTTCGTTCAACGGCCAGAAGATCCTCGACGGCTCGTTCGGCACGGCGGCCTTCCAGGTCGGCGCGAACGCCGGTGAGACGATCTCCATCGGCCTGAACACCAGCATGAAGAAGGACGCGATCGGCCAGGTGGCCGTGACGACCGGTACGGTCGACGTGACGGATCCGGACAACGATCCGGACACCGACGACTTCGTGAGCGCGGACAACGTGCTGACGATCGCCGACGGTGACCTCTCGATCGCCGTGGGCGATGCCGATGCGGTGGAGCTGACCGGCGACTACGAGTCGGTGCAGGACCTGGTCGATGCGATCAACTCGAAGGTCGCGGGCGCCTCGGCGTGGATCGACGCTGACAACCACGTCGTGATCGCTTCGTCGGAAGACCTGGACGTCACGCTGGCGAACGATGCGGCCACGTTGCTGGCCGGCATTGCCGACACGACGGTTGCCGCCGACACGGACTTCCTGACGGCTGTGTCCGTCGAGACCGCCGGCGACGCCAACGAGACGATCGTCCGCGTGGACGCGGCCCTGACCTCGGTCAGCAGCCTGCGCTCGACGCTCGGCGCGATCCAGAACCGCTTCGAGTCCACGATCACCAACCTGACGACTGCAGCCGAGAACCTCACGGCCTCGCGCAGCCGCATTCAGGACGCCGACTTCGCCCAGGAAACTGCCGCTCTTACCCGCGCGCAGATCCTGCAGCAGGCCGGCACGGCGATCCTGGCACAGGCGAATGCGGTGCCGCAGAACGTGCTCTCGCTGCTCCGTTAACGGGCAGCTTGGGATGACGTTTGACTGACATCAGGACGATGACAGTACGCGCGGTGGGCGGTGGTGGTCAGCGGACCTCCATCGCCCGCCGCTTTTGAACAGCGAATGGAGCCAAGGCCATGAGCGATGACATGACTGTGAAATCTCTGGCGGCGCCCGCGGTAGCGGTTGCGCAGCCTGCACAGTCTGCGCGCCCGCCGCAGACGCAGACGCAGGCCAAGCCGAAGCAGCAGCCTGCGGATATCGAAGCGGTGGCCAAACAGCTCGAGAGCTTCCTGAAGCGGGTCAGCCGCTCGCTCGAGTTTCACGTCGACGACGCGAGCGGCCGCATGGTCTGCAGCGTGCGCGACGCGGAGACCGGCGACCTGATCCGGCAGATTCCGAACGAAGAAGTCCTGCGCATGGCGGAGCTGGCGCACGACGAGACCATCGTGCTCTTGAACGAGCGCGCCTGACGGACGGGAGCGACGCGTAAATGGCAGGCATCCAGGCAAGCGGCGTCGGTTCGGGGCTCGACATCAACAGCCTCGTCACCCAGCTCGTCTCCGCCGAGAGCGCATCGCGCTCGGGACCGATCCTGCGCCGCGAAGCCGCGGCGACTACCAAGATTTCCGCGCTGGGCACGCTCAAGGGCGCGCTGAGTGCATTCAAAGGCGCGCTCACGCCGCTGCGCAATCTGGAGGTTTTCTCCGCGCGCAAGGCGACGTCGTCGGACACGACGCGCTTCACCGCGACTGCGAGCTCGAAGGCCGCGGCGGGCAGCTACGACATCGAAGTGATCAGCCTGGCGTCGGCGCATCGCCTCGCCTCGGCTCCTCACCTGACCGGCGCGACCACCGCGATCGGCTACGGCTCGCTCGAGATCACCGTCGGCGAGGACTCGTTCGACGTAGAGATCGCGCAGGACGCCAAGACGCTCGAAGACATCCGCGACGCGATCAACAACTCGTCGGACAACACCGGCGTTCAGGCGACACTGCTGACGGGTACGGAAGGCACGCGCCTGATCCTGACCTCACGCAAAACCGGCGCGGAACATGCGATCAAGATCGTCGCCAGCGGCGGCGACGGCGGCCTCGCAGCGCTGAATTACGATCCGGACGGCGTAATGAACCTGACGGAGAAGGAGCAGGCGCTGGATGCATCGCTGAAGATTTCCGGCTTTCCGGTCTCCAGCTCGACCAATGCGGTCGACGACGCGATCGAAGGCGTGACGATCAACCTGCTGAAGGCGGAGATGGGCAAGGAGTTCACGCTCGACATCGCGTTCGACAGCGCCAGTGTCGCGACCCGCATTCAGAACTTCGTCACCGAGTACAACAACATGCAGGCTCAGCTCACCAAGCTGGGCGGCTACGACGCGGCTACGAAGACTGCCGGGCCCTTGCTCGGCGACTCTCTGCTGCGCAGCGTGCAGCAGGACATGCGCAACGGCCTCACGAACCCCGTCGCGGGCCTGCGCGGCGACTTCAATGCGCTTGCGAGCATCGGCATCACGACGACTGCCTCGGGAACGTTGGAGCTCGATGCAGCCAAGTTGAACAAGGCGTTGAGCGCCGACCCCGATGCAGTGGCGCACCTGTTCGGCTCGGAGAATGGCGTCGCGGCTCGCCTGTACGCGCAGGTCGATGCACGCCTGACGAGTGGCAGCGATCTCGATTCGCGCAACACCACGCTCAAGCGCCAGATGGACGACATCGGCCGCGAGAAAGAAGCACTCGCGCTGCGCATGGAACAGATCGAAGCGCGCTATCGCAAGCAGTTCACGGCGCTGGATTCGCTGCTGTCGCAGCTCCAGACGACGTCGAGCTACCTCTCGCAGCAGCTCGCGAACATTCCGAAGATCGGTGACTAAGGAGTTGGGCTAAAGCCCGACCTACAGCAGCCGTTAAGTTACTCAGGAACGTTGCTTACGGAGATGCCCGCCATGTCGCACGCTGCAAAACTCGCTGCCTACAGCAGCGCGCAGGCGCATGGCGGAGTCGCGGCGGCCGACCCGCACCGCTTGATCGTCATGCTGCTGGACGGCGCCCTGGAGCGCATCAGCACGGCGCGCGGTTGCATGGCGCGGGGCGACACGGCCGAGAAAGCGCGCCTGATCAATCGCGCGGTTTCCATCATCGGCGAGCTGCGTAACAGCCTCGATCTGAACGCCGGCGGTCCGCTCGCCGCGAACCTCGGCGAGCTCTACGACTACATGGGCCGGCGCCTGCTGAAGGCGACGGCGGAAAACCGCGTCGAGATGCTCGACGAGGTCAGCAAGCTGCTGCACGAGATCCGCACCGCGTGGGTTGCGATTCCGAACGAGGCGCGCACGCGATGAGCGCCCCGATCGCAGACGGCGTGATGGCTGCGACGCATAAGCTCGTCCAGCAAGCCATGACCGGCCAATGGCAGGAAGTGCCGAAGACGATCCAGGAGCGCCGCGATCTGCTCGCACGGCTCTCGTCGACGGCGCGGCCACAGGACCAGGAGTGGTTGAGCGCGCTCCGGCAGGCAATGACGGAATCCGATGCCGCCGTCGCGCAAATAGCGCAGTCGGCAAATGTTTCTGTGGGCTCGGCTCCGGGCGCTGTGGGTCCGGCTTTAGCCGGACAATCCGTCGCCACTGAGCCCACGGACGCCATCTCTACAGTCATGGACATGCTCGGCAAAGGACCCTGACCATGTACGAAGGCCTCGACACAGTCGTTCTCTACGAAGAGCTCGCCTACGAAGACGTGCTCCCCGTCGCCTGGAAGAAGATGCAGGAGCCGTTCGACCCGGCGCTCATCGGCAGCTTCGCGGACCGCAACCTGCGGGTCCTGCAGGCGCTGGCCGCGCTCGACGAGCACGGGCAGCCCGAGAAGTCGGACCAGGATTCCCCGCACGCCGCCGACATCCTGCGGCTCGACCTCAAGGTCAACCTGCTCCTCGACATGGTCGGTGCGCTGCTGGTCGCGAGCCGGCCGCGGCCGCGTGCTTCCTCGATTCGCTTCAATGCGCTCGGGGGCGTGTGGCAGGCCGCTGCTCCATTCCCTGAGCTGGGCAGTCAGGGAGTCCTGGAGATCTACGTTCGCGACAGCATTGCAGAGCCACTGCGCCTCGCCGGCCGCATCGCTTCGGTCGGTCCGGATGGAAGAGTGAAGGTTCGGTTCGCGGCGTTGAGCGAGAACGTTGCAGATCTGTTGGAGAAGCTGGCGTTCCGGAAGCATCGCCGGCAGGTCGCGGGCATCCGCGCGCCGAAGAAATAAAAAGAAGAAATTGAGAACGCGTCGTGAGGGTGATGGAGAGTCAGGCTAAAGCCTGACCCACAAGCTCTGTCGCTCGCTGTGGGTCAGGCTTCAGCCTGACTCATCTCGGTTTTCCGAATTTTTGCGCGCGACGATTTCTTCGTCGCACGCGCAGCACGCAAAACCCTGTGTTTCAAGCCTCGCGCACGCATCTTCCACTAGTGCTGTATGAGTTCTTCCCCTAAGCGCGCGCCAATTTTCTGGCAGTAGTTCACGGCGGACAGGCGTTCAGGGAGAGTCTTATAGAGCAACTCACACGGACAGACAGAATGCCGCCAAGACAAGAGCACTCGCGCGACGAGCGCAAGGACCCGAGCCGAATGAACTTGAGTGACACGGCCCGCTTGAGAACCCTCACGCTGCAGCGTGCAGTCGTCTATGACGGCGACGCGCAGCGAGCGGAAAGAGTGGCGGATGTTCTCCGCATGCTGGGCCTCGAGCCGCTCCTCATCGATCACAGCGCGCTCATGCGCGCCGTCATCCAGGCGCCGAGCACCCCGCCGGCTCTGCTGATCGGCGACGTCGCCGACTGCGATTGGCGTGAGCTGGGTGCTGCACTGCGTGGGCAGCTCGCCGATGTCCCGGTTGTCGCTTATGGATCCGGCGCAGTCGCAGACCAGTTGCTCGCCGCGCTCGGTCCCCGGCTGCAGCGCCTGCAGTTTCCGTTCAAGCACACGACACTGGCTGCGGCCCTGCGCGTGCCGGTCGAGGCCTCCCTCGAAGAGGCGGGCGATGTTTGCATGCCGTCCGGCTCCTCGCCGGCGGTGCGTGAAGCGAGCGCGCTGATCCGCCAGGTCGCGGCCCACGATTCCAGCGTCCTGATCCTGGGCGAGTCGGGCACCGGCAAGGAGCTGGCAGCCCGCGCCATTCACGACGCGAGCCCGCGTCGCCAGCGGCCGTTCGTCGCCATCAATTGCGGCGCCATTCCGGCCGAGCTGCTCGAAAGCGAGTTGTTCGGTCACGAGAAGGGCTCGTTCACCGGCGCGATCGCCGCCCGCAAGGGTCGGTTCGAGATTGCGGAGGGCGGCACACTGTTCCTGGACGAGATCGGCGACATGAGTCTGCCGATGCAGGTGAAGCTGCTGCGCGTTTTGCAGGAGCGCGTGTTCGAGCGCGTCGGCAATCACACGCCGATCCGCTGCAACGTGCGCATCATCGCCGCGACCCATCGGAACCTGGAGGAATCGATCACGCGCGGCGCCTTCCGCGAGGATCTGTTCTACCGCCTCAATGTGTTCCCCATCGAGATGCCGGCGCTGCGCACGCGCATCGGTGATCTGCCGCTGCTCGTGAAGGATTTCTCGGATCGCAACGTCGATGCCGGCCGCAGCAAGGTCGAGCTGACCGCGCGGGCGATGAAGGTGCTGAGCGTTTATTCATGGCCCGGCAACGTCCGCGAGCTGGGCAACCTGATCGAGCGCCTGTCGATCCTGTGCCCGAACCGCCGCGTCGACGTGGCGGAACTGCCGCTGAAGTACCGGCCGCCCGCGGTGCTGGCGCAGTTGAACCTCGATGCCATTCCCGACGAACTGCCGCCGGTCGACGAACCGGAAGAAGCGGAGGAGGTCATCGCCCTCGACGATCGCGAGGTGATCTCGCTGCTCGTCGAACAGGATTCCGGCGAAACGGTCGTGCAACTCCCGGCCGAAGGCCTGGACCTGCGCGACCACCTGTTCACGATCGAACGCGGACTGATCCAGCAGGCGCTGAGCCGCTCGGGCGGCACGGTCGCCCACGCCGCGCGGCTCCTCAAGCTGCGCCGCACGACGCTGGTCGAAAAGCTCCGCAAGTTCCAGATGCTCAACGAAGCCGCGGCGTCAGAGGTTTGACGGGCGGGACCCGGAGTCAGGCTAAAGCCTGACCCACGAGGGTTGTCGGTGCCTGTGGGTCAGGCTTTAGCCTGACATCCCTGTGACCGGTTCCTCAGGATCGCCGCCCCGAACCGCCCCGACCCCCCTCTGGAACAGACCTTGCACCCTCATTGGCCACTATGGGCGTGATCTCACGAATGGCTGACTACGGGCGCGAAGCCGGGGACTCCTCTCCGGCGGCGGTCGCCAGTCTGCCTTCTGATCTCATTGCCACGGCCGAGGTGTCCCGCCGGTTGGCCGAGCTGGCCCGCCGTGTCGCCGCCAGCGATTGCACCGTGTTGATCGCGGGCGAGTCGGGCACCGGCAAGGAAGTGCTGGCGCGCTTCATCCATCGCAACTCGCCGCGTGCGGATCGCGCTTTCGTCGCGGTCAACTGTGCGGCGATTCCCGAGAACATGCTCGAAGCGATCCTGTTCGGCTATGAGCGCGGCGCGTTCACGGGCGCACACGCTGCTCATCCCGGCAAGTTCGAACAGGCGCAGGGCGGCACGCTGCTGCTCGATGAAGTGACTGAGATGCCGCTGGGTCTGCAAGCCAAGCTCCTGCGCGTGGTGCAGGAACGCGAAGTCGAGCGTCTCGGCGGCCGTGTACCCATCGCGCTCGATGTGCGCGTGCTGGCGACCACGAACCGCAACCTGCGCGGTGAAGTCGCTGCTGGACGCTTCCGTGAAGACTTGTATTACCGCTTGAACGTATTCCCGCTGACGACCGCGCCTTTGCGCGAGCGTCGCGACGATGTGCTGCCGCTGGCAATGCACGTCCTCAATGCGCGCTGCCGTCCCGGCGAGAAGATCCCGGCGCTGAGCGCCGAAGCCGCGCACGTCCTGCTCACGCACTCGTGGCCCGGCAACGTGCGCGAGCTCGACAACGTCATGCAGCGCGCGTTGATCCTGGCGAATGGGCCGGTCATCAATGCGGACAACATTCACATCGAAGGCACTGTCGAATCGGCGCCGGGCAGCGGGCACAGCGCTCCTGCCGGCGCGCTGTCCGATTCGGTGTCTGCTGCCGAGCGTGACCTGATCCTCGAAGCGCTGCGTACGGACAACGGCAATCGCCAGGCCGTCGCCAAGCGTCTCGGCATCAGCCCGCGCACCTTGCGGTACAAGCTCGCGAAGCTGCGCGAAGCCGGCGTCGAAGTTTGAGGGAGCCAACAATGTCGAACATGCAGATCGATGCAGTGCTTGCCCAGATCCGCGCGATGCAGTCGCAGGTGCGCGGCGCCGGCGGTCCGCCGTCGGAGATTGCGCAGGCTGCGGCCGGCGTCGGCGGCGCAGTGCAGTCTCCGGCCAACTCGTTCTCGAACGTGCTGAAGCAGGGACTCGATCAAGTGAACCAGACGCAGCAGCGGGCCTCCGACCTCGCGACGCAGTTCGAGCGCGGCGTGCCGGGCGTCGAGCTGCCGCAGGTCATGCTGGAGATGCAGAAGGCGAGCGTTTCGTTCCGAGCGATCACCGAAGTACGCAATCGTTTCGTGAATGCGTACCAGGAGATCATGAACATGCCCATCTGATGAAAGAGTTAGGTGAATAGGTCATGAGTACTGAAGCGGCGGCATTGCCGCGTCCTTCGATCATCCCGCCGAGCCTCAAGCCGCTCGCGCTGCTCATCGGCATCGCGGGTGCGGTAGCGGCCGGCGTCGTGATCGTGCTGTGGTCCAAGGAACCGACGTACAGCCTGCTCTACGGCAATCTCGGTCAACAGGACGCCGCGCAGATCGCGCAGGCGCTCGACACCAACAACATTCCGTACAAGCTCGATGCCGGCACGATCGCTGTTCCGGCCGATCGCGTGCACGACGCGCGCCTGAAGCTGGCTGCGCAAGGTCTGCCCGAAGGCGACGGCGGTTTCGCGGTGATGTCGAAGGAGCCGGGCTTCGGCGTCAGTCAGTTCATGGAAGGCGCCCGCTATCAGCACGCGCTCGAGACCGAGCTGGCGCGCACGATTTCGAACCTGCAGCCTGTCGAAGGCGCGCGCGTGCACCTGGCGCTGCCGCGGCAGTCCGCATTCGTTCGCGACCGCAGGCCGCCGAGCGCCTCGGTGTTTCTGCAGATGAAGCCGGGTCGTCGCCTCGAATCCGAGCAAGTCACTGCAATCGTCAACCTCGTCGCGTCGAGCATTCCCGAGCTCGAAGCGGACCAGGTCACTGTCGTCGATCAGCAGGGTCGCCTGCTTTCGGCGCCGGAAGGCAACGACGAAATGGCCGCTCGCGAGAAGCAACTCGAGATCGCGCGCGGCATGGAAGAGCGCTACACGCAGCGAGTCGAGCAGTTGCTCGCGCCGCTCGTCGGGCCGGGGCGCGTGCGAGCACAGGTCGTCGCCGACGTCGAGCTGTCGACCACGGAAGAGGCACGTGAACAGTATCGGCCGGAGAGTCAGATCGTCCGCAGTGAACAGACAGCGGAAGAGTCCAGCCGCAATGGCGTTGGTCCGCAGGGCGTGCCGGGTGCGCTGACGAATCAGCCGCCCGCGCCTGGTGTCGCGTTGCCGCCTGGCGTCGCCGCCGGTGCGCAGGCCGCGAATGCTGAGCCAGTCGTAGCTCCGAACACGCCGCCCGACAACACGTCGAAGCAGGCGACACGCAATTACGAAATAGATCGCACGGTCGCCTACACGCGCCAGCCCGCCGGTCGTCTGAAGCGGCTGACGGTCGCCGTGCTCGTCGACAATCTGCGCACGACCGACGAAGAAGGCACTGTCACCGAGACTGCGCTGACGCCGGAACAGCTCGAGAACATGACGAAGCTCGTCAAGGACGCGGTCGGTTTCGATCAGGCGCGCGGCGACAGCGTCAACGTCGTCAATGCCTCCTTCAAGGGCGAGCTGACGCCGGAAGAAGTGCAGGAAGATCCGATCCCGCTGTGGGAGCGTCCGCTGGTGCGTGACGTCGCGAAGCTTCTCGCGGGCCTGATCGTGTTGCTGGTGCTCGTGCTGATGGTGCTGCGTCCGCTGATCCGCGGGCTGCTCGCCTCACCGCGCATCGCATACGCCCCGGCAGCGTTGCCGGCGGGGCAGGGCAGCCTCGCGCCGCAGGCCGCAGGTCCGGCGCTGGATTACGACGGACAGGTTTCTCACGCGCGCTCGATGGTGACACAGGACGCAGCGCGCGTCGCACAGGTCGTGAAGACGTGGGTCGGTGACGATGAGTAAGAAAGGATCGCATGACGCCAAGCGCAGCGGCACGGAGCGTGCGGCCATCTTCCTGTTGTCCCTCGGCGAGCACGAGGCAACGGAAGTGATGAAGCACATGGGCGCCAAGGACGTGCAACGCATCGGCGCCGCGATGACGCAGCTTCAGAACGTCTCGCGTAACGACGTGTCGCAGGTGCTGAACGATTTCAACCTGTCCGTCGAAGGACACACCTCGCTCGGCGTCGGTGTCGACGAGTACCTGCGCAAGGTGCTGGTTGGCGCGCTGGGTGAGGACAAGGCACGCGGCGTGATCGACCGCATCCTGTTCGGTCGCTCCAGCAAAGGGCTGGAAGCGCTCAAGTGGATGGATCCGCGCGCGGTCGCGGAGCTGATCCGCCAGGAGCATCCGCAGATCATCGCGATCGTAATGGCTTACCTCGATTCGGATCAGGCGGCGGAAGTGCTCAACCATTTCCCGGATCCGCTGCGAGCCGACGTCGTGTTGCGCATCGCGACGCTCGACGGCATCCAGCCGACTGCGCTGCATGAGCTCGATGAAGTCATCGAGAAGCAGTTTGCCGGTCGCGCCGGCGGCATGAAGACCTCGGTGCTCGGCGGCGTGAAGAGCGCGGCGAACATCCTCAACTTCATGGACTCCACGGCCGAGGCGAACGTGGTCGCGCTGATCTCGAAGGTGGACGAGTCGCTCGGCAGCAAGATCCAGGACCTGATGTTCGTGTTCGACGACATCGCGGAGATCGACGACCGCGGCATGCAGGAAGTGCTGCGCGCGGTGCCGAGCGACAAGCTGCTGCTCGCGATCAAGGGCGCGGACGAGGGACTCAAGCAGAAGATCTTCAAGAACATGTCGCAGCGTGCGGCCGAGATGCTGAAGGACGACCTGGAAGCGAAAGGTCCGGTGCGGCTGTCGGAAGTCGAGGCGGCGCAGAAGGAAATCCTCGCGATCGTCCGCAAGATGTCCGAAGCGGGCACGATCCAGCTCGGCGGCAAGGGTGAGGAGTTCGTATGAGCTCCATTTCGCGCTGGGACCTGCCCGCCGTCGCGGGCAAGACAGTGCAGGGGCGGCGGGCTGGCCGCACGGTCAGCGAGCTCGAAGACGTCGAGCAACGCGCTCACAAGGAAGCGTACGCCAAGGGTCATGCGGCCGGCGCGGCGGCAGCCAAAGCCGAATCCCAGCAGGCGCTCAATCAGATCAAGACGCAGGTCGCGACCATCGACAAGATGCTCGCCGCCATTGCGCAACCGTTCAAAGAGCTCGACGCGCAGGTCGAAGAGCAGCTCGTGCAGCTAGCAGTCACGATTGCACGGCAGCTCGTGCGTCGTGAGTTGCGCATGGATCCCGCGCAGGTGATCGCGATCATTCGCGAGACGGTGGCATTGCTGCCGGCGGCGGCGCGTGAGGTGCGCGTCCACCTGCATCCGGACGATGCGAACGTCGTTCGCGAAAAGCTCGCGACACCGACGGCCGATCGCGCGTGGACGATTGTCGAAGACCCGGTGATGCCGCGCGGCGGCTGCCGCGTGACGACGGACACCGCACATATAGACGCGCGGATGGAAACGCGCATTCAGAGCATCATGGCCACGATCCTCGGCGAAGAGCGCAGCGATGCCGGCCGAGGAACGTAATTCCAGGATCGCAAGCCTGCTCGAACGCCACGCACGGCGCGTCGAGCAGTTGGCGCCGCCGCCCGTCGAGGGTGTGCTGACCCGGATGGTCGGGCTCACGCTCGAAGCGTCGGGATGTCAGGCGGCCGTGGGCGATCGCTGCGACGTGCTCGGCAACGACGGGGCGCGCATCGAGGCGGAAGTCGTCGGCTTCTCGGGCGATCGTCTCTATCTCATGCCGACGGGCGATATCCATGGTTTGAAGCCCAACGCGCGCGTCGTGCCGCGGATGGGTGCAGAAACGGTTGCAGTCGGCCAGCAACTGTTGGGCCGGATCATCGACGGCGCCGGCGCGCCACTCGACACGCTGGGGCAGATCACCTGCGAAGAGCGCATCCGCCTGACCGGTATGCCGATCAATCCGCTGTCGCGCCAGCCGATCGAGCAGCCGCTCGACGTCGGTGTGCGGGCGATCAATTCGTTGCTGACTGTCGGCCGCGGGCAGCGTATCGGCCTGTTCGCGGGCAGCGGCGTCGGCAAGAGCGTGCTGCTCGGGATGATGGCGCGCTACACGAGTGCCGATGTCATCGTCGTTGGGCTGATTGGCGAGCGTGGCCGTGAAGTGAAGGAGTTCGTCGAG
>Ga0209382_10010324_pt1 | contig 11635 bp, 19 predicted proteins | sample SoiMetdeltSBSDD5_FD_187599 | JGI IMG/M metagenome (GOLD analysis project Ga0209382, IMG submission 187599) | Bulk soil microbial communities from a Populus tree surrounding site in Tennessee, USA - Soil MetaG P. deltoides SBSDD5 (SPAdes) (version 2) | ecosystem: Environmental > Terrestrial >...
GCTGGCCGGCAGCGTTGGGTTTGCCCTCGTTGTCTTATACGGCATCGCGGTCGCGTCCGCGGCTGACGATTTGTTAAGCGGTCGGTAGCTGAGCGAACTCGCATACGATGACGCAGCCGCACGCCGCAGCACGCGGCTCCGCAACACGGGGAAAACCGCTACGGAAAAACTGTTTATCTCCCGTTGGGGGACGAATCCCTTTTTCGATTCCCGAGAGTCGAGCGTAGAACTGGATCGTCATGATCCGCGAGCGCCGTGTCATCCGTGACGATGAAGTCGACGTCATTCGCGCAGCCCTCGAGCGGGCGCGAGTCGCTGACATCGCTGGGGCGCGATGGCAGCCCATTTCGAATCTCCAGGCCGTCTCCCGATGCGAATGCGGCTGCGCGAGCATCGATTTTCGGATGCGTCAAGCAGCGATCCGTCCCTTCGCTTCGACGGTGGCAATTTGTGTCGCTTCCCGGTGGGGACGCCAGACTTCGTCTGGGTAAACCAGCGAGCCGTCCTCGGGAAGTCTGTCCCGCGGAAGCGGCGTAGCCGCGGGGGCGGACTGCACAACGCGCAAATCCTGCAATCGTTTGTTCGCCGCTCTACGTCGCCCGGTGAGCTCCGCTGACGCGCCTCATCCCGTCGCTCCGTCTCGCCTGCAGCAGATGCCAGTCAGGATGTGCCGCTAACCCCGACGGGTCGTCAAGATCCTTAACGATGCGATGCACTCGGTAATTGCTAGATGGCAGTCCCCGGCTGCGTTAGTTCACCACGCGCACCGCTACCGAACCTCGCACAATGATCCGATGGCCAAGGGGTTGCGACAGTGACTCCGCCAGATAGATGGTCCGGTAGGCCTGGGTGACACCGTCCGTCGGTCCTTTAGGTGGACGTGCGCCGGACGTTTTCGGCACGCGGGCCTTTTGGTCCTTGGCCAACGTCGAACTCGACGCTGTCACCCTCACGCAGATCCTTGAGTCCCTCGCCATACACCGCACTCTGGTGGAAAAAGTATTCGTTTCCTCCATCGCCTTTAATGAACCCAAACCCCTTGTCGACCCGTAACGTTCGAATCTTTCCCGTCATCATTGCACCTCGAGGGATCGTAGATTTTCGCGGCGCGCGGCTCAACTTGTTGGAGTGTCAGAGGCCGTGCGGCGACGAGAAGGCAGCGGTGCCTTTTCTGCGCGCAGCGCTTCCCCTGTCACGTGCCACATGTGATTGCAGTTGCTACAGATGCGGTAGCAGCCCGATGGGCTGGGTCGCGTGTTCCGCAGTGTTGTACTGCGGCACTGAGGGCACGACGGCGCGCTTGTGCGAGCTGATCCCATGAGGGAAGTATGCACGGTTCTCCTCGCCCTCGCTGTTCACTTCTGGACGGACCGGGCTTTGAGATGTGTGCTAAACCGGAACAGACCCTAGAGACTCGTCTGGGGCTCCGTAGAGGCGCTACCCATGACAGCTGACTCAACGGTCATCCTCAAAGAGCTCCAGAAGCTTAACGCCCGTCTTTCCGGGCTGACTCTCGAGATGGCAGTTGTCCGCGAGACCCTCAACATCCAATTCAAACGCATGACGGAGTGCAGGCCGAGCTCCATGTCCTGCCAGCGCTCCGCCGACGCGAAAGGGATGCGAGCCAGCGCGCCGCGTCCCACGCTGTCCCGACCAGTGCTTTTTAGAACAGACAGGGCATTGCGATCGATGGTCCGATCATGCCAGGTGTGGACGTAGGCTGCAGAAATGACGACAGAAAAGCAGGCGCAGTGGTGGATCGGCTTTGCGTGTAAGCAATGCAACGCGCCGTTAGCCGTCCAGCAATCAAATGCATCGAAGTTGCCCAAACAGGCGGAGCGAGGCTGGCGTGTGAGCTGCACAAGCTGTGGGGTGACCGAATACTACGAGCCAGGAACCCCGATGGTAAAGATGGCGGTTTCAAACTGAGAGTGCGGTCGGCAACGTGATCGAGGTGTTCCATGCAGGTGCATTCCCACCGATTCCTCGCTGCCCGCGTCATCGATCAAGCCGTTCGAGATGTGCGCAATCCAAACGGGGCGCTGATCGACAATGCGAGCGCACGAGTCTTTTTATCGGGGTCGCCGATGCTGTCCTATTGGTGCCAGATTGCGAACCTCGATCTGAGCTGTGTGATGGATCGGGCACGGACGCTGATAGCTGATTGCGATGCTCGTCGGCGTGCCGGTGCCGGGCTCCCGCGGTATCGTCCCACGCCGGACGCGTGATTTGCGTACGGTGTTTTGTTGGCGTGGGGTTCTTGGCTGATTACCTCGATTGGCACTGGCTCGGCATTATTGCGTCATTGGTTTCGTGGCGTGCTGGTGCTACCTGATGTGGGCGATGGTCGATGCGTTTAGGGCGTGGTTCTTACCCTGAACGCGGACGAGCCCGCCGCGCCTTCGAAGGCGTAGCTCTCCGAATAGCGTCGTCGCGCTACAGGAGGAAGCGTCCGATGACGACTCCGATGGACAGCACAATCAGCGTGAACAGGCCGAACTTGGCGGTCTTGGGTTGCATGAGGCCAGTCTATACCCGTCCACGTAGGGCCGCTAGACGTGGGTCTGTTGCGAAGTGGCGTCACATGTGTGACGACATTGGGTTTGTCCTTGCGTGTGGTCCAGACGTGCCGCAAGCCTGACAGCAGTAGTAGTTCGCGGGCGCGTGCCTCTTACGCGCGCGTCAACTTCGGCCAGCGTAATACCTCGCAATCGCGTCCAGCATCGGTCACCCGATGCGAATGTGCTGGACCATACCTTTTGCCGCGTGCGAGATGTCGTCCCGGCCTGTGATCAAGCAGACAAGCACGTAGTCGCCGGCCGACAGGTCCACTTCTGTATAGCCCGCGGCGCCTGTGGAGAGTTCCCCCATGCTGCTCACGAATGTGGCGGGCGGTTCACCGTCCATATTCGCCTGCATCCATGCCTGGTAATCCGCCATGGTTTTTCCGGGCGCTAGCTTGAACATCAGCACATGGTGGGGCTCGACGCCCACATTCTCGACCTGGATCGTGTGCTTGCCCGCGGTGAGCGGTGCGCCGAACTCGAATGAGAAGTCGAGGAGTCGCAGGGAAGCGGTCGCCTTGGGTGCGCTCGACGTCCGGCTGTCTTCGCTCCGCGGGTGCACCACGAAGGCGTGTGCCTGCTTGTGTGTGAGCAGGTGAGCCCGATTGTCCTTACCGGGAGCGAAGCAGACCCATGCATAATTCCCGGGCTCGAGATAGAGCGTTGCACTCGATTCAGCGTGGGGAGGAGCGTATGCGCCGCCAAGGAACTTCGCCCAGACTGGCCGTGCGCCGTGCGTGCGCTGCGCCAAATCATATGCATCGATGTACTCCGGGAGCGTTCTGCCATCTTCGAGACGAACAATCGTCGCCCCGTGAAACTCCTCCCCGCGATTCACGACCTGAAAAGCAATGAACCCTGGCGAAACCATATCGAGGGCTTCGTACGCGTGATCCGTGGCGATGAGCCGGACGACCGCAGGTGTCCCGGCAGCCTTTTCCGCCACGTTCGTGTTTCGGTCACCGGCCGGTGCGCACGCGAGAGCGAGCACGACAGGTGCGATGGGCGACACAGATATGATCGAGTGTGCAGACATCACAGCCTCCTGGCCAACGTGTTTCACGAGCATCGGATCATTCCGGCTGGTACGCTCCTCATCTCTAGCGCCGAACGATCTCTATCGTCGCGGTCGTATCGGCCCTGTGTCCCTCACCATCAATGACCCAGACGGGGAACGTCTTGGCTCCGGGAGTCATGTCGGCCGGAACCCGCAGGTCGATATCGTACGTCCACGGCGGGCCGCCGCATGCAGGGCATTTGGGAAATCCGACGAACCGGAAGGCGCTTCCGCCGACACCACAAGCCACCAACTGTGCCTGCTTGCCATGACCGTTCTCCGGCAAAAGGGCGTAATCCCCAATCGGCTGTGCCTCATGGCGAGGGTCATTCCTTCTTGCCCTGAATGACTCGTCCGTCGAGAAGAACCGGAATCCGGAGAGTACCGCGCGCCTCGAACGTCCGCCCTCGATAATGGTACTCACGCTCGAATGTCACGAGATAGATCCACTTCCGCACATCATCGATGTGATTTCCAATGTGCATCCACTCGACTTGTTCGAGGCGATAAGCCCCGGGAATTGACGTGTACTTTGGAACCTCGCGCTCGGCCAAGCTGATAGCCGTCGACACTGACAGCGGTGGCTCTTCACCATGGATCCAATCGGGGGTCTTCTCAACGTCGGCGAAGGACACGTCCCACCAGATCATCTGTCCGTCCGTTGTCGCGCCGAATCGGTACGACCCATCCCCAATCGTCGAAACCGGCGTCGCGCTGACGTCGAGGAGATGATCCGAAACGCAGTTGCACGATACGCCAGCGAGCGTGGCCGAAAGCAATACCAGTCGTAATGGTCGGTTCATGTGCCGCCCCCCTCAGCTGCTGCACATCTTCGACACCGGAAAATTACGAATGTTCTGTCGAAAGACGCCCCGGCGCGGTACAACGGCGCAGACATCGGACACGATCGACGACCGTCATCGCACTCTAAGTACCTCACCTCGTCGAAAGCGAAATCCCGGCCTTCTCAGAGTGTCAAGATCGATGTCCCGCGAGTGCGGCGGCTTCTCGCCCTCATCGCCAACCCAGCACAGGAGCAGCTCTGCGACGTACTTTCGTCGGGGACGCTGCTCCAAGTAGTTCGCCAAGGAATTCACCGCTCGAGCGTCGTCATCGGCAACGGGGCGATTGGAACGATAGTCGCTGATCTCCGGAAACCCGCATCCACACGACGCGTGTCCGTGCGCCTCGGCGAAATGGGTCGCGTCCTTCGCGAACCAACGACGCACGCCCACGGCGTCGCGGGCCAACGGGAGGATGGCGACGTGCGGTGCGGAACGGGATCGCTTCAGCGAAGGCAGAGGGTCACGGCTGGCGATGTAGATCCGCTGGCACATGGGCTTCCAGTGTAGCGCCAGGGGCCAGGTGCCGATGTCCATCTGAGAAGTCGGTCGTAAATGCCGCGCCATGCTCAGTAGCCCCTGCTAGAGTAATGAGCATGAATCGGAACCACATGCTGACAATTGGATGTTCGGGTTTGTCACGGTGCGCGGCGACGACGAGCAGAACTAGCAGCTCCCGATGAGCCGTTGCTTCGTCGCCTGCCTGTTGACAGTGCTCGGCGCGTGCGCGTCACAGCCGCGTTACATCGTGACGAGCACTCCCTTGAAGGTAATCGATCCTGCTCATCCCGGACTGTGCGTCGCCATCGATCCAAGGGATCCCAAAGGGATCTGGTGGTGGGACGCTGGCCGGTCCGGCTGCACGGACCGTTCGAGTTCGACGATGGCTGCGGATCGAGCCAGCGTCGCACGCACGACAGCGGGCACGGTTGACGCGTCGTTTCAAGTGGGCTTGGTGAGTGGCCGGAATCTACAAGTGCGACTGGAGGCGTTCGACGGACGAATCCGCGACACGATCTCCGGCTTCAGCGTACCAGCCGAACGCCGCGCCACTCTGGAATTGCCCGAGCGGCCGCCGATCGGCAACCGCTGACGGCCTACGCCGTTCGCGGCTTCCGCCGCAGCACGGCGGCGGAAATCACGGTGATCAGCAGGCCGACCGGGAACGGCTCGACGAACGTGTAAGCGGCGTTGGTCAGCGGATTGTCGTACGCCTCCTTGAACGACTGCATCTGGCGCCGCGTGGCCTCGACCGCCTCGGACGTCCCCCCATCGGCGCGGACTTTTTCCACGGCGGACGCTGCCCATGTGTCCATGAACCCGGGCTGCAGCTTGAAGTAGATCAGCTGCCACGTGGCGACGTAGAACACGCACGAGATGAGCGTGATCAGGATGCCCACGTTGAAGGCACGGCCGAACGTGATTGCGCCGCCGGCCTGCTCGCGGTACGACCTGATGCCGAAGAAGACCAGCAGGAACGACAGCACGATCGCGGTGTAGCCGACGACCAGGCCGTGATCGAACCCGATCCGGTGCATGAGCGGGATGCTGCCCAGCATCATCAGGGACGACACGGCGCCCGAGATGAGGCCGAAGGTGAGGACGGTTCTCTTCATAGTCATGGACGGACCTTACGCGTCCGCAGCGCGCCCTGTCGTCATGCTTTCGGGTGATTTTGCCGTCGATGCCATGCAAATCATGCGATCAGGGGATGAGGCCGAACGTCCGTCCGGCTTCAACGGCTTTGATCCGACGGTTGATGCCCAGCTTGTCGAAGAGACGGGCGGTGTGCGTCTTCACCGTGTTTTCGCTCACGAACAGCGTGGCGGCCATCTCTTTGGCGCTCAGTCCCTGCGCCAAGAGTCCCAGGATCTCGAGCTCGCGCGGCGTGATCGCGAGCTCGCGCAGCCGGTCCTTGTTCACCGCGAACGGCGCGTCCGGCGGCGCTGGCACCTCCTTGACGACGATGACTTTCTCCTTGACGACTTCCTTCCGGGTGATCGTCAGGCCGAGCCACACGCCAACGCCGGCGAAGACGGCGGCGATCAGCGCGCCGTAGATCTCGACCGAGTGCTCGACGACCAGGAACCGGTATTCGGCGAATCGGAGCGCCGCGATAAGGATCCCGCCCGAGATTCCGTAGATGAGGACCGCGTTCTTCACCGGAACATAAGGATATCGAAACTCAGCGGCAGAAGCTGGATCGGCTCGGAGATTAGCAGAGTGTGGCCCTTACTTCATCAGGTCAGCGGGCCTAATACCGCCGTCTTGCAGCGTTTGCCGCTCGCCTTCTTGCCCTGCCGTACCACCACGAACCAGCAAGGACGCCTATCGCGAGAGACGCGATCGTCAGGCCCAAGAAGTAGCTAATTATCTGGGACTCCGACCGCCCGCTGTGGATGATCGTCCAGGTCGTTAGCATTGCCACGCCGAAGTAGATCGTCACGGCCACCGCGGCTCCGACGATGAACGCGAATAAGAGCTTCCGCATGCGGTGGCCCTTAAAACAGATAAACAAAGTTGATCATGGGCACGATGAAGAACTCGTCCGCGCCGATCGGGACGAGTAGGGCGAGATCCGCCGACAGCCGATCGCCGAAGAAACGGAATCCACCCGAGACGATGCCGTTGCCGTCCTTCCATACGTAGTTTTCGGTGATCGCCTTGACGCGTCGCGCGACGCGCGCTTCGCCCCCGAGCATGAGGACGCCGGCGCGTCCGCCGTCGTTGCCATAGGCAAGCCCCACTCCGGCCGTGAATCCCCTCACGTCGTTGCCGCGGCTTACGACAGAGTACGCGATGCCGCCGCCATCGCCGTCCGAGTCGAAGGCCTGGAGTACGCCGACTGCGACCTGCGTATCGCCGCCATCGAACACCTGCAGTTTCGGCGTGACCCAGAATGGCCGGTCCCACTCGTCGATGCCGAAAATGAGAGGGGTGCCGCCGCCAACGGAAAAGCGATCGGTCACACCGACCTGTACGAACGGCATCACGAACTCGTAGACACCGAGGTAGACCTGCCCGCGGCGGAGCGAGCGGCCCGTCGGCGCAAAAAACAACCGGGTCGTGTTCGGATCGGGCGGGAGGAACTCGCGGTTGCGAATGGTCCCCGCCACGTTCTTGATTGACGCAATCTCGGCCAGACGGACAGTCACCTGCGCGCCGGCTAGCGTCCTGAACACGATCGTGGTCTCGTCTGCCAGCTCGATGCTGCCGAACAGCTTCGATCCGTCCTTGAGCACGAGCTCGGTCAGGGTGATTGGCTTCATGGCCTGACCCGTCTCCTGGGCGAGCGCGGTGGGGCTCCAGACGCCTGCGACAATGCAGGCGACTAGAATCGTTCGAATGATGGGGGTCGTCATGTGCCCTCCCGGGCTGACGGACGGGGAGCGGACCGTCACAGACGACAATAGAGGCTGCGGAGCAGCAAGTCGTGAGCGGGTGGTGAAAAAGGCTGAAAGGGCCTGTCGCTTCCCGTCGCTCGGCCGCTAATGGAGGGTACCGAGTGATTCGTGAGTAGCCTCCGTTGGTGTGGATGTGAAACACCGCACGCGCTCGCGTTGTCAGCGCCGTCGAGAGCCTCGTGGCGAGTGGCTCTACACCATCTGCGCCATGCTGGTCCTGTTGTACGCGATCAGAACAACGCGTCTCTTCTTCCAGTTATCGCGTGATGTTCGATGGTTCGGCACGTCCTCCGCTTAAGTTAATAATCTAGGAGGCCTAAAGCAGGCCAGCTTTCAGGTCTGTGATCCATAACGTCGGGACATGAGCGCGACACCATTGCCGCCTTACCTCGTAATTGCCTCAGAAACAGCCTTCTGGATCGAAACAACGCCACCAGACCACGCCTCAGCAACACTCCAGGCGTTCAAGAGAGGATGCTTTCTGAACGGAGTCTGCTATGACGCTTCCGGCCGGTTATGGCCAATCGTGACGGCCAGGCTCAAGGCGTCGCCGACATTGTGGCAACGATGCTTCCCCTGGCGGCTCGCGGCTGTGGAACTCGAGCTCGGGACTCCACAACACGTCGCCATGCCCGAAATCGTCTCGCGGCTCCGAGAGGTGCTCCTGAGCGGGAACGACTTCTGCGAGCACGCCCTAGAGGATCCCACGCTGCTGGTTCACTCGTTGGAGGCAGCACGCACGCCTCAACACCTCATCGAAATCGTGCAGTCCGGCCTCCCACGAGTGCGCCCGTTCGGTTCACCGATGGGCGAGTAATCACGTGGATTGCCTGGCGCGACGTCGCGCCTTGGCAGCTGATTCGGGGCGGGAGTGATATTCCAAGTGGGACAGGCGTGAGGGACCCGTAGTTGCCAAACCTCCTCGAACGGAACAGTGGTCGAGCGAGGCGCTGAGGCCTATCTTGATCCGAATGGGAGCTGGCGATCCGTGCAACAACGGCGATCGTGGCGGTCGTTGACGCCGTTCATACTGTCAGTCCAGGAACCTGCCGATCAGCCAGCGATGGCCGAACGGATCAACGACGCTGCCCTGGAGCATGCGAAGCGTCGTCCCAGCGGCGGTCGCGTGTTCCCACTGCGCGACCGTACCCGATACGCGCGCGCCGGCGGCGACCGCTCGATCGTGCGTCGCCTGGGGATCATCGACGAACAGCTCGATGCGCACGGTCGTGTGGCCGGCGTGATCGGGCCCGAGCGTCTTCGGTGGATTCTCGCGCGCGAGGAAGAACTCGGCACCGCCGATCGCGAGGCCCGCGACCTCGGGGGGCTCGCCGATGCACCACCGCACCTCGGCATCGAACGCTTGGCGGTAGAACTCGATCGCACGTGGGGGATCGCTGACAGCGAGCATCGGCGAGATCCGCGTCGGCATGACTAGGTCCCGTCATCCATGGCCGCGAATGTCGAAGCGCGTGATCGAGCCGTTCTCGATCGTGAAAATGTGGCCGACCATCTGATCGACCAGCACGGTGCCCTGGAGGTCGCGCACCGTCTGGTGGACCTCGACGAGGATCTCGCCCTCGGCACCAATTTGAAAGCCGGTCGGCTCGACACGCGGGTCGATCGTGGCCCATTGCCGGATCCAGTAGGCCCGCACGGCTTCGCGGCCGTGAAGGTATCCTCCCTCCATGCCATTGGCCCACGTGACATCGGGATGCAGTGCAGCGAGTACGAATTCGATATCACGCGCATTGAAGCGCTGATAGACCTGCTCGAGGAATTCCGTGTCGGTAGCCATCGGGAGCTGTCTTCAGTGTGCAGCGTTCTGCCGCCGTCGCTGCTGACTTGCCTGCGTCATTTCGTTCAAGTCTGCAGCCGGGCGTATCTCAATCGGTCCAAGTCCATACTTAAAGCCTGGAAGCTGTGAGATGAGCTGAACGGCGTGATTGAGGTCCCGCGCCTCAAGGATGAGAATGCCGCCGAGCTGTTCCTTTGTTTCCGCATAAGGGCCATCGGTCGTCGCGACTTTGCCGTTTTTCCAGTACAGGGTCAACGCGGTTTCCGGAGGCTGAAGAGCTAGTTCGGAAACAACATGCCCGTTGGCGCGCAGATGGTCGTTGTGCTCGAAGCATTCGTCGAGCACGGCGTTTCGCTCATCCTCGGTCATACCTTCGAATGTTCCTGGCTTGATGTATCCCAAACAGATGTATTTCATTGTTCTTCTCGCCTCGAGGTGAGCCAGCACTCCAGCCTTGCGCGCCGGATCCTTCATCCTATAGTCGTCGCGGACAGAAAGAATCGACAGCAGAGGCGAACTATTGTTGTTTCAATTCAGCAAGCCGCCTGACGAGAAAACGGCGCTCCGGTTCTTTCCGCGCCAGGGCGAGCGCCTTCTCATAGGAAGCACAGGCCTCCGGAATCCGCCCTAATCTGCGACACAGCTCCGCACGGGCGGAGTGCGCGAGGTGGTAGTGGGAGAGCTGCTCGCGCGCCAGCAATTCATCGATCAGACAAAGACCCTGCTCTGGGCCTTCGCACATGGCAATAGCCACTGCGCGGTTCAGTTCGACAACCGGGGAAGGCTGAACCTGAAGTAACTGGTCGTAGAGCAGCGTAATCTGGCGCCAGTCCGTGGATGCCGCGGAGGCACTCTCGGCGTGAACGGCAGCAATGGCCGCCTGCAGAGAGTAGGCACCGAAGCGGCGCGATCGAAGGGCGCCTTCGGTGAGCGAGATGCCTTCGGCGATCTGGTCTCTGCTCCACAACGACCGATCCTGCTGCTCCAGCAGGATCAAGTCTCCGTCGGGAGAGCTTCGGGCGGCGCGGCGCGACTCGTGAAGCAGCATGAGCCCCAACAGGCCCATTACCTCCGGTTCCGGGAGCAGGTCGAGCAGGAGTCTGCCCAGCCGGATCGCCTCGCGGCTCAGTTCGTGGCCCGTCGCCTCGGCCGTATACCCCTCGTTGAATATCAGATAGACGACTTGGAGGACAGCTCCTAACCGAGCCGATAATTCCTGGGGGACCGGCACCTGGTAAGGAATCGCCCTATCACGGATGATAGCCTTCACGCGCACGATGCGTTGGGCGAGCGTTGCCGGCGTGACGAGAAATGCCCTAGCAATCTCCTCGGTGGTCAGGCCGCAGATTTCGCGCAGGGTAAGCGCAACCTGTCCCTCCGGAGGCAGAGCGGGATGGCAGCAGGTGAAGATCAGACGGAGGCGATCATCTTCGATCTCCTCGTCATCGAGGCGCGCGTCGTTGATGCGCGCTTCCACATAAACCGCCAAGTCTCTCTGTGTTGCGTCGAAGCGCGCGCGCCGGCGGATCCGGTCGATGGCTTTGAAGCGCGCCGTTGAAATCAGCCACGGGCGCGGCCTGTCCGGAATACCAGTCCGAGGCCAAGACTCCAGAGCGGCGGCGAATGCCTCATGCATGGCCTCCTCGGCGAGATCCAGATCTCCGAGGAGGCGCACGAGCGTTGCCAGAACCAGACCCGATTCCGATCGATAAAGAGCCTCAATCGTCCTGCTGACGTGTTGGGGCACAGTTAGCACTAACGCGAAACTAGCAAACGGCGTGGCTCGACACAACTGCGCTCGCGCTACGCCAGCGACCTGGACGCGGGCGATGGCACGAAGCGATGTGCTGACCGCAGAAACCTGGGTGGCGGCTATCGCCGCTAGCACAAGACGTTCGACGCGGCGTGCAGCAACAACTCGGGCCAACCCCGGGTTTCGTGAGCGGCGACTCGATGCGGACGGCAGCCAA
>Ga0209382_10010326_pt1 | contig 11634 bp, 9 predicted proteins | sample SoiMetdeltSBSDD5_FD_187599 | JGI IMG/M metagenome (GOLD analysis project Ga0209382, IMG submission 187599) | Bulk soil microbial communities from a Populus tree surrounding site in Tennessee, USA - Soil MetaG P. deltoides SBSDD5 (SPAdes) (version 2) | ecosystem: Environmental > Terrestrial >...
ACGACCGTTTGGCGAAAGCCCCGGCGTGCGTGCGTCAGCGTGTACACCCAGGCGACCGGAAGGGTCAGGAGCCCCGCCGCCGCCATCGCAACGGTGGCCGCGATCCCGCTCTGCACCTCGCTCGCGCTTCCGGCCGCTGCGGCGTCGGTCGCCGCACGGGGCTCGAGAAGGGCGCTCAGTGCGTCCGGGGAGAGCCAGCGTACCGCGACGGTGACGGCGATGGCCAGCAACGCGTAGTAGATCGCGACGCGGAGCGGAACACCGATCGCGGGCGGACCAACGCGACGGCTCGATCCGGAAGCGCGTCGATTGGCCATGGACATCCCTCGTCGGGTGGGGACCTCGATTCTATGCCCCGCGAGGCAAAAGCGCGAGGGGAGCCCGCAGGCTCCCGCTCTCGTCTCAGCGTGCCGCCAGCAGCTCGGTGTCGGAGAAGAAGAACCGCGCTTCGCGCTCGGCGTTTTCGTCGGAATCGGAGCCGTGCACCGCGTTCCGCTCCTTCGACTCGGCAAAGAGCTTCCGCACCGTTCCCGCTTTCGCCTCGGCGGGATCGGTCGCGCCAATCGCCTCGCGGTACGCCGTCACCGCGTTTGCCTTCTCCAGCACCATCGGCATGCACGGACCGGAGGTCATGAACGAGACCAGCGAGCGATAGAACGGTCGCTCGCGGTGGACGGCGTAGAATTCCTCCGCTTGCGCCTGCGTCAGCCGCAGCACGCGCGCGGCGACGACGCTGAATCCCTGCGCCTCGAGATGGGCGATGATCTTGCCCGCCTTCGCGGCGCCGAACGCATCCGGCTTGATGATCGCGAGCGTCCGCTTTCCAGCCATGGTCACCATCCAATGAGCTTGCGGACGATGTCGCCCCGTGTGAGGAAGCCGACAAGGCGGCCCTCGCGTACGACGGGCACCTGCTCCACGTCCTTGTTGATCATGAGTGATGCGACCTCCGCGAGCGGCTGCTCGGGAGACACGCAGAGCACCTGGCGGGTCATTGCGTCGCGCACGGCGCGACGCGCGTTCACACCCTCCGGCGTGGGTCGCGGTGGCGAGTCGCCCTGGAGGTGCGAGCCCAACAGGTTTCGAAGAAGATCGCGCTCGGCGAGCATGCCGACGATGATGTCATTCGCCTCGACGACGGGAAGGGCTGAGATCCCGCCCCGTGCCATCTGCAACGCCGCATCGCGCAGCGGGGTATCGGGCGTCGCCGTGCGCGGGCGTTGCGTCATGACGTCGTCGACTGTGAGCTGGCGCGGCAGCTCCACCTCGGCGAAGAGCGGCAACGCCGCCACCGCCGCGGGATCCGGGGCAGAGAGGATCTGCTCCACCGCTTGCGGGCGGGCGAGGGTTCGTGCGAGCGCCCCGAGCAGCTGGAGATAGCGCGCCGCCTGACGCGGGGGTGCCACGAGCATGAGCACGATTCGGGCGTGCTGTGCCTCTTCGGTCGGAAGCTCGCGCACGATGTCGTGTGGAGCCACGCCGACCGCCAGGGCCATTTCGCGCACCCCGTCACTGCGAAAATGCACGAGGAACGCGCGCTCCCCCATCGTGACGATGTCTTCCCCCCGAAACTCGTTGAGGCGTTGGCCGAGCTTGTCGGGGTTGGCGATCGCGTTCGTCGCCAGCAGACGGTCGAGCAGCGCGATTGCGGCGTCACGCAGGGTGGCCGCCGCCATCGGAACGACGATGCGATCGGGGCGGAGAAACTGCGCGAGATTCACCGGAGGCGCTGCCGAATGAGGTCCACGACATCCACGGGGCGCTTCGCCACGCCAATGCCCGCGTCCTCGAAGGCCGCGATCTTTTCCGCCGCGGTCCCGGCCGATCCGGAGATGATTGCCCCAGCGTGACCCATGCGGCGGCCGGGAGGCGCAGTCTGTCCGGCGATGAACCCAACGACGGGCTTCTTCATCGACTGTTTTACGAATCGCGCCGCATCCTGCTCATCGGTTCCACCGATCTCTCCGATCATCACTACTGCTTTCGTCGCGGAATCGCGCTCGAAGGCATCGAGACAGTCGATGAAGTTGGTTCCGTTGATGGGATCTCCACCGATTCCGACGCACGTCGTCTGGCCCAGCCCCGCTCTCGTCAGGTGGTAGACCACTTCGTAGGTCAGCGTGCCGGAGCGACTCACGAGGCCGATTGGTCCCGGAGCGCAGATGCGCCCGGGAATGATGCCGACCTTCGACTGGCCGGGCGAGATCAGCCCGGGGCAGTTCGGACCGATGAGCCGGGCGCCTCGACCTTTGACGAATGGATAGACGCGCGTCATGTCGAGCACGGGCACGCCCTCGGTGATACAGACGATCAGCGACACACCCGCGTCGGCCGCCTCCATCATCGCGTCGGCCGCGAATGGTGGCGGCACGTAGATCACGCTCGTGTTGGCCTTCGTCTCACGCACCGCCTCGGCGACCGTGTTGAAGATCGGAACGGTGTTCTCGAAGCGTTGCCCTCCTTTTCCGGGAGTGACACCGGCGACGACCTTCGTGCCATACTCGAGCATCTGCTTCGCGTGGAACGAGCCGTCGCGCCCGGTGATCCCCTGCACGACCAGGCGCGTCGAGGCGTCGATGAAGATGCTCACGCGGACGCTCCCGTGGTGGCGAGCTCGACGGCCCGTTGTACCGCGGCGTCCATCTCGGTCATGGCGGAGAAGCCGTGTTGCTGGAGGATCCCGACGGCGACGTCCTCGTTCGTGCCTGTCAGTCGGATCACCATCGGAACCGTCAGCGGCGATGTCCGCGTCGCGGTGACGATGCCGTTCGCGACATCGTCGGTGCGCGTGATGCCGCCGAAGATGTTGAACAGAATGGACCGGACGTTCTTGTCGCTCGTGATGATCTCCAGTGCGGCCACCACCTTTTCGGGGTTGGACGAGCCACCGATGTCGAGGAAGTTCGCGGGCTCCCCACCGTAGAACTTCACCAGGTCCATCGTCGCCATCGCGAGCCCGGCCCCGTTGACGATGCAGCCGACGTTCCCATCGAGCTTGATGAACGTGAGCCCCGCCTCACGAGCCCGGACTTCCGAGGGTGCTTCGGCCGTTTCGTCGCGAAGCAGGGCCAGCTCGGGGCGGCGCTCGAGCTCGTTGTCATCGATGACCATCTTGGCATCGAGCGCCAGCACCTCGCGATCGGGCGTCGTCACCAGCGGATTGATCTCGGCGAGCGAGGCCCCGCTCGCCCAGAACGCTCGATACAGCTGCTCCATGATCTGGGCGGCGGCCCGCGCCTGCTTGATGTCCGGGTAGAGGAACAGCCCCATCTGCAGCGCCTGGAACGAGAGCAACCCGTACACCGGATCGACGGGAAGTCGCATGATCTTCTCCGGCGTCTTCGCCGCCACTTCCTCGATATCGATGCCACCGGCGGGGCTGACCATGAACACCGGCCGTTTCGAGGCGCGGTCCACGATGATGCCGACGTACGCTTCGGTCGCGATGTCGGCGGCGGGCGTCACCAGCACCTTGTTGACGGTGAGTCCCTTGATCTGCATGCCGAGGATCTTCGCGGCGACCTCACGCGCTTCGTCCGGCGTTTTGGCGAGCTTCACACCGCCGGCCTTTCCGCGTCCGCCGGCGTGCACCTGCGCCTTGACGACGACCGTTCCGCCGAAGCGCCGGGCCAGCCCTTCAGCTTCGGCCGTCGTCGATGCGACGCCGCCGGGTGGAATCGGGATGCCGTGCTCCCTGAAAATGTCTTTCGCCTGATACTCGTGGATGTTCACTGGTTCTCCGCGGTAATCGTCGTGCCGGCTTCGCCTCGTACCGCATCGCGCCCCCGGCTCAGCTCGGTAATGATCGCGCGCCCGCCGGTGCGACGAACGAAATCGATCGCCGCGCGCACCTTGGGTCCCATGCTTCCCTCTCCGAACGTGCCCGCCTGCTCGAGGCGCGCGGCCTCATCGGCCGTTAGGCGCTCGAGCCGCCGTTGGGACGGCTGTCCGTAATCGAGATAGACCGCGTCCACATCGGTCAGGATGAGCAGCAGCTTCGCCCCGAGGTCGCGCGCCAGCACCGCGGCCACCAGGTCCTTGTCCACGACGGCGTCCACTCCCTCCCATCCGAGAATGGCATCCCGATACACCGGGATGCCGCCCCCGCCGCCGGCAACCACCACCGTTCCCGCATCGACCAGACGGCGGATACTCTCGAGCTCGTGGATCGCGAGCGGCCGCGGACTGCCGACCACTCGCCGCCACCGTCCGCGCGCATCGCGCTTCACCGCATGTCCCTCCGCGATCAATGCCTGCGCACGCTCATCGGGAATCGCGTGCCCGATGAATTTCGTCGGCTCCATGATCGCGGGATCATCGGGCGACACGTGCACCTGCGTGATGATCGTGGCGACATCGCGCTCGTTCCCGTGGCGCCGGAGCGCATTTTCCATCGACTGCTGGATCATGTAGCCAATCCATCCGGCGGTCGCGGCCACGAGGACACCGAGAGGATTCGGCGAGACCTCGTGACGCGCGAGCTCGTTTCGTACCAGCTCGTCGCCCACCTGCGGTCCGTTGCCGTGAACGACGCACAAGTTCCATCCGTCGAGCGCGAGGTCCACGATCGGCCCGAGGGCCGCTCGCGTGTGACGGAATTGATCGTGAATGCTCGACCGCGCCGAAGCCGGTGCCAGCGCATTGCCGCCGAGTGCGATGACGGCGGTGGCCGGTTCCAGATGCTCGGTGTGCGTCATGGTGTCGGGCGCCGCAAGCTATCCACGGCCGGAGGAGGTCGCAAGCTAGCGCGGCGAGCGCCCGAGCAGCGCGCCGAGGGCATCGAACGCCTCTCCGAATGCGGCCCAGTCGCCGCGCTGCAGCGCGTCGCGCATCGAGTCGTACAAGCGGTTGGCGCGCGCGCGAAGCGACTCATCGGTGATCGGCTGATTGAGATCGGGAAGGTTGGCGCCGACGACGCCGAGCGCATCGGCGAGTGTCCGGCCGACGAGCACGCTGTCGCCGTCGATGACCGACACGCCAACCAGACCGGGCGGCCCTTCCGGCGGCCATGCATACACGGACTGCACGAACTCGAGACCGTCGCTCCGCGGAATCACTCGCACGCGTCCCCCTCGAACGTTGGGGTCACGCGGGCGTCCGGGCACTGAATCGCGCGACCGCCTCAACCGATCCAGGACGTCATTCCAGCGAATCGCCTGTCCGCGTGCGGGAAGCCAGTAGCTTCCGCGGTTCCTGCCGCCAGTGGCGATCAGGATGCCGCGCACTGCCCCAGCGGCATCCAGCACCGGGACCGTCCACGCAGCCGCTTCCTCGGAAACCGGTAACACGATCGATGGTGACGCTGGCGTCGCGAGCCCGCTATCGGCGCCTTCATCCGAGGGCAGCACGCCGCGCGGCGGCGTCTCGCCCCGTCGACCGTGTCGCGAAAGAATCAAGGCGTGCAGATAGCCCGCATCGAGCGCGGGCGGCATGGCGGCGGCGATTTCACGCGGGACGTGCGACCACGTCGTGAAGAGCGTCGGGAACCGCCGCGTCCAGCTGCGCGCGATCGGATCGAGGATGGAGTCGGCCACGAGCGTTACGCGTCCCGAGTATGCGTCGACGAGCGCGGTGGCCGCGTGGCGCACGTAGCTGTATTCCTCTCCCCCGAGCGGCACATGCTGGCTCACCGGGTAGTTCGCCGAGGCCGAGTAGAGGTCGAGCACCCAGAGCAGCTGGCCATCCCGGGCGATCGGTGTCACGCTGCGCCCTTGCATGAAGAACGGCGCGAGCGCCCGTACCCGCTCGCGCACGCCACGTCGCCTGACGATGCGCGGGGTCGGGCGCGGCGGCGCACTGACGAGGAGTCGAAAGTTCTGCAGACTCCAGGCGTGCGCGAGCCGCGCCATCGTCGTCGCCAGGGACGGCGCAGCGAGCGAGCCAGCGGTGTCGGCGATGACCGTGTAGCCGCGTGCGCCATCAAAGACGAGTGGCTCCGGAATGGCGTTCGCCTCTCGGGTGCGACCCTGGTCGCCCCGAATACGAACGGGATCCCCTCGCGCATCGGCGCTCGACGCGAGCACGAAGGCGAGCGTCCACCGGCCGGTCGGCAGCGAATCGCTCGTCGCATCGCCCGGGGCGTTGACGACCGTGGCGAGGACCCCCGCGGGCACCGCGGTCATCCCGATCGCACGCGTCAGCCCTTCGCTCTCTCGCGATCGCGACATCCACCGGGCCAGCGCTGGCTGCTCCCACACGGCGACGGACTGCGCGGTGCGGGCGCGGTCGGGGATCAACATCCGCGGCTCCGCCGTCCGGACCAGCTCGACACCGTACGCCCGGCGCGTATAGAGCGACTGCGTCGCGCGGTACGCCTCGGCGCGCGCGTCAACGTTAGGCGCTCCACGACCGACCAGCGCCGGGATGATGGGATCGAGCACGAGGCTCAGCGCCAGGACGACGGCGATACTCGCGAACGCGATCCGCACCTGCCCGGTCCATCCGAAAACCGCGACCAGCGCCGCGACCACCACCGTCACCACCGACAGGCCGAGGTTGACGGGCACGCGAGCGTCGAGATCAGCCGGCGTCAGCGCGGCGCCCTCTCCGCTTCCCGAGAGCAGCACATCGAACGCGTCGAGGCGCTGGCTCCAGGCCAACGTCACGATCAGCACCGCACACAAGACAACGAGATGCCGGCGTACGTAGTTGGAGATGTGGAGGCGCCCCCGTTCCCACCGGAGACTCGGCGTGAGCGCGTACAGGAACACCACGAGCACCGTCACGAGGAGAGCCGCGATCACCGACCAATAGAACAGCTCGCGCTCGACGGGCAGCCAGTAGACGAAAAACCCGAGATCGCTCTGGAAATGTGGGTCCGCCTCGTTGAACGGCACTCCGATGCGCGAGAGCGCGAAGCTCGTCCACGTTTCGGCCGGGAGCGTCACGAGTGCGCCGAACAGCAGAGCGATGCCCGCCGTCGCCGCGAGCAGGTATCGCGACGGAACCTCCTCCGCGATTTCGAGATTGCCGAGTCGGCGCGGGAGGCGCAGCGACACGACCGTGCGGCGAACGGCCCAGAGGTTGGCGAAAATGAAGAGGGTGGCGACGGACCCGGAGATGAGGCGCAGCATGGTGACCGTCGCGAAGCGCGCGCGCCACAGCGGTAGCGCGTCCATCGCCTCGTACCAGCGATAGTCGGTGTACGCGCCCGAGAGCGCCCGGCCGGCGAGCAGCGCTAGGGCAATTCCTCCGATCGCGAGGAGCCACCAGCGCCTCGCCTTCACGCTAGACCGTCACTCCTTGAGTGCGCAGCCACCCTTCCATTTCCCCGCGAATCGCGGACAGCCGCTCCGGCGTACGAGCCTCGAAGCGGGTGACGAGGACCGGCTGCGTGTTCGAAGCGCGGATCAATCCCCAGCCGTCTCCGAAGTTCACCCTCACGCCATCGACACCGACCGTGTCGTACCGGGACGAGAAGTGATCGACGGCGCGTCCCACGAGCTCGAACTTGATCGCCTCGGGAACCTCGACACGAAGCTCCGGCGTGCTCACGAACTTCGGCACGTCCGCCAGCAGCGTCGTGACGCTCTTCCCCGAGTCGGCGAGGATGCGAAGCAGGCGGGCGGCACCGTACAGCGCATCATCGTGGCCGTAGAATCCTTCGGTGAAGAACATGTGTCCGGACATCTCTCCGGCAATCGGAGCACCGAGCTCCTTCATCTTCTCCTTGATGAGGGAGTGCCCCGTCTTCCACATGACCGGCGTGCCCCCCGCTTTCTTGATGGCGTCCGGGAGCGCCTGCGAGCATTTCACGTCGAAAATGATCGACTGCCCGCGTCCGGTACGCTGCAGGACATCGCGCGCGTAGAGAATCAGCACGTGATCGCCCCAGACAATGCCACCCTCGTCATCGATCACTCCGATGCGGTCTGCGTCGCCATCGAAGGCGACGCCAATGTCGGCGTGATCGCGGCGAACGGCGGCAATGATGTCCTCGAGGTTCTCGACGACCGTGGGATCGGGGTGATGGTTGGGGAAAGTGCCGTCGCTCTCGCAGAACAAGGTCACGAGCTGCGCACCAATGGCGCGAAGCAACCGTGGCGCGACCAGAGACCCCGCGCCGTTCCCGCAATCAGCGACCACCTTCAGCGGTCGTGAGAGCTTCCCCACCCGCGCGACGACATCGGCGATGTACCGGTCGATGATCGCCTCCTCGCGCACGGTGCCACGCCCGCTGGGGAGCTTACCCGACGTGATGATGCGATACAGCGCCTGGATTTCTTCGCCGTGGAGGCTGCCCTTCCCGACGCTCAGCTTGAAGCCGTTGTACTCCGACGGATTATGCGAGCCGGTGATCTGGATGCGCCGACGACGGTGAGGTTGTGCAGCGACCAGTAGAGGAGCGGCGTCGGGACGATGCCGACGTCGACCACATCCAGGCCTGATTCCGTGAGCCCGCGCACCAGTGAATCGCGCAGCTCCTTCCCGCTCGGTCTGTTGTCGCGACCGACGGCGATGGCGCCTCGAATGCCGTGTTGCTCGAGGTACGCCGCGTAGCCGCGCCCGATGGCCCGGGCGGTTTCCGGATGCAGATCCCGGCCGACGATACCGCGGATGTCGTATTGCCGGAAGATTTCCCTGGCGATGCTGGTCATCGTGTGCGCTCGTGAGGCAGGATCTCCGGCGGCCGCGGAGCGCGGCCACTCGTCACTGCTGAGTCGTCGGCGCCCGGGGCACGTCCTCGGTGAGGTGCACCAGCTGCGGGAGGCTCCTCCGCGCGACGCTCAGCACCGGCCGCGGCCAGATCCCGACGACCAGCAGCACAATCGCGCACGTCGCGATCACGAACCGCGTCATCCCGGGCACCTTCAAGGGCGCTGGTGCGTCCGCCGGCCGCGCCTTCATGAACATCACCATCACCACGTACAGGTAGTACCCTGCCGACACCACACTCGTCAGCACAAGCCAGACCGCGAGCTTCGGCTGCGACGGGGGACGGAGCGCCGCCTGGATCACGTACCACTTCGCGAAGAACCCCATGCCGCCGAATATCGGGAACCCGAGGAGCGCGAGCATGAACACGGCCATCGCGATGGCCAGCCCGGGTCGCACCCGCCACAGCCCCGCGTAATCCTCGATTTGCTGCCCGCGCTCACCCGTTTGCGCCAGCGCCATTACGACGGCGAACGCCCCCATCGTCGCGAGCGTGTACGCAAATACATAGAAAAGGAACGCCGACGCGCCCTCGAAGTTGCTGACCACGACCGCGACGAGCAGATACCCGGCGTGCGCGATACTGGAATACGCGAGCATGCGCTTGACGTTCTTCTGCATGAGCGCCACGACGTTTCCCACGACCATGGTCACCACCGCCAGATACCAGAGCGGCTTGTGCCAGGCGAGGTTCAGGTATGGGAACGCCTCCATCCACATCCGGAGAAACGTGGCGAACGCGGCTGCCTTGACCGCGGCGGCCATGAACGCGGTCATTGGCGTCGGGGCACCCTCGTACACGTCGGGCGTCCACATGTGGAACGGCGCGGCCGCGACCTTGAATCCCAGCCCGACGATCAGCAGCCCCACGCCGGCGAGAAGCATCGGGTTCGTCGCGAGGTCTCGCTCGAGCACCGCCGCTCCGATGTCGGCGATGTTGGTGCTTCCCGTCGCGCCGAAGACGAGCGCGATGCCGTACAACAGGAATCCGGTGGAGAACGCGCCCAGCAAGAAGTACTTCAGCGCGGCTTCCGCCGAGCGGAGGCTCCGCCGATTCAGTCCCGCGAGTACGTACACGGCGATCGACATGAGCTCGATGCCGAGGAACACGATCATGAGATCGCGCGCCGCCGCCAGCAGCATCATGCCCGCCGTCGCGAACAGAATCAGGACGTGCGCCTCGGCGATGTCGATGCGCTCGCGCTCGAGGTAGTCCATCGACATCGCGATCGCCAGGATCGCGCCGAGCAGCACCAGAACGTCGGTCGCCCACCGGAACGCATCGACCGCGACGACGCCTCGTGCGGCGGTGTGACCGGCCACCCACATGTAGATGACACCGGCGAGCGTGAGAACACAGAGCACGATGCTCCAGCGCCCGACGGCGCGCTGTCGCTGCGGCGTTTCGGCGCCCCAGGCCGTCGCCAGGAGCAGGATCATCGCACCGGCCATCAGCACGAGATCCGGCGCAAGCGCGAAGGTGAGATCGAACGGGCGCGAAAGATCGAAGCGCATGCTATTCACCCGAAGGCGCTCCCGCCGCGGGCCGGCTTTCGGTCACCAGCGTGAGGAAGGCGGCCGCCGACCGCTCCATCCGGTCGAGGATCGGCTTGGGATAGATGCCGATCCAGAAGATCGGAATGACGAGCGCCGCCATGATGATCCCTTCGCGCAGATTCAGGTCGGTGAGGCGTTCGTTGTCGGGGTGCGTGACCCGCTGGAAGAGAATCCGCTGAATGGCCCAGAGCAGATACGCCGCCGCGAAGATGACACCGGTGGTCGCGATGAGGGTCCAGATGGGCTGGGTGCGGAAGCTCCCGACCAGCACGAGAAATTCCCCGACGAATCCGTTCGTCGATGGCAGTCCGATCGAGCTCAGTGACACGATGGTCAGCATCGCCGCGAAGAGCGGCACGACGCGCGCGATGCCGCCGTAGGCGTCGATCAGGCGGCTGTGGCGTCGCTCGTAGATCATGCCGATCAGAAAGAAGAGCGCGCCCGTCGAGATGCCGTGGTTGATCATCACCATCAGCGCGCCCTGAACGCTCTCGAGCGTCAGGGCGAGGATGCCGAGCATGACGAAGCCGAGGTGACTCACCGACGAGTACGCGACGAGCTTCTTGAAGTCGGGCTGGACCATCGCCACCAGCGCGCCGTAGATGATGCCGATGACGGCGAGCGCGAGCATGGTCGTGCGCACGACCGGTGTCAGCACGGCATCCGGGAACAGCGGCATCGCGAACCGCAAGAAGCCGTACGTCCCCATCTTCAGCATGATGCCGGCGAGGATCACCGAGCCCGCGGTCGGCGCTTCGACGTGGGCATCGGGGAGCCAGGTATGGAACGGGAACATCGGCACCTTCACCGCGAACGCGAGGAAGAAGGCGCCGAAGAGCAGCAGTCCGACGGTACGGCTCACGTCGATCGTGCGGAGGTACGTGTCGTAGCTGAAGGTGGGCGCGCCGGCCTGCCAGGTCTGAATCCACAGGTACAGGATCGCGACCAGCATCAGCAGCGAGCCGACCATGGTGTACAGGAAGAACTTGATGCTGGCGTAGAGGCGCCGCTCGCCGCCCCAGATCCCGATGATGAAGTACATCGGCACCAGCATGACCTCCCACATCACGTAGAACAGCAGGAGGTCGAGCGCGACGAAGACGCCGATCATCCCCGTGGTGAGGACGAGGAGCAACGCGTAGTAGGCCGGAAGCTTCTCGCGCACGCTGGTCCAGCTTCCCAGCACGGCGAGCGGCATGATGAAGGTCGTCAACAGGATCATCATCAGGGAGATCCCGTCGATGCCCACGATGAAGTTCGCGCCCCACTCGGGGATCCACGGCTTCATCACGACGTTCTGCCAGGTGCTGAGCGAGGTATCGAACGTCCACCACAGCCCGGCCGAGACGAGGAACTCGGCGACGAGCGTCACGAGGGCGATGACGCGCGCACTCCCGCCTGCCGTGATGTCGTCACCGCGTC
>Ga0209382_10010328_pt1 | contig 11633 bp, 10 predicted proteins | sample SoiMetdeltSBSDD5_FD_187599 | JGI IMG/M metagenome (GOLD analysis project Ga0209382, IMG submission 187599) | Bulk soil microbial communities from a Populus tree surrounding site in Tennessee, USA - Soil MetaG P. deltoides SBSDD5 (SPAdes) (version 2) | ecosystem: Environmental > Terrestrial >...
CCGCAGACGGTCTGGCCCACCGAGTAGGCGACGCGGAAAGAGATCACCAGGTTCGCGTAGTCGGTGTTCGTCCACTGGTACTCTTGTTTGAGGTAAGGGGCGAGCAGCGAGAGCGTCTGCCGGTCGATGTAGTTGATCACCGTCGAGGCGAACAAGAGCCCGCCGATCCACCAGCGCAGCGAGCGGATCGGTCGGCGTGCCGAGGCCGCGCGGCCAGACGTCACGGGTGTCATGGGCGAAGCTCCTCAGCCGACTTCAGGGCCGGCGATCGCGAAGACGAGGGGCGAGGTCCCGGCGCCGCTCTCGGCCCCGCGCCGCATGCGGACCAGGTCACGCTGCTTGGCGAAGCCGCGCGCCTCGAGCTCCGCCCGACCGACCCCGCAACCGGTGTTGAAATCGAGGTAGCTGCGCCCGCCCGCCAGTTGGCCGAGCAGCCCGTCGAGGAGCGCGACGGCAGCCGCCGGGTCGGCCGCCACCACCGGCCCCGCGTAACTCGCCGCCGTCCCGCGCCGCGCCAGCGCAAAGCCCCGCCCGGCGATCTCGAGCGGCGTGACGCTCGCGTCGGCGCGGAGCGCCTCGAGCAGCGCCCCGCGGTCGGCCCCGAAGGCGCGCCGGTCGAGCGCGAGCGCCCCGGTCCAGTCGCGCAGCTCGCTCGCCCGCACCTCGGCCGCGCCGGGCCGCGCCTCGGCGCACTCCCACCGCTCGAAGAGACCTTCGGTGACGAACCCCAGGGCTTCGTAGACTCCCCGGCCGGCCGGTGTCGCGTCGAGCTTGATCGTCGCGACCCCCGCGCCCTGCAGGTGATCGAGCGCCGCCCGCATGAGCGCCGTGGCGATGCCGCGCCGGCGGTACTCCGGGTCGACGAGCACCATGCCGATCCAGGCCAGCTCCTGGCCGTAAGCGGTGGTAGTTGTCGTCGCCACGAGCCGCCCGTCGGCCCACGCGGCGAAGCAGCCACCCGGCGCGAGCCCGAGCAGACGCCGCCAGTCGGCCTCGGTCTGATTCCAGCCCGCCAGCTCCTTGAGCCGCATCGCCGCCTCAATGTCGCGCTCGGCGAGCGGGCGAATTTCGATGGTCTGATCCGTGCTCATCCGTCTCTTTCCGTGTTGATCCGTGTTCAAGGTTAGCCGAATGACGCGCCGGCTGTCGATGTTCTCCTGGACAAAACTGAATTATGGTATCATCCGCGCCAAACCGCAGTGATCGACCAGATCGACGTTCGATTGGTTCTCAACGGAGGCCCGGACCGATGACACATGCCAATTCTTGCCTCGCGCTGCTGCTTGCGGCGGGGCTGGCCTGGGCGCAGGCCGCGCGCCCGCAAACCGACACTCACCAGGTCGTCGTCCAGACCGGCGTGCGGGTCAAGATGCGCGATGGGGTCGCGCTCGCCGCCGACGTCTACCGCCCGAAGGCCGAGGGGAAGTTCCCGGTCCTGCTCCAGCGCACGCCCTACAACCGCCGCGACGCCGCGACCGGGACGGCGCTCTCCGCGCGCGGCTACGTCGTTGTCCTCCAGGACACGCGCGGGCGGTTCGACTCGGAGGGCGAGTTCTACCCGTTCCGCCACGAGGCCGAGGACGGCTACGACACGGTCGAGTGGGCCGCCGCGCTCGACTCCTCGGACGGGCGGGTCGGGATGTTCGGCGGCTCCTACGTCGGCGCGACGCAGATGCTCGCGGCGACGGCCAGGCCGCCGCACCTCCTGGCGATCTTCCCCTACGTCACCGCGTCGGAGTACTACGAGGGGTGGACCTACCAGAGCGGCGCGCTCATGCAGTGGTTCGCCAGCTCCTGGGCCTCGCTGCTGGCCGAGGACACGCAGCGCCGCCGGACCGGGGGCCGGTCGCGGCCGCAGGAGTGGGTCGCGGCGCTGCCGGTCGAGGGCTATCGGCTGCTCGACCCTGCGCCGCCCGCCGAGGCGGCGCCCTACTACCGCGACTGGGTCGAGCACGAGCGCGACGACGACTACTGGCGACGGTGGAGAATCTCGGACCACTACGGCGCCATGACGGTCAAGGGGCTCCATGCCGGCGGGTGGCATGACCTCTTCCTCAAAGGGTCGATCCAAAATTACGTCGGCATGAAGGCCGGGGCGGCGAGCCCCGAGGCGCGTGCCGGGCAGCGGCTGCTCGTCGGCCCGTGGGCGCACGCCCCGACCTCAGCCGAGGGCCAGATCGGCGACGTCGTCTTCGGCCGCAGCGCGGTGCTCGACATGAACGCGACGATCATCAAGTGGTTCGACTACGCGCTCAAGGGGGTGGCCAACGAGTTCGCCCCGGGCGCGCCGGTCCGGATTTTCGTCATGGGCGACAACGTCTGGCGCGACGAGCAGGAGTTCCCGCTGGCGCGGGCGCGGGCAACGAAGTATTACCTGCGCTCGGCACGAGGGGCGAACACGGCCGCGGGCGACGGGCAGCTCTCGCCCTCGGCGCCGGGCGAGGAGCAGCCGGACACCTTCGAGTACGACCCGCAGAATCCGGTGCCGACGATCGGCGGCCGGCTCTGCTGCAGCGGGGCGATCCCGCCCGGCCCATTCGACCAGCGGCCCAACGAGTCGCGCCAGGACGTGCTCGTCTACTCGACCCCGCCGCTCGAGCGCGACACTGAGGTCACGGGCTACATCACGGTAGAGCTCGCCGCGTCCAGCTCCGCCGCGGACACCGACTTCACCGCCCTGCTCGCCGATGTCGACGCGTCGGGCTACGCCAGGTTCCTGACCGACGGCGTCGTCCGCGCCCGCTACCGCAACTCGACCGCGCGCCCCGAGCCGATCGAGCCGGGGAAGGTCTACAGCTACCGCATCGACCTCTGGGCGACGAGCAACGTCTTCAAGGCCGGGCACCGCATCCGGCTCTACCTCTCGAGCAGCAATTTCCCCCGTTTCAACCGCAACCTCAACACCGGGGAGCAGACGCTCGGGGCGACGCGGATGGCCAAGGCGCGGCAGACCGTCTACCACGACGCCCGGCATCCGTCGGCGCTCGTGCTCCCGGTGGTCCCAAGATGAAAGAAGGAGCTCACGCGGAAGACGCGGAAATGAACGAAACACGCGAAAAACCTAGGAGGATATTTCCGCGTCTTCCGCGTGAGCTCTTCCAGTGGGCCCTGCTCGGCTGCCTCTCGGCGGGGTGGCAGGCCCCGACGGGCGGCATGCTGCGCGAGGTCAACGAGGTCGCGCGCCCGGACGGCGACCGCGCGGTCGCCATCCTCGGGGCGACCTTGATCGACGGCCGCGGCGGGGCGGCGGTCCCGGACGCGGCGGTCGTCGTCCGCGGCGAGCGGATCGTCGCCGCCGGCCCGCGTGCCGAGGTGCGGGTGCCCGATGGGGCCGAGACGATTGACGCGCGCGGGCTGGCGCTCCTGCCCGGGCTCATCGACGCGCACTTTCATCTCGACGGCGACCAGGGGCTGCCCGCGCTCTTCCTCGCGCACGGCGTGACCTCGGCGCGCGACCCGGGCGCGTGGATCGAGGCCTACGACCGGGTGCGCGAGTCCGCGGACGTGATCCCGCGCCTCTTCCTCGCCGGGCCGCACCTGGACGCACCGCCGCCGGCCTACCCGCAGGACGCGGTCATCGTCCGCGACCCCGAGGAGGCGCGGCTGGCCGTCAACCGCGCCATCGATCAGGGCGCGTCGGTGATCAAGGTCTACTTCCGCCTGCCGCTCGGGCTGGTCCGGGCGGCGACCGAAACGGCTCACGCGCGTGGCGTTCCGGTGACGGCGCACCTCGAGATCCTCGACGCGGGCGACGCCGCGCGCGCCGGGGTCAACGGCATCGAGCACGTGACGTCGCTCGGGACGGCGCTGCTCCCGCCGCGCGAGGCAGAAGCCTACCGCCAGGCGGTGCTCGCCGACAACGGCGCGCGGCGCGAGGGGCGCTACGAGGTGTGGGCGAAGATCGACCCGGACTCCGGGCGCGCCCGCGACCTGCTCCGGCTCTTGGCCGAGCGCGGCGTCTTTCTCTCGCCGACGCTTGCAGTCTTCGAGCGGCGGGCCGGGGACGAGAAGGCGACCGAGACGCACGTCCGCGCCTTCAAGAACATGATGGCGCTCGTCGGGCGGGCGCGCCGCGCCGGGGTGCGCGTAGTCGTCGGCTCGCACTCCTCGGTGCCGCACGCCGCGCGCGGGTGGGCCTACCAGCGGGAGGCGGAGTTGCTGGTCGAGAGCGGGCTGACGCCGGCCGAGGCGATCACGGCGGCGACGCTCGAGAACGCGCGGTTCTTCCGCGCCGACGGCCGGCTCGGGAGCGTCGAGCCGGGCAAGCTCGCCGACCTGGTGCTTGTCGCCGGCGACCCGCTCGCCGACATCACCGCGCTCCGCCGCGTCAGGCGCGTCATGCTCAACGGCCGCTGGGTCAATTCTGTGCTAGGATCGGAGACGAAATAAGTAGCAGGAGGTCTGAGGCGATGACTGATCGGAGGCAGTTCTTGAGGGCCGCGGCGGGCGGCATGTGTCTGGCGGGCCTGGGGTGGAAGAAGCTCGGGGCGGTCGGCGTCCAGCTCTACACAGTGCGCCGCGAGTTGGGGCAGGATTTCGAGGGCACGCTCGGGAAGATCGCCGCCATCGGGTTTCGGGAGGTGGAGTTCGCGGGCTATTACGACCGTACGCCCGAGCAGGTCAAAGCGACGCTCGACAAGCTCAAGCTGACGGCGCCGTCGGCGCACGTGCCGGTGGCGGGGCTGCGCGACGAGCTGGCGAAACATATCGCGGCGGCCAAGGTCATCGGGCACCACTACCTCGTCTGCCCCTGGCTCGCTCCTGAGGAGCGCAAAGCGCTGAGCGACTACCAGCAGCTGGCGGCGCTGCTCAACCGCGCGGGCAAGGCCTGCCGGGAAGCCGGGCTGCAGCTCGCCTACCACAACCACGACTTCGAGTTTATGCCGCTCGAGGGAAGGCTGCCCTTTGACCTGCTGCTCGCCGAGACCGACCCGCAGCTCGTCAAAATTGAGCTCGACCTCTACTGGATCGCCAAGGCGAACCGGGAGCCCGCGGCGTACTTCGACAAGTACCCAGGCCGCTTCGAGCTATTCCACGTCAAGGACATGGACAAGACGCCGAAGCAATTCTTCACCGAAGTCGGGCGCGGGACGATCGACTTCAAGGCGATCTTCGCCCTCGGCCAGAAGGCCGGCGTCAAACATTACTTCGTCGAGCAGGACGAGTCGCCCGCGCCGCTCGAGAGCCTCAAGACGAGCTTCACTTACCTACAGGGGCTGGACTATTGAATAGCCCATGGATTTCTGATCCGTGTCATCCGTGGGCCATTCCCTTACCGCCCCTCGGCCTGCGCGCCGCGCAGCGTCATGCAGGTGCTCGTCGCGCGGGCAACCAGGCGGCCCTGCTCGTCGGTGACGTCGCATTCGACGAGGCCGACCGTCCGTCCGCCTTTGACTACCCGCCCCTCGGCCCGCAACCTCGCCTCCCAGATCGGCTTCAAAAAGTTGATCTTCAGCTCGAGGGTGGTGAACGATTCGCTGTCCGCGAGCGTGCTCGCGTAGGCCAGTCCCATGGCCGCGTCGGCGATGTCGCAGAGGACGCCGCCGTGGAGCGTCCCCAGCGGGTTGGCATGCCGTCGGCCGGCGCTGAATTCGATGACGGCCCGCCCGGGCTCGACCTCGGTGAGCGCGAAGCCGAGGAGCTCGGCGATCGGCGGTTGCGGCAGTTCGCCCCTGGCCACGCGCGCGATCCGGTCAAACATCTTCGACATGGCTATGCCCCTGTCCCATCTTCCTGCACTTCTTCTCCACCCACTCCCGCTCTTTCTTCGGGAACATCTTGCGGTGCCGCTTGCGCGCCTCCAGGTAGACGACGCCGTCGACGATCTCGACCGTGACCTCTGGCAACCCCTGCGCCACCTTCTTCCCACGGTCGTCGACCACCCCGCCCGTCGCCGGGTCAAAGGTCACTTTGTGGTGCGGGCAGATGAGGCAGCCCTTCTTCATCTCGGGCGGGTAGATCGCCAGGTCCTTGTGCGAGCAGATGCCGACGAAAGCCTTGATCTCGTCCCCGGTCTTGATGACACAGTAGGGCACGCCCCGGTGCTCGACGCCGAGCGGCTCCAGCTCGCGGAGCTCGCCCGCGAGCGCCGCGCGAATCTTCTCCGTCACTCTTCGCCTCCCTCATGAACTCCCAAGGATCTTACCCGGAGAATATAACCGATGCGCCGCCGTTTTGCCTCCGGGCGCCGGTCGCGCTTATACTTTCGCGCGATGGAGAATTTGATCCGCCGCATGCCGAAGGTTGAGCTGCACGTCCACCTCGAGGGCGCGATCCGGCCCGAGACTTTGCTGCGGCTCGCGGAGCGCAACCGGGTCAGACTCCCGGCCGGGACCGCCGAGGAACTGCGCGCCTGGTATACTTTCACCGACTTCGCTCATTTCGTCGACATCTATCTGGCGATCTCGGCCTGCATTTGCTCCCCCGAAGACATCGAGTTCGTCGCCCGCGAATTCCTGCGCGGCCAGGCGGCGCAGAACGTCCGCTACAGCGAGGTGACTTTCACGCCCTACACCCATTATCACCTCAACCGGCGCATCCCCTTCGCTGAGCAACTCGCCGCCCTCGGTGGCGCGCGCCGGTGGGCCGAGGCCGAGCTGGGCGTCGGCGTCGGGTGGGTGCTCGACATCTCGCGTAACGTGCGCCCGGTCGAGCACGGCCTGACGGTCGCCGAGTGGGCGATCGGCGGCATGGCCGACGGCGTTGTCGCGCTCGGTTTAGGCGGGCCGGAGGATGGCCACCCGCCCGAGCTCTTCGCGGAGGCCTTTGACCGCGCCCGCGCGGCCGGGCTCGCGAGCCTGCCGCACGCCGGCGAGACCGCGGGGCCGCCGAGCATGTGGGGCGCGCTTGAGGCGCTTCATGCCCGCCGCCTAGGGCACGGGGTCCGCTGCCTGGAGGACCCGGCGCTCGTCGCGCGGCTCCGGGAGCGGCAGATTCCGCTCGAAGTCTGCCCGACGAGCAACATCTGCCTGGGCGTGGCCCCGAGTCTTGCCGAGCACCCGCTGCCGCGCCTGCTGGCCGAGGGCCTCTACGTGACGCTCAACTCCGACGATCCGCCGATGTTCAACACGACGCTCACCGACGAGTACCTGCGGGCGGCGGCCGCCTTCGGCTTCGGGGCGGAGACGATCGAGCAGTTAGTGCTCAACGGCGTGCGCGCGACTCTGCTTCCCGAGCCGGAGCGCGCGGCGATGGAGCGAGAGTTCCGGCGGGAATTCGCGCGGCTCAGGACGGAGGCAGACGGCGATGAGATTTAAAGACAAAGTCGCGGTCGTGACCGGGGGCGGGCGGGGCATCGGCCGCGCCACCGCGCTCCGGCTGGCGTCCGAAGGGGCGACGGTGGTGGCAGCGGACTGCGACCCGGACGAGGCGGAGAAGGTCGTGGCCGAGATCGGCGGGGCGGCGTGGTCCTACGGCGTGGACGTGGCGCGGCGCGAGGAGGTCGAGCGGCTGGTCGAGGCGGCGGTCGCGCGCCACGGGCGGATCGATGTCTTGTGCAACATCGCGGGGATCGGGCCGCCGGGGCAGTTCCTCGAAGTCACGGACGAGGACTGGCAGCGGACGCTCGACGTCAATTTGAAAGGTGTCTTCCTTTGCTCCCAGCTGGTCGCGCGCGTCATGGTGAGGCAGGGCGGCGGGGCGATCGTCAATATGGCTTCGACCAACGGGATCGTCGGCGAGGCGGGACTGGCGGCCTACAACGCGTCGAAGTTCGGCGTTGTCGGACTGACGCTGACGGCGGCGATCGAGCTGGCGCCGCACGGCATCCGCGTCAACGCGGTGGCGCCAGGGCTGATCCGCACGCGCCTCTCGCAGGGGGTGCTCGACACCTACCCCGAGATGGCGCGCAACTACATCCGCGAGAAGATTCCGCTCGGCCGGTTCGGCGATCCCGCGGAAGTGGCCGCCGTGGTCGCCTTCCTGGCCTCGGACGACGCGAGCTTCGTCACCGGGCATGCGCTGGTCGTCGACGGCGGACAACTAACTTTCTAACTGGGGTGTGCAGGAGAACTAATCATGTGGGGCACTGGGAAGGAGGTGGTTCGAGCCTCCCCCGTGTGCGTGCCCCCCGTGGTCTCCCATTCCCCGCGCCGGGGGTCTCGGCTCCTCGGCTTCAACCCCTGGTATGCCAAGCGGGCCGGCGAAGTGGGGAGGACGCCCGGCCCGGCCCATTCGGCATTGATCGTCCGGCGCGGGCGGTCGGATCGATTATGGCCGGCGGCGTGCAGGATCTTCGAAGTGAAAAAGACCCCCGAGCCGGCGGGGCAGCAGGCGACGATCTTCCTCTCAAGGCTTAAGCTCTCCGCCGCCACATTCCCCCAACACATCTTCCCCGCCTCCTCATCTGAGACCTTGTGACTCCCCGGGATGAAGGCCGTCGGCCCATTCTCCGCCGTCATCCCGTCGAGACACAAGATGGCTTGGACTACGTTGGCCGAAGTGTAGTTCTGGTGAGGCGTGTCTCGGTGGAAGTTACCGTTGTTGACGCCGTTACCGACGTGCGCCGCCTTCGGCCGCCCGACGAGGAGCGTGAAGCTGAACTCCGGGCTCTCGAACAGGGCCTCGAGGACGTCTAACAACGGCGGGTAGCAAATCAATTCGGCGAATGCGGGGCCGAAGAGCGCCAGATCGGCGATCTGGCGCACGCGGCCCCCGCACTCCTCTGGGGTGAGCTTGCCCGCGTACCACTGGGGGTTATTCTTCAGATGGTCGCGCTCAAAGAATATTTTCTCCCGGAGGTGCGCCGGTAGACTTTCGACGTCTTGTGTGATCCTCTCCATTCCGTCCCGCAGGGCGGATAGTGTCCCGAGGTCGAGGAGGTCAGGGATAACGACAAACCCCGCCTCCCGGTATGCTTTTCTCCACACCTCCGGCTCGTACTTCATCGGTCTCCCCCTCATGCTGGCGCCCGGCGAGTCTTCCGGGCCCGGGCTTCGAACCCGGGCTCGCGGTAAATCAAGTGCGTCACCTCCCCGCACGCGTCCTTCACAAATTCGATCCGCCCGTAATGATGTGTGGTGAAGAAAGTGGTTTCGGATTCGGGTAGCAAGCGGTCTTGCATGTCCCTCAGCTCGCTGATCAGATGTTCGCCCACCTGCTTGATCGTCAGCGATGCCGCGGCGGGGAGACAGTTGGGCGTCAAGACTCCGGGGTCGGGAGCGTACTCACCGACGTAAGCCTCGTAGGCTCGCGGGTCTACCCGGGAGACTTCCTTGAGATACTTCTCGAGTGTGACGTAGCTGTAGGCGCGGCGGAACCCGAGCTTCTCGTTGAGTGCCAGCACACTCGCCTGGGTGGGGTAGATCAAGGAGCGCACGGTCTGGTACGCATGGCGCCGCGCGTACTCGATGGCGCGCAGCTTCATCGCCGTCGCCAGCCCCTGACGGCGATGCGCGCGTGCCACGCCGGTGAAGCCCTGGGTGATGCCGCCCGCGCACACTTCGTAGTTGATCAAGTCGGTGAAGCCGAGATATTCGCCGCCGCGTTTGGCGACGAAGCAGGCGTCGGGGATGAACGCGGCGCTCGCGCACCAGCGCTCCGCCGCTTCGAACGGCTCGGGCGTGAACGGCTGGCGCGACGGGTCATCCGCCTTGACGGCGTTGAGAAAGGTGTGCAGTTTGCGCAGGCACTCGGGATCGCGCCCGCTCTCTTCGGCATAGGTGACGATCTCGATCCCCTGCGCGACCACCCGTTCCCGGGTGGCCTCGAATCGCGAAGGGTCAAACGCCGCGACGTCCAGTCGTAAGTCCCACGCCCTGCCCGCCTCGGAGAAACCGCGCTCGGCGAGGAAGCCCAGCACCCCGGTCAATCGGGCGTAGTTCCGGTGCCAGACCAGGATCGCGTTCAGCTCGCGCAGATCGCGCGTCAACTGATCGAGCAGCAGATCGCCCACGCCGGCGCGGAGCCACTCCGGTTCGGCCATAAGAAATAGTCTGAAGCGCGGCCGGAAGATCGTCTGCTCGATCGAGCCGTAGCCGAGGATCTGTTTGGTCACGGCATGCTCAGCGACGTAATGCCGCCGGACGTAGCGGCTCTCGTCGAACTGCTGCCGATTGCGCAACCAGACCTCGTTGTCCGCGCGGTAGTCAGGCTCAAGGCCGTAGGTGAGGGCGGTGACCGGGCCCCAATCCTGCTCGGCGAACGGCCGCAGCCGCGCGCGCACCCGTTCGGCGAACGCGTCGCTGCGCGAAGGCCGGCGTGACTGTAAATCATCCTCAATCATCTTCAGCATCCCGCGCTTCAGTCGCTGCCGTGCGGAGTAGAGGCGCTTGACGATGGTCGCGACCGGCAATTCGAGGAACCGGCTGATCTCCTGCTGCGAGTATTCGCCGACGTAGAAGAGTGCCGTCACCAGACGTTCGCCTTCGGGGAGCCCCCCCAGCTCGGCCAGCACTCTCTCCCGCAGCTCACGGCGCTCGGCGCGGGCGTATGGATCATCTGCCGCCGGGATGTGATGGCTATGTTCCAGCGGGACGAAGGCCAGCCGTTTGCCCCGCGTCAAGCGGTGGCATTCGGTGAGCACGATGCGCCGGAACCAGCCGGGGAAGGCTTCGGGCTGTTGTAACTGGGCGAGCCTCCGCCAGGCAGTGAGGAAAGCCTCCTGCGCGACGTCCTCCGCCAGACAGAAGTCACCGAGCACGGCGTAGGCGCAGCCGAAGGCCATGTCCTGGAACCGCCTCACAATCTCGCCGAAAGCCTCGTGCCGCTCGGCGAGTGCGGCGTCAACGTCGACGGCTTTGATGATCAATGCCCGCGTGTCGGTCATTCGGTTCACTCGGCCCGCGCCAACTTTCATGAGATAAGAGCAAGGTGAAGGGGAAAACTTTACCTTGCCGGAGGGATTAATTGAAGATTGTGCATCAATCGTCGGTACGAGCCGAGCCCGCGGCCGCGGGCCCGAGCCGCAGCCCTGATTTGCGCACACTCTTCGATTAATTTACAGTGCGTGCAACAACCGGAAGCGGGGTTCAGCCCGCCGCCGCTGTGTGCGCCTTATTCTTTGGTGATCGTCTCGTCGAGGTTGAGCAGCACGCGCGCCACCACCGTCCACGCCGCGAGTTCATTCATAGTCGTGCCCCGCGGGAGTTGCGCCGCCCTGTCTGGGTCGTTCGTCGCCAGGTTCCAGGGGTTGACCTCCCCGGCGGCGAAGCGCCGCTGCTGCCCGCTCTTCAACGCCAGCAGCTCGCGCGCCTCGGCCGCGGCGGGCCCCCTCGCCAGCACGCGGCGGAACATATAGCCCACGCGCTGTGCGTCGGTCGCCCCGCCCTCCTTGAGCGCCCGCAGCGCGAGCGCCCGCGACGCCTCCAGGAAGAGCGGCTCGTTGAGCGTCGTCAGCGCCTGGAGCGGCGTGTTCGTCCGAGCGCGGCGGACGCAGGAGACGTCGCCGTTGGGCGCGTCGAAGGTCTGGAGCATCGGGTAAGGCACCGAGCGGAAGCGGAAGGTGTAGAGCCCCCGCCGGTAGCGGTCCGCGCCCTTCTCTTCAGGCCAGACTTTCGGGCCGAAACTGGCCGGCGGCAGGAACAAGAATTCCGGCGCCGGCGGGAAGACGCTCGGCCCGCCGACCTTCGGGTTGAGCAGCCCCGCGGCCGCGAGCGCGATGTCGCGCACGACCTCGGCCTCGACGCGGAAGCGCG
>Ga0209382_10010329_pt1 | contig 11633 bp, 8 predicted proteins | sample SoiMetdeltSBSDD5_FD_187599 | JGI IMG/M metagenome (GOLD analysis project Ga0209382, IMG submission 187599) | Bulk soil microbial communities from a Populus tree surrounding site in Tennessee, USA - Soil MetaG P. deltoides SBSDD5 (SPAdes) (version 2) | ecosystem: Environmental > Terrestrial >...
GCGGCTCGAGGTCGCGCGCGAGCTGCTTGCCACCGTGGGCCTGCGCGCAGACTGCGCAAGGACATGGGCATCGATCAGCCGCTCTACGTGCAGCTCGGCCGCTACGTCGTGCAGGTGCTGAGCGGCAACCTCGGCTACTCGCTGGTCAGCAACGCGCCCGTGGTGGATCTGATCCTCGAGAGGTTCCCCGCGACGCTGCTGTTGATGGCCAGCCAGTACACGCTGGCGGCCGTGGTGGGGATCCTGCTCGGCGTGCTCTCGGCGCGCCGTCCGGGCTCCGGCGTGGACACGTCGCTCACGTTCCTGTCGCTCGCCAGCTTCTCCATTCCGATCTTCTGGCTCGGGCAGATGCTGTTGCTCGTGTTCGCCTACAACCTGTCGTGGTTCCCCGTGCAGGGCATGATGGACTTGCGGGAGGGCTACACGGGATGGAGGCTCTGGCTCGACATCGCCCACCATCTCGTCCTGCCCGTGACCACGCTGACCATCTTCAACATGGGCCTCATCCTGCGGCTGACGCGGTCGTCGATGATCCAGGTGATGAGCCAGGATTTCATCAAGGTCGCCTACGCCAAGGGCCTGTCGGAGAGGGTGGTCCTCTTGCGTCACGCCCTGCGCAACGCCCTGCTTCCAGTCGTGACGGTTGTCGACATGGAGATCCCGGGGCTGATGGCCGGCGCCGTGCTCACGGAGACGGTCTTCGCCTGGCCGGGCCTGGGCCGCCTTACCTTCAACGCCATCAACGCCCGCGACTACCCGCTGCTCATGGGCATGTTCGTCTTCATCTCTTTCTTCGTCATCGTGGCAAACCTCATTGTCGACGTGCTCTATGGTCTGCTCGATCCGCGCATCCGCTATCGGTGAGCCGCCACGCCATGGGCAAGCCCGCCTCGTCCCGCATTCCGTCCCGGCCAGGATCGCGCGTCTGGCGCCGCCTCCGCCGCCGCAACGAGGCGCTGGTCGGCCTGGCCGTCATGGCGCTGGTTGGCGTCGTGGCGCTGCTGGCACCGCTGCTCGCCCCCTACGATCTGCTGGACGTTGGCGCGGCCTTCGTCCCGCCGTCGCGCGCCCACCCGCTCGGAACCGACAATCTGGGCAGCGACCTGCTGACCGGCATTATTCACGGTGCCCGCACCTCGCTCATCGTCGGCTTGTGCGCGATGGCGGCCTCGACCGTCATCGGCATCACGGTGGGCAGCATGGCGGGCTACTTCGGAGGGCTGATCGACGACGCGATGATGCGGGGCACCGAGATGTTCCAGGTCCTGCCGCAGTTCTTTCTCGCCATCGTCATCGTCGCGCTGTTCGGCTCCAGCATCTGGAACATCGTCCTCGTCATCAGCATCCTCGCCTGGCCGTCCACGGCGCGGCTGGTGCGCGCGGAGTTCCTGACGCTCAGAAGCCGGGAGTTCGTCGATGCCGCGCGCAGCCTCGGCATGCGCGACCGCGACATCATCATCCGCGAGATCCTGCCCAATGCGATCCCGCCGATCATCGTCAACAGCACCCTGCTGATCTCGAGCGCCATCCTCCTGGAGACCAGCCTCAGCTTCCTGGGCCTGGGCGATCCCAACACCATGAGCTGGGGAACGATGCTCCACAACGCGCAGGCCTACTTCCACCGCGCCTGGTGGATGGCCGCGTTTCCCGGGATGGCGCTGTTCCTGACGGCGCTGTCCCTGAACCTTCTCGGCGATGCCCTCAACGAGGCCCTGAACCCGAAGCAGTGAAGCCGGCCCGCCGCGCTCATCGTGGGCGACGTTGGCCGCGGGCGATATATGATCGTTTGCAAAGCGTGGTCACAGCTGGCTCCCAGTCACGGCGATCTGGCACTGGGAAAGGCGTGAACTCCGCCCGATCACGACGGTCTCGTCCAATCCTCCTGAGCACGGTTGCGTTGGGCACCGGCAGATGCGCGACTGCAACATCGTAGGTTCGGATGTGCTTCAGCAAGGCTTGCACCAGCTTCTCGGGAGCGTCCTCGCGAAAACCGAACTGCGTGAAGAACCGCGCTTTGCTTCGTCCAATCGGGTGGGTGCTCGAAAGCAGGTAGCTCACCACCTTTGCCGACTCGACGATCGCCTGATCGCAGCCCGGTACGGTTGCCACGGATGCCTCCGGCCTACCGCCTCCCCGCCGCGATCTCCGCAATCCCGGCCAGTGACTCGTTGGACAGCGGCAAATCGATGGGGGCATTGCGCTCGGCCGAGAGGTCGGCGGCGCTGTAGACCTCCATCACTGTGCGCGCGCTCTCCGGCGTCACCATCGGCGGCCGGTCGAGGATGACGGACTCCAGGAAGTGGATCGTCTCCGGCCCCATCTGTCCCGCGAACACGTGGTCCACCTGCTCGCCCGGCATGGTCGACATGGGAAACTGCGTGCCGCCCGACACCGTGTTGAGCCAGTTGTCGCGCTGGGTGTCGTCGAGGAACAGCGAGCCTTCGGTGCCCGTGATCTCGATCCAGGTGGCGCAGTAGTTCGGGTAGCTCGGCGGCAGGTTCCAGCCGCCGCCGATGGCGACCAGGACGCCGTTGTCCATGGTCACCGTGGTCCACATGATGTCGTAGGAGCCATTGACAGGTTGCATGTGTCCGTAGGCGCCCTGGGAGTAGACGCGCACGGGCTTGGCGGGCTCCAGCAGCCAGAATACGAAGTCGAGGTCGTGGGTGGATTCCATGGCCGCCGGCGACAGCCGCACGCGCGAGGCGATCTTCTTGCCCAGGTTGCGCGAGAGGTGCCGGCTCACCATCACGCTCACCGGTCTGCCGAGGGTGCCGTCGACAATCTTCTTCTTGGCGTAGGCGACCTTGGTGTTGAAGCGCTGCGAGTAGCCGATGGTGAACTTGAGACCGCCGCGCCTGGCGAGCTCGATCAGCGTATCGGCCTCCCACAACTCCAGCGCGATGGGCTTTTCCAGCAGCACGTGCTTGCCGGCCCGCAGGCAGTCGCGGGCGATGGGAAAATGGGTGTGCTCGGGGGTGGTGCAGATATAGACGGCGGTGATGTCGGGATTGTTTATGATGTCCCGGTAGTCGAGGGTTGCCGTGGCCGCACACGTGAGCTTCTGCACTTCTGCCAGGCGCTCGGGGCGGATCTCGCAGACGTGCAGCTTGCTTACCAAAGCCGATCGCGACAGGGTCTCCGACCGTATTCCTCCGCACCACCCGGTGCCGATCACGGCGACTTCGACTGCCATTTTCCGTTCATCTCCCTCAGACTCGCAGACCATGCGGGGAGGCTGCCGCCATGGCAAGGGCGTTGCGCGCAGGGCGCGGCGCAGCACGAGCAAGCCCGAGCAAGTTGCCGCGCCGGCTCGATTTGTTGGCATGCTGGCCGTCTCAATGCCATAAATGGCATCGATGCTCGCCGGGGGCTTGGTGGGGGAGTGCCGTGGGGACCAACGATCCGACCAAGGGGCTTTGGCCGATGCGCCGATTCATGCTGCTGGCCGTCGCTGGCGTGCTGGGGCTCGTCGCGCTCCTGCCCCAGGCGCAGGGGCAAGGTCAGCCGGGCGCAACCGACAAGGGCAAGGTGCGGGTCCTCGCCGTCGCGCGCACTCCGCTGGCCGACGAGCACTTGGCCGAGGGCGGACTGATCGTTGCGCTGGCGCGTGCCAGTCTGGCACAGTCGGGATCGGGCGGCTACGCGGGTGCGGACCTGGACCTGCAATGGGTGAAGGCGGCGCCCACTCCGCCTCTGCTGGACGCGGCGCGCATCGACGTGGCGCTGCCCGTGGAGGGGCCGGACTGCGACCAGCCCAACTCTCTCACCCAGTCGCTGGCGGTGTTGTGCGACAGCGCCGTTTTCTCGGATGCCCTGCTGCAGATTGTGGTAGGGCTGTTCACGCCGGCCGACAGCACGTTCAAGTTCGATACCGACCAGGCCATTCTCGGCAAAACGATCTGCGTGGTCCAGGACGACGACGTGGCGTCCCTCAACGGCAATGGGCGCAGCTGGCTGTCGCTCAAGCAGGTGACCGTCATGCGCCGCGCGACGCTGCTCGACTGCGTGGCGGAGGTGCAAGTGCGCACGGCCCATGCCTTCGCCGCTACCGATCTGGAAGGTCGGTTCCTTCTCACGCGGCTGGGGTTGGCGCAGGCCTTCATGATGCAGCCCCGACCTCTCGCCACGCGCGGGGTGCATGCCGTGGTCTCGCGTGAGGGTGCCAAGGCCGACGAGCTGATCGGTGCGATCAATCGGGGCCTCAAGAAGCTCAAGGAGAGCGGCGCGCACGCCGCCATCGTCCAGAAGCACATGGCGCACCTGTGGGATGGCAGCGCATCCCGGCCGCCAGAGGCATTCGCCAACACCGCCGCTACGGCGAAGCGCGGCCCCGACAAGCTGAAGGAGCCCACAACCGCTCGCCCCGACCTGGACCTGAAGGTGCCGCCGGTGCTCAGCGCGGCGGAGCGCGAGCGTGCGCTGCGCTTCACCAAGAAGGGCGACGAGGAGCTGGCCGACGGACGTGTGGCGTCCGCCCGGCTGCTCTACGAGCGGGCGGCCGAGATGGGGATCGCGCAGGCGGCGATGGCGCTGGCGGGGACCTACGACGCCGACGAGCTGGCCAAGCTCAACTTGACCAACGTCACGCCGGATGCTGCCCACGCCAAGCGCTGGTACGAGCGTGCGCTCCAGCTCGGCGAGAAGGATGCCGGCCAGCGGCTCCAGCGGCTGGTGGGCACCAATACGAAGCAATAGCCTGCCGCGCCCCCGCCAGTCCCCTCTCCCGCTCGCGGGGAGAAGGGCTGGACGCTGTGTGGCCGAGCCACGGGGAGACGGAGTCCGATCGCGCAATCCCCGCCCTTCGGCTATTTCGCCTGCAGGCCGCCTTGCTTCGCCGCCTCCCGGAAGTTTTTGATGTCGGACTCGATGAGGTCGCCGAACTCCTTGGGCGTCGAGAGGGTTGCGATCGCGCCGGCGCCCTCGAGCTTCTTCACCACCTCGGGCTCGCTCAGCACCTTCTGCAGGGCCTTGTGCATCTTGTCGATGATAGGCTGCCGCGTACCGGCCGGAAACGCGAAGCCGTACCAGCCGATGTAGCCGAAGCCCAGCAGGCCGCTCTCCGCGATGGTCGGCACGTCCGGGGCCGCAGGCCAGCGCTTGGGGGTCGACACGGCGAGCAGCCGGATGTCGCCGGAATCGACCTGGCCGCGCACGGCATGGAAGAGGTCGAGCCCGAAGGCGACATCGCCGCGCAGGAGCGCGGTGACCACCTCGCCTGTCGTGCGGAACGAGACGTGCCGCACCTTCATCTGCGTGCGGTGCAGCAGGTCCTCCGCAATCAGATGCTGGGTCGCGCCCACGCCCACCGTCGAATAGTTCAGCTTGTCGGGGTTCTTGTTGACGTACTCCACCAGGCTCTCGAGATTGGTGGCCGGCGAATTCTTCGGCACCATCACCACGTAGGTGGACTGGGCCACCATGCCCACCATCTCGAAGCTCGTCACGGGGTCGTAGGGGACCTGCTTGACCATCACCGCCGACACGGAGTGACCGGTGCTGAGGGCGACGGCCGTGTAGCCGTCGTTGGGTGCCTTGGCGACGATGCCGCCGGCGATCGAGCCGCCTGCGCCGGGCCGGTTTTCTACCACGAATTGCTGGCCGAGGGCATCCGACAGCCTCTCGGCAATGACCCGCGCAACAATGTCGGTTCCGCCGCCGGCCCCGAAACCGACCATGATGCGGACTGGCTTGTTCGGCCAGTCCTCGGCGTCGGCCATCGATAGCTTTGCGCACGACAGCAAGGCAAGGGCTGCGACGGCTATCCGCCAATACATGATCATGCTCCTCCCTGGTTTCTGTGCATCGTCGTTCAGCCTAAAGTATTTCATCGCGACATTGCAACCCAGATCGGCGCCACGGGCGCCCGAGCAACGCATGCAAGCGGCGACGGCATGGATGTTGTCAATTGGATGAGTTCGTTCTACCGTTGTGGTGGCGCCTGCTGCTCCGCGATTTGGGTACGCGGAGGTTCTCGACGAGTGCGTTGCTGCATGGCGCCGGCGACCGGTGGCGTCAAAACGGACAAGAAACCACGGAGTGGGAGCCGCGGATCAGCAATCCGGGGCTCTCGTGAGGGGAGGCTGCCGCTTCAGCAGGCTAGGGGGTATCGCAAGATGCGAGTCTCGCTTGTACTGGCGTTGCTTCTGGCGTCTGGTGCCCTTGCCGCCGGTGCCGGCGCGCAGGTCCAGGATAAGGGGGCAAGGCAATCCAAGGTTCAGCCTGTCCCGCACTACATTGCGCGAGAGAAGGCCAACGAGAACCTCCTGATGGTGCTGGGCGGGACCCTGGGCGGCCCCTACATCCAGATGGCCCAAGACATCGCGCTTACGGTCAGCGACGGGGACAACCTGCGCGTTCTGCCCATTGCCGGCGACGGGGCGATGAAGAACGTCCGCGACGTTCTGCTGCTGCGCGGGGTGGACCTTGCGATCACCACGGACCAGGTGCTCAACACCCTCAAGGCGTCCGGCGAGCACGGCGCAAACCTCGAGCGGCGGATCACCTACATCTCGCCGCTCGCCGTGGACATGCTGCACGTGCTGGTGCGGCCGGAGATCAAGTCCCTGAAGGACCTCCACGGCAAGAAGATGAATGTCATGCCGAAGGGGTCCGCGAGTTCGGCGCTCGTGCCCCGGACGCTGGGTGCGCTCGGGATCGTCGTCGACGAGGTCAACCTCACGATCGGCGATGCCCTTCAGGAAATGCGGGCCGGGAAGATCTACGCGACGGCATGCTACTGCCCGGTCCCGGTTCCAGGGTTCATCGCGCTCGACGCCGACCTCGGCTTCAGGTTCATGGAGGTCCCCTACACGCCCGCGCTCGAGGAGGCCTCCTTTCTCCCCGCGAGCCTCCCGAGCGAGTCCTACCCGAAACTGACTGCAAATGGCTCGAACGTGCAGACCGTGGCGACCATGACCGTTCTGATCGCCTTCAACTGGGCGCCGGGCACCGACCGCTACCGGAAGCTCGAGAAGTTCGTGAACGCCTTCTTCACCAATTTCGACAAGCTGAGACAGGCGCCGCGGCATCCTGCTTGGCGCAGCGTCAACATGGCCGCCGGAGTCCGTGGCTGGCAACGCTTCCCGGCCGCGCAGCAGTGGCTCGACAAGAGGGCCGCTCAGCTGGCGGCCGAGGCGGCCGCCGCCAAAGCCAAGGCGAAGGCAGCCCCCGGCATCGACGAGAAGCTCGCGCGCGCCCAGGCTGCCAAGGCGGCACCGCACGATGCCGCGGAGCAGGAGCGCCTGTTCAATCAGTTCCTGGAGTGGTCGCGCAACAGGTCGAAGAACTGAAGGCCGGCAGATCAGATATCGACGACGTGTGCGGCGCCCGGATCTCAACCTGGGATTGCCGGTCCGGAGGTGTCGGCAAGCCTGACGGCGACGCTGCACCGAGACCCTCGCAGCCCCTGCAACGCCGTGCAACCCACGGAGCTGCGCCGAGGTTCTTGTGGCGTCGCGACGGTGAACCGCCTTGATGTTGTCAATCGAGACGTCTCTATGCCGTCCTGGACGCATCGACGTGCGCCGTTGGTGTGGGGGAGACGGGCCACCCTGCAGGCTGGTGAGAGACTGCGTCCGGCCCTGAGGAGGGCGGGATGGCGGAGTGCCGGCCGCGCATCGCCGGCCTCTCGCGCGAGGGTATCGCTTCAGCGAAGTTCGGAGGGATCGCCAAGATGCGAGACGTGATCGTAGCTGCGCTTGTTCTGGCTTTGAGCCCGCTCGCGGCCGGTTCGGCCCATGCGCAGCCCAAGAAGGGGCCCCAGCCCGCGTATTCTCATCCAGCCGAGCGCGAAAAGGCGAACGAGAACGTCGTGATGCTCCTGGGTGGCACGGCGGGCGGTCCCTACATGCAGCTTGCCCAGGACATTGCCACGGGGGTCAACGAGAAGGACAAAGTTCGTGTCATTCCTCTCGCCAGCGACGGGGCGATCGGGAATATCCGCGATATCCTGCTGCTGCGCGGGGTGGACCTGGCGATCACGTCGCTTCAGGCGCTGAACGCCCTCAAGGCGTCCGGGGAGTACGGACCCAACCTGGAACGGCGCATCGCCTACATCTCGCCGCTTACGGTGGGTCCGCTTCACGTTCTGGCACGGGTCGACGTCAAGTCCGTGAAGGAGCTCGAAGGCAAGAAGGTCAATGTCCTGCAGAAGGGCAGCGGCACGTCCAACTACGGCATCCAGATATTCAAGGCGTTAGGCGTCGAGATCCTCCCGGTCAATCACACCCACAACGACGCCGTCGAGCTGATGCGCAACGGTCAGATCGATGCGGCGCTGTGCGTGTGCCCGATACCGGTGCCGGCGCTGGCTTCGGTCAAGCCGGAGCTGGGGTTCAAGTATCTGGAGGTTCCCTACATTCCGGAGCTCGAGGACACCTTCCTGCCTGCAAGCCTGACCAACGAGCACTACCCGAACCTGGTCCCGCTCGGCACCAAGGTGCATACCGTCGGCACCAGCACTGTTCTCGTGGCCTACAACTGGCAGCCCGGCACCGAGCGATACCGCAAGATCGAGAGGTTCGTGAACCAGTTCTTCTCGAACATCGAGAAGCTGAGGAAGCCGCCGCATCCGGCGGCCTGGAAGGATACCAACATCGCCGCAAGCGTGCGCGGCTGGCAGAGGTTCCCCGCCGCCCAGCAGTGGCTCGACCGGCAGGCCGCCGAGGTCGCCGCCAAGGCCAAGGCGGACGCGAAGGCCAAGGCCAAGGCGGACACGGCGGCGGCGGAGAGCAAGGTCGAGAGCAAGTCGTCCCGCTCGCCGCCTCCCAGGGAGGGGGCCACTCAGCACGATGCTGCCGCGCAGGAGCGCCTGTTCCAGGAGTTCCTGGAGTGGTCGAAGAAGCAGCCGAAGCGCTGACGGCGGCGATGGCGCCGACTCGGTGCCGGGTTTTCCCCCACACCTCCCTTGGGGGCGCCGGTTGCGAGCTCACAGGCGTCCTTCGGCGATCAGGTCGATGGCCTCCTCGACCTGCTTCAAAGCGGCCTTGAGCCGCGCCTTCTGCGGCTTGCCGAGCCGGTCGACGGCCACGCGGGTGGAGAGCGGCACGCCGGTCTCGGTATCGGCGAGCTGCTGTCCGATCACGGTCGCGAGCAGCGTGCGCTGAGCCTCGACGACGGCCTCGACGACGACCCGCGAGGCGCCGCCCTTGTTGGCCGCCTCCCGCAGGCGCTCGGCGCTCGAGCGGGCGCGCACGTCGTGGCGGATGGAGAGGACGCGCGCCGCCGTGAAGATCGGCATCAGGCCGTGCTTCTTGAGGTCGATGCGGCCCTTCTCGTCGACCCTGAAGCGTCCGAACATCGTGAACGGGTTGTCGCGTACGCGTGCTGCCTCGATCAGCAGGTTCTGGAAGTCGATCGCCGCATGCGCGCGGTTGTAGGCGTGGCTCCACACCCCCTCGGCCAGGGCGGCGTCGCCGTGCACCGGTACGCAGTCGAAGAAGATGTCGACGTTGAGGAGGTGGGTGGCGCGCTCGCCGGTCATCCACTTGTCGATGGTGGCGTGCCAGTCCGCCGCACTCTTGCGCCAGGCCCGGTTGCTCGCCATCACGCCGCCCTTGCACAGAGGCACTCCGGCGGCGTCGAGCGTCTCGCTCATGCGGATGCCGAGCTGCTCGAAGTAGAGGTCCTCCGGCCCGCCCTCGGCGCCCTCCGCGTAGACGATGGCGTTGTCCTGGTCCGCGGCGAGCTGGCTCTCGCCGCGTCCCGCCGAGCCCAGCACGAGCACCGCGTAGGCCACGGGCGGCGAGCCAAGGCCCTCCCGGCGCAGCGCCTCCTCGGCGAGCTCGGCGGCGCGCCGGGTCATGGCGCAGATCTCCGCGCTGACGACCGAGCAGACGGTGAGCGGGCCCACCTGCTCCTCCATCAGGCTGCGCGCCATCAGCGTGAGGCGCCCCCAGGCCGCGGCGAGCTCGGCGGCGGCGGTCGCACTGTCGATGGCATCGCCCAGCACGATGGCCGTGGTGGCGCGATGGCCCAGGAGGTTGCGCGTCGTCACCGCGCCCACGATCGCGCCGGCGGCATCCGTGACGCCCAGGTGACGGAAGCCCAGACGCTCGATGCGGCCGATGGCGCGATAGAGAAAGGCATCCTCGGGCAGCGTCTGCAGCGGCGCCTTGGCCAGGGGGCCGATGGGGGCCGAGAGCGCCGCCTCGCCGCCCGCATCGATGGCGCGCAACAGGTCGCGCTCGGTGACGATGCCGGTCTCGCCGGAGGCGAGGCGCACGAACACGCTCGAGATGCGCTTCTCGATGAGGCGGCGCATGGCCTCGCGCACCGTGGTCCCCGGGCCGGCAAACACCGGCGGAGCGCTCATGACATCGCGCACCCTGTGGCGGTAGGGGAAGCTGTCGATGCGGGCGAGCACCGGGCGCGCGTCGATCGGCGCCTGGGACGCCGGCGGGTAGCCGCCGATACTGGCCGCGTCGCGGTCCGCCAGCGCCCGGCTCGCCGCCTCGGCTTCGGCCAGCGTGCGGATCTCCTTGGCGCGGAGCAGCGGGACGAGCGCCAGGAAGATCTCGCCCGCGGCGCGCGCGTCGCCGAGCGCGGAGTGCCTGCCCCTCAGGGCGATGCCGAGCCACTGGCACAGCGCCTCCAGCCCGTAGTCGGCGAGCGTCGGCGAGGCAAGTCTGGCGAGCGTGCGCACGTCGAGCGCGCGGAAGCGCGGCACCGGGCGGGCGGCCAGGCGGTACTCCCGCTCCAGGACCGCGATGTCGTAGGCGGTGGCGTAGCCGATCACGATGGCGCGGCCGATGTAGGCCTCGAGCAGTCCGGCGATGTCCGCGAAGGGGGGCGCGGACGCGACCCTGGCGTCGGTGATGCCGTGCACCGCCACGGCCTCTGCGGGGATCGGGATGCCCGGGTTGACGAGGCGCTCGAAGCGGTCGTCGGGGCGCATGCGGCCTGCGGCGACCGGCAGCGCGGCGACCTGGACGATGCGGGCGGTGCGGGCGTCGAGCCCCGTGGTCTCGGTGTCGAGCGCGACGGCATCGAGCGCGATCAGCGGCGTCGAGTAGGACGTCTCGGGCATGTGAGCCCCCTAATCGCGGCCAATTGAACGGAAGCGGCGAATGGCAGCAGTCTACTCCCTACCCGCTATTTCGCTAATCGCCATTCGCTCATCTGCGCCGAGCATTGGCGCTGGAGCCTGGGGTCAGGCCCGCAGGGCCCGACCCCTTGCCTCAGAACATGCCGTTGCTGTTGGCGGGCTTCTCGGGGATCGCCTGAATCACGTCCCAGTGCTCGACCACCTTGCCGTTCTCGAGCCGGAAGATGTCGATGATGGCCACGCCGCGCTCCCCGGGCTCGCGCACGGAATGCACGTGCAGGATCACGTAATCGCCGTCGGCGAAGGCGCGCTTGATCTCGCTCCGCGCCTTGGGAAACTTCTGTTTGCGCCACTCGATGAACTTTTTCAGCCCCTCGGTGCCGTCCTCGGCCATCGGGTTGTGCTGCTTGTAGTAGGACCCCAGGTGCTTCGAGGCGGCCTCGAAGTCGTGCTGGTTGAGCGCCTTGTCGTAGAGGTCGAGGACGATCCTCTTGTTGGCCTCCTCCTGGGGCGTGTTGCCGGCGCTGGCGAAGGTAGCTGCATACGCCAGACAGACAGCGGCGAGCGCGGCGACAGCGATGCGAGA
>Ga0209382_10010331_pt1 | contig 11632 bp, 7 predicted proteins | sample SoiMetdeltSBSDD5_FD_187599 | JGI IMG/M metagenome (GOLD analysis project Ga0209382, IMG submission 187599) | Bulk soil microbial communities from a Populus tree surrounding site in Tennessee, USA - Soil MetaG P. deltoides SBSDD5 (SPAdes) (version 2) | ecosystem: Environmental > Terrestrial >...
CCGCCTGTAACGTCGGGAGCAGCCGGTCCCCGGCCGGCGTGCCAATGAGGTTGTCCATCTCGAACGGATCCGCCTTTAGGTCGTACAGCTCGTCCATGCCGGGGAGCTCGAGATAATGGATGTATTTGTGTTGCTCGGTGCGCACGGCCTGATACCCCATGTTGACTGCGCGTGGGAAGACGCGGTCGCTGTAGTACTCGAGCAGGATGGAGCGACGCCACGAGGTAGCCGACCCGTCGAGTAGCGGGACGAGCGACGAGCCCTGCCGCGACACGGAATCCGAGACGCCCGCAAGGGAGAGAACTGTCGGCGCCAGGTCGATCACCTGCACGAGCTGCGCTGGTGTGGCTCCGGCCCGGGCGACGGGAGGGTACCGAATGATGAGCGGAATGCGAGCCGTCTCCTCATATGCGAGGCGTCGCTCCTCGTTGAGGCCGTGCTCTCCGTAGAAGTACCCGTGGTCACTCGTGACGATGATCACGGTGTTGTCCAGCTCACCCATCTCGGTGAGCGTCTGCCGAATTCGCCGCAGGCTCTCATCGACTCCCAGCAGCATCTCCAGCCGATCGCGAACGTCCTTGTCGGGCGTTCCGGTGGCCGGGCCCAGCGGCGGCAGTCCCGCGATGGTGCGCTGGAGCGCCGGCTTGCGGCGCACCGGGGTCGTGGCGTTAGGCCGCCGCGGCACGACGGACTGTGCGAATCGACCGCGATGACGGTCCGCCGGGAGGAACCCGGCGCCCTGGCCAACCAACGGCGCCACGCTTCCGTCATCGCGCTGCTCCACGTTCGGATGCAGCGCCTTATGTGCGAGAAACACCATGAACGGCCGTCCCCGAGCACGCGTCATGAACCGGATCGTGTAGTCCGTCAGGACGTCGGTCACGTACCCCTTCGCTTCGATTCGGTCCCCGTCGACGTTGAGCTTCGGGTCGATCGCCTCACCCTGCCCCTTCATGGCGACCCAGCGCGTCCACCCCGGGCGGCGGGTGTCGTCATTCCCCATGTGCCATTTGCCGAAGAACCCGGTCTCATAACCGCCCTTTTCGAGCGGGATAGCGAACGTGGCAAGACGGTGGCTCGCGGAGTCGCGCGCGGTGTTGTCGATGATGCCGTTCGTGTGCGCGTACTGCCCCGTGAGGATCGCCGCGCGGCTCGGCGAGCAGAGCGGCGTGGTGCAGAAGGCGTTGAGGAATCGTGCGCCTTCGCCGGCGAGCTGGTCGATTGCGGGAGTCTGAGAAAATGGATGACCCGCGACGCCGAGGTCGTCCCATCGAAGGTCGTCGACGAGGATGAACACGACGTTAGGTGGGCGCGTGCTGGCGCGCGGCGAGGCCCGGCCGCCACACGCGGCCGCGACGTACGCGGCGAGCACTACCGCCAGAACCCACCTGCGGGTGACGCGGCTCGGATGCTGCATCATTCGCCACCCTCCCGTGGTACGATCAGTTCGCGCTGTCGTTCGAGACGCCCTAAGATGCGGGCCGCCGAGACGTGAGCAATGGCCGGGTACGCGAGGATGCGGCGCGCTCGGTCGGCGCATGTTAACTTCCGGGCCTAACGGACGCGGTCGGGACGCATGTGGCGATTCGTGGCGGTCCTGGTGCTGGCGCTGGTCGGCATGGTCTGGTTCGTCTTCTTCGCCGGCTATGTGATGCGGTGGGCCTTCGTCCCTGCCTTTGCGGCCGCGCTGATCCTCCCGTCCGTGATGAACCCGACCCGACACTGGGCCCGCGGCTTCTTCCTCTGTTTCGACATCGTGTACGCGGCCTCCTGTCTCGGCGCGTACGTCGCGGCGTACGTGACCCACGCACCACGGCTGGAGGTCTTCACCGCGGGCCTCGTCCCGGCTCTCATCTTCGGCACCATGGCGTCGCTCGGGGTCGGCCGGTCGGGGCTCGGCGAGCTAAAGAAGTAAGAAATTGGGGTCAGACTCGACTTACGCGAGGGAATCGAACGGGGCGCCGGCCTTGATCCGGAACATCACCCGCCCCATCGGCGCGAGCGCCGCCCGTCGGTAGATCGCTGCCGGCAGCATCGTCGCCAGCACGAGCATCGACAGCACGCCCCACCGCCTCGGCCGACCGAGGACCATCCGCGGCCCGGTCTGGAGCGCGCGCCGTACATAGTGCCACGCACTCGCGTGTTGCTCGTCGGCCAGGCAGAGACACGCGGCACCGAACAGGTCGCGCGCGACGTACGCGTGAAGCTCCTCGGGCGCGATGCGCGGGTCGTCTCGGCGCGCTTTCGCGAGCACGGCCCGGCCGTGCTCCAGCATCCGGTCGTAGCTCTGCGACACGCTGCCGGCGCGGCGCGTGTAGCCGACGAGCATTCGCGGGACGCAGGTGAACGGATGCCGCCGCGACAGTCTGATCCACAGGTCCCAGTCCGCGCGGTCGGGAAGCGCGGCGTCAAAGCCGCCCGCTTCCTCGAGCGGACCCCTCGCGACCAGCGCCACGCTCCCGCCCGACACCATGTCCCACTCGAGCATCTCGCGGTAGACGTCGCCCTCCGGTGTCCCACCGATGCGCCAGCCTAACAAGTAACCATCGGCGTCGACCAGCGCCGAATAGCACGAGACCACGGCCGCGTCGCGCCTCGCGTCGAGACGGGCCAACTGCAGCTCGAGCTTTCGCGGGAGCCAGAGGTCGTCGTCGTCGAGGAACGCGAGCACCGCTCCAGCGGCGGCTTCGACGCCGCGGTTTCGAGCCGCCGCGATGCCCCGGTTCGGCTGCTCGATGAGCCGAATCCGTGGGTCGCGTATCGTCGCCTGCCTGACGACGTCCGACGTCGCGTCGGTGGATCCGTCGTTCACCACGATTACCTCGAAGTCGGTGAACGTCTGCCGCTGGAGTTGGGCTAGGGTGCGGCCGATCCGACCGGCGCTCTGAAACGCCGGGATGACTACGCTCACCCTGGGCCGGCGGCTCAACGGGCGGCGGGCCGTGGGGACATCTGCACGCTGAAGCGTCGGTGCGGCGCGTTATGCGCCCAACTGCTGATCTCGGCGGGACCGTCGTCCACGACGGTCCACTCGAAGCCGGACACGAGCTCGAGGGCGAACAGGGACGCGACCCGCTTCGTCACCTCCTCGCCGATACACGCCAGGCGGAACGCACCGAACGGTGCGTACTGGCTGCGTGTGAAGGGGCGGCCGAGGAACCGGTCGGGATTGAACTGCTGTGGATTCGGGAACGTGCCTGAATCCTGGTGACTTTCACGGACGCACATGCGTACGAGCCAGTTCCGCGGGATCCGAAAACCGTCGAGCTCCAGGTCGGCCGTCGCGCGACGATAGCGGCTCTCGCTTTGCTCGAGCCGAAGTGTCTCCTGCACGATGCGCGTGGCGAGCTCGCGCGACCCTTCCCGCGCGAGGCGCTCTCGCCACTCCGGATGGTCGGTCAACATCTTGAGGACCCAGAGCAGGAGGCCGGTGACATCGCCCCACGTCACCTGCATGATGTAAATGAGGTTCCCGAGAACGGTGCGGTCACCCAAGGCGTCGGGGCGTTCGCGACGCAGCACGGCCAGGAAACAGCGTGCGGGCTCCGCGTCCGACGTTAGGCATGCGGCCTGCCGACGGATGATCGCTTCGATGTCGGCGAGCGTCGGATCGATCCGACGGCGGGAAGCCCAGCGTGCTTTCCGGATGTCGATGATGTGAAAGAGCTCGCGCAGCCGGCGGAAGTCGGGGTGACTCTCGTCGATGCCGTAAAAGAGCTCGGCCCACGCGACGAACATCATCCGCATGACGGGCGTGCGCACCGCGACCGAGCTACGCGCGTTCGACTCGGCAGCCATGGCCGCGAATCCTCGTCGAAACGCGGCGGCGACGTGGGGCTCGGCGTGGGTGATCGCCTCGGAGTAGAAGATCGACCGGAACAGCTTCCGATAGGTCGCGTGCGTCTGTTCGGGAAGGTATCGAAGGTACCCGCCTTCGATGAACCGGCTGAACGGCAGCGGCGGTGCAACGAGCTTGTCGTCGTGCTCCAGCAGCAGACGATTCGCGCGCTCGAGTCCGACCATGCAGACCATCGGTTGCCCGAACTGGCTCATCTTGAAGACGTCGCCATACCGCGCTGCCTGATGCTTGTAGAACTCGGGATCGCTCCACGGGCGCACCGGAAGCGGCTGGAGCGACCCGGCCGGTAGCCGCGAGCTGACCCCGTAGCTCGGACGGGCGCGCCAGATCAGGTAGGCCAGTGCGATGCCGGCGACGATGGCTGGAATGCGCAGCCAGCGAGGCTCGTAGAGCGCGACGGCCGTGACGGTGCCGAGGTAGACGATTGCCCCGGCGCCGATGCGGAGGGCGTCGAATGGGAAGACCCGGCGGTACGCGGCACTCGTCGCCGCACGGAGATTCGGCACTGCCAACGCTACCAGGACGCCGATCTCGAGGAGATACTCCATGACTCGCCGTGTCCGCGGTTCGCCCAGCGTCGGTGCGCTCCATGGATGTATCGATCATCATCCCGGTGCAAGCCTCGGAGTCGGACCTCCTCGCCGGGTCCCTCGGCGGCGTCTTTGCGCAGCGCTATGACGCGGGGCGTATCGAGGTCTTCGTCGTTCAGTACGGGGCTGCCGCCCCGACGCCACTGGGGCCGATCCCCGACGGGCGCGACGTCCAGGTGCTCGCCGTCGATCACCCGAGCCCTTATGCGGCGCGCAACCTGGCCGCCTCGCGCGCGACCGGCGAGGTGCTCCTGTTCACGGAGCCCGGGTGCGTCCCCGATCCCGACTGGGTGAGCGCGCATGTCGCCACGCTGCGAGACGCGGCGGCGACCATCAGTGTCGGTCACGTTGCGCCAGCCCGGTCGACCGCGAGCGTCGAGCTTTTCCTCTCGTACGAGAACGTGCGCGACGCGTGGGTCTTCGGCTGCCCGCACTGGCAGCACTATTTCGGCCGTCCGAAGAACATGGGGGTCTCGCGCCGTCGCTTCGAGACGCACGGACCGTTCGTCGAGGTGATGCGCGGCGCGGACTCGAAGCTCGTGCAGCACGTCGCGCGCGAGATCTCGTGTAGCGAAGTCGCGTTGACGAAGGGAGCGGTCGTTCGGCAGCAGTCGGTTCGCGGGTTGCCGAGCTGCTATCGCGACCGCTTCCGGCACGCGTTCGCGTTGCGGACGCATCGGAGCGGTCACGCCGCGCCTATCCCACTCGAGCAAAGGATGCAGCTCTTCCGCGATACGCTCGCACAGCGCGGCTACGGGCCTCTTCGCGCCACGGCACTCTTCCTGTTTCTCGGGGCGGGCATCCTCACGTTCCGTCTGGGAGGATTGGCTGCCTCGCTCGCGGCGCATACGAAACGGTAAAGGGCGCACGGCCTGAAGAGCGCAGGGCCCAAACGGCAACAGCGGAGGACCTGAACGACGCCGCTCTTGCCGTTTGGGTCTTGCGCTGTCTGGGCCTTGCGCAGTCTGGGCCCTGCGCCGTTCGGCAGTGCGCCGTTTCCCGAGCCGCTAGTTGCGCACTTGCTCGCCTCAGCCTCTATTCTGCGCGGTCTGCCCAGACAAAATGGCGCTTCGTCCCAGGAGGCCCCGCGCGTGCTGCCCAGGTTCACGGCTCGCGTGGACACATCGGTCCATGAACCGCTCGAGGTTGGGCTATGACACGACACACGCGGTCAGTGTATGCCCTCGTCGCATGTCTCACTGCATTGAGTGCGACCGAGGGGCTCGCGCAAGGCACGGGTATCGTGCGAGGGACCGTCGTCGATTCGGCGACTCGGCGCCCCATCGATGCCGTCCAGGTAACCATCGGAGGTTCGATGGTTGGCGCGATCACCAACGCATCCGGCCAGTACGTCATCCGCAACGCACCAGCGGGCAACCACGTCGTACGCGCGGCGCGCCTCGGTCACACGCCCGTGCAACGGCAGGTGAACATCGTGGTCGGCGACAGCGTCGTCGTCGATTTCGCGATGCGAGCGACCGCGGTCACCCTCTCGACCGTCGTCACCGTCGGCTATGGAACGGCGGAACGGCGTGAAGTGACGAATGCCGTCGTCACGCTCCGGTCCGAGGAGATAACGAACGTCCCGATCGCCAGCATCGATGGCGCGCTGCAGGGCAAAGCGCCGGGACTTCAGGTGATCCAGAACGCCGGCAACCCGGGAAACGGTATGACGGTCCGCATCCGGGGCTCGTCGTCGCTCTCTGCGGGGAACCAGCCGCTGTACGTGATCGACGGCGTTCCGATGCTACGCGACAACTACTCGCAGCTCGATGTGGGCGGTCAGGATCTGAGTGCCGTGAGTAGCCTGAGCCCGGACGAGATCGCGTCGATCGATATCCTCAAGGACGCGTCGGCGGCGGCGATCTACGGATCCCGCGCGTCGAACGGCGTCGTCCTGGTGACGACGAAGCGCGGTCAGGCTGGCCGGCCGAAGATCACGTTCAACGGGTACTACGGCGGCCAGGACCTGTCGAAGAAGGTGAACCTCGTGAACGCCAGGGAATACGTGGCGCTCTTCAACGAGGCGGCCAAAAACGACGGCTATGCCGACGATGAGCTGCCGTTCGTGCCCGGCGTGGATGATACGGTGAACACCGACTGGCAGGAGGCGATGCTGCAGTCGGCGCCCATCTACAACGCCGCCGTGTCGATGAGCGGCGGGAGCGAGCGCATCGCCTACTTCCTGTCGGGGTCCCTCTTCAATCAGACGGGGATCGTGCTGGGCTCGCAGTACGCGCGCCAGGCGATCCGCGCGAACGTGGACTTCGCGCCGAGCTCACGCCTCAGCATGCGCACGTCCATCGGCCTCTCGCGCGAAGACAACGATCGCAACGAGAACGACAACACGATCGACGGCGTCGCGACGAACGCGCTCGCGAATCAGCCGAACGTTCCGGTCAGGAACCCGAACGGAACCTTCACGTCCACCGACGACGGCCTCGAATACACGAACCCCATCGCGCTCGGTGCACTCGATGCGGCCGAGTCGCGGACGCTTCGCACGTTAGGCAACACGGAGGCAACGTACACCTTCACCGATGCCCTCAGGCTGAACGGGCGGATCGGGATGGACATTCTCAACCTGCGCGATCTGCGGTGGAACTCTCCGCAGGTGCTCGGCCGCTACGCCGCCAGTGCGAACGGCATCGCACAGCAGGGGAACACGACCGCCGCGCGCTACAGCGCCGAGAGCTTCCTGCAGTACGGGCTGCCGAACCGGAGCTTCGGGTCGCTCGACATCGTGGGTGGCGCGGGCGTCGAGTACAACGCGACGGAGCTCGACTTCCTGCAGGGTGAAGGGTTCGGGAGCAACAAGTTCCGGTACGTCGGCAACGCCGGGAAGGTGACGTCCTACGACGGCGGTCGCACCGACAACAACGGCGTGTCGTTCTTCTCACGCGCGAACTGGTCCCTGCGTGACCGTTACTTCGCGAGTGCGAGCGCCCGTGTGGACGGCTCGTCCAGATTCGGTGAGAACCACCGCTACGGGACGTTCTTCGCCGGGTCGGTTGGTTGGGCCGTCAGCGACGAGGGGTTCTTCTCGCCGCTGCGTCGCTTCGGCGACCTGAAGGTGCGAGCCAGCTACGGCGAGACGGGCAACGCGGGGATCAACGACGACTTCGCGCCGCTCGCGCGCTTCGGCAAGGCGAACTACTCCGACGAACCCGGGATCTCGCCGTCGAGTCTCGGCAACCCCGACCTCAAGTGGGAGACGACGCGCGAGCTGGACGTCGGGCTCGACATCTCCCTGCTCGCGGGTCGCATCGGCCTCATCGCCGACTACTACAAGAAGAAGACCGACGACATGCTGATCAGCCGCCCGATTACATCGACGAGCGGCTTCACCAGCGTCTACGCGAACATCGGCAACATCGAAAACCGCGGCTACGAGTTCCAGCTCTCGGCCGAGATTCTGCGCCCGACGCGTCGCGATGGCTTCCGCTGGAGCGCGGACATCAACGCGTCGCATAACGAGAACGAGGTGACGGCGCTCTTCCGCGATGAGCCGTTCAACAGTGGCATTCGGAGCCTGAACCGAGTCGAGGTCGGCTATCCGATCGGTGCGTTCCACACGTTGCGCTTCATTGGCGTGGACCCCGAGACCGGGAACGCGAACTACTTCGACGCAAACGGCGACGGCGACGTGACGTCCGACGACCGCATCATCGTCGGCAGCCCGCATCCGGACTGGCAGGGCGGGCTCACGAACACCCTGTCGTTCAAGGGATTCGACGTACGGGCGTTCGTCCAGTTCAACCAGGGGAACGAAGTGTTCAACGCGATCCGCATCTTCGCGGATGACGGCGGCTACTACTTCGACAACAAGCTCAAGGACTCGTATGTCCGCCGCTGGCAGAAGCCGGGCGACAAGACGGACGTGCCGCGCCTGAGCTACGACGGCACATCGGGCGCACGTGACATCTCGAGTCGTTTCATCGAGGACGGCTCGTACGTCCGCCTGCAAGAGATCACGCTCGGCTACATGCTGCCGCAGTGGGTCTCTCGTCGTTCGGGCCTCGAGAACGCGAAGGTCTTCGTGTCCGGTCGCAATCTCCACACGTGGACCGACTACACGGGCTACAACCCCGACGTGAACAGCAACGGGGCGGGCTCGAACATCTCGCTCGGCACGGACTTCTACGCGTACCCGCTCGCGCGGTCGATCACGTTCGGCCTGACCGGCTCATGGTAAGCCCGATGACGGACCAACCGATGAGGACGAGAATCCCAATGCGCATGACGACTCCTCGCCTGCTGGCCGCGCTGATGTTCGCCGGGCTCGTGGGCTGCGAAAACACCCTCTCCGTCGAGCCGTCGACGGAAGTCGAGGTCAGCGAGGCGATCATCGACGCCCAGAGCGCGCGCGCCGCGCTCGCGGGCGCCTACGACGCCCTGCAAAGTGGATCGTACTACGGCGGCAACTACTACTTCTTCACGGAACTTCCGACCGACAACGCCGATCATACCGGCACGTTCACGACCTTCGCCGACGTGGATCTGCACGTGACCACGGCGGACAATAGCACGATCGAAGGAATGTGGGACGCCATTTACGATGGGATCGGTCGCGCGAACACGCTCATTGCGCTGATCCCTGGCGTGAAGGACCTCGAGGATGCCGAGAAGAACGACATCATCGGGCAGGCGCATCTGCTTCGCGCGCTGCACTACCACAACCTCGTCCGAGTCTGGGGGGCGGTCCCGCTGCGCACACAGCCGCCACCGAATCTCGATGAGCTGGCGAGCACCACACGCGCGACGGTGGATCAGGTGTATCAGCAAATCCTGTCCGACCTCGACAAGGCGGCGCAGATGATGTCCGCCGAGAACCGTACTCGTGGCGGATCGCGTGGGGCGGTGTCGGCACTGCGGAGTCGTGTGTTGTTGTACCGACAGGACTGGACGGGCGCCGAGGCAGCCGCGAACGCGACGATAGCGCTCGGGTACAGGCTTGCGGCGTCGTTCCCGGATCTGTTCGAGGCCACGGGCAACAGTACGCCGGAGGACATCTGGCGCGCATCGTTCACCGCGACCGAGTTCAACAACGTCGGGTTCTATTACATCTCGAAGTCGTTCGGGGGACGCCGCGAGCTCGCGCCAACGGCGAACCTCGCGTCGGCATTCGAGGCGGCGGACGTGCGCGGCACGTGGTCGGTCAAGCGCGACCCGTCGAACCGTCGATACGGGGCGAAGTTCCCAACGACCGAAGGCGCCGAGGATCTGCACGTGATTCGACTCGGCGAAGTGCTGTTGAACAAGGCGGAGGCGCAGGCGAGGCAGGGCAAGCTCGCCGAAGCTATCGCGACGTACAACCAGCTGCGTGTTCGGGCTGGGGTCGCGCCCCATACGCTCGGCACTCAGACGCAGCAGCAGGTGATCGATGCGGTGCTGCTCGAGCGTCGTCGCGAGCTGGCGATGGAGGGCGATCGGTGGCCCGACCTGGTGCGCACGGGCCGCGCGGTGTCGGTGCTGGGGATCCCGGCGTTCCGGACGTTGTTCCCGATTCCGCAGAACGAGATCGACGTCGCGCCGAGCATCGTGCAGAACGCCGGCTACTGATTAGGGGTAGTCGGTAATTGGGGTCAGACTCGAATTCGCGTTTCATTGCCGTGCGGCAATGAAACGCGAATTCGAGTCTGACCCCAATTACCGGTTCCGTCCCCGCGCTCAGGACCACAAATTGGCTGCACCTTCAGGCACGCCCACAGGAGCCGCCATGCACCGCACGTCCGTCGTCCTCGGTCTCACCGTCCTTTCGATTATCGCCGTATCGGGGCGCGCCCAGCAGCCGACGCCGCCGCGGCAAGGTGGGCCGGGTTCGCAAGGCGTTGAGATCAAGCCCGGTGAGGCGTGTCCGGCCGGCATGACGGAGATCCGGCCGCGCCGCTGCATGGCGCCCGAGATCCAACCGGTGCCGAGCATCGTCGACTACCGTCCGAAATCGACACTGGTCGTGCCCGAGCATCCAGTGAAAACACCGAAGTACCCGGTCATCGACTATCACGGTCACCCCGGCGACATCACCTCGCCGGACGCCGTGGCCCGCCTCGTTGGCTCGCTCGACAGTCTGAACATCCGTGTGATGATCAGCGCGAACAACGCGTCCGGCGAGCGCCTGCAGCGTACGCTGGAAGCGATCCGACAGTCGCCTCAGGGGAAGGACCGGGTGCGGGTGCTCACCGGAATCGACTTCCGGAACGTCGGCCCAGGGTGGGCCGAGAAGGCCGTAACGCAACTCGAGGCGGACGCGAAGGCGGGCGCGGTGGGCATCGGCGAGATCGGGAAAGGGTTCGGCCTGTCGACCACCAAGGCAGACGGCTCGCGCCTCAAGCTCGATGATCCGGAGCTCACGCCGGTCTGGGCCGCGGCGGCACGGCTCAATCTGCCGGTATTCATCCACACGGCAGACCCACCGCAGTTCTTCGAGCCGATCGACTACACGAACGAGCGATGGCTCGAGCTCGCGCTCTTTCCCGGACGGCGCTTCCCGCCGGATCGGTTTCCGAAGTTCGAGGAGCTGATGGCGGAGCGGGACAACCTGTTCCGGCGTAACCCGAAGACGACGTTCGTGATGGCCCACCTTGGCTGGCACGGCAGCGACCTGGGTCGGCTAGGGAAGATGCTGACCGAGATGCCTAACGTGTACACCGAAGTCGGCGCAGTGCTCTACGATATCGGTCGCCAACCGCGGGTGGCGCGCGACTTCTTCATCAAGTTCCAGGATCGTATCCTGTTCGGGAAGGATTCGTTCCAGCCGGAGGAGTATCCTTATTATTGGCGCGTGTTCGAGACGCGGGACGACTACTTCGACTACTACCGGGACTACCACGCGTACTGGAAGCTCTACGGGATCGACCTCCCCGACTCGGTGTTGAAGAAGCTGTACTATCAGAACGCGCTGAAGCTCACACCCGGAGTCCCGCAGACGGGCTGGCCACGGTGAACACTGGAAGAACGCTGTTTGCTGTGAGCTGGTACTGAATGCTGCAGGGTACCAGCAAGAACCGTCAGGGCGTTTCTCGCGCTGATCGAGCAGACCGCTGAGGACGCAGACCGCGACGCTGAGGACACAGAACGGACACTTGGTGGGTGAAGCAAGAATGAGAGAGGGGAACGGCTCTTCGGGACGGCGGTGTCCCGCGGGCAGTTCCCCTCATCTCCAATCATCTGGTCCTGCGAC
>Ga0209382_10010332_pt1 | contig 11632 bp, 9 predicted proteins | sample SoiMetdeltSBSDD5_FD_187599 | JGI IMG/M metagenome (GOLD analysis project Ga0209382, IMG submission 187599) | Bulk soil microbial communities from a Populus tree surrounding site in Tennessee, USA - Soil MetaG P. deltoides SBSDD5 (SPAdes) (version 2) | ecosystem: Environmental > Terrestrial >...
AGCAGCCCGTGGTCCATGATCGCGATACGGTCGCAGAGCGCGTCCGCCTCGTCGAGGTAGTGCGTCGTGAGGAACACGGTCATGCCCTCGGCCCGCAGCCGCCGGATCTCCTCCCACATGTGGACGCGGCTCTGCGGGTCGAGCCCGGTCGTCGGCTCATCGAGGAACACCACGCGCGGCTCGTGGATGATGCCGAGCGCGATGTCCACCCGGCGCCGCTGACCACCGGAGTAGGTCTTGCACTTGCGGTCGGCGTACTCGGTCAGCTGGAAGGCCTCGAGCGCGCGGGCGGCCCGCGCCTGGGCCTCGGCCTTGCGGATGCCGTACATGCGGGCGTGGAGCACGAGCTCCTCGCGGGCCGTGACCTCTTCCCACGTGCTGCCACCCTGCGCCACATAGCCGATGCGCCGGCGGACCTCGCCCGGACGCTTGCGCAGATCGGCCCCGGCGATCGTGGCGGTGCCGCCGTCGGGCTCGATCAGGGTCGCGAGCATCCGGAGGGTCGTGGTCTTGCCGGCGCCGTTCGGGCCGAGAAACCCGAAGATCTCGCCCTCCTGCACCGCGAGGTCGACGCCGCGGACCGCCTCAACGGTCTTCTTCTCGCGGCCGGCGCGGGAGCTGAACGACTTCCGCAGCTCTCTGGTCTCAATGATCGATGTCACGTTTCGGAACCCTATCGCGATATAGCGCTGTTAGTCAAACTTGATTATCTCGCGTCCTCGAGTCTGGAGGCGGCGCTCGTACCCGGGTCGGTCGCCACCCCGTCGGTCGCACACCGGTCGGCCATCACGTGGCCGGCGAAGTCGACGAACCCCTCCGGGAAGAACGGGGCGCCGCCCTCGATCCGCTCCGCGATCCGCTCACACCAAGCGATCTCGGCCTCCATCCGGGCGACGTTGAGCTCGAACATCCAGCCGACGTTCGCCGGCTTCGTCTGGGCCATCCACTCGCTCGCGAGCGCGAACCGCAGCGTCTCCACCGACGCCCGGATGAGCCGGGCCCGGTTGCGCAGCGCCGCGGCCGCCTCCAACCGGGGCAGGGCCGGCAGGAACGAGAACCCAGCCAGGAACGGATCGATGGGCTGCTGGTACTCCCACCAGAAGCGCCGCAGCAGCTCGTCGAACTCGAGCTCACCCTTCGGCGTGACGCGATAGGTGGTGCGGGCCGGGCGCGCGCCGACCTGTTCGGTCGCGACCTCTTCCAGCAGGCCCTCGTCGGAGAGTTTGCGCAGCGCGTGGTAGATGGACCCGGGCGCGATGTTGGCCCATTCCTCGGCCTGCCAGCTCATCAGCTCGCGCCGCACGTCGTATCCGTGCACCGGCTGCATCCAGCGCACCAGCCCCAGGATCATGAGTCTCGTCGTCGACACGTTGTCAAGCGTAATAGCCAAAGTTGACTAATGTCGCCAAGACACCCGCTCGGGGCCGGCCGCCCCAGCGTTGTGGCGATTTTCCGCCCCCATAAGGGCCGTAACTCGCCACAACCCGGTTGGATCCGCAGCGCGGCCGCCCGGCGAGGCGAGCCGGCGTCTTTTGTAGGAGCATCGAGGTCGTGCGCAAGGTTTTGATCGCCAACCGCGGCGAGATAGCGGTCCGGGTCATCCGCGCCTGCCGGGACGCCGGTCTGGGCAGTGTGGCCGTCTACGCCGACTCCGACCGCGAGGCCCCCCACGCGCGGCTGGCCGACGAGGCGTACGCACTCGACGGTGACACGGCGACCCAAACCTACCTGCGGATCGACAAGTTGCTCGCGGTCGCGGAGCGCGCCGGAGCGGACGCGGTCCACCCGGGCTACGGCTTCCTCGCCGAGAACGCCGACTTCGCCGAGGCCGTGATCGGCGCCGGCCTTACCTGGATCGGGCCGTCGCCCCAGGCGATCCGGGACCTCGGCGACAAGGTGACGGCCCGCCACATCGCCCAGCGGGCGGGGGCCCCGCTCGTGGCCGGCACGCCCGATCCAGTCGCCGGTCCCGACGAGATTGTCGAGTTCGCCCGGGAGCACGGGCTGCCGGTCGCCATCAAGGCCGTGTTCGGCGGCGGCGGGCGGGGCCTCAAGGTCGCCCGTACGCTCGAGGAGATCCCGTCCGCGTTCGAGTCGGCGACCCGGGAGGCGGTGGCCGCGTTCGGTCGTGGCGAGTGCTTCGTCGAGCGCTACCTCGACCGGCCGCGCCACGTCGAGGCGCAGGTGCTCGCCGACCAGCACGGCAACGTGGTCGTCGTCGGCACGCGCGACTGCTCGCTGCAGCGCCGCCACCAGAAGCTCGTCGAGGAGGCGCCCGCGCCGTTCCTGACCCCGGCCCAGCGCGACGCGATCCACACGTCGGCGAGGGCCATCTGTCGCGAGGCCAGCTACCACGGCGCCGGCACGGTCGAGTACCTCGTGGGCGCCGACGGCACGGTCAGCTTCCTGGAGGTCAACACGCGCCTGCAGGTCGAGCACCCGGTCACCGAGGAGACCGCCGGCATCGACCTCGTGCGCGAACAGTTCCGCATCGCCGACGGGGAGAAGCTCCGCTTCTCCGACGACCCACCCGCGCGCGGCCACTCCATCGAGTTCCGCGTCAACGGCGAGGACGCCGGTCGGTCATTCCTGCCCGCGCCCGGCACGGTGCGGACGTTCCGGATCCCTTCCGGCCCCGGCGTCCGAGTCGACGCGGGTGTCGAGTCGGGCAGTGTCGTGGGCGGCAACTTCGATTCGTTGCTCGCCAAGGTGATCGTCACCGGCGAGACCCGGCAGGAGGCCCTCGAACGCGCCCGCCGGGCCCTCGATGAGACCGTGGTCGAGGGCATGGCGACGGTGCTCCCGTTCCTGCGCGCCGTCGTGCGCGATCCGTCCTTTGTGGAGGAGCCGTTCCGCGTCCACACTCGGTGGATCGAGACCGAGTGGGTCAACAGCGTCGCTCCGTTCGCCAGCGCCGAGCCGGGCCCGGAGCCTGACGCCGAGGCCGCGTTGGAGGAGCGCACGACCGTCGTGGTCGAGGTGGGCGGAAAGCGGCTCGAGGTCAGCCTGCCCGCGAGCTTCGGCGGCTCGAGTACGGGTGACCGTCCGGCCGCCCCCCGGTCCGCCGGGGTCGCCGCGACGAAGCGGGCGATCAGGCGCGGGCACGCACCCGCCGCCACCGGCGACACGCTCACCAGTCCCATGCAGGGCACGATCGTCAAGGTCGCAGTGTCCGAAGGGGACACCGTCGCCGAGGGCGACCTCGTCGTCGTGCTCGAGGCGATGAAGATGGAGCAGCCCGTCAACGCGCACAAAGCCGGCGTCGTGACCAAGCTCACCGCCGAGGTCGGCGCCACCGTCACCGCCGGCGCCGGCCTCTGCGAGCTCACCTGACCCACGACCCCGCGCCGAGGTTGGCCCTACCCTGCCCCGCCAACGCCCTACCCAGCCCGCCCGCCTCTAGGGGACCAGCGACAGCGAGCGTGAGTCCGCGACCGAGCGCACCAGCGCCACCGCGTCGGCGACGGGCCGGGGCGGCAGTTCCCGACCGTCACGCAGGCGCAGCGAGACCTCGCCGACACCGGCCTCGCGTTCGCCGATCACGGCGGCGTAAGGCACCTTCCGCGCCGCGGCTTGCCGTACGCGCGAGGACAGCGACCCCTCCAGCAACGGTTCCGCCCGCACTCCGGCCGCGACACAGTGCCGGGCGAACGCCACCGCGGCGTCGGCCTGAGCCTCGCCCACCGGCAGGGCGAGCATCTGCACCGGCGCGTACCACACGGGAAACGCGCCCTCGTGCACCTCGATGAGATGCGCGAACAGCCGCTCGAATCCCCCGACGATGCTGCGGTGCACCATGACGGGGCGTCGTCGGACTCCGCCGGCATCCACATAGGACAAATCGAACCGCTCGGGCTGGTGGAAGTCGACCTGCACGGTGGACAGGGTCGACTCCCGGCCGGCCGGGTCCTTTATCTGGACGTCGATCTTCGGACCATAGAACGCCGCCTCCCCCGGCACCTCCTCGAAATCCAGGCCCGACGACACGAGGACATCGCGCAGGATCGCCTCCGCGCGTTGCCATGCCTCGGGGCTGCCGACGTACTTGTCGGAGCCCTCGCCGCGCAGCGAGAGCCGGTAGGCGGCGGCCTGGATCCCCATCGCGGCGTGCGCCCCGGAGATCATCGCGAGCACGTCCGCGACCTCGGGTCCCACGTCGTCCGGTGCGCAGAAGTTGTGGGCGTCGTTGAGTGAGATCGCGCGTACCCGTGACAGTCCACCAAGGACGCCCGAACGCTCGGCGCGGTACATCCCGCCGATCTCGGCTATTCGGACCGGCAGTTCGCGGTAGGAGCGTCCTCGCGAGGCGAACACCACGGCGTGATGTGGACAGAGGCTGGGCCGCAGGATCAGCTCGTCGTCCTCCGACAACGCCATGGGCGGGAACATGTCGTCGGCGAAGTGGGGCAGGTGGCCCGACCGCTCGTACATCGCCTTCTTCGCCATGGGCGGTGAGTTCACGTGCTGGTAGCCCGCGAGTCGTTCCACCTCGCGGACGTAGGACTCGATGGCATGGCGGGCGGCGGCCCCGGCGGGCAGCCAGATCGGCAACCCGGAACCGATGAGGGGATCGGAGCAGAACAGCTCCAGCTCGCGCCCGATCTTACGGTGGTCAATCATCTTGTACTCCTTGACTCGTGGCCGCGGGCGCAGCGGTCACGAGGACGAACGACGGCCCCGGGAGCACCTGCACCCCGGGGCCGGTTCGATGACGTGTCAGGTCAGCGCCGCAGCACGCCGGGGGTTCCCGGCGTCGTCGTGCAACTGGCGTGACCACTCATGGGTCCGAGGGTACGGCGGCCCCCGTAGGAACCGCCACCCAGATTCCTTGGCGGGCGGGTCCCCGGAGGGTCAGTCGAACTCGTGCTGCATCAGTTGGCGGGCCGCTTCCGTGAGCGATCCGGACAGCGACGGGTAGATCGTGATCGTGTGGGCCAGGTGAGCCACCGTGAGGTGGTTCTCGACCGCCAGGGCGATCGGCAGGATCAGCTCGCTCGCTTTCGGGGCCACGACGACCCCACCCACAACGAGGCCGGACGCGGGCCGGCAGAAGAGCTTCACGAAGCCGTCCTGCAGGTCCGCCATCTTAGCCCGGGCGTTACCGGCCAGCGGGAGCGTGATCGTGCGGGCGGGCACGCGTCCAGAGTCCACATCGGACTGACTAGCGCCGATGCTCGCCAGCTCCGGATCGGTGAACACGTTGGCCGAGACGGTCGCCAGGCGCAGCGGCGTGACCGCCTCGCCGAGCGCGTGCCACATCGCGATGCGCCCCTGCATGGCGGCCACCGACGCGAGGGCGAGCACGCCGGTGCAGTCGCCCGCCGCGTAGATGCCGGGCACGTTGGTCCGGGAGACGCGGTCCACGCCGACGTAACCGCCGGGCCCCACCTCGACGCCGTACCCGGTCAGGTTCAGGTCCGAGGTGTTCGGCACCGAACCGACGGCCATGAGCACATGGGACGCCGAGACCTTGCCCCCGCCGGCCAGTTCGACCGCCGCGCCGCCGCGCGTACGCCGCACCGCCGTCGCGCGCGAGTTCGAGAGGACCGTCATGCCTCGGGTGCGGAACACGTCCTCGATGACCTTGGCCGCCTCGGTGTCCTCATGGGGCATCACGTGGTCGCGGCTGGACACGAGCGTGACCTCGGAGCCGGCCGCGAGGTACGCGCTCGCGAACTCGGCCCCGGTGACGCCCGAGCCGACCACGACCAGGCGCGACGGAAGACCCGACAGGTCGTACACCTGCCGCCAGTTCAGGATCCGCTTGCCGTCCGGCTGGGCCGAGGGCAGCACCCGGGGCGTGGCGCCGGTGGCGATCAGGACCGTACGGGCGGCCACCGAATACGGAGCGCCATCGATCGGCTCGATGATCACCTGGTGGTTGTGACCGAGCGTGTCGTCGCCAAGCCGGGCCCGCCCGATCACCAGTTCGACGCCGGCCTTGGCCAGCTTGGCGGCAATGTCCGACGATTGGGCCCGGGCGAGCCGCTTGACCCGGGCGTAGACGGCGTCGGCGTCGAGAGCGATGGCATCGGGCACGGTTACCCGCACGCCGAGATTCTCGCTGTGGTGCACGGCGGTTACCACGTCCGACGAGGCAATGAAGGTCTTCGATGGCACGCAGTCGAAGAGAACACAGGCCCCACCAGCACCGTCCGCCTCGACCACGGTCACCTCGGCATCGAGCTGAGCGGCGACAAGCGCTGCCTCATACCCGGCCGGGCCGCCGCCGATGATCACTACGCGGTGCATTGGAACCCCTCCGTTCGGCGATTACGGACGGTCGCATTCTCCCTCACGCCCCAAGGGACTATCGTCATCGCCGTGCGTCTCTACGCCGCGTATGGCTCAAATCTTGACCCCGGGCGAATGCGGGCATACTGTCCACATTCCCCGCTGGTCGGCACCGGCTGGCTGATGGGCTGGCGGCTGACCTTCGCCGGGGAGGACCTACTGGGGTACGAGGGCGCGGTCTGCACGATCGTCGAGTCCGACGAGTCTGATCAGGTGTTCGTCGCGCTCTACGACGTGCATCCCCATGACGAACAGCTCCTCGACGAGGTCGAAGGGGTCGTGGCCGGCACCTACCGCAAGCTGCACCTGCGCGTGGCCACGCTTGATGGCGAGGAGACCGCCTGGGTGTACGTCTTCACGGGTTACGAGGGTGGACTGCCCACGGCCTGGTATCTCTCGGAGATAGCCGGTGCCGCCCGCAAGGCGGGTGCACCCGACGACTACGTGGAGGCTCTCCGCTCCCGTCCAACCAGGACCGCCACGGCCTGACACCGCGCGCGATGCCCGACCGCGACCTACCCGGCGGCGGCCGTCACGATCCGCTCGTAGATGTCGGCCTCGTACGCGGGACGCAGGCCAACGGACTCGTAGAGCCGATACGCGTTCGTGGGGTTGGTGAGGTCGACCCCGAGGCCGGCGCGGGTGCGCCCCTTGGCGGCGTACGTCGCGAACGCCGTGCGCAGCAGTGCGCCGCCGACGCCCTTGCCCCGATGCTCCTTCAGGACCGCGAGGCTCTTCACCCAGCCCTCGTTGTCCTCGACGCCTTGGTCGGAGGATTGCAGGGCGCCGACCGGCACCCCGTCCAGTTCGGCCATGAACCACTCGTCCCAAGCGATGCTGGGCAGCGCCGCGAGCATGTCCCGATAGGACTCGTACGGCGTTGGCAGGTTGCCGGGAACGTCGGCGAAGGCCGCCTCGATGATGCCCTGGAAGAGCCGCATCTGGAGGTCATCGTCGTGGTCGACGGGCCGGATCGTGAGCCCCGGGGGAAGCTCGGGCCACCGCTCCTCGCCCGTCAACGGGATCGTCATCCGGGCCGAGCGCTTGAGGAACCGGAAGCCGGCCGCCTCGAGGAGTCCAATGTAGCGAGCCTCGCTGCCAATCGCTCCCGCGTGGACGGTCAGCTGCCGCCGCCCGTACGCGCGCGCCCGTTCGGCGATCCGAGCCAGCGCCAGGTCGAGCAGTGCACCCTGCGCCGGCAGGCCGTGCTCGGGGTGCACGTAGACCTCGAGGTACTCCCGATCGCGTCGGGCCGGGTTCTGCAGATAGGTCCAGCCGATCAGGCGGCCAGCGTCGTCGCGCGCGACCCACGAGTCCTCGGACGGGTCGAAGTTCGGGCCGGTGAGGATGGCACGCACCTCGTCGGAGGTGAAGTCGGGTTCGCCGATGGCCGCGATGTCGCTCGCCTGCACCATCGCCAGGATCTCGGGCCCGTCGGCGAGCGTGGGGCGGCCGACGGTCCAGCCGGCCGGCAGGTCATTGGTCACGCAACGCATGGTGCCGGCGGCGTCGCCGCCCGTCGAGCGAGTTTGTGTCTAGCTGGACCGGGCGGAGGTATGGGCGGCCGCCGCGGTCAGCAGGGAGACGAGCTCGACGCGCTCGGCCGGTGCCAGTGCGCTGTAGGCCTGTCCAGCGATCCGATCCGCCAGCGCGTCCGCGTAGGCGTACCGCCGCATCAGCGGAGCCCGCGCCGGGAACGGGGGTTGCCATCCGAAGGCGACCGCCTCGGCCTCACCATCCGGGCCCGCGATGAGCGCCTCAACCGGCCGCAACCCGCACGTGCGGATGGCGAGGAGCATCGCGGCGGCGCGGTGTTCGCGCAGCAGGTGCACGAGGACGGCCGACCGGGCGCCCGGCCCACCGTTGGGCACCGGCATCGCCCGCCAGGCGGCGAACAACGGCATCCCGGCGGCGTCGGCCGCGATAACGACCCGCTCGGCCAGGGCGACGAGTGTGGGCAGCGCGAGCACGCCGTCGAGATGCTCCTCCCCCCAACGGGCGCACTCCGCCAGCCGGTTCGCGGCCACATCCGCGGCGCCCGTCTTGCCGGCCGCCTCCCATCCGGCGCGGACCGCGTCGGGTGCGATGAGGCCGAGGGCAGCCGCGACCGTTTCGGGACGGGCATCCGAGCCGAGCGCTCCGCCCCGGCCCGCGACGTAGAAGGCCCAACCCGACAGTTCCAGCACCCGGGCGCGGCGCAGCGTCTTCGGCGACGTGCTCCACGCCGTGTCGAGTTCGAGCACCGGTCGCTTCGCAGCGGCCGCGGACTGCTCCGGGGTCACGACAGCGATTGTGCCGGGCCGATTGTGGACTATGCGAGCAGAGCGAACGTCTGACCTCGATATCTGGGCCGATAGGGCAACCCCGGGTCCTACGGCAGGCTGACCGACTCGCCGGCACTCAGCCGCGCGTACGCGCAGCCCGACAACCGCGCCATGTTGGCGTCGTAGACGCCCAACCCCGCCTCCGAGAGCAGCGAGTCGTGCAGCGCGAAGGCCCGCCGGGGCGCGACCGAACGGACGAAGTCCACCGACTCAGAGATCTTGAGCCACGGGCCCGAGATCGGCACGAACAGCGTGTCCACCTGGGCATCGGCCGGGAGGTCGAACGAGTCGCCGGGGTGGTAGAGCGACTCCTCGACCAGGAACCCCAGATTGGGCACGCGCGGCACGTCCGGGTGGATCTCGGCATGCAGCCCGCCGAAGGCCCGCACCCGGAACCCGGCCGCGTCGAAGGACTCCCCGGAGTTCACCGACGTGACGGCGCCGCCGAGAGCATCGAGCTGCGCGGCGACCGCGGAGTGCGTATAGACGCGCACGGACGGGCGCTTGCCGAGCTCGTCGGCGAGGGCGTCGACGTCGAGGTGGTCGACGTGCTCGTGGGTGATGAGCACGGCATCGACGCCGTCGAGCGCCCGGCGCTCCGAGAACTTGCCCGGATCGATGACCAGCACCGCGTCGGACTCGATCCGCACGCACGCGTGGGAGAACTTGATCACCTGCACGGTGACCTCCTTTGATCCCCTCTGGATCAATACGCACCCTAACCGGAACCTATTCGTGACATGAAGTCGCCACTCTGACGGAACGCTGGCCGGCCGATCCGCATCTAACCGCCACATGACCTTGAGCAGACGTGCCAAACGGGAGGGACACCATGGCACCTGGACATCCGGTGCGACGCCGACAACCGGTGCGACGCCGACAACCGGTGCGACGCCGACAACCGGTGCGACGCCACCGATGGTCGCTCGCGGCCTGGCTGATCGCGGCGAGCCTCGCCACCGCGGTGGCGGTTGCGGGCTGCGCAGCCGGGAACGACGCCTCCGGCGGCGGGGGAGCGGCACCGGCTGGCGCGCCAGCCGCCGGCGCCGACAAGGACAACACTCGCGGTGACGCCGCCCAGGAGGGTACCGGCCTCGGCGGGGCACCCGCCCCGAGCGCGGCGCCGGGACCCAACACCGATCCCAACCAGGCACCGAACCGGGTCGAACCCCAGCAGCGCTCGGTCATCTACACCGGCACGATGAGCGTGCGGGTCGATGACGTGAACGCCGCCGCCAACCGCGCCGTCACCATCGCCACCTCGGCCGGCGGACTCGTCGGCGCCGACCGGCGGCAGCTGGACGACCAACGCTCCGAGGCCCACCTCACCCTGCGCGTCCCGGCGGACCGGTTCGACGCGACGCTCGCCGAGCTCGCCAAACTCGGCACCGAGGAGGTCCGTGCGGTCCAGGCCCAGGACGTCACCGAGGTCGTGATCGATCTGGACGCACGGCTCGCCTCGCAGCAGACCAGTGTGGACCGTGTCCGGGCGCTCCTCGCCCGCGCGAACACCATCGGTGAGGTCGTCTCGGTCGAGTCGGAGCTGGCCCGGCGCGAGGCCGACCTGGCGTCCCTGCAGGCCCGCAAGCGCGGCCTCTCGGATCAGGTGGCCCTGTCCACCATCACCGTGAGCCTGCTCGGCCCGGCGGTGCCGGCCCAGAAGCCCGACGAACCCGAGACGGGCTTCCTCGCCGGGCTCAAGAACGGTTGGAAGGCCTTCCTCGCCTCCATCGAGATCGTGCTGACCGTGCTGGGTGCCCTGATCCCCTGGATCGTCGCGATCGGACTGCCCGTCTGGCTCATCGTCTGGCTGCTGCGCCGGCGCAGCCGCAACCGGTTCGCTCCCGCGGGGCCGACGCCGGCGATCGCGACCACGTACGGCCTGCCGCCGATGCCGACGCCGCCGCGACCGGTTACCCCGCCCGCCGCTCCGCCGGCCCCACCCGCGCCGCCCACCGGCGACAAGGAATAGACCACATCTCAGGGGGAAAGTGGCCCTACCACCGCCCGGTGGTAGGGCCGCTTGTGTCGGGAGCTCGATCGTGATCGGGTCGCGGCGCGTCCTAGCGCGGCAGGCGCGCCAACAGGTCGGTCATCGCCTGGGCGAACTCGGGGGTCACCTGATAGCCGGAGTGTCCGGCGATGGCCGGGGGCACCCGGTCGCCCGGCGGGGCGTTGAAGCCGACCGGGTCGATGAGCCGGCGGTCCTCGACGCCGACGGCGCCGCCCATGGAGCCGGCGATGGCGCCGCCGATCGGGTCGGTGCGCCGCCACAGGTTGATCCAGCGGGACTGCCCGTCGGGACCCGTGACCGAGCCGGCGATGTCGCGAAGAACCTTCTCGTTGAAGTACGTCGGGAAGGCGCGCATGTAGAGCCGGCAGACCGGCGAGCCGTACGTGAGCAGGCTCGTGCGCTCCCGAGCGGCCTTTGGCAGCTGCAGCACGGTGGCGACCGCGAGCACGGAGCCCTGGCTGTGTCCAGAAAGGACAAGGCCGCCCTGCTCGTTAGCGAGCCAGGTGCCGCGGTTCACCAGCTCGGGGACGACCCGCTCGGCGTAGCACGGCGGTGCGAGCGGATGCGCGGCCCGGGGCCAGAACGTGCCGAGGTCCCAGATGACGCCGACGGTCTTGCGTACGCGCTCGTTCCGGTAGGTCTGGATGCCCAGCAGCACCAGAAGCAGCACGGCGAAGCTGATGAGCCAGGTGCCGAGGTTCGTCAGGAAGTGCAGCGCCTCCGCCGGACGGGAGCCCGACTTGACGATCTCGATCGGGCCGATCTGCAACAGCGCCAGGGCGGTCGCGGCGACGCCGGCGAGGGCGACCAGGAACCAGGCCACCCCGGCCGCCCGCGACACGTGGTCGGTCAGTTTAGCGGTGGCGATGGCCTTGTCGATCGCCTTGGCCCGGCCGGCATCCCGGGCCCGGCCGCCGAGGTAGTCGGCGTCCGTCTCGTGCTTTGCGCGACGGCGCAGCAGGGGCCTGGTGGCCAGGCGCACCCACAGGAAGGCGAGGAT
>Ga0209382_10010337_pt1 | contig 11631 bp, 14 predicted proteins | sample SoiMetdeltSBSDD5_FD_187599 | JGI IMG/M metagenome (GOLD analysis project Ga0209382, IMG submission 187599) | Bulk soil microbial communities from a Populus tree surrounding site in Tennessee, USA - Soil MetaG P. deltoides SBSDD5 (SPAdes) (version 2) | ecosystem: Environmental > Terrestrial >...
CTCATCAGCAGCACTCCGGAGTTGTCGGCTCCATGGCGCGGTCTCGCGCGCTTCCTGCCTCGTCGCACGGGTCCGGGTCTCGCGCTCCTGAACTCGCTTCACCGTGCATTGAGCCAGATGCTGGAGCAGGGCAACGGTCAGATCGGTTCGGCACACCGGGCAGAAGTCGCGCTTGTCCATGATGACGTCAGCGGCGATCTGTGCGAAGGGCAAGACCCGGGAGCAGTTAGGACACTCGGCAACCGGGTGATCCGTGCAAAGCGTTACGAGCAGGGCTCGCTGGTCCGGCTGCAGCACAGGTGGTTACGTCCTCCGCCCGATAAAACGTCAAATCGGCGTGTTTGGATTGCCCAGCATGGTCTAGGCTGCACTCCCGGGAGGACCCCAGTCAGACTGGTGCTACCAGTTTGCTACCACTCGGAGGCGCCCTCAGAGATATTGGCCAGTGCTAAAACCCTCAGAAAATGGGCGTTTCATGCCCACTAGTGCGCCTCGGCTGACTTCAGAAGAACATGAAGTTCGCGCTGGCCACGGCCGGGTGGGCGCTCGGCTGGGCCCTCTTCATCTTCTCGTTCGTGGTCGTCCTGCGAGAAGCTGCCCGTGTCTACGAGACACGGGGTTGGGGCGGACACTCTGGGCCCCGGTGGACTGGGGGACGATGCTCGTCATGACCGCGATCATCGTTGGGCTGTTCATGTTGAACGAGGTCGCCCCATGATGCTGTTCGGTCGGGAGCACCGTGTGAGCCAGTTCGTGTAGGCGTTCAAGGCTGCGGCCTGGCATCGCCCGGCGGAGGAGCGGCATGCGGGGCGCCGGGCGGCTCGACTCAGTGGCTGAGGTACCGTAATCTGCGAGGCACTGGGCGAAGAAGTCCTAGGCTCTTCCCTCCAGGCGTCGCGTGATGGTCACTAACACTGCCGGCCCCCGCCTCTCGCCACTGCGAGTCGAGCGGCGGGGGTGGCAAGGCCGAGGTGCCCTTGGTCTTAACTAGAATGCCCTCCCACGCTCATCGTTTGTCGTTTGAGTGCGCTGGAGTAATCCAGAAGTAGTATCCCGCATCGTGCGCGTTTAATCACTGCCGTGCTGCTTCACGAGCTTGTTATAGAGCCCCATGATCAGGATCGTCGGCGCCCACTGGCCGACAAAGTTCGCGGCCTGGCGGCGACCCGCCATCATGAGCGCCAATGAGATCGCCATCGAACCCACCGCCAGGCTCAGGAAGGCGATGGATGGTATCGCCGCCGTGTGCGACTCGACCGACTTCGTCACGGTATCCTCGGCCTGTCGGCCCTGTTGCTGCATCGCCTCCCGGACACGTTCTCCCGTCGCCATGCTCATTCCTCCCTTTGGTCATTTGCGGTCACGGCGCGCCGGCCGGTCTTTTCCGGACGTACCGGTCGGGGGCTGGCCGCCGGTTTCCCGGCTCTCGGCTCGCTCTTCCTCGCTCACGACGTAGCCTTCCCGATCGACCGGGCTGTCCTCACTGAACGTGTACTCGTCCTCCGGCATCTCGGCGCCGTCGCCGGCCGCAGCCTCGCGTCCCTGGCCGGCCGCGATCCACATCCGGACCTTGCGGAGGTGGTCGCGTTCGTGCTCGATGGCCACGCCGCACTGCTCCGCGAGTTCGTCCTGTCCGGCTTGGCTTGCGAACTGGGCCAGGGCCGTCCAGCACTCGTTGTCGGCAAGCTCAGCCACGACGATGGCCTCCAGCGACTGCAGCAGGTTGGTGCGCGGATCGCTGAGCACCTGCGGAAGCCCGGCCGAGATGTTCAAGGCGAGATCGGCCGCCGGCGTGAGGGCCGTCGGGTCTCCACCAAGATTCTTGATGGCTCCCGACAGGAAGTCGGCGTGCTCGTATTCTTCCGTGAGTATGTGCAAGACGTCTTCACCGCTGGGGCCCCCCTCGAACGAGCCGTACGCGCGGTGCTTGGACAGAAGGGCCTCATACAGCCGGGCGCCGGCATGCTCGAAGGCCAGACGCTCCCCGAGCTTGTCCATGAGGAGCCTGGGCGTCTCTCCCATGCCCTCGCCTTCCTGCGCATATGCGATGCGAACCTCGGCGATCGCCAGGGCATCCCCTGGTGAGGACGGCGGGAACTCTCGCGTGGCCTCCACCATCTGTTTGGCCCGTTCGGGCGCCGCCATGATCCCGGTCCGGTTGCTGCCTTGACGAGCGGACTGTCGCATCACGCGGCCCTCCTCTTGGACTTGGACGATGTCGCTGGGACCCGCGCGGCCGGGTCGGTCAACTCTGTGCCAGGGCGCCAGACGTAACCGGCCGCCACGGTCTCGGTCGGGGAGCCCTCGGAATTCATTTGGTCGCGGTAGGCCCGTGTGGCCTCGGTCTCCTGCTCACGATCCACGAACTCCGTTCCGGCTGCACTGAGAGTCAGCTCGCGGCGCAGCGTCTCCCGGACAAACTCACGGTGGCTCGTGTAGCGGATCGGCTCCGGCATCCGGTCAGGAAGCACCTCTGCGGCATCGCGTCCCTCCGTCTCCTCGAACAGGCGCGCGACGAAGCGGACGTGGCCCAGCTCGTAGTCAAGGAACCTCTCCCAGATGGCTCGGATTCGCGGGTTCTCCTCGGACTCGACACAGCTCCAGTAGTTATAGACCTCGGTCGCCTCGTGCAGCAGCCACTTCTCCAGCCACGTTTCGTTGGGGTCGATGATCGACTCGTACTGGGTGACGTGCTGCTCCTCGATCGAGGCGATCTCGGCATACACCTGGCGGGCCACGGGGTCCGCGAACATCGGACCGATCGTCATGTAGTAGTCATGGGTCTGGTGCTCGCCGGCCATGATCGTGAGCGCGTGGAGCTTCGTCAGGGGCGCCGCCCGGCGTCGATCGTAAGGCTTGCGCAAGTCATCCAGCGGATCGCGATGCTCGATGACGGTGGGCCGGCCCGGCACGATGTCCGAGTAGCTCTGGACGAGGGCATTGGCATCTTTACCCTGCAACCGGTCCATCAGCGCTGAATAGCGGTACAGATGGTCGAAGTCCTCAAGCAGTCCGAAGCGGAAGACCTGAGCCAGATAGGGGTCAGGCTCCTTTTCGGCGACGCTCGCGGTGACTTCGATGGCGACCTGCTCGAAGCCGATCGTCGTTTCCAGCGGATCCTGGTCGGCCGGGTTGAGCCAGTTCACCATGGTCTGCTGGTGCTGCTCAATACGCCGCACCTGGGCCAGGGCGCGCTGCAGTGGCGCGTTCATCCGGGCGCAGGCATGCGAGAAGCGCAGGGCCTCGGACTCGATCCCGTTCATGAGGATGACGCGGACTCTGGTGAAGGCGTCGTCCATCAGCTTGTTGTACGGAGCCTGGACCAGGTCGCGCCACGTGAAGCGCTGTTGTTCGAGAGGTACGCCACTGTCGCGCAGAAGATTAATCGCCACCGGCGGTCTCCTTCATCCATCACATGCGGCTCACCGCCGCGGTATCGATCGACCGGTCCGTGAAGACTCCTGTCCCAGTGCAACAGCTATGCCCTTGGTCCGGGCCGCGTCCGGAGCCGTCGGCTGCTGAGGGAGTGCCCGATGCCGCTCGCCCGCGAGCCTACCCTAGAGCCGAGACCGCTCTGTGCGAGACATCTCCGCCGATAGCACCGTCAGACGCTTCGAGGCCGCCACACTGCGATCGCCCGAAAGCGTGGTTCGGCGAAGCGGCCTCACGCGGCTGCTCAGAGCAATTGGGAGCCGATTGCCAGGGCGTCGATAGACTTCCAACCGCGGCTGCTCGCGGCGACGTGTGCCGTCGAATCGCCGGCCGCAGTCGATCCGGCGCCAGATGCGCGATTCGTCGACACCGAACCAGTCGGCGGCCCGGCTTTTACGCAATCCCCGGACGGGGGTTCACATGAAGAAGCTGTTTCTCGCAGCGATGATCAGCGATTGGTCTTGCTCCGGCGCTTGCCGCAGCACAAGCGGGCGGCGGTGCGGGTGGGGGCGCGGGCGCTGGAGGTGGTTCGGCAGGCAGCGGCGGTGCTTCAGGTAGCGGCGGAGCTGCTGGTAGCGGCAGCGGTGCCGCCGGGTCCGGCAGTGGTGGCGGAGCAGGCGGCGCGGCCGGTAGCGGGGGCTCGGGGGGCGCTGGCGCTCCAAGTAGCGGTGCAACGGGGCGCAGCGGTACCTCGGGTACCGGCATGGGTACTGGGACCTCCCCGAACGACGGATCCACGACGGGCGCGGGAACGTCGTCCCCGGGGTCCGCGTCCTCGACCTCGAGCAGCACATCCTCCAGCGGGGTGTCCGGGGATCGTGGTACGTCCGCGAGTCCGTCGATGGATGGCGGGACGCAGTACACGAAGAAGTCCGACTGCGTCAATGCTGGTGGCAAGTGGCGCTGGTGGTCCCAGAAGTGTTCGGTGGGCAAATAGTTAGGTAAAGGTCACGTCGCCGACCCGATGGGACATTTCCAACGGGTCGGTGACGACGCCTCACATCCGGATGTAGGTGACCACCGTGAAAGACCGTAAGACACCTCACGGCGGCATCAAGAGAGGCGGCGACCCGGTCACGAAGCTTGTCATGATCCCCGGCCCGAAACCGTGAACCTGCGCCGCTGCCGGTTCAAAGTTGCGCGGCAAGGTACCCCTGGGGGCGACCGCGGGATCGGCCGGGCTATCGCGATCGTCTTTTCGGGGCTCCGCTGATTCCCTCCAGGTTCCACCCCGACAATGCTGAGAGCTTCGGCAGTGACGTTCCGATGAAGCGCGTAGGGACGCCGTCCGAAGTTGCCCCCTCTTTCTCGCGTCGGATGACTCCTTCTACGCGTCGTATGACTCCTTCTATATGTCGGAAGAGGTGCTCCATCCCAACGGTGGCGAGATCGCGAGCGGCCAACACTTCGGACGGCACGGGTCTTGCCCCCTGCCGGTCATATGGCATGACGCCGAATCGACGGGCTCCGACTGAGCCTCTCTCTCCAAGTACCGGAAGGCAGTCTGATGAATCTCGGAACGGTCTGGATCTTTCTTCCCGTGCTGCTCGTCTCCTTTCTCCTGACGCAGGCAGCCGTGGTCAGCACCTCTATCTACCTGCATCGAGGCCTCACCCACCGATCGCTCACAATCCATCCTATGGCCGACGTTATCTTTCGGCTGATCCTGTGGCTCACGACAGGACAGCGGCGTGAACAATGGGTCGCCGTCCACCGAAAGCACCATGCCTTCGCAGACTCGGCCGGCGATCCCCACAGCCCCAAGCTTCTGGGATTCTGGCGGGTCCAGCTCGGGAACGTTTTCTACTATATGCGGGAAGCAACGAACCCAGCGACGATCCGGACCTACGCGCCCGACATCGCACAGGACCGATGGGACCGGGCGCTCTTCGGACACGGCCTGCTTGGCCCTGCCGTAGGAATCGGGCTGCTCGTGGCGATCTTCGGATGGCCTCAGGGGCTCGCGATCGCGCTCGCGCACACGGTGAGCTACGTCTTCGTTGTGGCGCCGTTGATCAATGGTCTTGGGCATTGGGCGGGCGTGCAGAACTTCCAGAACGGCGCGTTCAACTGGAGATCGTTAGCGTGGATCACCGGCGGGGAGAGTCTGCACAACAACCATCACGCTCATCCGCAAGCCCCCAAATTCAGTATGGGGCGGCTCGAGGCGGATCCCTCATGGCCACTGATCGTGATGCTCCGTGGCCTGGGGCTTGTGAAGATTCGGGGGCGTGTGATCGCCCTTTAGTTCACCGTTCGATGTGGCAGGAGCATCGTTGATGACGCGCAAGAAGCTCGCCGCGTTGGCCAGATGGCTGCTACCCACCATCGCCCTCACGTCGGCCACTGTTCTGGTGGTGCGGCGTCAGGCTCGACGGGCCGACCGGCATCCGCCGACCGGCACGTTCCTCGACGTGGACGGGGTACGCCTCCACTTTCTCGAGCGCGGCAGTGGGAGACCCGTCGTCCTGCTTCACGGTAACGGCGTAATGGCCCGCGACTTCGAGGGCAGCGGCGTGCTCGACCGCCTCGCGGCAAATCATCGGGTCATCGCATTCGACCGTCCCGGATATGGCTTCAGCGAACCGAGGACTCGGAGGTGGACGCCGAGCAAGTGCTGCGGAAGCGGCCCTGATGATCCCCGTCGCAGCGAGGCTGCGAAAGCGTTATGCGGAGCTGCGGATGCCTCTCAGGCTCATTGCGGGCGCCGCTGACCGCGTCGCGCACGTTGAACCACGTTCGGGTCGGCTGCATCGTGAACTGCCAGCGAGCGAGCTGTTCGTCCTGGCTGGGGCGGGCGGGACACACGATCCACTACGTTGCCCAGCACGAGATAGTGGAGCCCGTCACTGCCCTCTCGCGGGCGCAGGCAACGACCGCGCAGCGGTCGGGATAACCAGTTGATCGGGTCAGCCGCATCCCGGCCACACCTGTGGTTGGCGCGGCGCTATGGACACGCGGCCCTCTTCAGAACTGAAGCCGCGGTCAGCGGCCCCAGAACGCTGAATCGCAGGCGCCGTAGCCCGGCGCCAGCGGTTCGGCACGCATGGAACTCTCGCGCAGGGCACTAGGGTCTGGAAGGAACCAGCCTATGCTCGGCCCGCCTGGCGCCCCAGATAGAACCACCGACGGCTGCCGCGAGCGAAACGAGCATGATCGCGAGAGCGGTCCATGCCGTCGTGGAGGCATACGGCTGAGCCTGCTGGGCAACGCTTGCCGCCCTGTCCTTTGCTCGGGCCGTGAGCTGCTGGACGCCGTTCCGAGCCTCGGTGGCCGCCTGTTCAGGATTGTTGCGTGCTGTCTCGACTCGAGTGCGGATGTTGGCGAGGGCATCCCGCGCCTCGTCCTGAGACATTCCGGTCGCGCCCGCTACCACGCCAGCGGTCTTGGGATCGTTCAGTCTCGCGAGGATCTGGTCGGGATCGCCGCTGGTGAGGTCGCTCAAGCCGCCGGCGGCGCCGCTCACCGCCGCGCCCGCGCCCTTTACGACACCCAACACTCCACTCATCCCGAGGCTGATGCCCGATCCGGCCATATAGAGGATTCCGAGCATCGTCAGGACCCAGACTAGTGCCCCATGTGTCGTGGCGACGGTCCGGTCGACCACCATCGAGACACGCGAAGCGATCATGCCACTGAGGAAGAGGGCGATCAGAAGACTCAGCCCGGCCCAAATCCCTGCGCCGATGCCGAATGCCTTCGCGTCGCTGCCCTGGCCCGGGCCGATGTCGGCCGCACTAATTCCGATGGCGAGACCAAGCGTCGACAAGAGCATCAGCACCCCGAGGCCCATGAGGAAGCCACTCCATATCCCGGCCCACGAGATGCGAGCGTTGTCGAGAGAAGTCACTTGGGTACTACGTTCAGCGACGCGAATACGTTCTTGCGGGACTGCCATTGCTTCCACCTCTACGGCCAAATTCGAACGACTTCTCCCTGTGCAAGCTCTCGGCCATGGAATGGCAAGGGCGTTGCTCTGTCTTCGAGTGACCGAAGAGCTCACGCGCCTGAACGGTGTAGGAAGTGCGTGGATGCGAAATCAAGGGGCGAGCCGGGCAGCGCCTCGGGTCGTGCCGATCGTCGCCGAAAAGTTGAGAGTCAGGCGGCCGTTGACGTAGCGGTCCGGCACTGGTGCGTCGACAAATCGACCGGCCGGCACGCGGCGAACGTGCACCACCTCGTAACCGACCGGCTCGTGATCGTATCCGTTCCGGAGGAGGTGCCGGTCGTCGTCCGGCGCCTGCGCGTGGTCGAGGAGCTGCACATCGAGAGACGTCGCACGACAGCGAAACGGTCACGAACCGTGACGCTGCGGCGTCAGAAAGCGATCACTGAGCGGGTCCGACCGCTCCGTTCGTCGCTCCCGGAACAGAACAACCGCGAGAACCCCCGGCCCAGGGCGGTACGGAGCAAGTAGGATGCGTAAGACTGTTGTAGGAACATTCGATTCGAGGGCGGAGGCCGAACAGGTTGCCGAGCTCTTGATGGAGCGGGGCTGTGAACGTGGCGTCCTGGACATTCGGGCGACGGAGACGACGACCGGTGCCACCGCGCAGGCATCGCGTGAGAGCTCGAGCTGGTGGGAGTGGCTGTTCGGCGAGAGCGAGGATCGCAGCTATTACAGCGAGCGCATGAATCAGGGCGGCGCGATCCTCGCGGTGACGACGAACGAGGCCGGCGCCGAGCGTGCGCGTCGTCTCATGGAAGCCGAGGGCGGCGACGTGGCGGCGAACGAGCCGTCGACGGACGCGGCGCCCGCCCGGCATCTGCGTGAGGGCTCCCCACTGCGCGCGTCGGGTGCTGGTCAGTCGGGGGGGAGGAAGTGCTCCCCATCGTCGAGGAACGCCTGCGGGTCGGGAAGCGACCGGTGGCGTCCGGTGCCGTCCGCGTCTATAGCCGGATCACCGATCGTCCGGTCGAGGAGCGTGTGGCACTGCGCGAGGAGCACGTCCGGGTCGAGCGGCGTCCTGTCGATCGGGCGCTCGGCGAGGCGGCAACATTTCGCGAGGACTCCATCGAGATCGAAGAGACGTCTGAGGAAGTCGTGGTGGCCAAAGAGGCGCGGGTTGTCGAGGAAGTGGTCGTGAGCAAAGACATCGAAGAGCGGGTCGAAGAAGTCCGCGACCGTGTCCGGCGAACCGAGATCGAGGTGGAGCGTCACCCGGCGAGCACGGAACGCAGCGGCGCCGGACAGGGGGACGAGGCTGACTTTCGCCGCCACTGGACCGAGACGGGCCGCACCAGCGGCCTGCCGTACGAGCAATCTGAGGGGGCGTACCGCTTTGGCTGCGACCTGGCTGGTGATGCCCCTGGCGATGCCAAGGACTGGTCGGCGGTCGAACAGCACGCGCGTCGTCGCTGGGAGGATACGAATCCCGGTACCTGGGAACGGTTCAAAGACTCGATCCGGTACGCCTGGGAGCGGGCCGGTCGTCGTCGCGCCGCGTAGTTGATGCCTAGACAGAAGCCGGGCGCCGCGCCCGGCTTCTTGTCTCGGGCGTTGGATGTGCACGATCTGCCCGCGCGACGTCCGAGGACCGCGATAGGAGGGACGATGTCTACCGACGACAGCGGCCGGGTCCCCGGTAAGCAATCGGGTCATGCGACACCACAGGAGCGGCAGATGCTGCAGCGGCTTCGAGATGTGAACGAGCGGTTGGTCGTCGCATCCATGCACGCTCAGGACCTGGCCGACCAGGCTACGGCGTCCCGGGCCGAAGCCGAGACCGCTAGCTCGATCCCCCCAGGGCATTGAACGCCATCCACACCATCGAGCGCAACGCGAAGGCGTTGACGGATTATCGACGACCTCCTGGACATCTCGCGGATCATGGGCGGCAACATCCGCATCGACCCGTTACCCGTCGACCTCGTCGCGGTGGTTCAGGGCGCCATGGAGGAGATCAGGCCAGTCGCCGAGGCGAAGGCGGTCAGTGTGGCTTTCACCTGTCAGGCCATCCCCGACCAGGTGGGCGGAGATATCCTCCGGCTCCAACAAGTGGTGGCGAACCTCCTGTCGAACGCGGTCAAGTTCACGCCGTCGGGCGGGAGGGTCGAGGTGCGGCTCACCTCGACCGCGTCGGCGGCGGAGATTCAGGTCGCGGATTCAGGCCAGGGGATCGCTCCAGAGTTCCTTCCCCACCTCTTCGAGCGGTTCACGCAGGCCGACACTTCGACCACGCGGCGGCACGGCGGGATCGGTCTCGGGCTCGCGATCGTCAAGGCTCTCGTCGAGCGGCACGGCGGTACCGTTCACGCCGACAGCCCCGGCGCCGGGAAGGGCGCCACGTTCACCGTTCGGATTCCGGTTCTCGTTTCCCATGCCGCGGACGAGCGTGAACAGCCTCGTCTCGAGGCCACCGGCGGATCATCTCCCCGCCTCGACGGAGTCCGGGTGCTAATCGCCGAGGACGACGCTGACGGGCGACAGGTCTTGGTCCTCATTCTGGAAATCGCTGGCGCGAGGGTCGAGGGCGTCGCATCGGTGCGGGCGGCGCTGAGCGCGTTCGATGGTCTCCGACCGGACGTCCTCATCAGCGATGTGGGGATGCCGGGCGAGGACGGCTATGCTCTCATCCGCCACGTGCGAGCGCGTGAAGCGGACCGCGGGGGCAACACCCCCGCCATCGCGCTCACGGGATACGTCACTCCCGAGGACGGTGCCCGGCTACTGGGCGCCGGATTTCAGATGCACCTCCGGAAGCCCATCGATCCCTCCGACGTCGTGGCCGCCGTCGCGTCTCTCGTCCCGGCGGAGGGGCGGTGATAGAGCGGGGGTGGGCGTCGCGTTGGCGTGACCGAGGACCGGCTGGAGCCCCACGAGCTACCTCGCCCGGCGCGAGAAGACGGGGACCTCGCGCTCGGCGTGACGCCGAAGACGTTCGTTGCCGTCTGCGACCGCTGCCGCGATAGTGGCGAACCCAGCGTAGGACTCCTCCACCATCGCGCCGTCGTAGTCGACGATTCGCCAGCGCCAGTCCGGGTGATGCGGTGTCGACACGGCCACCACGTTCATGGCTTCGCTCTCCGCTCAAACTCCCACGCCGCGAAGCCGCGAATGTGGACGTGGACCTTGTCGAGCTCGAACTCCATCTCGTCCCGGGGCACGCCGGTCAGGACGACGTTGCGAGCGTGTGCGCGCAGGATCGGCTCATCTGACATGGGGGAATCCGTGTGCGCAGAGCGGCTGCGCGAGGCAGAAGAGAGGTCAAGCCAAATACCACGAAGGTCCGACGCCCGATGCGCCTGTTGGGAACCGACCTGGAAGGCACTCTCAGATTACACCCTTGTGCCGCTTTTCTCGCCGGGGGGCTGCGTAAGTAGCGCGGCGGAGAAGGGCCTGTAAGCCGGGGTATAGAGCACTAGGCGTCCCGCCCACTGTTCAAGCGCTGATTTGCGTCCCCGGTTCCGTACCGCTGGGCATAGCACATAACCCACAGCCCCGCGTGCGGACTCTCCACAGAGGGCGCGATGATACCCCGGTCAAGCACACGCCAGTGCCCCGGGCGCCGCAGACTCCCGAGAGACATTTCGTGGAATGCTCGACGTGTCACGTCACCTCGTGTGGTACGGGCCGACTCTGCCCTGTGGGCGAGGGTCTGCTCGAGCGAAGTCGGAGACGGATGATCAAGAGGCCAAGGCCGGGCCGGTAGCGCCAAACCTGAAGAGTGCCGACCGGCAGAACGACGAGGGGGGCGAAATGACGACCTACTGTGTCGTTGTTGGACAGAGCTGGCATCCCGGGCACGTATGGCGACGGAGCAGCCCAGGCAGGCCATTTGTGGGCCTGCGCGTCGACCCTGACAGTCGCGAAGTCTGGGTGCTGTGCGAAGTAGCAGTTAACGGCGACCCGCTGCCGGTGGCGGTGCAAGAGAAGGTCGAGCGGACGATGGAACATGCGGCCTGGGAAGTGGTGTGCCTGGGCGGCGTGGCCATCGCGCGGGTCCGCACAATTCGTCAAGGGCGTCGGCTCGCCCGAGCCGTCGTGGCGATGCTCGGACCATATGAACGCCCGGAGCAGATGCGGCCAGCCGTGGCACCCGAGGATTGCGGTCGACCTACTGGTAGTGAGCCCCCGCCACAACTCTTACTTATGCCCGACCACGTCCCGGGCTGGCCGAACGGCGGGTGATGATGACAGCAATCTTACTCGCAGCAGCCCCCCGGAGGCGTCAGGAGCAACGTGCCACGTTGGGGCAA
>Ga0209382_10010338_pt1 | contig 11630 bp, 7 predicted proteins | sample SoiMetdeltSBSDD5_FD_187599 | JGI IMG/M metagenome (GOLD analysis project Ga0209382, IMG submission 187599) | Bulk soil microbial communities from a Populus tree surrounding site in Tennessee, USA - Soil MetaG P. deltoides SBSDD5 (SPAdes) (version 2) | ecosystem: Environmental > Terrestrial >...
GAGTTGGATCACCTACGGTCGTGTACCCGCGTAAGTGTCAGGGTTCCCCGACAGATGTAGAACGGATAGACGGCGCACGGCCCTAACGGCGCAGAGCCCGAACGACGCAGGGCCCGAACGACGCAGGGCGCCGTTTTCGGGCAGTTAGACGTTTAGTTCTCCCTGTCCTCCAGAGAGTGCACCTTCGTGTTGGAGCAGCCAGCGCTTCCGATCAAGCCCGCCGCCAAAGCCGGTGAGCGAGCCGTCACTGCCGATGACGCGGTGACAGGGCACGATGATCGGGATCGGGTTGCGACCGTTCGCGGCGCCAACCGCTCGCACCGCCGTCGTGTTCCCCACCCGACGGGCGAGCTCGGCGTAGCTGATCGTGGCACCGTACGGGATCGCCTCCAGCGCGCGCCAGACGCGGCGCTGGAAGTCCGTCCCGTTAGGCGCAAGCGGAAGCGTGAACCTCCGCAGGGCCCCCTCGAAGTAAGCCGCGAGTTGACCACGCGCCTCGGCGAGAATCGGGTCGCTCCCGCGCTGCGCCGACCAGTTGTCGTCGCGCGGGCTGGCGTTCGCCATCCACACGCCGGCGATCGCGTCGCCGTCGGTCGCGACGATGAGCCGCCCGATCGGCGCCGCTACGACATCGTACACGAGCGTTCGGTGGTCGACAGCCGTCGTCATTTCTTCTCCGCGGCCTTCGCGGAGTCACCCTGCACCGGCACGCTCGTCGGCTTGGCCGAGTCGCCGGCGAGGGGCTTCTCGCCCTTGAGATGCCGATCGAGGAACGAGAGGATCGCACTGTAGCCGCGAATCTCATTCTCCTTCTTCACGAAGCCGTGCCCCTCGTCATCGAACACGATGTACTCGACCGGCACGCCGTTCTTCTTCGCAGCGGCGACAATCTCGTCGGACTCGACCTTCAGCACGCGCGGGTCGTTCGCGCCCTGCAGCACCATGAGTGGCGCCTTGATCTTGTCCGCGTTGAAGAGCGGCGAGATGCGGTAGAGGCGCGCCGAGTCCGTCTTCGGGTCGCCGAGCTCCTTGTAGAGCGCTTCGCGGAATGCCTCCCAGTACGGCGGGACGCTGTTCAGCGTGCGCACCCAGTTCGAGATGCCGAACAGATCGACGCCGACCTTGAACGCATCCGGCTGCAAGGTGAGCGCGGCAAGCGTCATGTAACCGCCGTAGCTCCCGCCGATGATCCCGATCTTCGTCGTGTCCACGTACCCGAGCTCGGCGAGCATGCGCTTGGACGCGACGACGTCGCCCAAGTCGGCCTCCCCGTGCTTCCGGTCGTCCATCTGGTAGAACGTCTTGCCGTAGCCGCTCGAGCCGCGGTTGTTGATGTCGAACACCACGTAGCCGCGGTTCGCGAGCGCCTGCGTGAGTGCGAAGTAGCCGACTTGCGCCTGGCCACCGGGACCACCGTGGACGAGCACCATGGCCGGCGCCTTCGCGTCGCTCGACGCCTGGTGCGGCTTGTAGAGCACGCCCGGGATGTCGAGCGTGTCGTACGACTTGAAGCGGACGACGGTCGGGACGACGAGGTCTTCGCGCTTGAGCTTCGGGCTCAGGGCGTTCGTCAGACGGCGCGGCGTCTGGCCCGTGGCCGCCACGTAGAGCTCAGGCGGTACGCTGCCGTCGCTCGCGTAGAAGGCAACCAGCGAGTCGTTAGGTGACACGCTGACGCCGCGTATCAGCCCGGTCGGCATGCCCGGCAGATTCACCGGTTGCAGCGTCTTCGCGTCGAGAATCCGCGTGGCGTACTTCGAATCCTCGTTTACCCCGACCGTCAGATACTTCCCGCTCTTCGAGTAGTTGGCGCCCGCGATATCCCAGTTCTGCTCGTAGACCGATGCCTTCGTCCCGTCGAGCAGATCGTAGCTCCGGAGCGACGCGAACTCGCGTCCGCTGTCGGACACGAACAGCAGCTTGGTTCCGTCCGGAGAGAAGTCGGCGGGGAAATTGTTGATCGGGCCGGTGTGCTTCGTGATGTTCGTCGTGGCGTTCTTCTGGATGTCGTGGAGGAAGATGTCGCCGTCCGACGTCGTGTACGCCTTGACGAGCGCGACGTAGCGCTTGTCGCGCGACACACCGCCGATGTTGTAGCCATCGGTATTCCGATAGATGAGCGTTCGCGCAAGCCCATCGGTCTTCACCTCGTAGAGGTCGAAGAACCGCTGGTCGCGTTCATTCGTGGTGATGAAGAACGATTTGTCGTCGCCCGCCCAGCCCGCGAAGTTCGCGACGTGCTTCGTACCGGGCGTGATGTCCGTGACGGTCCCGTCCGGCTGGCGGACGTAGATGTGCGCGAGCTCGTTTCCGCCTTGGTCGGACGAGTAGAGGATTCGAGCGTCGTTCGGGAAGTACGAGATCGGGAAGATCGAATTCGTCGTCGACGCAGTGAGCGGCTCGGGCTCACCGCCAGCCACCGCCACGGCATACGCGTTCCAGATGCCGGACGCATTGGATCCGACGAGGATCTTCTGATGATCCGGCGAGAAGGACCCGCCGAAGAACTCTTTGTTCTCGTAGAAGTCGGCGACGGAGTACTGCGTCGGCGTGAACGTCCTGTCCGCCTCACCGGCGGCGGTCTTCTCGTTGCCAGCGCGTTCGACGCTGCAGGCGGCAGCGAAGAGGAGGAGGAATGGCGTAAGGCGCATAGCGGTTCCCGAATTCGTGGACTCGTGATATACCGCCAGGCGCACCGCCCTGACAACCAGCTAGTCTCGTCCCCCAGCCTCGAAGTCGCGGTCGCGCCGGACCATGACGCGCTTGCCCTTGATGGTGGTGCCGCGCAACGCCCGAATGATCTGATCGGCCATGTCCTCGGGCACCTCCACGAGCGAGAAGCGATCGGCGATTTCGATCGCGCCGATGGCGCTCGAGCTCACGTTCGCTTCGTTCGCGATCGCGCCGACGAGGTCCCCGGGGCGGACACCCGCCTTTCGCCCAGCGCCTACGTACACGCGCGTTACGTCCCATTCCGCCGCGCGCTCCCGACGTCCTCGCCGGGCCGGTCGTTCATCACGTTCGGCTCGTCCCTCTCGCTCTCGTCGCAACCCCGGTCGCTCGCGCAACTGGACCGTCGGGATCTCCTGCTCCGTCTCGCCCCCAGCGGTGCGGCTCTCATCCGCAAGCTTCACCGCGGCAGCCGCGATGTCGACGACATCGTACTCGGCCGCGAGCGCCGTCACGACGACGCGGTACGTCTCCAGCGCGTCTTCGCCTTCGAGCAATGCCTCTTCGAGCGACCCGCGCGTCAGCTCGAGGCGCCGGGCACGAAGATCGGCAACCGTCGGCACCGTCGCCATCTCCATCTTCTGCTTCGTGACGTGCTCGATGTTGCGCACCAGCCGATGCTCGCGCGGCTCAATGAGCGTGACGGCCACGCCTTCACGACCCGCGCGCCCCGTGCGCCCGATGCGATGCACGTACGCCTCGGGCGCCGACGGAACGTCGTAGTTCACCACGTGCGACACGTGCTCGACGTCGAGGCCGCGGGCGGCAACGTCCGTGGCGACGAGCAGGTCAGTCGCGCCACTCCGGACGCGCCGCATGACGCGGTCGCGCTGCTCCTGTGACATCCCGCCATGGAGCGCCTCCGCGCGATACCCGCGGCCGGTGAGCGTCTCCGTGAGCTCGTCGACCTCGGTGCGCGTGCGGCAGAAGACGAATGCCAACGTCGGCGACTCGACGTCCAGCACGCGGCCGAGGGCCGCGACCTTGTGGGCGCGAGCGACGATGTATCCGGTCTGGCGCACGCGAGGCAGCGTTCCCGCGGTTCCTTTTTCGGCCGGGATCGACACGCGTGCGGGGTTGGTCAGGTGGCGCTCCGCGAGGTCGCGGATGCGCGGCGGAAGGGTCGCCGAAAAGAGGGCGGTTTGTCGCGCGTCGGGGGCAGCCGCAAGGATCGCCTCGAGGTCCTCGGCGAACCCCATGTCGAGCATTTCATCGGCCTCGTCGAGGACGACGGAGCGGACGTTGCCTAACGTGAGCGTGCCGCGCCGAATATGATCGAGTGCGCGTCCCGGCGTCGCGATCACGACGTCAGCACCGCGCTCGAGGGCACGCAGCTGGCGCCGGATGTCCTGCCCGCCGTAGACCGGGACGGCACGCATGCCAAGCCCTTTGCCGTACTTGTGCACCGCCTCGCCCACCTGCATGGCGAGCTCGCGTGTGGGGACGAGGATCAGCACGGCGGGGCCCTGCCGGTCGAAGTCCATCGCCGCGTCGTCGGCGCCGTCATCCGTCGCGGCGCCCTCGACGACCCCGCCCCGTACGCCGGCCCCCAACGCAGCACGCTGAAGCAGCGGCAGCGTGAATGCTGCGGTCTTGCCGGTGCCGGTGGCAGCCTGTCCGAGGACGTCGCGTCCCTCGAGGAGAACCGGGATCGCGGCGCGCTGGATGGGTGTCGGCTCTTCGTAGCCGAGCGTCGCGAGCGTGGCTGTGAGGCGAGGGTCGAGCCCGAGATCGGAGAACGGGGACGGCTCGGAATCTGGCAGCGGGGTAGCTTCGGACACGGTGGTCGGGGCTGATGGTGTCGTTGGTGGCGCGAATCTCAGGGCTCGTTCTGCTCTTCGAGTCGCCGGGCTCGAAAATCTGCCGCGTGGTCGAACTGCTCGGACATTGCGCCTCCCTCCGCCATCACGGTCGGTCGCATCGCATCCGAATTATCGCCCGCAAGCTCGGTGCCCGTCACAGCCGCGGATCCACTGGCTCGCTCTCCAGCGCGAGCACGCCGAACACACATTCGTGGACGCGCCGCAGCGGCTCGCGACGAACGAACCGCTCGAGTGCTTCGATACCGAGCGCGAACTCCCGCAGTGCGAGTGAACGCTTGGCGTGGAGGCCGCGCTGGCGCAGTCGTGTGAGATTATCCGGCAGGGTGTACTCCGGCCCGTAAATGATGCGGAGGTACTCCCGACCGCGGCACTTCACGGCCGGCTGGACGAGCCCGCGACTTCCCGTCGCGACGAACGGCAGCGGCTTCACGACCATGCCTTCCCCACCGGCGGCCGTCATCTCCTCCCACCAGGTGATTGCCGCCGACTCGCTCGCGGCATCGGTCACGTTCACGCTGCATTGGCGCGTCGCGAAGAGTACCGCGCCGCCGGCTGACGTCACGTCACCCAGGGTCCGCATGTGCCACGCATGGTCCTTATCCACGTGCACGGCGCCTTCGGTCGCCATGATGTGGAACGGTGCGAGGCGCAGATCATGCACCGACGTCACCGGCCAGCTGTAGCGTGAGTAGGCCTCGACGTACCGCACGGCGAGCACCGCGCGCTCCGCGTAATGGGCGGCGACGGCGGCGAGGTCGACCCCGCGGCCCGCTCCCCGCTCGAGCGTGGCGAGCGTCTCGCCTAACGACGCTGAGGCGGCCGCACCGACCGCCGCGTACTGGCGCCGGATCAGATCCTGCGCCTTCGCCGACCACGGCATGAGCTCGCAATCCAGACACACCCAGTCTGTCGCGAGCGCATCCCAGAACCCCGAGCGATGGAGCGCGTCCCGCACGATCCCGAGTAATGCCGCCTCCACCCCGCCGTCGTCGAAGAAGCGTCGCCCGGTCCGGGTGTATACGATCCCTGCCGCGTCTCCGTCGGCGGAGGCACCGTCGTCTCCGGTCGACGGAGCCACGATGCCGAACCGGCGGCGCGCGACGTCCGCGTCCCGGCACACGACGACCACCGCGCGCGATCCCATGTGCTTCTCCTGGCACATCACCTCGGGCACGCCCTGGGCGCGATAATACGCGAACGCCTCCGCAGGATGCTCCAGGAGTCCCTCTCGCGTCGTCGTCTCTGACGGCGACATCGTCGGCGGCAGGTAGATCAGCCACTTCGGGTTCACCGCGAACCGGCTCATCACCTCGAGCGCCGCGGTCGCATTCTCCTCGCGCACCGTCACGGTGCGATGGAGTCGCGTATGTACGATGCGCTTGCCCTGCACGTCCGCGAGATCCAGGACATCGTCGAGCGCCTGCTGCGCGGTCAACGCATCCTCGCTCGGCTCCTTGAGGAAGGGTCGCGCGGGCTCGGAGTACGTGCGACGCGCAGCCACCGACACGAGCTCGCGCTCGGGCCACCGGAGTGCGGTCAGCCGCCCGCCGAACACGCACCCCGTGTCGATGTTGATCGTGCCGTTGACCCACTCCGGTTCGGGTACGGGTGTGTGCCCGTACACGACCGCCGCCGTGCCGCGATACTCGGCCGCCCAGTTGTAGCGGACCGGGAGGCCGAACTCGTCGGTCTCGCCTGTGGTCTCGCCGTAGAGCGCGAAGTCCCGCACCGCTCCGGATCCGCGGCCTTGCAGCTCTTCCTTCAATCCCGCGTGTGCGACCACGAGCTTCCCGTCATCGAGCACATAGTGGCTTACGAGATCGTCGATGAAGCCCGCGACGGCATCGCGAAACTCCGGCGTCCGCGGCTCGAGCTGTGCGAGCGACTCCGCGAGTCCGTGCGTGATCTGCACGTCGCGCCCGCGCAGCTTGCGCATGAGCTTGATGTCGTGGTTCCCCGGCACACATAACGCGGCGCCGCTCGCCACCATCGTCATTACTGTCTCGAGCACATCTGGAACACGCGGTCCTCGGTCCACGAGATCACCGAGGAACACGGCGCGGCGACCGGCCGGGTGACGCCGCTCGACATACCCCAACTGATCGAGCAGGTCCTCGAGCTCGTCAGCGCAGCCGTGGATGTCCCCGATGATGTCGAACGGCCCGTGATCCGATCGCCGATCGTTCCACAACGGCTCGCGCACCAGATCGACGGCATCGACCTCCGCCTCGGAGCGGAGGATGTGCACATGACGGAACCCCTCACGTTGCAAGCTCCGAAGTGAGCGCCGCAGCTGCGAATGCTGTTGTCGGATGACGTGTGGCCCGAAGTCACGATCGGGTCGCGTACGATTGCGCTCGTGCGCGAGCCGCTCGGGCACGTCGATCACGATCGCGACGGGAATGACGTGATAGCGGCGCGCGAGCTCCACGAGCGGCTTTCGTGCCGACTCCTGCACGTTCGTCGCGTCCACCACCACCAGGCGCCCGAGCTGCAGTCGCTTGGCTGCGACGAAGTGCAGCGCGTCGAACGCGGGTGTCGTCACCGTCTGGTCGTTCTCGTCATCCGACACGAGCCCACGGAAGTGATCGGACGAGAGCACCTCCGTCGGCTTGAAGTGGCGCCGAGCGAACGTCGACTTGCCGCTGCCCGACGTGCCGATGAGCACGACCAGCGACAGCTTCGGGATCGTCACCTTCATCGTCTATGGAGCGTACCCGCTCTGGGCGAGGAACTGATCGGCGTCGCGCACTTCGATGATGTCGCGCACCGCCGCACGCTTGTCCGCGGTGCGGTTGTAGTACGCCTCCGCAATGCGATACCCGATGAAGTAGCCGAGGTCTCCGGGGCGGTCGCTGGTGGTGCTGCCCTGGTTGTAAAGCCAGCGGCTCACATCCGTGCCGTGCATGACCGGGCGGAATTCCGCCCACAGCTCGGCCTCACGTGGGATCGCGTACGCGCGGACCCGCGCGTTGATGTTCCCACTCGACGCCAGTTCTCCGATGAAATCGGCGCTGCCTTCCAGAAGCGATTGCTCCAGAAGATTCTTATTCGATCGGCTCATCAGGCCACGCGCTCGCACCTGGAGGATGTGCACGTGCTCGTGTGCGACGATGATCGGCAGGCTGTCGAGCGGCCGCACGTTGTCCCGCTGGAACTGGTTGAGCTCATCCGTCGGTGTGTTGGGCCCTAACGCGTAGAACTCGAGGCCGACGAGCATGCCGTTGCTCGACGTCGTTCCGCCGGTGCTGAAGCGTCCGATGAGGAACGTCACCGACGGGAAGACCGCCGTCGGGTACACGTCCTTGATGCGCCGATAGCCTTCGCGCATGCGATTCTGGAGCGTGGCGTCCGTCGCCAGCCGCAATGTCTGAGGCCGAATGTCCGTGAAGTACCGCGGAAACGCGCGCACCATTGACGCGAGGCTCGCGGCGGTCAGGTTGCGCAGCCCGATGAAATCGCGGAGACCAGTGGACGCGCGGTTCAAGTAGTCGGTCTGGAACGGCCCGCTCGCGCCGCCGGACCCGCCAGCGTCGTATGCGGCCCAGAAATTCGGGATGTCGCTCGTCACGAAAAGCGCCTGCGCGGGGTCGGCGACCTCGCCAGCCGGCTCAGGCCCTGTCGAGTCGCCATCGCCGCACGACGCACTCCAGACGACGACGCTTGCCATCGAGAGCAGCGATCGGCGCGCGCACCAGAGGCAGCGATGCGTTGACATCATACCTGGGGACCTCTGACAACCACGCTTCCGCCTCCGAGGTCAGTGGAGCGCCGAGTGAACACGCACATCTGCGTTGGCGCCCCGACGTCGAGGTCCTCGGGACCCACCGGCACGAACCGTGTGTCGTAGTCGAACCGGTCGGCAACGCCCGTCGCCCACGATGCGAACTCCGACCGCGTCCACTCGAAGCGATGGTCGCGATGCCGAAACCGTCCCGCCGGCAACGACGCCCACCGCACATTGTACTCGGCGTTAGGCGTCGTGAGGGCGACCGTGCCGGGACGGGCGAACTCGAACAGCACGCGCTCGAAGGCGGCAAGACGCGGCGGGTCGAGGTGCTCCACGACCTCGACGACCGCGGCCGCGTCGAAGCCGGTGAGCCGAGAGTCGCGGTACATGAGCGAGCCGTGGATCAGCCGGATTCGCTCCCGCTGGCGCTCGCTCATGCGGTCGAGCCGAAGGCGGTTTGACGCGATCTCGAGCGCGCGATACGACACGTCCATTCCGACGATCTCCTCGAACTGCCGGTCGTCGAGCAGCACGCGCAGCAATCGCCCCTCGCCACATCCCAGGTCCACGATGCGGCGCGCGCCGGATCCGCGCAGCACCGCCAGCACCATGGCCAGGCGCTGTTCGTTCAGCGAGACCGTCCGTTCGACCGTTGCCTCCTCGGCGTCCGCCTTCGGTTCGGCGTCCTCGTCGACCGGCTCCTCTTCTGCCGTCAAGCGGGCGATCGCATCGCGAACGAGGTTCGGGCGCCGACGCAGGTAGCGACGCGTGATCGTGTCCCGCTCGGGATGCGTGGCGAGCCAGCCCTCGCCGGCGCGCAGGAGCTTGTCGACCTCGTCCTGGCTCACCCAGTAGTGCTTCTGGTCGTCGAGGACAGGAATGAGCACGTAGAGGTGCGCGAGCAGCGCCTGCAACGTGGTAGTCGCACGCAGCGTGACATCGAGGTAGGGACTCGAGTCCGCGTGACCTGCGTTAGGCGCGGCAGGTGCCGGCGCGAACGGCATTGCCAACGCAATCGGCGTCGCGAGAAGGTCGTAGCCCAGCGGCGCGAACAACGATCGCAGAAACGACTCGCCACCGCGGCACGGCACTGCCGGGAGACGTGCCGTGAGCGGGATGGGCGTTTCGGCGAGCTCCTGTCGCTCCCGGCTCTTCCCCTGGAGGGCTGACCGAAACACGTCGGCGATGGCGACGCTGAGGAATGACGAGGCGACGTACGGCCGGTCGTTCACGTACTGCTCGAGCGCCCCGCCCTCACCGGCCGGTCCGCGTCGCGTCCGCACGAGCGCCACGGGGTCGACGTCGAGCAGCAGGGCGATGGTCGTCCGCTCCGGCGACGCCTCGGGATAGAAGACATGCGCACGGCCGAACGACTGCTCGAACGACTGCACGCGCGCCGGGTGCTTCGCGAGCAGAAACCCGAGGTCAGTGGCGGGCTGGTGAGTCGTCGTGATGGTCAGCAGCATGTCCGCGCCGGGTCCAGATGCACGAAGTCGCGTCGCCGAAGTCGTCGCCGGGTTTCGGCGCACGGTTCATCGGGACGCGACTCCCTGGCGTTTGAGTCTATGGCGGGGCGTCGTTTTCGTCAACGCGCTTGCGAGCTCCCGCATCGCCAGTGAGGCTATGGAGTCAGACCCCATCGCAGTTTTCAGCGGGGTCAGACCCCACTGCGGTTTTCAATGGGGTCTGACCCCATTCCGGGAGAGGCCCGCTGTGAACGCACGGTCGTTCGTCCGTTTCGTCCCCATCGCGCTGTGCGGACTCGCCTCCGCGTGTGCACCGGCAGCATCGCGTACGGCACCGGCCGCCGCCGCCATGCCGCCGGGATCGGACAGCGTCCTACACATCCTTCACTTCAACGACGTCTACGAGATAACGCCGGTCGAAGGCGGCAAGAGCGGCGGCCTCGCGCGGGTGGCTGCGCTGCGCCGAGCGCTTCGCGACTCGTTCCCGTCGCTCATTACGACGCTCGGCGGGGATTTCCTTTCACCCTCCGCGCTCGGCACGGCGCGCGTCGGTGGCGAGCGACTGGCCGGGCGACAGATGGTGAGCGTGCTGAATGCCGTCGGCGTCGACATCGCGGTGCTCGGCAACCACGAGTTTGACGTCAGTCGCACCACGTTTCTCGCACGGATGAACGAGTCGCGCTTCACCGTGCTGGCGGCCAACGTCACCGACAGCGCCGGGCAACCGTTGGGGAAGATTCGCCCGCGCACGATCATCACTGTGCCGGTCGCCGGGCGCAGCGTCCGCATCGCGATGTTCGGCATCGTGATCCTCGACAACCGTCCGCCGTGGACGCGATTCGCCGACCCGTTGGAGACCGCCCGGCGCGAGGCGGCGCTCCTTCGCGATTCCGCGGACGTCATCATCGCACTCACCCATTTGGGCATCGCCGACGACAGTCGACTGCTCACGCAGATCCCCGAAGTGGATGCGGTGCTCGGCGGTCACGAGCATGACAACTACCTGCTGCGTCGCGGGCCGCGATTCGCCCCCGTGATCAAGGGCGACGCCAACGTGCGGTCCGTCCAGGTGGTGACGATTCGTCCGCCGTCAGGTGGCCGGCGCGCCGAGGTATCAGCGCGGTTCGTGCCCGTCAGCGAGGGGATGGCTGAGGATAGCGCGGTGGCGCGCGAGGTCGCTCGGTGGGTGGACACGGCGTACGCGAGCTTCGCGAACGACGGGTTCGATCCCCGGGAGCTCGTCGCGACCACGCCGATCGCGCTCGACGGCCGCGACGCCGTCACGCGTACGACGCGAACCGCGCTGACGGACCTCATCGCCGCGGCGATGCGTCGCGAGGTGCCTGACGCGGAGCTGTCGATCTTCAACGGCGGGTCGATCCGCATCGACGACGTGATTCCGGCGGGTCCCGTGACGCAGTACGACGTGATCCGCGTGCTGCCGTTCGGCGGGCCCGTCGTGGCGGTGCGCATGCGCGGCGACCTGCTCGCGCGCGTGCTTGCCGCGGGTGAGAAGAACGTCGGACGCGGCGGCTTCCTGCACCGGAACGGGGTGGAAGGCTCGGCCGCGAGCGGCTACACGGTGGGAGGTACAGCGCTCGACCCGGCACGATGGTACCGCGTTGCAATCACCGACTACCTCATCACGGGCAGCGAGATGGGAATCGAGTTTCTGAAGCGCGGCGAGCCGGGGCTCGAGGTCATCGGTGATCGACGGGACATTCGCCAGGCGGTGATCGATGAGATGCGCGCGCGGTGGAAATAGCGCTTGTCAGCCCGCCACAGTCCGCACCGCACGTAGCGCCAGATCCACGTCTTGCATCGTGTTATAGATGTGCGGGCTGAATCGCAGGCCCCCAGTCGGTGCGGTGGCGATGTGGT
>Ga0209382_10010339_pt1 | contig 11630 bp, 10 predicted proteins | sample SoiMetdeltSBSDD5_FD_187599 | JGI IMG/M metagenome (GOLD analysis project Ga0209382, IMG submission 187599) | Bulk soil microbial communities from a Populus tree surrounding site in Tennessee, USA - Soil MetaG P. deltoides SBSDD5 (SPAdes) (version 2) | ecosystem: Environmental > Terrestrial >...
CGCTTCCGCCTTGCGCCAGTCGTAGTCCGTGCCCCAGTAGCGCACAAGCGCTTGCAGCTTTTCCAGCTGGACGCCTTGCGATCGGTCCGTCACGGTTTCGCGGTCGGACCACCGCGTGGCGGCGATGCGCCGGCGGAGGTCATCGAGCTCGGCCTGGGGTACGTAGACGGTGAACGGGCGGATCGAGCGATCTTCGGCCGCTTGGCGCGTGGCGGGCACCTGAGCGTAGCTAGGAGAGGCGAACACGAATAAGCCCACACAAAGCGCAGCGACCGAGCTGGCAAGGTGGAGTTTCTCGAGCGTCATGGACGGGTCCTTGTTTGGAAAGAAAGGCGGGTATCGTTAGGCGGCGGATGACGCACACGTCAGGCGCGCCATCCACCACACGACCTTTGAACTACCGTAACGATCTGAACGCCGCGCGCACCTCTGCCACGAAGAGCTGCGGCTCTTCCCACGCGGCGAAGTGGCCACCTTTGTCGAGCTTGTTGTAATGGATGAGATTGGGATACGCCCGCTCTGTCCAGCTCCACGGGGCCTGATATTGCTCGCCAGGAAAGACGCTCACGGCCACAGGAATGGAGACGCCCTTGGCGTTGAAAAAACCACCTTTATATTCCCAATAGAGACGAGACGCAGAGACTCCCGTGTTCGTCAGCCAATAAAGCGTGATGTTGTCGAGGATTTCGTTACGCGTCAGTTCGCCCGTGGCGCTTGTGGTCCGGAGCAGGGCCGAGGCGACCGTTGCGGCCGGCTGGCCGTCAGCATCATTGTGGTCGAGAAGCCAGGCGGCCAGGCCGACGGGTGAATCCGCAATGCCGTACAAGGTTTGCGGGCGCGACCCCATCAACCTGGCGTAGTCGACTTGCTTGAAAGTTTTTTCCAGCTGCTCATAGGCGCGCCGTTCCTCAGCTGAGAGACCGGATGGCGGCGGGTCGCCGGCCTGGAGAGCCTTGTCGACGTCAGCTGGAACGGTGGCAGGCATGTTGGTGTGGATGGCGAGCAATCCCGCAGGTGCTTGCAAGCCCATCTGGTCGACGACAAATGCACCCCAGTCGCCGCCCTGGGCGACATAGCGGGTGTAGCCGAGGCGCTTCATCAGCTCCGCCCAGGCGCGGCCCATGCGCTCGGGACCCCAGCCGGTGCTCGTCGGCTTGCCGGAGAAACCGTAGCCCGGTATCGATGGAATCACCACATGGAAAGTGTCCGCTGCGCTGCCGCCATGTGCCGTGGGATTGGTCAGCGGATCGATGATCTTCAGCTGCTCGATGATCGAGCCGGGCCATCCGTGCGTGACGATCAGTGGCAAGACATTTTCATGTTTCGAACGAACGTGAATGAAATGAATGTCCAGCCCATCAATCTCGGTGATGAATTGCGGCAGGGCGTTCAGCTTCGCTTCGGCTTTGCGCCAGTCGTAGTCTGTCGCCCAATAGCGTGCGAGTTCCTGCATCGTCGCGAGCGGCACGCCCTGCGACTGATCTGCGACGGTCTCCTTTTCGGGCCAGCGAGTTGCTGCGATCCTGCGGCGAAGGTCGACAAGCGCTTCCTCAGGGATACTCACATGAAACGGACGAATTGCGTCCTTGTCAGCGGCCTGCCCGCTGCTTTGTTGGGTAGCTTCTGCTTGGGTTGTGGTGTTCTCCTTTTGAAGAGTCCGAGATTTTTCGGTTTGGGCGTGGCCGAGTGCGCTCAACAAGCCAAGCCACACGGCACATGCTGTGACCAACACGGCAAAATGGCGGAGCAATTTATCCAATGAAAAAGGTGTGAACGGCTTCGTTCGCCGGTGAGCGAACTCGGGTGGGAATGATCGGCTCACCTTCATGATTGTGCCGGCACGCGCCATAGCGACTCCGACGATTTGGTGAATCCTTCCGAGATACTTCATTGTTTCCTCTCCTTGAAGGTCAATACGCAACCCCACTCGTTGGGGTGGTCGGCAGAGGAGACGCTATGAAGGTTAAGGTCCAGGTGGTGACCATCACTGACGACGGCCAAGAACCGAGCAAGGACATCGCGTGACGTATCTCCATCAGCAACATGCTTGTCCGCACTGTGGGAAGCGCGCCGGAGCAAGGGTGTCCATCACACGGTGTTTCGGACCGTCTTCGGGGCGATCCCTGTCGACAGTCCCCGTCTTTACCACTGTCCATGTCAGCCCCATACGACCACGAGTTTTAGTCCCCTGGCAATGCTGCTGCCGGAACGCACGACCCCGGACCTGCTCTACCTGGAACCTCTAATTACTAAGATTCTGTGACGGGTGGCAGTTTACGTCCGATGCCATGCGGGTTCAACATGTTTCTCTGTGATTGAGCTGCGCAGTTCATGGCATTTGAGACTCTGTAGGTATCGAGGAGAGCAACGGCGTTGGTGCCTCGTGTTCCGATAATCCTGCTTCCCGGTATCACCCCCTCCGGTTTTCCCTCTGGAAACGGGAGTAAACCGATTCGGCCAAGAGCGTTGCCTTTGGCGGATGGCCATGATCCCATCCCAAAGAGGAACACACGTTGAAGCTGGGCGCACAACAGACGCGAAAAGCCGGTATACACAGTTCAAAACCTGGTGGGCAAATCATAAGGCCGCGCGACAGGAAACTATACGTGCCGCCCTCAAAGCACATTGGGATGCCCGGCGCGAAGCCGTCTGCACCCCACACGCGGGCGCCGCATGCGACATGGTAGCGCCGATACACGCGCACTCAGTCGCCTGGGCGTTCCGTGACCTCGGCGTATAAAGACGAAGACGGATACCGTCAGCACATACCAAGCCATGCCTCCTCCGCATGGCCTGCGTTCCTCTAAACTCGTTACCCATTCCTGCCCCGCACTTGCACAATATGAATCGCCGCCTCGCTGAAGGGACTGCGCGTATTGACCGACACCGCCTGATACGTCTTGCCACCAATAACGACCTGATCGTTCGGCTTGGGGCTAAAACTCAGGTCCGCCGTCACAATTCTCACTTCCCGATCCCCTTGCTGGCTTAGCCTTGCAATCTCCCATGCCCTATATTGTTGCACCCCCGCTTTGATCGTATAGCTCTAAACCGAGGACAGTAGCAGTTCTTTTCAGCGGAATTGACCTAACCAATGCGCCGCCATTCCCTTGCCCCCAAGGCAATCGCATTATCATTCCCCTGAATCTACGTAGATGGACGGCTTGAGGGTGGTTCCACAATCGGGACTCATAGGGGCTCATAGCGCCTGGGCAACGTAATATCTCATTGTTATCGCTGGAAATTTATAATGCGATCACCCTGCCCTTGCCCCCCATACTGCACCGTATACATCGGGCACGGACTCCATGCTCTCACGGCAGGGTCGCGCTACCGGGCCAGCCACATGCCTTCTGAAGTGTCAAGATAGCGTCTATAACCTATAAGTAGGATTGTCAAGTAATACATAAAAGGACTCTATATTGACGGAGGGGAGATCGCGCCCCTGACGTCAACTTAGGGTATACCCTATCTTGACGTCAGGGGCGCGGTTCTGCTCCTGTCATTGTAGGGTTCTTGTGCGTATTTATTGACGGTTCTGCCCCAAGATTACAGATTCTATCTTGACACATCAGGAGGGTCTCTATGCTGTGTAATAGTGAGACCAGACTTTGGCTTCCGCAGGGGGTAGCCGTTTAGCACAGGATACTCTGTAATATAAGGGCTTCAGGCTCCTCAAGTCGCAACCACTCAAAATGGGCATTCCGGACTTTATGAGATGCGGTGCGATAAGGAACCTATAGCGTCTTATCCATGTTCGGTTCTGTGGGACGTATTTTCAGAAGAAAGTCGATTAAGGCAAAATCCTGCCATACATCCCGCAAGACTGCATTGATGATGTTGTATATATTAATCCTGCTGATACTGAATATCCTATCCCTTTTAATCCGCTTCAGCTTGATGAGGGGGAAGATATTGACCTGCGGGTTGATGATAATATCACCATCTTTAAGCACTTAATGGGTGATAGCGGCCTCAGAATGGATGAAATTTTACACCAAACATTTTATGCGCTTTTGGAGCGTTCAGGATCAACCCTTCTTGATATTGAGCGGTTATTAGTTTGATGTGAAATCATGAATTTATCAGTTGAGATCCTTCTTAAATCCTGATAATCTTCAGTCGCTTTCCGAAGGGACCTAAAGGTTAATGACCGAATGAGCAGCTAGGGAGGAATGGCATGAGCGAGATGCCAAGCAATCAGCCGGCGGGAATAGGAGAGCAAAGACAACCAGTTGTCGTCCAAGTCTATCTGTCGCCGGCAGCCCAGACGTATGCTCCACCTCATATGCAGAGAGTGACCACCCTTACTACGAGTCCCAGAACCAGCTCTATAACTGAGCTAGCAACAGCCGAATGTCTATGTGACTGTGGAAGTGCTAGTGGTGGAGGCTCTGGTAGATGACTTGTGCCTATCACAGCCAAGTGGTGCCGATTGTGAGTGGACAAGGAGAGGAATATGGCTGAACGAACAGAACAAAGGCCATCTGTAGAAGCTTCCGAACAAGGCCAAGAATATACTCGGCCTAACGTACAAAGAGAGCCTTCATCCGAAGCAGCCTCAGTTCTTTGCTCTTGCGGGTGTAGTGCTACCGCAGGGGCTGGAGCAGGAGCAGGGTAAGTGTTTACAGGTGGTGTGATACGATAAGAAATTATTTATCAATGAGGACAATTCGTAAGTTCGTGCCAAGCTTTTTCCGGCTCTGTTCCGGCAAAAGTCCAGCGTTCGGAGGACTCGCCACTACACAGTTGGGCAATCGACTCAGCATGGACTTACGAAATGCTGTACTAGAGGTGCACGCATGATAGTGGATCTGTTGGATCGACTGGTTGTCCCATCGCGTCTTGGGCTAATTTATCGAGGCGGTGAGACGCTCGGTTACAACCCTGGACTCAACATCTGGCACCGTCTGGACGAGTCTTGTACCGAGGTCTTGCGCTGGTTACGGGCGGGCCGCGATCGAGACCGCTTAGAAGGGCATCTAGTAGAGCGATTCGGTTACACACCAGAAGCAGCCAGGGAGAGGCTTCAGGAGATCGTGAAGTGGTGTATCTTACGCAGGCTGCTTTACCTAGATCGAGAACCCTCCTTACCGGAGTTCGTTCATCCGGTCAATCCCTTAGCTACCGTTTACTGGATTTGTACCCAGGCCTGTAATCTGCGCTGTACCTATTGCTATCAAGAGGCGACGGTCACCCGCCCTCATGAGTTATCCACGGCAGAGGCAAAGGCTCTAATTGACCAAGTTGTGGAAGCTGGAGCCCAAACTTTTGTATTTACGGGCGGCGAACCCTTTACACGTCGTGACCTACTGGAGGTCGCAAGCTATTCCAAGAGTCGCGGTCTACGGACAAATGTCATAACAAATGGACATTACATCAGAAATAAGAATGTGGAGAGCATCGCAGAGATCTTTGACCTCGTGACCATTAGCCTCGACCACGGACTTCCAGAGCATCACGACCGTCATCGTGGGGCAGGCTCTTGGGAGCGGGCTTTGAATGCCATTGACTTGCTTCTCGAGGCTGGCGTTCGCGTTGACGTGAACTCAGTTCTTTCGCGATTAGGCCTGCAGGACGTAAAAGAGCTGCTCCGGTTAGGACGCACAAGACGGCTTGGCCAGCACAGGATTGTTCCACAATTTCCCATGGGACGAGGAGCTTGCTCCCGTAATGACGAACTGACCCCGACTGAACTTCTTCAGCTCAATGACCAGTTATCTGACGTCAAGCGCGATTTGGAAGACAATGAATCGTGCGTGACGATGGAAGGAGCCTATGGCAAGAAGGGGCTCCGTCGTAACCACTGCGGTGCGGGGTTAAGCGAGGTCTCAATAGATCCTGAAGGATGGGTTTACCCTTGCAAGCTTCTGCAGTATCCCCAGTTTCGGACTCAAAACATCCGAGATGCGCGGCTCATGGATATTTTTCGCAACAACCCTTTGCTGAGGTCGACTCAGGGTAAAGTAGTCGACACACTGCACCCGTGTAAAACCTGCATCATCAAGAATGACTGTGGCGGTGGTTGTCGAGGCATTCACGTATCCTTTACCCAAGAATATAGTCAGACGCATCCGCTGTTCTGCTCCTATTTGCGGCGGGCATTCGAAGTGCGTGCTTGGGGGAGTACGGGAGATGTACCCGCGCATCGCAAGGCGCAGTTCCACGATGTCTCAGGGTTTCAGCCTCGGATCATTCCTCTCAGCGAGGTAGTCAGCAAGTCATGAGCAGGATCAGACGCAGTCCCCAAGTGATTTGGGATGTGGTGGACGGGGTGATGGTCCTCTGCCATACCGATAGCGCTGAGTTTTTCGAGCTAAACCCAACGGGAGCTATTGTATGGAGCGTCTGCGACGAGAATATTATAGATGATGTCGTGGAACGCTTACAGGAAGCTTATCCCAGCGAGGATCACGAGCGGCTGACGGCGGACGTTTGGGACTTAATTCGGTCCCTACAGGAAGCCGGGCTGGTGCAGTTGCAAAGCAACTGAAGGGCTGCTTAAGCAGGGTATGTAAGGAGGGTGTAGAATGTCCGTGGCTATTACCGAAAGGTGTATCACCTGTGGCGCGTGCGAGTGGGAGTGTCCCAACGAAGCGATTTCCCCCGGCTCGACCCGGCCTGTAGTAGACGAGAGTTTATGCACGGAGTGTTACGGGTTTTTTGGTGAAAGCCAGTGTATTATTGTATGCCCGGCAGAAGCAATCATTGTAGTGAAACCCGAGCCGATCGAAGCTCTCTTAGAGCGATTCCGTCGCATGCATCCCCACCAGCAGGCCCAGGACACGTGGATTTGGCGACGCATTGCTGGTGCTAAGAGAGGACCTAATTAGAGCGTGTTGCGTAATTGGTTTGTTGAAAATAAAGGGCTTATGGGTTTTGGGGAAATCTGAAACGGCTATTTGCTTCTCACTTCCTTTAACCCTACAACGTCACTTGAGTGAAATGAGTTCAAAAACACCGTCAATTGGCCTATTTCCACCTTTCGCAATGGCGAAAATGAGCAGGATAAAGTTAGTCTACGGCGCTTAAATCGATACTTGTCAGATAAGTGTCGCTGTAGTGGTATTTTCAGGTTCGAATTTCGCGCCAGCGACTAATTAGCCCTACAACGACATCTCTGCTGACATGTATATTCCGCCCTGCGGTGTTCTCTTTATAGGCATCATTCACTAAAGACGAACTTGGCAGCCCACCGGCGGGGAGGAAAAGTTTGGTCTGCCGCAGGCAGGCAAATCGTGTGTTAACATGATGGCATGGTTATCAAACGTACCAGTCATGCCGTCTACGATACGAAATATCATCTGGTGTGGGCCCCAAAGTATCGCAAGTGGATCGTACGAGAAGACATCAGACAACGTGCTCGTGACGTGAGCCCGCTGAGCCAAGAGGGAGTCGAGTTGCCAGGAGGTAGCCCGGAAAAAGTGCAGGATGAGGTCATAGTAGTCGAGACTCAGGAAGAGCCAACGGACAATACTGGTGATGCAAAGATGATCGCAGCGAATGAGCAGGCCGAAGAAGCAAGGGTGCAAGTCGTCTAAGAAGCTGTTTTAAAATTCTGCGTGCCTATAAAAACAAAAACTTAGTTCAGTATATGCAATGCAGCTGGATCAGTCTGGATCGGCATGGTCACCACGCCAGAGCCAGGAGCTATGCGGATTTGGTCGCTCAGGGTGGCCTAGTCAATTGGCACTTTATAGAACACGTATCCCACTGAAAAATCTAGCTTAATAATTTTAAAACAGCTTCTAAGATAGACGCAATGCTGGTAATCATGATGATGGCCTCCCGCTCCCACACTGTGTGTACGGGATGAGTTTGTATAGCTGTTGGTATTAATGAAGCGTATACCTATATTACTTGTGGTTGGAACTTAGTCGTTCTTTGAACCAATAGCCCTGTGGGCGGGGAACCTTATGCTAGGGTTCCAAGGGGGCGTGTATCATCCCCTTAGTCAAGGGTGGGGTTTGAAGCCCCACCCGCGAAGTGCCAGTGTCGTGCCGCGCCGAAGACGGTGGCTCGATGCAACTGCACTGTCAATATTTTAAAGAGGTTAAAGAATGGATCAGGACTTGACGTCAACATTAGGGCACCAGTTCCTCGTAGGAATTAACGGTATTCAGCTCCCTTCAGAGGCAGTGGATCGTATCAACCGTGCGATCCAGAAAGCTGTATTAATTGAGTTAGCGAGTGTGGACTTGGGGGCTGGATTTAATGTTCTCCTCAGCGCCCCTGTCGGCAATGGAGGGACCGACGGGCTGACTATTGAGCCAAGGAGATAGCACACGTGAGACCGCCCAGACCTCTGGCTATCAGAAAACCGGAAGAGGAACAATTCTGCCCGAGTGCACGCTGTGAAGAGGACGCTATCCTACTAGGAATTGTCGGAGCTAATGGTATAGTCGGGTACGTAACACCGCAGATAACCATTGATGCCGATTTCGTTCGTGAGGCTCGGCGAGGACGTATACCAGAGACACGATTCCGATTCGCGCAGCCATGCATTGAGAGCAGGTGTGCGCAGTGGGCAGACAGTCATTGTGGCCTAATTAACCGAGTACTGGAATTCTCCGAGGGAAAAAGCATAGCGGAGGCATCCCGGGGGCCTTTGCCTAAGTGCGTCATTCGGCCCTTGTGTCGTTGGTTCGCTCAGGAAGGTGATAAGGCGTGTGCTGTGTGCCCGGTAATTATTCATAGTCGGGATAATACTACTTGATCATAGGCAGGTCCTCTGCAATCTAAAGCGGGCGGTGGCGTGTCGGGGAGCCCCTAATCCGAAATTCCCGCGCCTGCTCCGCCTTGCGATGCGGCGCGTAACGGTAGAAGGCAGCAGGACTTCCTACCATTTGTCGACCTCTGTTGGCCAATTTTTTACCCCATCTGCACCTCCGGTTCACGACGGTTCCGACTGGGATCGTAGCAGGTGCGATCACGCAGCATCGCCATCAGGATACGAAGCAGCCGGTCTGCAAGGTTTCTCAAAGCTTGACCATGCCGCTGGCCTTTGGCCCGAAGTGCCGCATACACCCTGGGAAAGTGGGGATCTCGTTGCATGGCAACTCGCACTATGTGATAAAAGGTGTCCCGTAAACGGCCTGTGAGTAGCAATGGACGGCATATGCGCCGCAGCGCATATCTGTTCGTCTGCTACACAAACCCCTTTAAAGCTGTTTCAAAAACCCTCGTTTTTGATACTCCGCCGATACAGTCACAGCTCACGAATCAAAATCTATATTCTGCGAATTTCATTGAGTTCTTAGACCACGTCACACCATTCCGTGCATGGTAGTCCTTCCACTGGCTATGACACCTGCTGCAACATATGCAACACATGCCACTTGACACTTTCACTGTCCTAGTCTATTCTAGTATCAATGAAGGCATATTTAAATGCATCAGAAATTGCCAAACTCCTAAAAGTGAATCGTGCAACAATTACCAGATGGGCAAGAAAAGGTCTCTTTAAAGGAGCAATCCAAGTAGAAGGTACACACCAGTGGCGCATACCTCTTTCATCATATGAAGAGGTTGTCAAACAAAAAACAAAACATGAAAGTCGTTAGCTTTTCTATTTTTAAAGGCGGCACAGGCAAAACCACCTCGACCGTCAGTACGGCAGCGGCGTTGGTGAAGAAAGGCAAAAAAGTCTTAATTGTTGATCTCGATCAACAAGCATCTGCCACCCGCTATCTGGATCTAGACCCTGAGCAGTCCCCCAGCCTCTATGACGTCTTTACCGGCGTCAAACCCGCACAACTTGCCATCCGAAAGTCCAGTGCTAAAATTGATGTCCTCCCCTCCCATGTTCTCATGGCTGCCATCGAAGAAGCGCTTGAGCCAGGCGATGAATTACGCCTCTCAGAGCTGCTCACGCCCTTAAAAGCGAATTATGACTTTATTCTCGTGGATAATCCGCCTGGAAAAGCAATGCTCGCCTTCAACGGCTTGGCCGCTGCGGACTTAATTGTGATCCCCGCCTCATCTGAGCGCATGGCCGTTGACGGGGTCGCAGATTTAATTAACCATGTCCAAAAGATCATGTGGTCGAAGTTCGCCCTGACACATCAAGAGCTTCGCATCCTTTTCACGATGTATCGCTCGACGACGATCCACTCCCCTGCTATCGTGGCCAACGCCAAAAAAATTTGGCGCGATAATGTCTTAACCGTCAAAATCCCGCATGCCACGATTTTTTCTCGATCCTATGACGAGAAAACGCCCATTGGCTTACTAGACCCGAAACATCCGGGTGCGATCGCGTATGACGTGTTTGCCGATTGGCTAATCGCCTATAACCATGAAAACGCCTAGAGTTAGTGATTTTGATCCGAATGCGCAAACCCCTCCCTTAAAGTCACCCTTAGAGGGGATGCCGACCATTGAGAAGCCACAGCGGCCAACACCCCAAATACCTCCTACCTCAGGAAATGAACTCCAAGAGCCTGAATCAACGTCTCCGCTAGTTACCGACCGGGCGACGAAGCGACCGGGCGACGAAGCGACCGGGCGACCGGGTAACAAGCGTGTCCTCGTACGGCGGGGCTTTGAGTGGTATGAAGATCAGCTCAATGCCCTCAAGCGGCTCTCCATTGAGGAACAACTCGAAGGAAAACCGGGGAGCATGAGTGCGATGGTAAGAGAAGCGGTTGACGACTACCTCAAAAAGAGATCCGCGAGAACATAACCGACCGGGCGACCGCCCGACCGATGCCTATCCCAGTCTTTTGTATGTCTCCAGTCATTGCCTTACCGACGAAGCGACCGGCGACCGCTTGTCCGGCTGTCCGGCCGGCCGGTTGGGTGTATACAAACCCTTCCGAATTTGTTTATATCGTTCTATATCAAAGTATCAACTTTGGTAACGAGAGCAGACACAGCAGCCGGCATTTTCCTTGGATAGAGGTTTGCGACTAAAAATGCACTAGCTGGCCTGGGAACTTTGACACCGGAAACCTCATGCAACGGGTCATGATCCGGAAATATCCGGAGCATGAATAGGGGATACTGCAATACTGTTAACCTGAGTCACCTCAGCAACAGACACGCTCCGCGTCAAGGAACGGAAATGTCCGTTCCTTAAAAAAATCGACGCGCAGCGTCGCTAGGCAAGCATAGGATACGGGGGAGAAGAACACAGGAGAATGGAGATCAAGAGGGGAAAGGGGAGTGCCTAGATATAGGCAGAGTTTGTTGTGCGTAAATTCGCTCAGCCTCAAAAATGACTCTCAATGATCGCAGACTCTTTATACCACATGCATTTCCTAACACATCTATTACCAATTGTTAACAAAAAGTTGAGTACAAAAATTTTATGATTCTTAAAAGTGAACAGCCCAACCCCAATATTCATCTTAGAAACGAGAGCCACAAAAGGAGCAACCAACGCGGGGGTAAGGCAAGATAAAGAAACGCCACCGCGTTTTAACACAGCCTCAGAGCAGCCTTCTCACATCCAGGGCGTGGCGTTTCAACACAAAACAGATGAGGATCCGCCGGCGTTGCAATGCCCAAAACATCATGGGTCGCAAAAACGCCAGGTCGTTCCCGTCGCCGGCTGCGTTCCGCGCTTTATTGCCGATCAGCTTGAACGGATGCGGGAGCAGGGCGGAAAACAGAAGTTGAGCAGATCA
>Ga0209382_10010340_pt1 | contig 11628 bp, 9 predicted proteins | sample SoiMetdeltSBSDD5_FD_187599 | JGI IMG/M metagenome (GOLD analysis project Ga0209382, IMG submission 187599) | Bulk soil microbial communities from a Populus tree surrounding site in Tennessee, USA - Soil MetaG P. deltoides SBSDD5 (SPAdes) (version 2) | ecosystem: Environmental > Terrestrial >...
GCCGTGCCCTGTTGTCGGCCGTGATCCTGGCGGTGGTGGCCGTGGCCCTGGTGGCGCTGGCGATCCGGCGGCCGGAGCCGCCGCGCATCGTGCTCCAGCAGCCGACGCAGCCAGTGGCCCAGCAGGCCGCCACCCGCCCGGCCGCCTCACCGCAGGTCGCGTCGCTGCTGGTGGTCCACATGAGCGGCGAGGTGATCGCCCCGGGACTCTACCGCCTGCCGGTCGGCGCGCGGATCGACGACGCGCTCAAGGCGGCCGGCGGCCCGACCGGCGAGGGCGACATCCACCGCCTGAACCTGGCGGCGCGCCTGGCGGACGGTCAGCAGATCGTGGTGCCGAGGCGGGTGGACCCGGCGCTGGCGGCGATGGCGCAGGCCGCCAGCCCGACGCCCGGCAAGGTGAACATCAACGTGGCCGGCGTCGCCGAGCTGGACCGGCTGCCGGGCGTCGGGCCGGTGACGGCGCAGCGCATCGTGGCGTACCGCGAGCAGCACGGGCCGTTCACGAACGTCGAGCAGCTCCGCGAGGCGAAGCTGGTGAGCGCTTCGACCTTCGAGAAGATCAAGGACCTGGTCGGGCTTTAATCAGGCGCCGGGCTTGATCGTCGGGTGCTGCATGTCGTCCGGCAGGATGGCGCCGGCGAGCCTGGCTTCGTGCCAGCTGCTGCCGCGCGTCGAGGCGCCGGTCATGGTGGCGCCGGCAAACTCGGCCCGTTCGAAGTCGGCGCCGTCGAGGGCGGCATCGACGAGGTTCGCGTGGCGGAGGTCGGCGCCGATCAGCGTGGCGCCGATCAGCCCGGCCCGCTCGAGGTTCGCGCCGCTCAGGTTGGCGCCAATCAGGTCGGCGCCGTGGAGATCGACGCCCTGGAGTGAGGCGCGCTCGAGATCGGCGAGGTAGAGGCTGGCCTGGCGCAGGAGCGCGCCGCGCAGGTCGACGCCGCGCAGGACGGTGTGGCCGAGGTCGGCCTCGGTCAGGATCGCTTGCTGGAGGCGGGCGGTCGGCAGATCGAGGCCCCGCAGGACGGCGCCTCGCAGGTCGGCGCCGCTGAAGTCGGCGCCATCGACGTGGGCCCGCTGGAGATCGACGCGCGCGAGGACGGCGCCCTTGAGGCTGGCCCCCTCCAGGGCGACATCGTTGAGGGTGACGCCCGTGAGATCGGCGCCGTCGAGCGTCGCCTCGATTAGCGACGCCCCGTCGAGCGAGGCCTCGCGGAGGTCCGCGCCGCGCAGGCGCGCCCGGCGCAGGTCGACGCCTTTCAGGTCGGCGCCCCGCAGATCGGCGTTGCTCAGGTCGGCGCCGCTCAGCCGGGCTCCCGCCAGGCTCGCGCCCGAAAGGTCGGCGCCGACGAGGTTGGCCTCGGTCAGGATGGCGTCGCGCAGGAGCGCACGGGCAAGCTTCAGGCCAGCGAAGCGTGCCCCGCCGATGCGCGACTCGCTGAGATCGACGCCGACCAGGCTGGCGTTTTCGAGGTCGGCGCCCCAGAGGGCGGTCCGGCGCAGGTTGAGCCCCTCGACGCCGCTCCGGGCGAGGACGGTCAGGATCGACTGGATCTCGACGTCCGGCTCGATGCCGGTCCGACCCAGGGGGGCGTGCTGGCGCACGTAGGTGGAAAGCAGCTCCATGGTCGGCGCGCGATACGCCTGCGACTCGCGGGCGATCTGCTCGACGGCGTAGATGCCGCCCAGCCGGCTCTCGACGGACGAGGGGCGGTCTTGGTCATCGCGGGACAGCGAGGCGACGGCGGAGCTCCAGCGCTCGGCAATCGAGGCACCGCTGACGGCGTCGAGCGCGCGCTTGACGTCACCCCGGCTGCGCCAGTTCATGACGAGCAGTGCGAACAGTCCAACCAGGAGAATCGCATCCAGGGCGAACTGAAGCTCGGGCGAGATCGTCACGAACGATCCTCGACGGGTCGCAGGGTCGATCCTTCGCGAAGATGCCACACGACAACTGCCCAGCGCGCGGTGGTGCCTCCTTGAGCGCGTCGTCTGGGGTGACCATGCTCCGTTGCGACGGGCGGGCCGGTGAGACCGGCGGGTGCCGCGGCACCCGCCGTAGCCCGCGACGGCACGGCGTACCGTCGCGGGACGGAGGCGATTCGGGACAGAAGAGTTATACACATAACTGCTGCCGTATCCTACCGCGAGACGGGCTCCTATGTCGCTACCTTGCGGCACCAGAAAGTGCCCGAGCGGTTCCGGTTCGGGCGGGTTCTGGTTTCTGCCAATGGTCCGTCCGAAGACCGCAACGTCGCACTACTGCATCACTCCCCGCGTAGATACCCTTACCTGATCGGCAATTAGATCACGGCGGAGCGATAGCGACGCTGATGCGGTCGTCGGCCTAAGTCGGACGGGCCGCTGGCTCGTCGCTGCAGCGGACGAACGACATGGATGCGACGGGTCGACGGCATCCCCCGGTCTATGCAAACGTTGCCCGGGGTTACCGCCGCGCCCGGGCAGGATCGAGTTGGAGCAGCGAAGGCCCTGACGAGCCCGTCAATCGAACCGCGAGGTCACGGCGGGACGCACACTGCACGCCCGGTTGGCCCGGCTTGACGTGCGGACGGTGCACCTCTATCCTGGCGCCGCGACGGGAGCCGCCGAGCCTGCGCGACCGAGCGATGTCCGATTGACGGAAGTCGCGAGGGCGTCGACGACGCCGTCGGCCGGGAGTGTGGGCGATGGGGAGCGCGGCGCTGGTGCTTGCCGTCGGCTGGTCGGCCGGCATCGCGGCCGGCGCGCTGTTCGGGCTGCCGGTCTCGGTGCTTCTGGTCGGCGCCGTGGCCTGCATCGCCGCCGCCGCACTCGCACCTGCCACGCTTCTGCGGCTCCTGGCGCTCGCCCTGGTGGCGTTCTTGCTTGGGCAGGCCCGCGTCGACGTCGGGCGCGACGCCGACACACTCGACCCGCTGGAGGCGTACGCAGGCGACGTGGTGCTGCGCGGCCGTGTCGTCGAGGCGCCGCTGCCGCGCGGCAGTCGCCTGGAAGCCGTAATCGAAGTCGACGCCGTCGGCGGCCCCGACGCGACGGACTCGACCAACGCGGGGCCTGATGCGGAGGCCGACGGCGCGGTCAACGGCGACGCCCGTCGGCAGGCGACCACGCCGTCGACGATGCTCGGCGAGCCGCGCCCGCGCGTGCTGCTGCGTGCCACGTATCTCCGGGCCGGCTACGGCGACCAGGTCGAGGCGCGCGGCCGGCTCGCGCGGCCCCGGTCGCGGCCGGGCTGGCCGCTCGAGGAGATCCTTGCGCGGCGTCAGATCCGGTGGGTGATGGATGCCGGCGCGACGCGCCTGACCGAGCGGGGCGGGACCAGCCTCATTGGTGTGCTCGCGGCAGCCCGCGCCGCCTTCGAGGGCAACACCCGCGCGATCCTGCCGGAGCCGCACGCTTCGCTGGTGGCCGGGATCGTGTTCGGGGCAGGGGTCGGGCTGCCGCCGGACCTGCGCCGTATGATGTCAGCCACCGGCACGTCTCACCTTACCGCGGTCTCCGGGGCAAACGTCGCGATGGTGGCCGGCACCCTGATCCTGGTGATGGGCGCGCTCGTCGGGCGGCTGCCGGCGGGCGTCTGCGCCATCGTCGGCGTCTGGCTCTACACCCTGCTGGTCGGGGCGCCGCCGTCGGCGCTACGCGCCGCCGCCATGGCGACGTTCGCGCTGGCGGCGCACGGGCTCGGCCGCCAGTCGGACGCGGTCACGGGGCTGGCGCTGGCCGTCGCGATGCTGCTCGGCTGGGATCCGGGCCTGGCGTTCGACCTGGGCTTCCAGCTCTCAGCGACCGCGACGGGCGGACTGATCTTGCTCTCGCCGGCGATCGAGCGCCGGCTCGCCTGGTTCCCGAGCTGGCTGGCTGCCAACGTCGCAGTGGCCGTCGCCGCGCAGATCGCCACGCTGCCGTTGATTCTGGGCACGTTTCAGCGGCTCTCGCTGATCTCGCTGCCGGCCAACGTGCTGGCGTCGCCGCTGATCCCGCCGATCATGGCCCTCGGCACCTTGATCGCGCTGTTCGGCCCGATCCCGCTGCTCGGCTCCGTGCTGGGGTGGTGCGCGTGGCTGGCCACGAGCGCGCTGCTCGCCGTCGTCGAGACCGCCGCCGGGCTGCCCGGCGGCGTGGTCGCGCTCGGGCGGTCGCCGGCCTGGCTACCGATCGGCTGGTATGGGGCGATCCTCTGCTGGGTGGCGGCCGGGTCGGCCGACGTGAAGGCGCTCGGTATCCGATCGAGTCTGCTGATGCTCGCCGGTGCGCTGATCGCGGGCGCGACGGCGGTGGCGGCGGTCGTTGGATGGCCGGGCGCCGGCCGGGCGGCGGGGATTCAGGTGGTGCTGCTCGACGCCGAGCCGGCCGCCGCGTTCGTGCGGACGGCGAACGGTGCAACGGCCCTGGCGCGGACCTCGGCGACCAGTCGCGGGATAGCCGCGAGCGTTGGGGCACAGCTCGAACTCTGGGAGAGCGGGGTCGACGTCGAGATCGGACCGGACGGCATCCGGACGGCCGTCGACCTGCTGGAGATGGCCGACGGTGGCGCCCCAAAGCCTGACTCCACCCGTGAGGGCGCCGAGGTCCCGCCCGGCGTGCGGCTCGACCTCGCGGATGGGGTGGCCGTGGAGGTGGTCGACGTCCGGATGGCCGGGCAGCGCGCCGTCGTCGACCTCGCGATCCTGGCCGGCGACCTGGCGATCCTGCTGCCCGGCCCCGGCGCCCCAAGCACCCGCTGGTCGGAGGTCGCGCCGGACGCCGTGACGGTCGCCGCGCTGCCGGCGAGCGCCGTGACGTGGGCGAGGACGCTGCCGCCGCGCACCTGGCTGCTGCTGGTCGGCGAGGCGGCCCAGGAGCGGGCCCGTGGCGACTCGGGGGTGACGTTCCTGGCGCGGCGGGAGCACGGCGCGGTCGACGTGCAGGTGGTCGACGGCGCCGTGACCATTCGGACCGAGCGGTGCGCCGGCGGACGAGGGTGTGTCGTCGACGTGGCGCCGGTACAATCGAGTCTGAACCGCGACGATCGATGATCGCGGCGGTCGCCGACGTCCGGGGTGAGGTGCCGATCGCGTGTGGGACGTGAAGCGCTGGTCGATGGCACCCTTACTGGTGTTCCTCGTCGCTGCGGGCGCCTGCGACTACCTGCCGCCCTTGCCGCGCAACCCTTTCGCCGTGACGCCGACGGTCGCGGAGGAGCCGACGCGGGCGCAGGTCGTGCTCTCGCCGACGCCGTTCCCGACGGCCACGCCGGCGCCGTTCACGCCGTACTGGGTGAAGAATCACCGCCCGGCCGAGATGTGGAGCGGCCCGCCGGGCCAGCCCGGGGTCATCAGCTTCGGCACGACGTCCGGCCAGTTCTGCTCGTTCCAGGTGATGGAGCCGCAGACCAGCTCGCGCCTACACGTGCTCAACCCGTACTCGAAGGACTACTTCTGGATCGACGCCGATGCCGTCGGGCCAGTCGCGGAGGCGCCGCGCCGGGCCCCCGGCCCGAAGCCGCCCGATCAGAACTGCGCCGAGCAGATCTACGAGGGCTGAGGCGGCTCCGGACATGAAGGCGGCCCGCCTCAGGCGGGCCGCTCTGTCTCGGCAGGGAACCTGACGATCAGGTCAGCCCGGACCATTTCTGGAGCCAGACCAGGCCGACGAGGTTCGCCAGGATGACGAGCAGGACGATGATGAGCTCCATCCCCTCGCTGACGACCACGTGCACACTCCTCGCTGGATCTTGTTGCGCCTGCTGAGACCGATTGTATGCGCCCGCCCGCGGCCCCGGCCAGCGCCGGGCCGAGGCCGGATTCAGGCTCGCCGTCAGGCGCCGTCGCTCGGGGTGGACGCCGAGGACGTCGACGACATTCGCAGGTTGCCCTCGACGACGGCGCCCTCCTGGATCACCAGCGTGGCCGCCGCGACGTCGCCGGCCACCCGGGCGCTCGACGCGATCTCCAGACGCCCCGCGCACTCGATCGAGCCGTCGACCTGGCCGAGCACCGTCACCTGGTCGGCGGTGATCCGCGCCGAGACCTTCGCGGACTCCTCCACGACGACCCGACCCTTGCTTTCGATCTCGCCCTGGACGGTGCCGAACACCCGGATCGATCGGTCCGATCGGACAGTGCCCTCGATGGTGGCGCCGTCGCCGACGACCGTCTCGGCGTCCTCGATCGTGCTGGCGCGACCGGCAGTGCCCGTGAAGGTCGGCGTCGCGACCGTCGGCGGGGCTGGCGTGTGGGCCGGGGCCGGCGACTCGACCGGCTCGGGCTCACGCACGGGCGGTGGAGGCGGGGGCGTCAGGTACGCCTCGGTCTCCGCCGGCGGCATCTGTGCGAGCGTGACGGCCTCTCCGGGCTCGTCGTTTGGCGCCTCGTCCGCGTCGGACGGTGCCGACTGCTGGCCGCCGAGCGCCCGGGAGAAGCGGGTCCACTCGGATTCCTCTGTCTTCTTGCCGAACATGCTTCCTCCGGCGCGAGCCTGGCTGGCTGCGACCGCGAACTGACGGCGCGCGCCAGTATACCACCCCGGCCCGCTTTCGAGTTGATCGCTACCAGCGGGGCTTGAGCGGCAGCCAGTCCGCGTGACGGGCGCGCATCGCCGAGACGTCGTCGCGGGCATGACCACGCTGCTTGTGGTACGTCTCGGCGTACGTTGCCAGCTTCTCCTCGTCCAGCTCCACGCCGAGTCCGGGGCCGGTCGGCACGTCCAGGTAGCCGTCCTTGATCTCGAACATCGGCCCCTTGATGATGTCGTCCGGGTTCCAGGGGTAGTGGGTGTCGCTGGCGTAGATCAGATTCGGGACGGCCGCCGCCAGGTGGGTCATCGCCGCCATCGTGATGCCGAGGTGGCTATTGGAGTGCTGGCCGACGCCCCAGCCAAGGGCGGCACAGGTGCGAGCCATCCGCACCGAGCCCGTCAAGCCCTCCCAGACGTGGTGGTCCGAAAGGATCACGTGGATCGCGCCGGAGCGGAACGCCTCCGGGATGTGGTCGAACGACGTGACGCACATGTTCGTCGCGAGCGGCGTGTGGGTCGCTTTCGCGACCTCGGCCATGCCGGTGATACCCGAGGTCGGGTCTTCGAGGTACTCCAAATCGACGTCCTTCAGCTTGTACGCCACGCGCCGCGAGGTCTCGACCGACCAGATCGCGTTCGGGTCGATCCGGAGCTGCATCGACGGGCCGAACCGCTCGCGCAGGAGCTGCATCGTCTCGACTTCGAGATCGGGCTCCAGGACGCCGCCCTTCACCTTGATGCACTTGAAGCCCCAGCGCTCGACCCACTGCTCGGCGAGGCCGACCATCGCCTCGGGGGTCAGCACGTCGCCCCACTCGTCGTCGCCGGCCTCCTTGTAGAACAGGTAGGCCGCCCAGGGCACCCTTTTGCGGACCACGCCGCCGAGCAGGTCGCTCACCGGCCGGCCGGCCTCCTTGCCCATCAGGTCGAGGCACGCCTCTTCGAGCGCCGAGAAGAGGCGGGCGTTGCGCAGCGTGACCCGCAACGGCTCCAGCTGCCACGGGTCCATGCCGATGACGTGCCCGCGCGCCGCTTCGAGCGCCGCTGCCATCGAGCCGCCGCCGGGCGCCTCGCCGAGCCCTTCGAGGCCGTTGTCGGTCTTCAACTGGATGATCACCCGCATGTAGACCGGCTCATGAATGCCCCACGAGTTGCGGAGGGGCGGATCTGGGACGGCGATCGGCGTCAGCTTCATCTCGGTGATGCGCATGGTCAGTCCTCCCGGAGGGGCGCGCCTGAATCAGCAGCGGATCGCCACATGCGTGCCACGTCAGCTCGGCGCGGGTCCCGCGATCGTGCGTCGAGGTGGAGATCGACTGCTCGCTGGGCAGCGTAGTGTATCCCGAGCGGGGATAGCATCATGGACGAGCGAGGAATGATCCGCCGCGGGTGCGCGTTCGTATCCATGACGAGGTACGCTCCGGGTGGCCGGCCGGCGTCTGTTCGTCGCTCCCGCTCGGAGTCCCGGTCATGCCGTCAGTACAACGTTTCGAAAGTCGCGGGCGGTTCAAGGCGCCGCCGGAGGCGCTCTGGCCCCTGCTGGCCGACACGCCGACGCTCAACCGCGCGATCGGGCTCCCGCCGATCGAGTACCAGTTCACGCCGCTCGAAACCGGCGGCTCGAAGATTGAGGCGGCGATCCACCGGCACGGCCTGACGCTGGCCCGCTGGACCGAGCACCCGTTCCTCTGGCGCGAGCCGTACGGCTACGTCTTCTTCCGCGACTTCCACGGCGGGCCGTTCGTGCGGGCCGTGGGTGGGGTCGACATGGCCCGCGACGGCGACGAGACTGACCTGCGGGTCTTCGCCGAGCTCGAGCCGCGCAACCTGCTCGGGCGCGCGATCCTGGCGACTGGCTTCGGCCAGAGGTCGGCGGACAAGATCGTGACCCAGGTTGGGATCTTCGACCGTTTCCTGGCCGGTGAGGGCGATGACCCGTTCCCGACGCTCGCACCGAGGCGTCGGCCGCCCGACCGCATGACGGAGATCGCCGACCGTCTCGCGGCCGCTGGCTGCCCGGAGTCGATCCTTGCCCGGCTGATCGCCCACGTCGCCACGGCGCGCGACGAGGAGGTCTCGCGGATGCGGGCGTTCGCGCTGGCCGATCGCTGGGGTGAGGACCGGCGGGCGACGCTCGGCGTGTTCCTCCAGGCGACGGTCAGCGGCCTGCTGACGATGACCTGGGACGTGCTCTGTCCGGGCTGTCGGATCGGGAAGTCGGAGGTCAGTGCGCTTCGCGACCTCCGCGCCCAGGCCCACTGCGACGCGTGCAACATCGTCTTCGACGCCACCTTCGACCAGCTGGTGGAGGTCCGGTTCTCGCCGGCGCCGGCCGTCCGGCCCGTGGCGCTGCGCGAGTTCTGCATCGGCGGGCCGATGAACACGCCGCACGTGGTGGCGCAGGTGCCGCTGGCTCCGGGGGAGAGTGGCGAGGTGCGGTGCCGGGTCGGGCCGGGGCTGTACCGGGCACGGGCCGCCGGTGCCACGGCGGGCGCCGCCCTCGATGTGCAGGCCGGCGGCAATGGAGCGGATGCTCATGCCATCTCGCTCACCCTGAGGGCGAGCGGAATCGAGCCGGGTCACCTGACGGTCGCCCCGGGCGATCTGGCGGTGAGCGTCCACAACGATCTTGACGCGCCGACCACGCTGGTGCTGGAGGAGACGCGCTGGCCGGACACCGTCGCGACGGCGGCGCTGGTCAGCACGATGCCCGAGTTCCGCGACCTGTTCTCGTCGGAGGTGCTGGCGCCGGGGCTCCAGCTCGGGGTGACGAGCCTGGCGTTCCTCTTCACCGATCTGACCGGCTCCACGGCGCTCTATCAGCGAGTCGGGCAGGCGCGGGCGTTTCGGATCGTCCAGGACCAGTTCGCGATCCTGGCCGAGGTGATCGCCGGCCATCGGGGCGCTATCGTCAAGACGATCGGCGACGCCGTGATGGCGACGTTCCCGACCGGCGGCGATGCGCTGGCGGCGGGACTGGCGATCCAGCGGGAGATTCGGCGTCTGGACCTGCGCGGCGAGACCGACGCCGCCACCCTGGTCCGGGTCGGCATTCACCAGGGACCGTGCGTCGCGGTCACGGCGAACGACCGGCTGGACTACTTCGGCACGACGGTCAACATCGCCTCGCGGGTCGAGCACGAGGCCCAGGGTGGCGAGGTCCTCGCGACGGACGACGTCTGCGAGGGGCCGGACGGTCAGGCCGTGTTGGCCGGGGCGCGGGTGCGCGCCGAGCGGACGCTGGCCCACCTCAAGGGCATCGCCGAGCCCGTGCGGCTGTTCCGGCTGATCCCGCTGGACTAGCGGCGGCCGACGCGGTCGTTCGCGCGGCCGGCCGACATGGTGCGCTCGCGCTGATAGAACAGCCAGAAGGCCGGGAACGTCGAGACGATGGCGAGGCCAATCAGGGCCGGGTCGCCGAAAAGGCGGCCGGTGATGGCGAGTGCGATCGTGATAAACGCCAATGACAGCAAGGCGAGTGCGAACAAGAATGGGTCCCGCATCCAGGCTCGGGGGTTGCGAGACTCACGGCTCGGCATTGAGGGCTCCTACTCAGGGCTGCGCGCCCGCCAGCCGGACGGGGTGCGTTCGTGACTGTACTGTCAAGGGGCATGCCGCGTCACGTCCCGAGAGATAGTACGAACGTACGAGGGGGCCCGGATGCACACCTCGGTCGCGTCCAGGGTTCATGTCGGGGCTTCCGACTGCCGGATACCACGTGCCGCTACCGCGGGGCCGGCGATGGCTTCGCGGCCGGAGCCGCGTTGCCCGCGCCCGGCGGCGCGACCGTGGGCCGACGAGTCGGGACCGGGATTGGCGTGCGCACCTGGACCGCCGACGTCGCGGTAGGTGCGACGGGCTTCGATGCCATCGTAGGACCGGCCGGCTGGCGGCCGGCGCCGACCGAGAACTGCCAGCGGTAGCCGCCAAGCTGGTCCTTGTCGTCGCGGGCCTGGATCCGGACTTCGTGGCTGCCGCCCGCGAGCGTGCGGACGAAGCTGACCGTTTTGACGCGGATGCCCGGCACGACCGGCTCGATCTCGACGGCCTCTCCGTCGAGGAACGCCGTGACGTCGACGAGGTCGGCCGAGCCGCTAATGCGGGCGCTGATGACGACGTCGCCGGCCGGGAGTGACGCGCCTGGGGCGGGCTGGAGCCCGGAGATGATCGGCGCCAGGCCGGGCGACCCGGAGGGTCCCGGACTCAAGCGGGCACCCGGCCCGGAGGATCCGATCGGCTCAATCAATGGGTTGACGGTGGGAGAGGGCGGCGCGGAGAACGCCGAGAGCGTCGGAGGTGGCGCGGTTTCGAGGCGGACGGGCGTGCCGCCGGTGATCGGGGGGGCTCCCTCGCGCGGGCGCTGGACCGGCGCGCAGGCGGCGATCAGCAGGACGACGAGCAGGACGGCGCACCGGCGCCAGGTGCGCGACAGCAATCGTCGATCGGTAGGAGTCACGTACGCTCTCGGTGTCGAGCGGCCTCGCGGCCGGCGACGGCTAGCCCGCGACGGCGGCGCGATGATACGGGACGGCGAGGCCGCGCCTCAAGGACCATTTTCGACGACTGAGGTGGGGCTTCCCGAAGGCCCGGGTCACGCTCAGTGGCGCTGCGGCATCTTGGGACGGGTTCGGTACACTGTGAGCCCCCGCCCGGCGAGGCGAGGGGCGGGAGACAGACGATTCATGGCGGAAGCAGGCAAGACGCGCGCGCTCGTGACCGGGGGCGCCGGCTTCATCGGGTCGCACGTCGTCGACGCGTTCGTCGAGGCCGGGCTCGACGTCTCAAGCATCGACAATATCTCGACCGGCTCGCGGGCGAACCTGAACCCGGCCGCGCGCCTCTACGAGGTCGACATCCGCGACGGCGCCGAGGTCGACCGGGTGTTCGCAGCGGAGCGGCCGGAGGTCGTGAGCCATCAGGCGGCCCAGGCGAGCGTGAATGGCTCGATGGCGGACCCGCCGCGCGACGCGAGTATCAACGTGCTCGGCTCGCTGAACGTGCTGGAGGCGGCGCGGAAGTACGGCGTCCGGAAGGTGATCTATGCCGCGACCGGCGGCGCCGCCGTCGGCGAGCCGAAGTACCTGCCGGTCGACGAAGATCACCCGGTCGAGCCGCTCAGCCCATACGGCGCGAGCAA
>Ga0209382_10010341_pt1 | contig 11627 bp, 13 predicted proteins | sample SoiMetdeltSBSDD5_FD_187599 | JGI IMG/M metagenome (GOLD analysis project Ga0209382, IMG submission 187599) | Bulk soil microbial communities from a Populus tree surrounding site in Tennessee, USA - Soil MetaG P. deltoides SBSDD5 (SPAdes) (version 2) | ecosystem: Environmental > Terrestrial >...
CCGCCGCTCCGAGGTTGAAGGTCGCGGCAAGCTACACCCCCCCTGCGAGGCCGTCAAGAAAAGGGCTAGATTCCCCCGTTGGAGGCGAATCTGTGGGTCGAAGGGGCATCAAGGAGTTTCGGGCGCCGGAAGCCCTGGCGCTCATCGCGGCCGATCGGGACCACCTGCCGCTGGTGTGCCCGTCGTGCGGGACCCGGACGATACATCGGGTGCCTCGCCGCCGGCCCTTGCCCCCCACCGAGCTCGAGCCTCGGGCGGAACGGATCAGCCTGATCTGCGCCACGTGCGGCCGCCACGCCTCCTACATCGCCCGGGGTCTCGAGCCTCCGCGCGACGCGACCATGGACCCGCGGGAAGAAGCCTAGAACCGAAAGGAGACTAGGAAACAGCGTGGCTGGTGACGCGATTCAAATGATGGGCACGGTGACCGAGGTGCTGCCCAACACGACGTTCCGCGTAAAACTCGAAAACGGCCACGAGGTGCTCGCCTACGTGAGCGGCAAGATGCGGAAGAACTACATCCGCATTCTCCAGGGCGATCGGGTGGCGGTGGATCTCTCTCCTTACGATTTGACCCGCGGCAGGATTACCTACCGCTATAAGTGACGCCGAGATACACGTTCCGCCCCGGCGCCGGCTCGTAGTACCGGCCGGCGGCAGCGTTCACGACCACCGACGCCACGTACTTCCGGTTGAAGAGGTTCTGCACCGCAACGAACGGGGCCACACGTCCCGATTCCCAGCCCATCCGCAGATTGGTGACCCACCAGGCCGAGGTCTGGCGGCTCAAGGTATCGTCCACGGCATAGGGCGACGCGTGCAGCGTCTCGACTTCTGCCCACGCCCCGCGGAGTGATGCGGGTCGCGCCCGGAGCGCGAGCCGCAGCGTCTGCCGCGGAATTCCGGGGAGGCGCCGCCCATCGAGCACGTGGGTGTTGCCCCCTGCCGTAAAGGCGTACCGCCGATACCGGAAGTCCGAGTAGGTCCAGGTCGCGCGCACGTCGAGTCCCGGCCCGAGCGCCGCGCCGCCCGCGACCTCGATGCCGCGGTAGCGCACGGTTCCGGCATTCCGGAAGAAGCGGCGACCAGGCGACGTAGCGATCTCGAAGCTCACGAGCGCATCGCGGACGTCGGCCTGATACAACGCGACCTCCCAGGCGGCGACCCCCCCCTTTCCACCTCGGGCACCCACTTCATACGTCCAGGCGCGCTGCGGGGAGAGATTGCGGTTGAACCCCCCGGCGGTGTCGGGCCGGTTCGCGAGCTCCGTGGTGGTCGGCGTGTCGAACGAGGAGCCGGCGCTTGCGTACACGGTTACTGCCTCGCCGGCCCGCAGCGTGGCGCCGAGGGAGCCTGAGAGCGCTGCCATCACGCGCCGCCCTGAGTCGTTGCGGTACTTCACATCGGCGGTCGAGTCGCCGACCAGGCGGTCGCGCACATCGAAGCTCACACGGTCGTAGCGCAGACCGGCGGTGAGCGACGTACGGGCGCTGACTTGGGCGACGGTCTGCACGAAGGGGCCCAGTTCAGTGACGTGCTCCAACTGATCGAGGGCGCGCACGGTGTCGGGCGCGCCGGCGGCGTTCCCGAAGTTGGCACGGTCGTCGCGTTGGCGTTGTACGTCGATCCCCGCCGTGACGGCTCCGCCGCGCCGCGTGAACACGGCGCGCGTGCCGTAGGCGGCGCGGTTCAGTTTGATGTAGGCGAAGGTTTGGGGGTTGTGGAGATCGCGCGCGAGCCCGAACAGGGTGAACGTTGCCTCGTCACCCGACGCGAGCGTTCCGCGCAGCGTCGCGCCGGCCTGTCCCTGCAACACGTCCTTCCCGGCCCGTGTGGCGAGATTGAGGGGCGGCACGGTGTCGCGGTTGGTCCGCAGCTCGGTGAGGTTCAGGGCGCCGGGGTTGTCGGCGCGCGGTTGGTCGCCGATGTCGGCAAGCGCCATGAGCGACCAGGTGGCCCCCCCGCCGAGCGGCACGCGCAGGCGTCCACCCACCGCGCGCAGGTCAGCGGTACTGTGATCGCGGGCGCCGTCGTAGGACAAGCGCGAGAGCGTCAGCGTGGCGCCCCCCCCATTGCCCACCCGGAAGCGCCCCGTCCCCTGCCACTTGGCCCAGGTCCGATCGAAGCCACGATCAAACGTGCCAAGGGCGATGCGCACTTCACCGCTCCGCCGAGTGGGGATGCGCGCGTCGGTCCAAATGCTGATCACGCCGCCGCTGGCGTTGCCGTACAGCGCCGACGCGGAGCCGCGCAGCACTTCGATGCGATCGGCAGCGCCGAGCTCGACGTGCGTGAGTTGGCCCTGGCCGTCTGGGAGGGTCTGCGGAATGCCGTCGAGCAGCACCTTGATTCCGCGCACGGCAAAGGCCGATCGCGCGCCGAAGCCGCGGATCGCGAGGCGCTGATCGAGCGAGAAGTTGTAGCGGTTCGCCGCGAACACGCCCGGCACGCCGGCGAGGGCTTCGTCGAGCCCCCACGTCGGCCGGGCGACGAGATCGCGCTTGTCCACGACTGCAACGGCGAACGGGAGTCGCGTGAGCGAGAGCTCGGCGCGTGTCACAGTCACCGTGACGGGTGGGAGCGTGTCTTGCGCTCGGGCGAGGCTTGCGCAGGAGAGGACGAACAGGGCAGAATAGAAGGCAGATATGCTCATGCGTTTCAATACCAGCGGCTGGACGCGGCGTGCGGCCTGTGCGTTGCTCATGGTCTCGCTCACGGCCTGCTCCACGCTCCAACCGATCGCTTCACCACGCCAATACATCACCACCGCCCAGCCCACCCGGATCTGGGTGACGCGTCCCGACAGCTCCAAGGTGGTTATGGACTCGCCCCGACTGCTCGGCGATACGCTCGTGGGGTGGGTGTCGGGGCGCTACCAGGAGATCTTGTTGCCCGATGCCAGCCGCGTGCAGGGGCGCCAGCCGGCCCCGCGGCGCACCGCGTTCCTCGTCGGCGGCGTGATCGCGGCCGGCGTGTTGCTGATCGCGGTCCTGGCGAGCACGGGGCCCCAAGGGTATCAACCGACTCCGGAAGGCTCGCTGATCAGGCCTTAGGTGCGCGGTCTGAGGTAACGCATCAGGCGGTCCACCATCAGGTTAGTACCGTTCATCCCGCCGCGGACCTGGTAGGCTGGCTTGTGGGTCCGGCAATCGAAGAGATTCAGCTCGCTCCAGGCCACGAACAACAATCCGTCCACAGCACTGGTCACACCAAGCGGGCAGATGTCCAGCAAGGCCTCACGCTCGGTGGACCAGAGACCGCTGCGGCGCTGCGCCGTGAGGCCCCTGTCGTTGAGCTGCTGTCTCACGCGCGCGGTGATCTGGAGTGTGTTCTGATCGTCGTCGCCGGCGATCACGACGACCGTGCGAAAGCTGTCACCGGGGACGGCGTCGCTGACGATCTCCGTGACCTTGCCGTATGGACCCGCCGCACAGGCTGCCAGGACGGCGGCAGCCACGATCCCAACCATCCAACGTAGTGTCATGGCTCAAAATGTAAGCGCCCCATGCGTGATCCGCACGGGGCGCTTACTAGGCAACGACCGAGTGGTCGCGCCGGACTGCTAGAACAGGAAGTCGACGCCGAGTGACCAGTTCCAACCGGTCGTCGGAGCCGCTGCCAACGACTGCGCCTGCGTGTTCGAATACGCCAGCGACAGGATCATGTTCATCGCAGGCTGGAACGTGAAGTACGACTGGTACGCGACCTTGTTCTGGACGTCGGTCACGTTGCCCAACCGGTCCGTGAACTCGTACTTCATGGGCTTCCAGGCGCCGATGTCGACGCCGTAGGTGCGATTGTACACGTACCGGAATGCGCCGCCGACGTCGTTACGCGTGGCTTCGCCGTTGTCCCGGTAGGTGTCGTGATTCATGTTCAGCCGAAGCGCGGCTTCCATGCTGTGCGGTCCATGGTCGACAAAGCCGTACCGGAGTTCAGTCGTGAGCCGGCTGGTCTTGAGCAAATCCGCCGACAGGTAGGGACCGGGAACGAGCCGCGTGGCGTCGATGCCCGTCACGCTGCTGGTGTAGGTCCACGACCGAGCCGCATTCGGGGTCGTGTTGGTGATGAACGGAATGTCGTCGTTTCCGGCGCGATACATCACGTTCACCCACATTTCCTTCTGGTCGGAATTGGAGATCGCGTACGCGACCTGCCCCAGATAGGAGAGCCGCCGCCAATCCAGGTTGTTCTGGCCCGGGGTGGCGCCGCCCGTGAACAGCAGCTTGTCATTCAGCCACGCGTAGGCCAGGAAGTTGCCCCGGTTCGGATGCGACCAACCGGCGAAGCCGCCGCGATTGTGCTCTTGCGGGATGCTGACGGGCCAGGGACCAAACCCGGAGACTTCCGAGATGCCCTGGTTGTTGAACGCCACACCGAAGACGTTGTTGCCCTTCATGCGGGTGTAACGGAAGTCATACTCGTCGAACGAGAACAGCCCGAGGGTCCATTCACCGGTCGTGCTGCCGTCCGGCGTCAAGTACATCTCGGTCCACAGTCCGAAGTAGTCGCCCACGGGGCCGCCGGTGAAGATCGCGAGCCGCGAGGTGGGGTTGGAGGTGATGGGACCCGCCGTCGTCGCGCCGTTCGCCTTGTTCTGCGCGGCGAACACGCTCTGATAGCGGAGGGAGATGTAGGGGAAGAGCGAAATGTTGAGCCGCTTCCCGCCCAGCGCCCCTTCCTGTCCCGCCTCGATCCGTTCGGTGACGAACGGAACGCGATAGCCGTTCATCCGGAACTTCTTGCCGGTGAACGTGAAATTCGGCACGGGGGCGCCGAACATCACGTGACACTGTGCGCAGGTCATGCCGGTCTGCCGTGTAAACGACGGGACCGCTTCGGCCTTCGGCGCCAGCGCCATCGCCCCCACTGCCACGATACCCAGTGCTACCACCAAGCGACGCATCGTGTGGCCTCCTTTTTTCGACTCCGTGGATGCTGCACTCGACACAAGTCTCCTAATGTGCACCTGCGACCTTGTCGCTCTCCTGCTGGATGTATTGCAAGAGGGCTTCTACTTCGTCGTCTTTGAGTCTGAGATTGGGCATCCGGGTGTTGTTGTACTGTGCGAGGAGGGCTTTGGCGATCGAGTCGGTCTCGAACATCGGCGTCGGATTCTTCATCCAGCGGCGCAGCCAATCGAGATCGCGGAGCCGCGTGACCCCCGCCAGGTCGGGACCCGAGCGCTTGCCCTTGCCGATCGAGTGACACCCGACACATCCGCGGTTCTGAAATAGCGTCTGCCCGCGCTTCGCCACGGCGGCGTCGACTTGCAACGTCGCTTGTTGCGCCGCCGCTGTCGCCGCCCCTCCCACCCCAAACGCGAACAGGCCCGCGAGAAGCGAGCCCTTGAGCAAACGTCCAGCCACGCCAATCCTCCTTGTTGAAACTTGAAACGTACTGGTCATGCTCGACGCCCTAGGATTTACCTTGAAGTCGCGTCTGTCAAGACGCAAGTTGCCTACATGCGACACCTACACGGATTGACCTGGCTGGCGCTCGTGGCGAGTGCCGCCCCCGCTGGCCTCCCAGCCCAAGGCGCCCCTACCCGCCTCGCCGTGGAGCGCAAGACGAGCCTGGCGTGGTGGCAAATCAACCCGCATTACGAGCACCTCTGGGCGACCACCTGTCCCGCCGACCCCTCCTGGCAGCCTGGCGAGGGGCGCGATCCCGGGCAGTACACCGACTACGGCAGCCGCCCGGTAACGATTGCGGCTGGGCGGCTCGAGACGCGGATTCCTCTCTTCCCCCGCTTCCGGGTGCGGCCTCTGTGCCGTGAGGCCCTGCGGGGAGTGGTTACGATCCAGGACACAGTGCGCTGGCGTGGCGTGCAGGGCCGAGTCAGCGTCAGTGCCGACTCGCTCTTCTCGGGGCTCGAAATGCGCGACAAGTACGAGCGGCGCGTCGTGCTCGAAACGGGCCGGTATCCCGAGTTGACCTTCACCATCGATAGTCTGGTGGACGTGCAGCCGGGAGACACGATCCGGGCGATCGCCGTCGGCACGTTCGAGGCCCACGGCGTCGCGCGCCCGACGCGGGCGGCGGTGACGGCCTGGAGGGATCCGGCCGGGTTCCGCGTACGCGCCCAGTTCGAATTCCCGGCGCGCGCCCTCACGGACGAGTTCGGCATGGACCAGTGGGCGCTCAGCATGGGCGTCGCCATGAAACGTTGGAAGACGGTCCACGTGGGCATCGACGTCATCCTCCGGCCAGCGGGGTCATAGCAGACCCATGCGACTTTTGTTGCTGCTCCTCATGCAGTCGAGCGGGGCTCGTTGGACCGTCGAGCCAACGACGAGCCTCGCGTGGTGGCAAGTGGACCCGCACTACGAGCACCTCTGGGCCACCACCTGTCCCGCCGACACCTCCTGGCAGCCGGGCGAAGGCCGGGATGCCGGCCTGTACACCAACTATGCGACGCGACCCAAGACCTTGGCCGCCGGCACCAGCGACCCGCGCATCCCGCTCTTCCCGCGGACCGAGGTGCGGCCTTTGTGCCGCGACGCGATGCGCGGCGAGATCACGGCCACCGACACAGTGCGGTGGCGAGGCGTCCGCGGCACCGTCACCGTCATCGCCGACTCGCTGTTCACGGGGCTCGGCTTCCGCGACACCTACGGGCGCCGCGCGGTGCTCGAGACGAGCCGGTATCCGGAGATCAAGTTCACGATCGATAGCCTGGTGAATGTGCAGCCGGGGGGAGAGGACACGCTGCGGGCGACGGCGATCGGCACCTTCGAGCTGCACGGCGTGCAGCATCCCACTCAGGCGCCGCTCGTCGCGTGGCACGAACGGGCGGGGTTCCGCGTGCGCGCGCGCTTCTCGGTGCCGGCGCTGGCGCTCACCCAGGAGTTCAAGATGTCGAAGTACGCACTCGGGATGGGCGTGGGATTGCGGCGCTGGAACACCATCCACATGGGCGTCGACATCATCCTGCGGCCCGCGGGCTCCTAGCCCGCGGTCACTCACGTCACTCGGGGCAGTACCAGCCGCTGCGAGGATCGAACACGCAGCCACTCGACTGGCCGCTCGAGTTGCTCGCGCGCCACACGATGAATCCGGCGATCGCGCCGACGCCCGCCACGAACAGGGCCGTGCGTTTCTTGTCGGGCTGCCGGGCGTGCATGATCTGTACTCGCTGCAACGGGACCGCGACGCGATCGCCGAAATGCTGACCGGTCAGCGTGTCGCCCGTGATCGTCGGCCGCGACAAAGCGAGCTGCTCGCCGTTCTCCACCGTCACCCACACCAGCTGCGGTTGGCTCGTCGGGATAAACTGGGCTGGCACGAGTACGGGGCGCACGCTCACGCACGCCGTGGCGGCAAGCGGCAATAGCGCCAACAGGATCCGTGTGGTCATGGTCATCCTCCCCCCAGACAATAGCCCTAAGACGGGTGCCGGAACAGCCGGTTCCAACGAATGCGGAACGGATTGGTCGCGACGCTCATGTAAATGACGAGCGGCCGCCCGCGGATGTGTGCTCGCGGCAGGAAGCCCCAGAAGCGGCTGTCGTACGACTCGTCGCGGTTGTCGCCCATCATGAAGTAATGCCCGCCTGGAACGACGATCGGGCCCCAATCATGCGTCGTGGGACGGTACCGGGCTGTGTCGCGGCCGATGTAATACGGGAGTTGCCACGCTCGGATCTGACGCAGGCGGAAGTCCTCTTCCGCCACCGGAGTGATCGCGGTGTGCAGGGCATACGGCTCGTCCAGGCGTTGCCCGTTCCGGACCACGGTGTCGTGCACCATCTGCAGCGTGTCCCCGGGCGCTCCCATCAACCGCTTGACGATGCTGAGATTCGGCGTCGAGTCCTCCACCGATCGAAACACGACCACCTCGCCCCGCCGGGGGGTGCCGTACCCCGGGAGTCGCAGGAAATGGAGGCCCGTGAGTGGGATCTCCATCTCGCCACCGAATGCCACCTTGTTGACGAACAGAAAGTCGCCGACGAGCAGCGTGTTCTCCATGCTCGCCGACGGAATCCGGAATGCCTCGACGAGATAGGCCCGCAGGAACAGCCAGATGACGAATGCGACGCCGATCGCCTTGGCCCAGCTGATCGCCTCGTCCTTGAGCGTCTTCCGGACAGGGGGTAGGGGCGACGCCGTCACGGGCGCTCGACCCAATCCGCAATGAAGATGTTGGTTTCGCCCGAAACCTTGCCGTGCCGGTTCGAGGCCCAGACCAGCCGCCGGCCGTCAGGGGAGAACATCGGGAAGGCATCGAAGTCCGCGTTCGTAGTCACCTGCTCGAGCCCCGTTCCATCACTGTTGACCAAATAGAGATCAAAGTTGCGGGACCGGGGATTCCTGTGGTTCGATGCGAAGATGATTCGCCGCCCGTCGGGATGAAAGTACGGCGCGAAGTTGGCGCCCCCGAGGTTCGTCACCTGGCGCTGATTCCGCCCGTCGGCGTCCATCACCCAGATTTCCATGCGAGTCGGCCGTACGAGGTTCTGCGCGATCAGGCCCGTATAGTCCGCCGAGTCCCGCGCGGTCGCGGGGTGCCAGGCACGATATACGATGCGCTTGCCGTCCGGCGAAAAAAACGGCCCACCGTCGTACCCCAGGGCGTGCGTGAGACGGCGCAGATTCGATCCGTCCACGTCCATCGTGTAGATCTCGAGGTCCCCGTCGCGCAGCGAGGTGAACACGATTTTCCTGCCATCGGGCGAGAGCGTGGCCTCGGCATCATAGCGCGGGCTGCCGGACAACCGCAGCGGCGCGGCCCCGCTCGAATCGGCGGCGTAGATGTCGTAGTCGTACAGCGCCCAGACGTAGCCGAGGGAGTAGTCGGGACGCGGCGGGCAGGCTGCCCCCAGGTGCTCTGTGCTGGCGTAGAAGATCCGCCGGTCGGCATGCGAGAAGTACCCGCACGTCGTCCGCCCGCGCCCGCTCGATACACGGCGCATTCCAGTGCCGTCCGTGTTGACCACGTATTGCTGATCGCAACCGGAATCGGACTCCTGACGCTGGAAAATGATCTGGCGGCCGGAGCGGGAGAAATACGCCTCGGCGTTCTGGCCCCCGAACGTGAGCTGTCGAATGTTGGTGAGATGCGCCTCGCCCGAGTCCGCGGGGAGAACCGTGCTCACTTGGAGGAGCGTCGCGACGACAAATGGCAGCATAGGAATGGCAAACTAGACGCCGATGGAGTTTCGGGCAATCGGGCCTCGTAGTTCAGACTGCGACGAGCGTGTTAGATTATCGACTCCGATGCCCGACCCCCGGCCCTCGCGTCAACCGTTGATGGACGCCCTCGGCAAGCTCTGCGCCGAGGGAAAGGCGTCGGCCGAGTATCTGTGGCAGGTCCCCGATGACACGCAGGTCCGCCTCAAAATTGTCGGCACCCTCGAGCAGATCAGCGCCCTGGCACACGAGCAAGGCCGCAAGGAGATGGGCCGCATCGTCGAGGAGCTCGTCACGGCCGCCAAAGCGAGCCCCAGCCCGCAGCAGATGGATCTGCTGGTCGACGGATTCGACCGGCTGACCAAGCTGTGGCAGGCCGCCAAGTCCGGCCTCATGTGACAGAGACCGCCGCCCTCGATCAGCTCTGCATCAACACCGTCCGCACGCTCGCGATGGATGCGGTGCAGCAGGCGGACTCGGGCCATCCCGGCACGGCGATGGCGCTGGCGCCTCTCGCCTACGTGCTGTGGCAACGACACCTCCGCTACAACCCCGCGAATCCCGACTGGGCGGATCGCGACCGCTTCGTCTTGTCGTGCGGGCACGCCTGCATGCTGCTGTACAGCACGCTCTATCTGACCGGCTACGACTTGACGCTGGACGAGATCAAGCAATTCCGGCAGTGGGGCACGCGCACGCCCGGTCACTCGGAGCACGGCGTGACGCCCGGTGTCGAAGCGACGACAGGGCCGCTTGGACAGGGGACGGGGAACGCCGTGGGCATGGCGATCGCGGAGGCGCAACTCGCGGCGCTGTTCAACCGGCCGGGCCACGAGATCGTCGACCACTACACCTACTTCCTCGCCTCGGACGGCGACCTGATGGAAGGGATCTCGCACGAGGCGTGCTCGCTGGCGGGACACCTGAAACTCGGGAAGCTGATCGGGTTTTACGACGACAACCACATCACGATCGACGGCGACACCGCGCTCACCTTCTCCGACGACACCGGCAAGCGGTTCGAGGCCTACGGGTGGCACGTGCAGTCCGTCGCCGACGGCAACGCTCTCGACGCCCTGGACAATGCCATCCAGGCGGCAAAGCGCGTCACCGAACGGCCGTCCCTGATCATCGTCCGCACACACATCGGGTGGGGCAGCCCCCACAAGCAGGACACCGCCGAAGCCCACGGCGCGCCCCTTGGCGTGGAAGAGATCAAGCTCACCAAGCAGAACCTCGGCTGGCCCACGCTCGAGCCGTTTCACGTGCCCGGCGAGGCACTGGCCCATTGGCGTCGCGCCCAGGCCCGTGGCGCAGGGCTCGAGGCCGAATGGCGCAAGAAGTGGGACGCCTACCGGAAGGCCCATCCCGAGCTCGGCGTCGAGCTGGAGCGGCGCCTCGCCGGCAAGCTCCCCGATGGGTGGGATGCGGCGTTGCCGGAATTCGGTCCCAAGGACGCGCAGGCGACGCGCGCGGCTTCGGGCAAGGTGATCAACGCGCTCGCGCCCAAGCTTCCCGAGTTGATCGGCGGTTCGGCTGACCTGGCGGGATCGAACAACACCGACATCAAGGGGGCCGGCCCGGGCCGAAACTTCCATTTTGGTATCCGGGAACATGGGATGGCAGCCACCGTGAACGGCATCCTCCTGCATGGAGGCTTCATCCCGTTCTGCGGCACCTTCCTGATTTTCTCGGACTACATGCGACCATCGATCCGTCTCGCCGCGCTCACACATCTAAGACCGATCTACGTCTTTACGCACGATTCGATCGGACTGGGTGAGGACGGGCCAACCCACCAGCCGATCGAACAGCTCTCGACGCTGCGTGCGATTCCCAACATGACGGTCATCCGGCCCGCCGATGCGACCGAGGTCGTCGAAGCGTGGCGAGCGGCGATTCTGCACCAGCACGGCCCCGTCGCGCTTGTGCTTACGCGCCAAAAGGTGTCGGTGGTCGACCGGACGAAGTACGCTCCCGCAGCGGGACTGCACCGCGGCGGCTACGTGCTCGCCGAAGCACCGGGCGGCAAGCCCGAGATCGTGCTGATGGGTACGGGCTCAGAGGTCGAGCTGGTGCTTGCCGCCTATGAAAGGCTGACGGCTGACGGCCGACGGCTGAGAGCGGTCTCGATGCCCTGCCTCGAGTTCTTCGCCAAGCAGCCCCAATCCTACCGCGACAGCGTGCTCCCACCGGGCGTGCCGCGCGTCGCCGTCGAAGCTGCCGCTCCAATGTCGTGGCATCGCTGGATGGGGGAGCGAGGAGTCATCGTGGGGATCGAGCGCTTCGGCGCGTCGGCGCCGTACCAGCGGATCTATCAGGAACTGGGTTTGACGGTGGATCGGATCGTGACCGAGGCAAAGCGCTTTCTAGGCTAACCGCCTCAGCATCTCCTCCCCCGCCGCCCTCCCCGACCGCACGCACGCCGACACCCCTGCTCCGTCGTAGCCCCCACCCGCGAGCGCCAGGGGCGCCAGGCGAGTCAACCGACCCCG
>Ga0209382_10010343_pt1 | contig 11626 bp, 7 predicted proteins | sample SoiMetdeltSBSDD5_FD_187599 | JGI IMG/M metagenome (GOLD analysis project Ga0209382, IMG submission 187599) | Bulk soil microbial communities from a Populus tree surrounding site in Tennessee, USA - Soil MetaG P. deltoides SBSDD5 (SPAdes) (version 2) | ecosystem: Environmental > Terrestrial >...
GGAAAAGTGGAAGAAGTGGAAAAGTAAGTGTCGAAGTAGCACGGCGACTTTTCCACTTTTCCACTTTTCCACTTTTCCACTTCTTCCACTTAGGTCACGGCCTTCCACGGCTTGAACGCGTTCTTCACTCCCTCCAGCGCCGGGGCGAGCTGTGGGAAATGTCGCCGCAGCACGGTCAGCAGCGAGTTCTTCTTCACGTAATCGAGTCCGAACTCGGTGTAGACCTCGGGCCGCCAGTCGTCGGTGAAGAACCGATCGCTCTTCAAGCGCCGTGAGGCCATCAGGATGAACACCCGGAACGCAGTCTCGCTGAACCCGAAGCCGGACGGCAGCGGTTCGGCGAAGAGGCCGGTCATCAGATCGACCTTCTCGAGATCGCCGTTGTAGACCTCCTTGATCTGCTTGCGCCAGGCCGGATTGTCGGTGAGCTCGTCGAACGACTTCACTTCGGGCTTGTGGAAGAGCCGCCGGAACTCGTTGTAACGCGGCACACCACGCTCGCGATCGCGGAAGATATCCACCGCCGCCAGATCCAGCCGCTCGCCATCGTCGCGACGCAGGTTCTGCAGCGTCTTGGGATAGTTGTGGAGCGTGACGGCGCCGGGGTGCGTCACGCCGAACGAGTAGAACTGATCCGGCATCGTCACACGTTCGGCGATCTCCGGCGTGCGCCGTCCGCTCAACTCCTCGAGCTGTCGTGTTTCGAGCACCCGGCCGGTCGCCAGCGACTTGAAGACGATCTCGTCCGGCATCAGCGGATGCATGCGATAGACGGACACGAACTCCTCGGTGAGCGAGTACGGAGCGGCATGATGATCCGCTTTCGAGCCGACGATGCCGCCGAGGATCTCGCTGTCGTCGATGAAGCCGATGGCGTCCTGCAGATCGCCCTCGAGCAGGCCGTTCCAGTTCGTGTTCATGCCCAGTTCGATGATCGGATGCGGCAGGATCGCCGGCGTCCACTCGACCGTATGGATCTTCGCGACCAGCGCGGTCGTGATGAGCCGCGCCTTGTCGAACAGCTGCTGGTCGGTCCACTTCGGATACTGGGCGGCGAGCAGATCGCAGACGTGGTTGTGCTCCCAGGTGAAGAGCGTGTGGAGCATGGCCAGACCGATCCACCAGTTGTCGGTGAAGCCGCTGATGCTGATGCCGGTGTCGGGATCGACGGGCAGAAGACCCGTCGGCTCGATCTTGAGCTTCCCGCCGATCATCGTGCGCACTTTCTTCGCCGTCTCGGCGTCGCAGCCGTACAGCTGCGAGCAGTCCCACCAGTGGCTGTTCAGATTGGCGTACGCCGGCGGCCGCTTGGATCCCTGCGGCGCCGGATCGGGCTCGGTACTCGGCACGCGCATCGCCGGCTCGCCCCAGTTGTCGTTGGACGCCAGCGGAATTTCCACGTACTTCGTCTTCGAGCGCTTGTGCACGAACCAGTCGTGCACCTGGAACTGAATCCACGACGCGGCCAGCAGGTTCAGGATCGTCGCCGGCTGGAACTGATCGCGCGTCATCAGCTCGCGGCTGACCACGCGCGGACTCGGCGTCATCAGGTTCGCCTGGTCGGGAACGGCTTTGTTGAGCGGCACGTTGCGGCCGAACCGCCGTCCCACCGATCCCATCGCCGGATAGAGCAGATCGTTGTTCGTTCCGTCCGTCGAGCGGCTGTTGCGGACCTCGGGGTCGAGCTGGGTTCCGGGATCGGCGCGTTTGAGGAGCGGATCCTCGGTGTCGTGCAGGTTCTTCTCGCGCAGATCCGTGCGAATCTCACCGAGACGGAACATCGCGAGCAGACGCGGCTGCTCGTACCACTGTCGTTTCTTGAGCAAACCAGTGATGCGATCGATCAATCGGTCAGTCATGAGTATTCGTCTTCTTGAGTGCGGAAGGGGCCAAGCTATCGTGCGCGACCTCGACTGTCAACGAGAGTCTCGGTTGAGCTGGTTGGTGGTTGGTGGCAGTGGTTGGTGGTTGGTGGCTAGTGGTTGGTGGTTGTTTATTACTACCAACCACTAACCACTAACCACTAACCAACGTAAACACCAGATCTCCCAATTGCTCGGGCGAGTAGGAATTTCCTTCGACGCTGGCGACGAGCGTGCCCGTGCGGTCGATCACGGCGGTTCGCAGCGAGTGATTCATCAGCCCTTCGTCAGGGAAATACTCGACGCCGAACAGCGCGCACACCTTGCGCACCTCGGCGACGGGACCGGTGAGGAAGTGCCAGGTCTTCGCGGCCGGCTTCCACTGCGCCGCGTAGGCAGCCAGCACGTCCGGTGTGTCGCGCTGCGGATCGAAGGTGATGGTCAGCAAGACGACATCTCTGCCAAGCTCCTTCGCGAATCGCTTCTGCAGAACGCCGAAGTTGTTCGTCACGCGGAGGCAGAACTGCGGCAGCGCGCAGCGCGTGTAGATGAAGTTCACGACGACCACCTTGCCGGCCAGGCTCGACAAACGCACCGGCTGCCGCGTGTGGTCGATCAAGGTAAAATCGGGAACGCGCGCGCCTATCTCGAGCGGCGTCGTCGAAAGGCCCGGCTTGTTCTCTAAGCCCGCCATCTGCCGCATCACCGCCAGCCGCCGCGCCGTGCGGGGATCCTGCTCCACGCTCTGATACCGCTGAATCCTGATGTTCGTCGCGTACGCCGCTTTGTCGCCCACGACCAGCGTGAACTCGACGACGACGCCCGGCACGACACCCGCGAGATCCTTCGTGTCGCGCACATCGAACGGCATGATCATCGAGTCCATCAGCCCGGCGATCTTCTCGTGCGACACCACGAACGATCGATTGGCAGGATCGGCGCGAAGGACCATGCCCTTGACGATGTATTCCCGGTCAGCGGCATGCAGCCCTGCCATGCACAACGCAATGAGCCCAAAGCAAATGCTGCAGACCAGTCTGCTCACCGCCGCCCTCCCAGTGGTAAGGCTTTTCTCGCCAGCGGGCTGACGCGATCCTCGAGCTCTCGAATCTCGACCACCTGATTCTTCGCGACGTTGGCAAAGTGCTGCCGCGTGTTGCTGACCGGCCAGAACACTTCGAGGTCGACGATGCGCGCCGTCTTGCCGAGGCCGATGTGCTGTTGCAGCGGTGAGGCGCCGAAGCTGCCGCCGCTGTTCACGGTTCTGTAGATCGAGCGCTTTGCGCCGCCGCCGTTCTCGACGGTCACCGTGATGCGCGCGCCGATTGCGGCGCGATTCGTCTTCACGCCCACCAGGTTCACTCCCAGCCAGTCGTTGCCATGTCCGGGATTCTCGAACAATCGAAAGACATGAGCGTCGCCTGGCGTCGCACCGCCAACCTTGAACACAATCTCCTCGTCGCCGTCGTTGTCGAGATCGGCAAACGCGACGCCGTGACCTTTGTGCATCTCGCCGGTCCCGGACGAGGCGGTGACATCCACGAAAGCCTTGCCGTTCTGGTTGCGCAGCAGCACGCTGGGCTTGAGCGCTCCATACGACGGACTGCCGGTGCCGAGAAAGATGTCGAGAAAGCCGTCGTTGTCGATGTCGCCGAAGTTGGATCCCATGGGCATGAACACTTTGGCCATGCCCGCGCGATCCGTGACGTCCTCGAACCGCCCGTTCCCGAGATTTCGATAGAGCTTCTGCGTCTTGGCATTGAACGGGAGACGCATGTAGGTCCGCGCGTTCTCTTCGATCGACAGGAAGTAGCTGCTGACGAACAGATCGTTCCAGCCGTCGTTGTCGTAGTCGAAGAACCACGCCGGAAAGCCGCGATCGGCGCCGATCACTCCCGCCGCTGCCGCCACCTCTGTAAACGTGCGATCGCGATTGTTGCGATACAGCAGGTTGGCGCTGCGCAGGTTGGACACGTAGAGGTCGGGATAGCCGTCGTTGTCGAAATCGCCGGCATGGACGGCCTTGGTGAACGCCGTGCGGGCGACGCCTGCCGATCGAGCGATGTCTTCGAAGGTGCCGTCGCCGCGATTGCGAAACAGCTGCGAGGGCGCGTCTTCGTTGCCAATGAAGAGATCGATCCAGCCGTCGTTGTCGATGTCGGTCCACGCCGCGGTCTGCGTGCTCGTCGCCGGTTTCGCCAGGCCGCTCGCGACGGTGACGTCGGTGAAGGTGCCGTCGCAGTTGTTGCGCAGGAGCGACTTCCGCTGCGCCAGCTCCCACCCGCCGCGGAGCACGAGCACGTCCTTGCAGCCGTCGTTGTTGTAGTCGGTCTGCAGGAGGTTGAGGCCGCCCAGCTGCGCCGACAGCCCGGCATGCGTGGCTTGATCGACGAACGTGCCGTTCGGACCGCGTTGAAACAGCTTCATCTGGCCGCAGCTGTCGAAGTTGGAGGTCAGGATCTCGAGTTGGCCGTCGTTGTCGAAGTCGTCGACGATGACGCCGCCCGCCGAGGAAAACGAGTCGACGCCGGCTTTGGCCGCGACGTCCACGAACCGCCCGACGTCTTCCGAGGATGCAAAGTCCGAGGGCGGCATGACGTAGCGTGAAGACACGAGTCCCGGATATCCGCCGGTGGACATGTAGCCGGTGTTGAGCAGCCACTTCGCCTCGATGTCGTCGGCGCGCGTGCCAAGGAGCTTCGTGAAGTAGCTCACCGCCTTGTCGAAGTCCTCGGTTTTCGCGAGCGGCATGCCACCTCGCACCGACAAGAGACAGCGATCGCCCGGCGCGTGGTACAGCTCGTTGTCCATCTCCGCCTTGTGGAGATGGGCAACACCGAGGCTTTGAATCAAATCGGGCACCGCGGCCGGGAGGTCGGTTTCGGCGATGCGACTGGCAGCCTCGAACTGCGCGATCGCCTGCGTCATCTCTCCATCGTAGGCATACAGCTGGCCGAGCGCGACGTGCGCCTCCATCACGTCCTGCGCCGAGTACTCCGCGCGCGTCTTGCTGATCTCCGGGCCGAGACGCCTGGCCAGCGCCGCCTTGACGTTCCCAACCGACTGCTGCCGCAGCTCGCAGATTTGACGCGGGCTCTGATTCCAGTCCTCGGGCTTGTCGACGCTGTTGAGCGCGGCATTCGCCTCGGAGAAACCGTCGACGCTGAGCGTCGGACGCACGCTGCCGACAGCGGCGACGGCGAGAATCTCGCCGCCGCGCATCGACATGATCGGACGGTCCGTCGTCCGCTGCACGAGGCCGAACCCGGTGGGCAGACGCAGCACGCCGGCAACGCCACCCATCGTCAGCTCGCGCAACGCGTCGCGAAGCTCGGGCCGAAGCTCCGACAATGCCACCGGCCCGATCAGCCCGCCCTGACTCGCCGATGGATCCGAGGATTGCGTGCGGGCGATAGCCTCGAAACTGCCGCCAGCCTTGATCTCGGACAGCAGCGCCTCGGCACGCTCGGCTGAACTCACGACGATCAAACGGAACGTGACCTGCGGGTCGGCCGTGCTCTGCGCGTGCATCAGCGCGTAGGCGCCGATGACGGAGACCGTGATCGCGACCAATGCCCGATCTATGCGCCGGAACTGATATGTACCGCCCACCTTTTACTCCCGCGTATGATAGCTCTCTGACAAGAGCAGGAATCAGAAGGCAGGATTCGGGAATCAGTGTTTCCCGATTCTGATTCCTGCTCATTCTCGGAGGATTCATGCTCGTCAAGCCGGGACTCATCACCGCGTTTCTCATCGCACTCGCCGCACCGGCACTCGCGCAGCAGCCAGACGGTGCCGCGGTGTTCAAGCGCGCCTGCGCGAACTGCCATGCCGAGAACCAGACGGCGGCACCGACTCCGGCAACGCTGCGGCAGATGAAGACCGAGGAGATCTTCAACGCATTGACGCTCGGCCGCATGCAGATTCAGGCGATCAGCCTCTCCGAAGCCGAACAGCGTGCCGTGTCGGTGTTCCTGACCGGCAAGCCCTTCGGTCCGGTGACTCCGCCGGTCGTCGTCAACAAGTGCACGTCCAGCCCGGCGATGCGCGCACCGGCCGCGAGCGGCGAGTGGAACGGGTGGGGCGGCAACGTCGCCAACACGCGCTATCAAAAGAATGGCGGACTCACCGCCGCCGATCTGCCGAAACTGAAACTGAAGTGGGCCTTCGGTTATCACACGGTGACCTCGGCGCGCGCGCAGCCGACGATTGCCGGCGGGCGTCTGTTCGTCGCCAGCGAGAACGGCGAGGTACACGCGCTCGATCCGAAGACGGGCTGCACCTACTGGACCTTCAAAGCCCAGGCCGGCGTGCGCACGGCGATGTCAGTGGGCCCATACAAGAACGCCGGCCGGTCGGGTCAGGCGGTCTTCTTCGGCGACTCGCGCGCGAACGCCTACGCCGTGGACGCGAACACCGGTCAGCAGATCTGGATTCGCAAGGTCGACGACCATCGCGCCGCGGCGATCAGCGGTGCGCCGACCTACCACGACGGTCGCCTCTTCGTCGGTGTGCAGGGCCTGAACGAGGAAGGCCAGGGTGGCAGCGCGAGATACGAGTGCTGCACCTTCCGCGGCAGCGTGTCCGCCCTCAACGCCAGTACCGGCGAGGTGCTGTGGAAGACCTACACCATCGAGGAACCGAAGCCTCGCGCCAAGAACAAGGATGGCGTGCAGCAGTGGGGACCGGCCGGCGCCGGCATCTGGTCGTCGCCGACCGTCGATGCCAGGCGCGGCATGGTCTACATTGCCACGGGCAACAACTACGCCGACCCGGCGCAGAAGACCAGCGACGCGGTCATCGCGCTCGACATGAAGAGCGGCACGATCAAGTGGGTGAATCAGACAACGCCGAACGACAACTGGACGCTCGGCTGTCAGCCCGAGAACCCGAACAATCCAAACTGTCCGGCGAAGATGGGGCCCGATCACGATTTTTCCGCCTCGCCGGGTCTTGTCACGGTCAACGGCCGCGATCTGCTGGTGCTGCCGCAGAAGTCGGGCATGGCCTACGCCCTCGATCCCGACAAGGAAGGCGAGATTGCCTGGCAGTACCGCATCGGCCAGGGCAGCGGGCTCGGCGGACAGTGGGGCGGGGCGGTCGACGAGCAGCAGGCGTACTTCGGCGTGTCCGACCTCCTGTCGCCCAAGCCGGGCGGCATTCGCGCGATCAACCTCGCAACCGGTGCGCTCGCCTGGAGCGTGGAGCCGCAGGAGCGGCTGTGCGATCCGAAGAAGCCAACGTGCCGCGCGTCTCAGGGTGCGGCGGTGACGGTCATTCCCGGCGCGGTGTTCTCCGGCTCGCTCGACGGTGGCATGCGCGCCTACTCGACCAAGGACGGCACCGTCCTCTGGACTTTCGACACCAACAAAGAGTTCCAGACAGTCAATGGCGTGAAGGCCAATGGCGGCGGACTCGAAGGACCGGGCGCCATCGTCTCGGGCGGAATGCTCTACTTCAACTCGGGCTACGGCGGGTTCGTCGGCAACGGCGGCAACGTGCTGCTCGCATTCGGGTTTGACTGATGAAACTCCGGACGACGTTCGTCGCGCTGATCATTGCCACGTTCGCGTCAACCGCGTCAGCACAGCTGCTGGCAGCGAAGGATGGACCGATCGTCTATGGCCACCATCACATCGCGGCCAGCGATATTCCGGCGCACGTCAAGTTTTTCGCCGGCACGCTGGGCGGCACGGTCATCAAGTTCGGCCCGCAGAAAATCGACGTCGTCAAGTTCCCCAACGTGTTCATCTTCTTCAGGGACCAGAAGCCGACTGGTGGGAGCAAGGGCACGACCGTGAATCACATCGGGTTCTCGGTCCCGAACCTGCGACAGACGCTGGACCGGGTCAAGGCCGGCGGCTACCCGATCATCACCCGCTCGGAAGTCGCGCCCACCCAGCAGGTGATCGACGACATCGCGCCGGTCAACGCGACCACGTCGATCGCATTCGTCATGGGGCCTGACGATGTGAAAGTGGAGTTGCTGGAGAACAGGCAGCAGACAACGCCGATTGCGCTCCATCACGTGCACTTCTTCGGTCCACAGAACGCCGAGATGCGCGCGTGGTACGAGAAGGTCTTCGGCGCAAAGCCACGTCAGGCCGGCGGCGCCTTCCTCGTCGCCGATCTGCCGGGCGTGGCGTTGAACTTCTCCCCCTCGCCCGATCCGGTGATCGGAACGACCGGCCGTTCGATCGAGCACATCGGCTTCGAGGTCAGGGACCTTGAAGCGTTCTGCAAGAAGCTCGAGGCGATGGGCATCAAGCTCAACGTCACGTATCGCAAGTCCGAGGCGTTCGGGCTCGGCATTGCGTTCGTGACCGACCCGTGGGGCACGTCGATCGAATTGAATGAGGGGCTCGATAAACTGCAGTGACGCTCGTCGTTCACGCTTCTGGGTTCTCGCTGCTCGGTTCGTGTTCAGGTTCAGAGTTCGGTTCGGGGTTCGGGGTTCGGCGTTCGGAGCCGGAAACAACGTCGGCTGACATTGCGATTCTGGGGCGCACGCTTTAGCGTGCGCCCGAACAAGAACCGAACGTGAAGGTGAACACGAACGGAGCAGCGAGAACCGAGAAGCGCGAACACACGCAAGCCACGCGCGTCCGATTCCGGGTCCTGCGACTCGCGTTCTTCCTCGCCATCGTCACCTATCTCGATCGCGTCTGCATCGCCATCGCCACGCCGTTCATCATGCAGGACCTCGGGCTGACGCTCGTGCAGATGAGCACGGTGTTCGGCGCGTTCACCCTCGCCTACTCGCTGTTCGAGGTGCCATCCGGCTGGCTCGGCGACGTGATCGGACCGCGCCGCGTGCTCACCCGCATCGTGCTGTGGTGGTCGGCGTTCACGATGCTGACTGGCGCGGCGCAGGGACTGCGATCGCTCGTCGCGATCCGGTTTCTGTTCGGTGCCGGCGAAGCCGGGGCGTTTCCAAACGCGGTGCGGAGCTTCTCGCAGTGGTTCCCGGCGCGCGAGCGGGGCATGGCCAATGGGGTGCTGTTCCTGGGATCACGTCTGGGCGGCGCCATCACCGCACCCATCGCGCTCGTGCTGATTCGGCAATGGGGGTGGCGACTCAGCTTCGTCGTCTTCGGCGCGATCGGAATCGTCTGGGCGGCTGTCTGGTATCGCTCGTACCGCGATCGGCCGTCGGAGCATCCCGACGTCGATCGACACGAGCTCGCCTGGATTCATCAAGAAACTCCCAACGCCCAACTTTCAACGCCCACGGAAGGGCCGACACCATGGCGGCAACTGCTCACGAGTCCGAATCTCTACGCCATCTGCGCGATGTACTTCACCTTCGGCTACGGCCTTTACTTCTATTTCACGTGGCTGCCGACCTATCTGATTCGCGAGCTGCGCTTCTCTGAAGTCGCCGGCGGGTTCTTCTCGTCGCTGCCGTTTCTTCTCGCCGGAGCCGCCAACATCAGCGGCGGGTGGTGCACTGACGTTCTGGCGAGAACGCGCGGCCTGCGCACCGCGCGGGTGATGCTCGGGTTCACGGCCTTCTCATTGTCGGCGCTGCTGATTCTCGGTTCGATTCTGGTACCTGCAGCGGTCGCCAAGGCGGTGCTCCTGGCGTTCGCGCTCGCCTCGGCGGACTTCGCGCTGAGCGCGTGCTGGGCCGTCTGCCTCGACGTCGCGCCGCATCACGCCGGCGTCGTCACCGGCTTCATGAATACCTTCGGAAATCTTGGCGGGCTGGTCGGACCGATCGTCTTCAGTCTGATGGTCGATCGCCTGGGCTCATGGACACTGCCGCTGTACGTCACGGCAGCCGCCTACTTCGCCGGCGCGCTCGCCTGGCTGGCGATCAATCCGAACCGGCGAATCGCTTAGAAGCGCAGACGGAGACCGGCGCCAGCCTGCACGCCGCCGGCCTTGATCTCGAGCGTCCCCGACCCGCCCGACGCCGGCACGTCGATCGTCGTACGCGAAAACTGCAGGCTGCCGCCGACGCCAACTTGCCGGGTGAAGAAGTAGCCGACGTCGGCGCCGACGTTGAATCCGACCTTCGACTCGTCGGCGGTGGTCGAAATCCCTCGGTTGAACGTGGCGGTATCGAACGGGTAGGCCTCGGTGATTTCGAAGTCGTTGACGATGCCCTGCTTCACTTTGAAAAAAGAGGGACCGCCGAAGACGACGGCCTGAATGCGCGGCGTCGGCAGGAAGGTCGCCCGTGCCTGCACGTGCACGGCGAGCTCCTCGCGCTTGATCCCGCCGATGTCGCCCTCGACCGTACGCGCGCGGTTGAAGAAGAACGGATGCGGCACGGACGCACTGAACGCCGTGGGTGTGTTCTTCGAGTAGCGCGTGACGCCGACCCCGACGCCAACGTTGCGCCAGATCGTCGCACCGCCGGAGATGTTGAACGCCGGCCCCGACTTCACTTCATAGTCGGTCGTGAACGTGCCGTCTTCGGCGTTCTCGCGAAACGTGACGGTCTCGCCAAAGTCGTCGCTGCCCGTCTGGTAAGCGCCGTTCACCGAGATATAGATGCGTTCGCTCGGTTGACGCGGGGAGGGTCGTGCCGGAGCCGGCTGCGCCGGCCTGGGCTGTGTCGGCGGAGGCTGCGTGGGCTTGGCCTGCGCGGCTGCGCTCGCTGCCACACCAAGGACGATCATCACGGTTGCTGCTGTGCGAAACATGGTTGCGTCCTCAGTTCACGCCAACGGCGGTCCAGGCTTGTGTGACCGCATTCACGACGGGTCCCGTGGGATAGAGGTCGCGCGCGGCTTGAATCGTCGCGGCTCGCGCCGTGGCGAAGGTGGAATTGGCGGGCATCAGCAGCGTGAAGGCCCGATAGAACACCTTCTCGATCTGCTCGATGTTGGCGAGCCCCACACCCGTGACGGTCTGACCCGACACGCGATTGGTGCCGCCGACGATCGCCAGAGCAAACACGTGATTCGGGATCCCCGAATTGATGTGCACGCCACCGTTGTCTCCGGTGCCGGTGAAACGGACGCTGTAATGATCGGGATCGCCGAACGCCACCGGAGTGATCATCGAGCGGATACCGTTCAGGCCCCCGAACAAGGAGCGGATGGAGTCTTCGCCGATCAGGAAGTCCCCCTGGCCCGGGCCGCCGCCCGCGGCCTGGTAGTAGAACTCGACGGCGGTGCCCATCATGTCGGAGAACGATTCGTTGAGCGCACCCGACTCGTTCAGGTAGATCAGATCCGACGTGGACTCGGTGACGCCGTGCGTCAACTCGTGCGCGGCCACGTCAAGGGAGCCAGCGAGGTAGCCCCAATTCTGCCCGCTGCTCCCGAAGAAGTTGTTGGCCGGAAAGCCATTGCCGAAATACATCACGCCGATGCCCGCCGGACCACACTCGCCGCACCAGAATGCGTTCACGACGAAGAGCCCGAAGAGATCGGGCGGAATGGTGGGGTCCGCGCCGTTTTCACGGCGCAAGCCATTGACGAGGGTGACGATGGGGCGATCGCGGTTATCCAGCCCGCGCCGGCCGTGGCGCTTGAAGTAGTAGTCATACGTCCAGCCGATGTAGGCGTGCCCGTCGACGACTGGAACGTCCGTCCACACGTTGTCGGAATCCGTCGCCAGGTCCGACGCCGACAGCGGCGCACCATCGAACGCCACGCTGACCGTGCGCAGCAGGTTGCCGCGCATGTCATAGGTCGTGAGCAGCGGCGGCCGCAGGCGATCGTCGGCGACGAACCCGCCGGCCTGGCTGCGCACCGACATCTTCTTCGTCCCTCCCACCAGACCCGTACCGGTGCCGACCGCGG
>Ga0209382_10010346_pt1 | contig 11624 bp, 9 predicted proteins | sample SoiMetdeltSBSDD5_FD_187599 | JGI IMG/M metagenome (GOLD analysis project Ga0209382, IMG submission 187599) | Bulk soil microbial communities from a Populus tree surrounding site in Tennessee, USA - Soil MetaG P. deltoides SBSDD5 (SPAdes) (version 2) | ecosystem: Environmental > Terrestrial >...
ACGGCCACCCCGATTACCGCGACTACCAGTTCGACCTCTCCCAGGAACGGGTGGCGGTGGTGGGCGTCGGCAACGTGGCGGTCGATGTGGCGCGCATCCTGTCGCGCTCGCCGGCGGAGCTGGCCAGCACCGACATCGCCGATCACGCCCTCGAGGCCCTGCGCGCGAGCCGCGTCAAGGAAGTCTATCTCCTCGGCCGCCGCGGTCCCGCTCAAGCCGCCTTCACCAATCCGGAGATCAAGGAGCTGGGCGAGCTCGAAGACGCCGACATCGTCGTGCGGCCGGACGAGGCGGAGCTCGATGCGCTCAGTCGCGCCGCGCTCGAGCGGAGTCCGGACCGCGCCACCCAGAAGAAAGTGGAGATCCTTCAGGGCTATGCCGTCCGCGTGCCGACGGGGAAGTCGCGTCGTCTCGTGCTTCGCTTTCTCGTCTCCCCCGTGGAGCTCATCGGCGATGCCGCCGGGCGCGTGGTCGCGATGCGGCTCGCGCGCAACGAGCTCTACGCCACGCCGTCCGGCACGCTCCAGGCGAAGGCGACGGACCGCGTGGAGGAGTTGCCGGTGGGCCTCGTGTTCCGCTCCGTGGGCTATCGAGGCGTTCCCTTGCCGGGCGTGCCGTTCAACGAGAGCTGGGGCGTGATCCTGAACGAGAAGGGGAGAGTGCTGAATCCGGAGACGAAGCAGCCGGTGCGCGGTGAGTACACCGCGGGCTGGATCAAGCGGGGCCCGACCGGCGTCATCGGCACCAACAAGCCGGACGCCGCGGAGACGGTGGCGGCGATGATGGACGACGTCGCCGCCGGCGCCGTGCTCGAACCACCGGAAGCGACTGCGGCCGCCGCGGAGCGGCTCGTGCGCGAGCGCCAGCCCGAGTTCTTCTCGTATCAGGACTGGCTCCGGCTCGATGCGATCGAGACGGCCCGCGGGCGCGCCGGCGGGCGCCCGCGCGTGAAGCTCACGCGCGTGGGCGAGATGCACGCCGCGCTCGGCCGCTAGGAACCGGCGGCGGACGTCGCGCATTCCGTAAACGAACGACCCGCCGCGTGCGCGTCCCGGAACTCGCGCTTGACCGCGTTCGGCGGCCGTGTGTTAAATGTGCGCAAACGCTGTACCGTCGCGCGCACGTAGTGAGCATCGCGATCACGCGAAGAGGGAGGCGACATGAGGGCGTTCGTGAGCATCGTGGGAGCCGCGGTGGCGACGGTCGCGCTCGTCGCGGCCGGCACGCTGGGCGGCGCATGGGCACAGGGTGCCGCGACGGGAGCGTGGGTGGCGCCGGCTGACGCCAAGAACACGAAGAATCCCGTGAAGGGGGTCGGCAACGCGAAGAAGACCGTCGAGACGAACTGTATGTCCTGCCACGGCGCGTCCGGCAAGGGCGATGGCCCCGCCGCCGCCGCGCTCACGCCGAAGCCGGCCGACTGGACGTCCGCCCGCGTGCAGAAGGAGACGGACGGCGAGCTGTTCTGGAAGATCTCGAACGGTCGCGGTCCCATGCCGCCGTGGAAGCATCTCCCCGAGAAGGATCGCTGGGAGGTCATCAACTACATCCGCACGCTCGCCAAGAAGTAACGGCGTCCTCTCTTCTCGCGCGCCCCGCCGGCTCCCGGCGGGGCGCTGACGTTTCACGCGTGCGACTCGCCACCATCGACCTCGGTACCAACACCGTCCGCCTGCTCGTCGTCGATGCCGAGGACACGGGCCGCTGGCGTGTGGTGCATCAGGAGCAACGTGTGACCCGCCTCGGTGAAGGCCTCGCCGCCACAGGGTCGCTCGGGGATGCGCCCATGACCCGGACGGCGGCGACCGTCCGCGACTACGTCGCGCGCGCGGAATCACTGGCGGCGTCTGCGGTGCGCATCGTCGCCACCAGCGCCGTGCGCGAGGCCGCCAACGGTACCGGCTTCGCGGCGGCGGTGGAGCGCGCGACGCAACAGCGGGTCGAGATCATCACGGGCGCGGAGGAGGCGCGGCTCACGCTCGCCGGAGTGCGGGCGGGGCTCCCCACTCTCGACGGCGATCTGCTGCTCTTCGACATCGGCGGCGGCAGCACCGAGTACATCCGGGCCGACGGCGCGCGCGTCGTCGGCGAGGCGAGCGTGAAGCTCGGCGTCGTCGAGCTCGCCGAGCGATATCCCTTTCCGCGGTCGGTTCCGTGGGATCGGTACGCCGCGCTTGCGCGCGAGGTGGCGGAGCGGCTCCGCACCGCCGTGCCCGACGTCATCTGGCGCTCGCCGGTGGCGCGTCTGGTGGGCACGGCGGGCACGGTGACCACGCTCGCCGCGCTCGATCTCGGTCTCCGCGCGTACGACGCCGAGCGCGTGCAGGGGCACACGCTGACACGAGCGACGGTGGAGCGCTTGCTGCGCTGGCTGGCTGGGCTCAGCGTGGACGAACGGGCGGCGCTCCCGTGCCTCGAGCCCGGCCGCGCCGACATCATCGTCCACGGCATCGCGATCGTGACCGCGACGCTCGACCACGCCGCCGTGGACACGCTCGTGGTCAGCGACTGGGGACTGCGCGAGGGACTCGTTGCCGAGCGCCTGGCCGGCGAGCGGCGGTCGTGACCGTCGCGGTCCTCCGCGCGTTGCTGCTTCGGCTCTCCACGCGCCCCGATGTCGGGCGCGCGCTCGAGCGGTCGGCGTGGACGCGGCCATTCGTGCGCCGCTTCGTGGCGGGAACCACGCCCGATGACGCGCTCACCGCGCTCGCGACCCTCAACGCGCGCGGATGCGCGGGCGCGGTGACCTACCTCGGCGAGAACGTGAGCACGCCCGCCGCCGCCGCCCAGGCGGCGGACGTGTACGTCCACCTCCTCGACGAGATCGACCGCCGCCGCCTGCGCGTCGTCCCGTCGCTGAAGCTCACGCACCTCGGTCTCGACCTCGGCGAGGACCTGTGTGTGGCCAACGTGGTGCGCGTGCTCGAGCGCGCCGCCGCCATGGCGACGCTGGTGTGGATCGACATGGAATCCTCCGTCTACACGGACCGCACGCTCGACATCTACGCGCGTCTGCGCGCGCGCTTCCCGAACGTCGCCTGCGTCGTCCAGGCCTATCTGCGGCGAACGCCCGCCGACGCCGAACGGCTCGTCGCGCTCGGCGCCACCGTGCGCCTGTGCAAGGGCGCCTACCGGGAGCCACCTGCGGTCGCGTTGCCGCGCAAGGCCGACGTCGATGCCGCCTACGGCCGGCTCGCCGAGCGGTTCCTCGCCGCCGACGCCCAGGCGCGCGGTGTCTACGTCGGGTTCGCCACCCACGACACGCGGCTCCACCGCCACGTGGCGGCGGCGGCGCGGCGGCGCGGCGCCGGGGGCGATCGCTGGGAGATGCAGATGCTGCACGGGATCCGACCGGACCTCCACCGTGCGGTGGCGGCGACGGCGACCTTGCGGGTGCTCGTCCCCTTCGGCGAGGACTGGTGGGGCTACTTCCTCCGCCGCCTGGCCGAGCGGCCCGCGAACCTCCTTTTCCTCCTGCGAAACGTGGCGCGCGGGCGGGCCCGTATTTGACAGGCCCCGCGAGCGGCGACTATTCTTGAAGCGCCCAAATGGACGAAATCGCCGTACTCGTGCTCAATTACAGCTTCGAGCCGCTGCACTTCACCAACGCTCGTCGAGCCGTGACCCTCCTCCTCAGTGGTAAGGCGGAGCCGGTGGAAGCCTCGCCGCGGGTCGTTCGCTCACCCTCCTTCGTACTGTCGCTCCCGGCCGTGATCCGGCTCGCCGTCTACATCAGAAAGCCGTTCCTCGACCGCGTCGCCTTCAACAAGAAGAACATCCTTCGTCGCGACGGCTACACCTGCCAGTACTGCAACCGCCGTGGCGAGCGTCTCACCGTGGATCACATCGTGCCGCGCTCGCGCGGCGGCGACACCACGTGGACGAACGTGGTGGCGGCGTGTCTTCGCTGCAATCTGAACAAGGGGAATCGGATGCCCCACGAGGTGGGCATGCGGCTCCTGCGCGAGCCGGTCCACCCGAAATTCCTCTTCTCGACGCACCTGCTCCGCCACCCGCACGCGCACTCGCTCCTCGACTCCTGGCGGAAGTACCTGGTCGCCGTCCCCACGCTCTCCTGAGCGTGCGGCGGTAGTCCCTGATGTTTCGTCTCGCGTCGGAGTATCGTCCGCGCGGTGACCAACCGCGCGCCATCAGCGACCTCATCGAGTTCGTGGCCGCCGGCCGCCGACACGTGGTGCTGCGCGGGGTCACGGGATCGGGGAAGACGTACACGATGGCGAACGTGATCGCGAACGCGCGGCGTCCCACGCTCGTCATCTCGCCGAACAAAACCCTCGCCGCCCAGCTCTTCAGCGAGTTCAAGGCGTTCTTCCCCGCCAACGCGGTGGAGTACTTCGTGTCGTACTACGACTACTACCAGCCCGAGGCCTACATCCCCCAGTCGGACACGTACATCGAGAAGGACGCCCTCGTGAACGACGAGATCGATCGCATGCGCCACTCCGCCACCCGATCGCTCATGGAGCGCCGGGACGTGGTGGTGGTCGCGTCGGTCTCCTGCATCTACGGCATCGGCGCCCCCGACACCTACCAGGGCATGCACGTGACCGTGAGCGACGGCGATCGGCTCGACCGCGACGACCTCATCCGGCGCCTGGTGACGATGCAGTACCAGCGCAACGACTACGATTTCCACCGTGGCACCTTCCGCGTCCGCGGCGATGTGGTCGAGGTGTTCCCCGCCAACGAGGAGTCGCTCGCGCTCCGCGTCGAGCTCTTCGGCGACGTCGTGGATGCGCTGAACCGCATCGATCCCCTCAAGGGCGCCGTGCGCGAGCGTCTCGACCGGATCGACGTCTATCCCGCCAGCCACTACGTGACCCCGGCCGCGCAGCTCGAGACCGCCCTCGGCACCATCCAGGAAGAGCTCGGAGAACGGCTCGCGTTCCTGCGCGGCAAGAACCGTCTGCTGGAGGCGCAGCGGCTCGAGCAGCGGACGCTCTTCGACATGGAGATGCTGCGCGAGCTCGGCTTCTGTCACGGCATCGAGAACTACTCCCGTCACCTGACGGGCCGGCAGCCGGGGGAGCCGCCGCCCACGCTCATCGACTATCTCCCCGCGGACGCGCTCGTGATCATCGACGAGAGCCACGTCGCGGTCCCGCAGATCGGGGGCATGTATTACGGCGACCGCTCCCGCAAGGAAGCGCTCGTGGAGTACGGCTTCCGGCTGCCCTCGGCGTTCGACAACCGGCCCCTCAACTTCGAGGAATTCGTGAAGCTGACGGGCCAGACGGTGTACGTCTCCGCGACCCCGCAGCGGTACGAGCTCGACCGCGCCGGCGACGCCCTCGCCGAGCAGGTCATCCGCCCTACCGGCCTCATGGATCCGAAGATCACCGTGCGTCCCGCCGCCGACCAGGTGGACGATCTCCTCCACGAGGTGCGGGCGCGCGCCGAGCGCGAGGAGCGCGTGCTCGTCACGACGCTCACCAAGCGAATGGCCGAGGACCTGACCGAGTATTACCAGCAAGCGGGATTGCGGGTGCGCTACCTGCACTCGGACATCGACACCCTCGATCGCGTCGCGCTCATCCGTGACCTGCGTCTCGGAAAGTTCGACGCCCTCATCGGCATCAACCTCCTGCGGGAAGGGCTCGACATTCCGGAAGTGTCGCTGGTCGCCATCCTCGACGCCGACAAGGAAGGCTACCTCCGCTCGGGGACGTCCCTGATCCAGACGGCCGGACGCGCCGCCCGCAACGTGAACGGGGAGGTGATCATGTACGCCGACCGGGTCACCGACTCCATGGCGGAGACGATCCGGGAGACCGACCGCCGCCGCGCGCTCCAGGCCGCGTACAACACCGAGCACGGGATCACGCCGGAGTCGATCCGCTCGTCCATCCACGAGCTGCTCCAGACGGTGTACGAGCGCGACTACTACACGGTAGAGGTGGCGCCGGTCACGGAGACGTTCGAGTCGCCCGAAGAGCGCGACACGCGGATCGCCGACCTCGAGAAACGTATGAAGGAAGCGGCCGCCCGCCTCGACTTCGAGGGAGCGGCGGAGCTCCGTGATAGGCTCAAGGCACTTCGTAAGCAACAGATTGTATGACACTGGAGGACAAGCTCGAACGGATCCCTGACCGATCGGGGGTCTACATCTACCGGGACGGCAAGTCCCAGGTTCTCTACGTGGGCAAGGCGGCCTCGCTCCGGAGCCGGATCCGCTCCTACTTCCAGGACTCGCGGCCGCGCGATCCGAAGACCGACGCCCTCGTGCGCCAGATCCGCGACCTCGACTTCATCGTGACCGACAACGAGCTCGAGGCGATGATGCTCGAGGCCAACCTGGTCCGGAAACACCGGCCTCGCTACAACATCATCCTGCGCGACGACAAGCACTACCCGTTCCTGAAGCTCACCACCAACGACGAATTTCCGCGGCTGGTGGTCGCTCGTCGCGTGGGACACGACGGCGCCGCCTACTACGGGCCCTTTTACCCGGCGACGGCGATGCGGGAGACGTTGCGGCTCACCCGGCAGCTCTTTCCACTGCGCACGTGCTCGATCACGATCGACGGACGGCTGCCGCGCCCGTGCATTCAGTACTCGATCGGGCGTTGCAACGCACCCTGCACGGGCTGGGAAACGCGCGAGGGCTACGCGAAGACGGTGGCCGACGTGCAGCGTTTCCTCGAAGGCAAGGACGAGGACCTCGCGGCGACGTTGACGGGACAGATGGAAGCCGCCGCCGCCGAGCTCAACTTCGAGCGGGCGGCCATGCTGCGCGACCGCATCCAGTCGCTCAACAAGGTGCGCGAGCGCCAGAAGATCATCTCCACCGACGAGGTGGATCAGGACGTGGTGGGCGTGGTGCGCCAGGGCGGCGACGCGTGCGTGGAGCTGTTCTTCGTCCGCCGGGGACGGCTGCAGGGCCAGGAGGCCTTCTTCTTCGACAAGGTGGCGGGGTCGAACGACGGCGAGATCCTGTCCGCGTTCCTGCGCCAGTTTTACAGCAAGAGCATGGTGCCCGCGCCCGAGATCTTGTTGTCGGAGGAGGTGCCGGAGGCGGACCTCATCGCGGAGTGGTTGAGCGGGCTCGCGCAGCGACGCGTTCAGGTCCACGTGCCCCAGCGCGGCGCCAAGCGGGAATTCGTGGCGATGGCGGAGGCGAACGCCGCCATCGCGCTCCAGAACCATCTCCTCTCGCGCGGCAATCGGCAGCAGCTCGTGCTCGAGGAGCTCCAGCGCGCGCTCGCGCTGCCGGGACTGCCCAATCGCATCGAGGGCTACGACATCTCGAACATCCAGGGCACGGAGCAGGTGGGCTCGCTCGTGGTGTGGGAGAACGGCGCCCTCAAGAAGGACGACTACAAGCGGTTCCGCATCCGCACGGTGGCGGGCGCCGACGACTTCGCGTCGCTCGAGGAAGTGCTGCGCCGCCGGTTCGCGCGCGCGCTCGAGCAGGGCACGGCGCTGCCGGATCTGGTGCTGATCGACGGCGGCCGCGGTCAGCTCAACGTGGGCGTGAAGGTGCTGCAAGACCTCGGGCTCGACTACATTCCGGTCATCGCGCTCGCCAAGCAGCGCGAGGAAGTGTACCGGCCGGACAGCCTCCATCCCCTCGTGCTCGATCCCACGTCGCCCGCGCTGCACACGCTGCAGAAGATCCGCGACGAGGCGCACCGCTTCGCGATCACGTACCACAAGAAGCTGCGCACCCAGCGCACGATCCAGTCCGTGCTCGACACCATTCCTGGCGTGGGGCCGGGCATCCGTACGAGCCTCCTGAAGACTTTGGGATCGGCACGTCGTGTGCGAGAATCCACCGTCGCCGAGCTGGCCGCAGTCCCGAAGGTCACACCAAAGCTGGCTCAGCGAATTTTCGACCACTTCCATGCTCCCGCGGCCGGGGAACCCGGGCGCGACGAGGAGCGTTTAGGCAAGGAGCGCTGACCGGCTCGGAAGGGGGGGACACCGAAATGAAGAAGACCGTGGCGATACTGGGTCTGGCAATGGCAGTCGCGTTCAGCGGCATTGCCGTCGCAAATGAGTGCCCGATGCTGGTCAAGCAGCTCAACGACGGCATCGCGAAGGTCTCGGACCCCGCGAAGGCGGCGGAGGCGAAGAAGCTCACGGCGGAAGCTGAACAGCTTCACAAGGACGGCAAGCACGCGGAGTCGGTGAAGAAGGCCGACGAGGCCGCGAAGGTTGCCGGCATCACCCTCCAGCACAAGAAGTAGCCTCACCGTTCTCCCTCCGGCGCGGCGCCATGCCCGCCGGAGGGCCGTTTCTTGCCTCAGCCCTGCAACTCTGTGAAAATCGGCCTGTTATGTCGGCCGATCGGTATCCGTTCCGTGAAATCGAAGAGAAGTGGCAGAAGATCTGGGAGCAGCGCAAGCAGTTCCACGTCACCGAGGATCCGCGCCGTCCGAAGTTCTACTGCCTCGAGATGTTCCCGTACCCCTCGGGTCGCATCCACATGGGGCACGTGCGCGTCTACGCGATCGGCGACCTCCTCGCGCGCTACAAATGGATGCGTGGCTTCAACGTCCTTCATCCGATGGGGTGGGATGCGTTCGGCCTTCCCGCCGAGAACGCCGCCATCGAGCACAACGTCCACCCGGCCATCTGGACGTACGAGAACATCGACTACATGCGCTCGCAGCTCAAGAAGATGGGGATCTCCTACGACTGGGACCGTGAGATCGCCACCTGCGATCCGTCCTATTACAAGTGGGAGCAGCTCATCTTCATCAAGATGCTCGAGCGCGGGCTCGCCTATCGCCGGCGCTCCACCGTGAACTGGTGTCCGTCGTGCCAGACCGTGCTCGCCAACGAGCAGGTGGAAGCGGGACGGTGCTGGCGCTGCGATTCCGAGGTCACGCCGCGCGAGATCGAAGGCTGGTTCTTCAAGATCACCGAGTATGCCGAAGAGCTTCTTGCCTGGTGCGATCGCCTTCCGGGCTGGCCGGAGCGCGTGATCACCATGCAGAAGAACTGGATCGGCAAGAGCGAGGGCGCCGAGTTCGATCTCCCCGTCGCGGATCGCCGCGGCCTCGCCATCCGCGTCTTCACCACGCGCCCGGACACGGTGTTCGGGATGACGTATGCGGTGCTCGCGCCCGAGCATCCGCTCGTCGATCAGATCCTCCGCGACGACGAGCGCGCCGCGGTGGCGGCGTTCCGAGTGGAGGTGGCGCGCGAGTCCGAGATCGAGCGGCTCGCGACCGATCGACCGAAGCGCGGCCTCCGTCTCTCCGCCGAGGTGGTGAACCCGTTCAACGAGCGGCGGCTTCCGCTCTTCATCGCCGACTACGTGCTCATGGGCTACGGCACCGGCGCCATCATGGCGGTTCCCGGCGAGGACCAGCGCGACTGGGAGTTCGCGAAGGCCCACGGCCTTCCCATCATCCCCACCGTCGCGCGCCCGCCCGGCTTCACGGGCGAGGCCTACAGCGGCGACGGCATCAAGATCAATTCCGGCTTTCTCGACGGGCTCACGGTGGCGGAGGCGAAGCGGAAGGCCATCGACTGGCTCGTGGAGCGTGGGCTCGGCGTGGCCAAAGTGAACTACCGTCTTCGCGACTGGGGGATCAGCCGGCAGCGCTACTGGGGCGCGCCCATTCCCGTCCTCTACTGCGAGAAGGACGGCATGGTGCCGGAGGCGGAGGATCGGCTCCCGGTGGTGCTCCCGCGCAACGTCCAGATCAGCGGCAAGGGCGGCTCGCCGCTCGCGGAGGTACCGTCGTTCGTGAACGCGACCTGTCCTCGCTGCGGCGGACGCGCGCGCCGCGATACCGATACGATGGACACGTTCGTGGAGTCCTCCTGGTACTTCCTCCGCTACTGCTCGCCGAAGTACGAAGGCGGCATGGTCGACGTGCGCGCGGCCGATTACTGGATGCCGGTCGATCAGTACATCGGGGGCATCGAGCACGCCGTCCTCCATCTCCTCTACGCGCGCTTCTACACGAAGGTGTTGCGCGACCTCGGTCTGACGAAAGTCGACGAGCCGTTCACCGCGCTCTTGAGCCAGGGCATGGTCATCAAGGATGGCGCCAAGATGTCGAAGTCGAAGGGCAACGTCGTCGATCCCGACGACCTCATCCGGACGCTCGGCGCCGATACCGCGCGGCTCTTCTCGCTCTTCGCGGCGCCGCCCGAGAAGGACCTCGACTGGAACGACCACGGCGTGGAGGGCGCCTCCCGTTTCCTCAATCGGGTGTGGCGGTTCGTGACGGCGCACCTCGACGAGCTCCGCGCCGCCACCACGCTCGGGGTGCGTCCGGAGACGGATGCCGGTCGCGCGTTCCGCCGCACCATCCACGAGACCATCAAGGCCGTCACCGACGATCTCGAGCACGACTTCCACTTCAACACCGCCATCAGCTCGGTGATGACGCTCGTCAACGCCTTGCACGCCTTCGAGGCGGCCTCTGCGGACACGGTGCCGTCGCGCGAGCGCGGCGCGTTGCTCCGGGAAGCGGTGGAAGCCGTGATCTTGCTCCTCGGCCCCATGTGTCCGCACATCACCGAGGAGCTGTGGTCGCGCCTCGGCCATCCCGACAGCGTGTTCAAGCAACGCTGGCCCGAGGCCGATCCCGCCGCCCTCGTGAAGCAGGAGGTGACGGTGGTGGTGCAGGTGGACGGCAAGGTGCGGACCCGGCTCGTCGTGGACGCCGATGCCGGCGAACAACGCGTGCAGCGTCTCGCGCTCGACGATGAGAAGATCCGGGAGTGGATCGGGGCGCGGGCGGTGGAGCGCGTGGTGGTGGTTCCGAACCGGCTCGTCAACATCGTGACTCGAGGGTGAGGAGGGCCTGCCCGTGAGAGCGTCCCTGCGGCTCCTGAGTCTGATCGTGGGCTCCGTGGTCTTCGTCGCCGGCTGCGGCTACTCCTTCCGCGGCAACCTCCCCAACCACATCCAGACGGTCGGTGTGCCGATCTTCGCGAACCGTACGTCCGAGCCGGGCGTCGAGAACTTCCTGACGAGCGCGGTCGTGGAAGCGTTCTCGACCAACGGCCGTCTTCGGGTGGTGCGCCCCGAGCGCGCCGACGCCGTCGTCGATGGTGAGGTGGTCGGCTACGAGGTGCAGTCGATCGCGTTCGATCCCAACGCCAACGTCCGCCAGTACCGGCTGCTCGTCACCCTCAATCTGAGGATGCGCGACGTCCGCCAGGGCCAGGTCCTCGTGGATCACCGCGGGCTCCAGGAGCGTGCCGACTTCCGCGTGCTGGGGGCGGTGTCGCAAACGATCTCGCGCGAGGAGGGCGCGCTGCGCCAGGCGGCGGTGGAGATCGCACGCTCGATCGTGGCCTTGACGCTCGACCGTTTCTAGCGCGTGGACTCCGTCTAGCGCGTGGACTACACGAGCTTTCTTCGAAGCGTCGAGCGCGGCGAGGTGCCGCCGCTCGCGCTGCTGCACGGCGCCGATCCGCAGCTTCTCGACGACGCTCTCGCCGCCGTGAGCCGCGTCCTCTTTCCCGACCCCGCCCTCGCCGTGCTCGATCGCGAGATCGTGGACGCCCGCGATACCAGCCCCGACGCGATCGCGCGGTCCGCGCAGACGCTGCCGCTCATGAACTCGCGGCGGCTGGTGGCCGTGCGCCACTGCCAGGTGCTGCCCGCGAAGGCAAGTGAGGCGCTGACGGCC
>Ga0209382_10010347_pt1 | contig 11624 bp, 12 predicted proteins | sample SoiMetdeltSBSDD5_FD_187599 | JGI IMG/M metagenome (GOLD analysis project Ga0209382, IMG submission 187599) | Bulk soil microbial communities from a Populus tree surrounding site in Tennessee, USA - Soil MetaG P. deltoides SBSDD5 (SPAdes) (version 2) | ecosystem: Environmental > Terrestrial >...
GAGGATGGCAATGAAATCGTTGATCTCGATCGCACTCGCTGTACTGGTCGTCGTCGCTGCTCAGCTCGGCGCGCCCGAGGCCACACGGGCCCAGACGTCAGGCGACGGCCAGGCGGGCACGCCGACCCCGACGCCAGCTCCGTCCGCGCCGGTCTCGCCGCCGGCTGGGCCGGCGACCGCCGCGGAGCCCACGCCGGCCGCCGCCGAGGACGCGGTTCCCCAGGAACCGACGGCCGACGAGGCGGTCGTTCGCGAGGCGTGGGCGGATGGTGGCGAGCCCGGCGTCGGCCCGGGCGCCGGCCGGAACATCGTCTTCGTGCTGAACCGCGCGGACGGCAGCAGGCGCATGCGCGGTCGGATCCGCCTGGTCCACGTGACGGGGGACCGGGCTGAGCCGGTCAACGCCGCATTCGCCAACGCCTCGTGTACGGATTGCCAATCATTCGCAGTCGCCCTCGAGATCGCGCTGATCTCGCCACACGCCGCGGTGATCGTGCCCCAGAACCGAGCGCGGGCGATCAACCACGAGTGCACGCGCTGCATCACCGTTGCGCGGGCGTTGCAGTACGTCTACGCCGTGGAAGATCCGGACCGGGTCCCCGATAATGTCGGTCACCTGCTGCACGTGATGGAGGAAGAGCTCCGCGCCATCGGGCGCGACCCCACCGTCACGCCCGCCCAGGCGAATGCTCGGGTGAGCGCCGTCATCGCGCAGTTCCAGGAGCTCAACACCGTCCTCCAGGATGAGCTCGTCGAGACCGAGGAGGTGACCAGCCCTGGCGCGACTCCCGCCGACGTCGCGTCGGGCGGGCCTGCCCCCATGCCGTCGCCCTCGCCCTCGGCGCCCTGATCCCGCGATCGTGGCAATCCTGACCGCCCCAGAACGAAGCGGCGCTCCCGGGACCGACTGTCGCGCTCCCGGGGGCCTCCCGCTCGCACATTGCGCGGTCCTCGGGCTAGCCTCGACTTCCGCCATTTTCTGGAGGCGGTGCGAGGCTGACCGGGTGAGTTGACGGAGCATGACCCCCTCGTAGACCCTGCCTGATAGGTCTCGGGACACGCTGGCGCGGCTCGTGCGACACCGGTCTGCATGGCCCAGATCCACGAGCCGCCGCCGAGCCGGCAGACCGAGCACATCGAGCGTTCAGACCTCGAGGAGGGCGGCTTCGCGCCGCCCGCCCGGCGATCGTCGGCCGGGCGTACCGCCGCGCTTGCCCTGATGCTCGTCGCGATTGCCCTGGTCGCGGCCGGGGTCGGCTTCCTACTGGCCGGCGGTCGGTTGCCTTCGAGCGGCCCGTCGCCGGCGCCCACCGCCGCGGTCGCGAAGGCGCCGGAGGTCGCGCCGACGTCGACCCAGCCGGCCCCGGCTGCCCCTCTCGCCCCCACGGCGGTGCCGAAGCCGACCGAGGCGCCCGCGCCGACCGCGCCGCCGCCGCCAACCACGGCACCGACCGTCGCGCCGACCACGCCCCCGCAGCCGACGGCGCCGCCTCCGACCGCGCCGCCGCCTCCGACTGCCGTGCCGAAGCCCACCGAGGCGCCACCCGCGCCCGCACCGGCAGCGGAGCCGACCAACGAGGCGCTCGCGCCGGCACCCGCTGCCAAGCCGGCCAATCCGGCCGCGGGCCAGGAAGGCGTATCCTCGCCCGTGAGGCCGGGCGCCGACGCGCGCCGTGCCCGGATCGAGGGGCGCATCACCGAGTACTTCGAGGCCCTCGGCGAGCGGGACTTCGCGCATGCGCAGCAGGTCTGCTGCACGGCGGAGTGGCGCGCCCGCAATCCCCTGGAGCGCTGGCAGCGCAATTTCGATGGTGTGACCGATCTGCGCCTGGTCGGTGAGCCGCGCTACCTGCGGGTCCAGGACGACGTGGTCGTAGTCGACACGGACTATACGTTCGTGAGCGGCGGCGTGCGACGCAACTTCACGCTCCGCTGGACCTTCCAGCCGGTGGGCTCGGAGTGGCAGGCCGACCTGGCCGAGGCGTTCCCGACCCAGTCCGCGCCGATACCTCGGCCCCAGCCAACGCCGACCACCCTCCAGGATGGCGGCGCCGTGTCCGCGCCGGTGCTCCAACCGTCAGGCCCCTCGGCCAGGCCCGTGCTCTCGGCCCATGCCATCGCGCAGAGGATGGTCGCTGCAGGCAACTTGATCACGCTCACGTACAAAGTAACCAACCCGGGGAGCACGCCGGCGACGGCAATCCTCGGAGCATCTATCCGCCCTAGCAGCGGTGGACCGTGGATCAATGACCCCGCAAACGACAAGCGGCTCACCTTCCCGCCCGGCACGAGCAGTCACACGCGGGTCTTCCGGGTACCCATAGGTACGCCTGCGGGTCGCTACGACGTCGCCTGGGGCCTGTTCGGCGACGGGCGGCAGGGCTGGGGACCGGCTGTGGAGTCCGGCGTCCTCACGATCAACCAATGAACCGCGTCCCTCTGGTCATCCTTGATGGCCACATAGACAGATGGCCACATCGACAGCCGGAGGATCCTCGGACCTCTTTCCTGGGCACCGTGGCCCGCACGACGCCAAAGAAACTGCGGAGGGTATTGCCCCCCTCCTGGTAGGCGGCGCGCCTGCAGGCTACCCGATTATCGAGCCTCTCCTACAGGGCCCAAATGGCGGAAGTCGAGGCTAGCCGACATGGTCAAAGTGGCGGGGGGACGTCTATCCGGGCCATGTGGCGACGTCGGGACCATCAGCGCGTAGCATGAGGCTGCCGGTGGCGACGGTGGTCGGCGCGTCACCGAGCTATCCGGCAGCCTGGCCGAGGCGCGGCGACGGCGCTGGTTCGAATTGCGGGCCGAGAGAAAGGCGCTGCAGAGCCGGCAGGCTGCCCGGCGGCAGCGCCAGGGGCCGAAACTGGCTGCGTAGATCACGCCCGTCACCCTGGTGCATGCCAGGTGCGCACGCCGGTTGCTTCCTGGGATCGCACGGATATCAATCCGATGGCACACATGGTGCCCCGATGGTTAGTGTGGGGAAATTCAGAAGAAAAAGTCAGAGGGAGATAGTCAGATGATGAACCGCACGAAGGCACTCGCTGTCTCGATCGCAATGGGTACAGCGGTACTCTTCACTCCAGTTTCGGGTGTTGTGGCACAGACAACAGTTGGTGATGGCCTCGTGAATGTCGCTGTTGGTGACATCACGATTGCAAGGAACGTGGACGTTGCCGTAGTTGCTGATGTCGTCGCGCAGGTGTGTGGCGTGAACGTCGGCCCGGTGAACGTGCTCGCGAGGCAGGTCGACCTGAGCGGTGAGCCGGTGACCGTCTGCCAGTCGCCGCAGGGGCCCGTGACGATCCGCCAGTAGATGGACGGAGAAGCGCCTTCGCATGAGTAGAGGCCCGCCGGAGCGGGCCTCTACTCATGCCACAGTGACGCCCTGCAGGCCCTGTTGGCTCGTGTCCGGGGCGTCGGTGCCAGCCAGACCTTCGCGCTGGCGCGAGAATCGACGCGCCACGCCTCAGAGCATGGGAGCGCCCGATCCTGATCAGCGGCGAGTGTCCACGCCAGCGACGCGACTGACTGGCACTCGGCCCCGACCGGGAGAGCCAGCGGCCGTGCCAGCGGCGGCCATGGACCCGGGCCGTGCATCGAACTTTCTGCGCTCCGTACGCTGCCCGTACGGAGGCTCGGGCCTCGATGGTCCGTATCTCGCGACGTGTTCAGGGGAACAGAGTGTCTGGCCATGACAGAGCCCGAAGAGTTGTCGTCGGCCGGCACCTCTTCCGGAATTGCGTCCACTCCGGCCCCGCTCCAAGCATCTCCCAGCATCGATCTGGGGTGCCGGGGCCGCTGCCGTCTACCGACGAGGACCAGTCGCCTCGGCGGAGGGACGGTCGATCATGCTCCCTGGAGATTCCATGCGGCTTGCCGCTCTCGCTCTCACACTCGGCAGCCTGCTGCTCGCTGCCCACCCTACCCTTACATTGGCGGCGTCAGAGACGTCGACCGCGTCAACTCCAACCTCATCGGAGACGGGCGTCGTCGCCTTCGCTCCCAACGCGAGCAATCAGCCGTCATCTGGTCCGAGCGAGCGCTGGGTGGCGCCCCACGTCGAGACGTCGCTCTGGTCCGAGGCCGGGCCGCAGGCCGAGGAAGTGGGCGGCGCCCACCGGTGGGCGCCGCTCCGCGTGCTCGGCGAGGCGAAGAATGGACGCCTACCAGTCCATGACTCCTCCGGGGGCCGTCGGGGCTGGGTCCGCGCGGCCGATGTCGGGCCGGTCGATCCGGCGCTGGCGGGCGGCGCGGACGTGCCGCCGATCGGGCCACCGATCGCCTGGAGCGGTCCGGCTCGGGTCACGATGTACTCGTGCCTCGAACTGGGTGGCTGCGCCCCGACGGCGTCCGGGCTCTGGCCCGAGCCCGGCGTGGTCGCCGTCGATCCGACGGTCATCCCGCTCGGCTCGACGGTCTGGATCCAGGGGCTCGGCACGTTCCTGGCGGCGGACACCGGGTCGCTGGTCCGCGGGGCACACCTCGACGTGTACGGGTGGAGCTACCAGGAGGCGATCGCCTGGGGCGTCCAGGAGCGCGCGGTCCTGGTCTTCGCCCCGCGGTGACCGGGGCCGCCGAGGTCGACGGGGTAATCTGCTACCGTGTCCGCCGAAGTGCCACATCGGACCCGTCCTTCGGCTCTTGGACATCCTGCGAGGATGGGGGCGCGGACAGGAACGCGCGCAGTGCCGGCCTGGTGATCGCGTCGGTGCTCCTCACGGCCTGCGGCCCGCCGGCGGCCGCGCGCCCGCGCGAGGGGGCAGCGGTCGTGGTCGTCGGCGAGACGAAGCGCGTTGATGCGGGATCCGTGGCGCCGCCGACCCTGGCGCCCGCCGCGCTCGGCGCCACGCCGGTCCCGAGCACCCCCCAGTCCCCCACACCGTCGACGCCGACGTCGCCGGCCCATGTCATTGCGGCGACCGTGAAGGTTGGGTCGTCGCCGTCGTCCGGCCCCGGTGAACACCGCCCGCCCGCGGGTGCCGCCGGTCGGTCCATCGCCTTGTCCTGCACCTGCTGGTTCTGCGGATCGACAGAGGTGATCAACGCGGCGAGGTGCAGCGCGAGCCCGTCGCCGGCCGACCACGCCTCGTCGACCACTGGCCCTCGTTCAGCACGAGCGACTCGACCCGCCGGAGGACGCGGATCAGCTCGTCGGCGGGAACTGCAGCTCAGCGAACCCGCTGCCACCTTAGGATCAGCACCAAGACCATGTAGAGCAGGGAGCCGCCGAGCACCGCGATGGCGAGCAGGATGAACGAGATCGCTAGCTTGATGTCGGCCAGCCGCACGATGACCTCGTCGACCATCCCCCGTGGGACGCGACGACACCGCCAGCGATCCGCCGACGATATTGCCAGTGTAGATTTCGGCTATCCGCCGGCTCATCACCAGGTTTCGGTTTCCTCGCGCCGGGTTAGCACTACTCTGGCGCCATGATGTCAGAGGTGCGAATTCCGGAAGGCGCCAGAGCAGTGTTAGGCAACCTGCTCGTGCGGATTGTTGGGTAGATGGGGGCGTGACCGTGGACGAGGGCAGCGCCGGACCTGCCCCGACCAGGGCATACGCCCGTCCGAGAGGCCTGCGAGTGTTGGAGCCGGTTCGGACGGTCGTCGTTGTAGGACTGGCTCACGGCGGTGTTGAACGCGGAGATTCGAGCATGGCACCGACGGCAGTTCCGTCGCGCAGGTGGCCAAGGATACTCTCGGCCGCTACCATCGCCTTGCGCACCGCACGGGCGACGGGTGTGCTCAGACCGACCACCAGCTCCTCGGTGTCGGCGGCCTGGCAGCCAACCAGGAACACACGCGCCGGCAGCACGGCGAGGGCTTTAGCCAGGATGAGCGCCTTCGACGGCGTGGCGTAGTGCATGTCGGCCAGGAAGTCGCGGCGCATGTCCGCAGGCCAACTGCTCAGGTCAGGCACCTCCAGCTCCAGAATGTGCACAGTCCCCGGCGCACTACCGCGGTCCACCACGTCGATGACCACCAGCGCGTCGTAGCCGTCCATGAGCTCCTGCACCATGTGGATGCCGCCGATGCCAATCTCGATGACCTTGGCGTCGCCGCTATGGTCGGCTCGACCGGCCAGACGCCTGGCGACCTGGACGCCGAAGCCGTCGTCACGCCGGAGGAGATTGCCAACGCCGGCGATTAGCACCTTCCCCATGGGCCGCAAGCCCTCCGCGAGGCTACCATCCTCGGCTAATCGTCCAGTCCGCATCCGCAGGTGTTCACCTCGCGCACAATCACTCTGTCGGTTCCCTCGACGTAGATGTGGGTCGCGCACGGCATGCAGGGATCGAAGCTCCGCAGGGCACGTAGGATGTCGATGCCCCGATAGTCATCCGGCCCGGAGAACGTCTCCAGGATCGGCGTGTTCAGGATCGCTTCCTCGTAGGGGCCCGGCGCCCCCCACGGGTCGCGCGGGCTCGCGTTCCAGGTCGAGGGAGTGATGATCTGGTAGTTGCTGAGCGCCCCGTCGTCAATCACGGCGTGATGGGTCAGGTAGCCGCGCCCGGCACCCCAGAAGCCGACGCCGACTTGGGTCCCCGTCTTCGGTGCCTGGTACGCGGCCTTGACGCTGTCCTGGCCTTGCTTGACGAGCTCCTGGCCGATGAGCCAGTTGTCGAAGGCCACGAGGGTGGCGTGGGCGACGCAGTACGCGCGGCCGCGGTTGCGCTCGAAGGCATTCCACTCGTCGGGAATCTTCCATTCCAGCTCCGCCGCCGGTAGCCCGTCCTTCGGCAAAAGCAGCTTCAGGCTCCGACCGGTGGGCTGGGTGAAGCGGGTGTGAGGGGTGACGCCTGCAGCGGCCGTGCTCCAGAGTCGGGCCGTGCATTCCGCTTCGACGACCTGCCGGTCCCAACGCGGGGCCGTGCACCACGTGTATTTCTCACGCCAGTTCCGGCCGCTCGGGCGAGGCTTGGTCTCCATGTTCCAGGGGTGATTGGGGCTGATCGGGTTGCCGGCCGGATCGGTCGTGAAGCGGGGGGTGTCCCACATGTCGTAGTAGGCGTGCTCGATGAACTCCTCCAGGCCGATATTGAGCGCCTGGAGATCGGTCGTGACGAGCTCGCCGCCCAGGATGACGCCCGGCGTGGCCCAGCGCCGACTGCCCCAGGCGTTGCAGGCCTGGTACGATGCGTCGTAGGCAAAGGGATCATCCCACATCCCGGCATCGATCAGGTTGGCCGGCCGCGCGCCAGTTTGCCTGTACTCGGGGTTGACGTCGTAGAAGAAGTCGCACAGGTCGTCCCAGATGCCCACCAGCTTCTTCGAGTAGTCGAAAAACTGCGCGAGCCGATCCCGAATCTCCTCCCAGCCGCCTGCCGAGACTGCCACGTTGACGCCGCCGGGCACGGCCGACGTCGGGTGCGGATATTGCTTGCCGATGACGATGTACGCCTGGCGCGCGACGCGAGTCATCTGCAACGCCTCGAGGTACAGTGCCCCGCTCAGCGGATTCAGGTCGACCATGATGTCGCCGATCGCCCGATAGCCGTGGAGGTGGCCGCGGGCAGCGGGCGCTGACCGCGCCCGCTGCCAAACCTCGGGGTTGGTCTGTTCGACGATCGTTTGCGAATAATCCGGCCCGGCCAACAGCCCCAGGTGCATCGGATTGTCGTAGAGGAACTCTAGGGCCAGCATGAGATTGCGCATGACGATGCCCAGCGGTGGCGGCGGGGCAGCGAAGGCCATCTCGATCGCCAGGGATGAGGCCGTGGAGTGCGTCCCGCCGCACACGCCACAGGCTCGGCTACTGACCGACGCAGCGGTGCCCGGACTGCGGCCCTTGAGGATCACTTCGTAGCCGCGGAATAACGTGGCGATCGAATTCGCTTCCAGGACCCGGCGGTCCTTCAGGTCGATCACGCTGTGGAACGCCAGCGCCCCGGCGACTCGGGTGACCGGATCGAAATCCACCGCCTGGATGTGGCCGTTGCGCTCCAGGAGCTCCTTGATCCGCTCGGCCTGTTCGTCGAGCGGCAACACGCGGTACGCGTAGGGGTCCGCCACGCCGGGCTTCAGATGCGCGTTGCCGTGTTCGTCAAACTCGACCGGTAGGTTCTTGAAACACATGCGGCTGCCTCCGTGGCCGATGGCCTTCGTTCAGCGCTCCACCTCCTGCCGGACCGCTGCGAGCACCCGCTCGAAGCTCTCCTCGACGGCGGGGCTGAGCACGGTCCCGAAGTCGGCCTCCACCGCCTCCGTTTCGACGACTACCGTATCGGCGGGGAGGGCCCTGAAGTGGCGCAGCACGACCAGGGTGTGCTCCAGGTCGATCACCCCGCCGACGGCCTCCTGGAGCCTGGCGTGGACCTCGCCCGGATCGGGGAGGTCGCGCTCCGGACGATACCGACGGACGGTACCGGGCGGATCCCCCCGAGGATAGCCCGCCACGAACACCGCCCGCCGGGGCCCGAGCTCCTGGAGGCGGTGCAGGGCGCGATAGGCAGCATAGGCGGCATCCTCCAGGACTACGTCGTCCGGCCAGGGCAGTTCCTGGACGCGCCAGATGAACCGAGAGCCGAAATCGAGGTCGCCCAGCCACGGATTGCCCACCCCCGCGACGAGGATCGTGTCACCATTCACGTCGCTCCTCCGGCTATCGAGCTGGCCCTGCCGGATCGGCGGGGGTCAACGACGATTCGGCGGCGCCGCTAGCCAAGCTAGCAGATGCCGGAGCAATGCCGCAACGAATTGTCCGGTGTGTCGCATCGTTCCCCTCCTTCGATGCGCTGCCTCGTGGCGACTCCGTCATGCGGATCCGCTAGGCAGCCCGGGCCAGCTTCTGAAGGGATGGGGACAAGGGCTCCCCGTTCAGGAAGCGCAGCAGGGCGGCGATCGAGCCGGTGAAGCTGTCGCCCGTCGGCGGACAACCATTGAGCGTGATGACGGGCAAGCCGGAGGCACTCCGGAACTCCGGGCCCAAGAAGTCCCCGACGCTCATCGCACCCGTGCAGTTTCCCGGCAAGGCCGGCATGCCCCCTTGAGTCGCGCAGCTGCCAATCGCCGTCACCACCGCCGCGCCGGGTGCCAGGCGCCGCAGCCACTCGGCCGTCGAGATATCCTGGAGCCGGCCGTCGACTGTCTCTGTGCCCAGGACCGACCAGAAGCCGCCGAGCGCCTCGGCGATCCGCTCATCCGGCACAGATCCCTCGTAGACCACGAGGTACGGGGCGCCCAGCTTGCCAGTCGTCGCCTCCTCGAAGCCGTTCATCAACGCCTGGCCGGCCGAGACCGCGAGGATCGGGTGGTGCAGAATCAGCCGGGGTACGCCGGGCAAGCGGCCGAGGAGCAGGTCCTCGATGGTCGGGGCGGTGGCGCCTGTGACCGCGATGGTGCAGCCGTCGCAGCTCATGCCCGCCAGCCAGAAGGCATGCACGACGGCCACCGAGCCCGACGGATCGCGCCGGTCCTCGACCGCGATCGGCGTGTCCGACGCTCGTTCGCCATCGACGGGCGCCATCACGGGCAGCCGCGTGGAAGACAAGATGGGCAATGCTGATGCGTGTGCCGACATGGTACGCTCCCTCCGAGTCTCGTGGGTCATGGCGTCCTCGCCGCCTACTGACATACTGCGCCGGCTGGGCGCCAGTCGCTGCCGGACAGGTGGTGGCTCCCTCGTCAACGTGCTGACATCTGTCCCGCTGCCGACCGGTGCGCGGCAGGGCCGAACCCGACCGCGCACCCGCCATGCGCTCGAAGCCGAAGGACCCGCACGCTGCGTTCGTCCAAGCGAGCTCACTCTACAGCGATCTGCGCGACGGCGCGTCGCGATCGACACGCCTGTTGCATCCGTGACCGGCCGACCCGATCGGCCGGACGAACGGCCAGGCTGAACCCCACGATCGCGGCACCAGATGGTCCGCGTCATCATCACCAGCGTACAGACGGGCGGGCGCGGGGACATGGGGGAGGGACCCCTATGTTGGCAAGGCGGCCGACCTATCTTTCGGCGATGAGGGGCTCGCTCCTGGCCAGCCTGACGGCTGCCTGACGCGACGTGACGTCGAGCCTGGCCAGCACGGCAGCCACGTGATACTCAGCCATCTTCGGCGCGATCGAGAGTTCCATTGCAGCTGGATGGGCGCTACACGCCGAGGATCGGTTCGCGCTCGTCAGGATTGTCGAAGCCGCGCCCAGTCTGGGGGGCGAATTTCGGCGTGGGCTGCTCGCCCAGCGCGGCCACCACCATCATCTCCTTGGCGGGAGGAATCCGACGCCGCTCCTTGGCAATCGCGTATCCGAGCTCGGCCCCAAGCAGGATGATGATGCTGGAGATGTACACCCGGAACAGCAGCGCCGTCGCCGCGCCAATCGGGCCATATCCGCTGATCATGTCATTCTGCGCGAGGTAGAAAGCGATGATGCGTCGCGTCAGCTCCCAGAGCAACGCCGTTGTAAGCGCAGCCGGCCAGACATCGGCGAGATCGATCTGGCGGCGCGGTGTAACATAGATAGTGAACAAGGAATGCCCCCGGCGATGGTGAGCACGCTCAGCAGTGACATGGCAACTTGCCAGAGCATGGCGGTGCCCACGCGGGAGGGGGCGGTCGTGCGTCAGCCGAGCCGGGCGGCCAGGCGGGCATCGCTGCGGCACAGGGCATGGTCCTGCATCTGACTCTCCGCCCCGACCGCGGCCATCTATGGGGACGCAGGTGGAATACAAGCCACACAGCCGGGGCGCTCTCTTCTGCCCAATAGGCCGAAGATACGCCACTCCGGCGCTCGCAGCTTCGCGACGCAAGCGATAGAGTAGCCGGTGGGGGACAGCGACTTCACCGTTGGCGAACGTGCGTGGCAGGCCCACGAGGGCTGGCGCGTCCTGGATCAGCTCACCGGAGCACTCGGGTGGGTCCCAGACGGTTGAGCCTCGCACGGAGACTCCCGCGTCGATCCTGCCCCTTGGACGGCGCACGCATGAGCATTCCACGAGAGACCGGCTCGATCGTGGGAGCGCGAGCTGCTGGCGGAGTACGGGTGAGCGACGATCAGCACGAAAAGAGCAAGCTTATGAGTGATGAGACAAGTAATCGCACTACGCGCGAGGGACCAACTCTCGATGGCGTCGTCGTACTGGAGATCCGCAACCGCCATGTCGCGCGTGGCCACAGGATCGACGTCGCGCCCGACGCCTACGTCAGCTATTTCGAGAATACGTTCGGCGATCAGCTGGTGTTCGTCAGACGCCGGAGCGAACGGCACGCCACGCTCTGGCAGGGCGAGGATGCCTGGAAGCCGGTCCGGATCGCGGCCATCCTCCGGCCGTCCCTCACGATCCGCCTCGACGACGACGAGCTCGACTGGCTGAATGCCTGCCGCAGCGCCTCCGGCCTGGCCCCGCGCCAGCCGGAGCGTCCAATCAAGCCACCGGCCTAGTAGGCCGTCCTGCTCAAGAGAAACCGTATCAGGCGGCCTCCTGAGCGGGAGCGGCGAGCTTGTCCTTGAGTCGCTGGTAGAAGCGGACGCCTTTGCGCCAGGTGAACGGATGGGCCTGGTGGGCGTTGTAGGTGGCGATGAAGTCGGTGAGGGCCCGTTGGGCGGCGTCGAAGTCCGGGAGTTCGGCGCGCTTGAGGCATTTCTTGCTGAGGATGGCGAACCAGGCTTCAACAAAGG
>Ga0209382_10010348_pt1 | contig 11624 bp, 11 predicted proteins | sample SoiMetdeltSBSDD5_FD_187599 | JGI IMG/M metagenome (GOLD analysis project Ga0209382, IMG submission 187599) | Bulk soil microbial communities from a Populus tree surrounding site in Tennessee, USA - Soil MetaG P. deltoides SBSDD5 (SPAdes) (version 2) | ecosystem: Environmental > Terrestrial >...
ATCCTGCAGCGTGCGGTCAGGCGCCAGACCATAGGCGGCAATGCGCCGCTCGAGCCCCTCTTCCGCGCTGCGGCGCAGCTCGGCGCCCTCATTGACCGCCGCACCATCGACGCCGACCGAGAAGCGCGGCAGCACCGGCGCATGGGTGCGCGGGCGGAAGGAACAACGCTGCGCAATCTCCACCGTCGAGGCGAGCGCCTCGGGCAGATCGCCGAACAGAGCGGCCATCTCCGCGCGGGTCTTGAAGCGATGCTCGGGCGTCAGCTGGCGCCGGTCGGTTTCCACCAAGAGGCGGCCTTCGGCGATGCAGATCAGCGCATCATGCGCTTCGTAATCCTCGCGCCGGGCGAAAAACGGCTCGTTGCTGGCAACGATCGGCAGATTCATCGAATAAGCGATATCGAGCAGCCCGGGCTCAACCTGTTTCTCGGCGGCCGCGCCATGACGCTGCAATTCGACATAGAGCCGGTCGCCGAACAGCCGCAGCAAGGCCTCAGCGCGCGAGCCCGCCAGCGCGCTCTGGCCGGCGGCGAGCGCGCTGTCGATCGGCCCATTCGGCCCGCCGGTCAGCGCGATCAAACCGCCGGTCTCGCCTTCGAGCCAGGCGAGCTTCACATGCGGCGCCTCGTTCGACAGCGTTTCCAGGAAAGCACGGGAATTGAGCCGCATCAGGCTGCGGTAGCCGGCATCGCGGGCGGCGAGCAGAACGATGCGCTGGGGTGCCGGCGCCGCATAGCCGTTGCGCGTGGTCTGATCCTGGTCGCCGAAATCGACCGCGAGCGCGCAGCCGATGATGGGCTGGATTCCGGCCGCCGCCATTTTTTCGGAGAATTCCAGCGCCCCGAACATATTGTCGGTGTCGGTGAGCGCGAGCGCCGGCTGATGGTCGGCCTTGGCCAGATCGGCCAATTTGGGGATGGTGAGCGCGCCTTCCAGCAGCGAATAGTTCGAGTGGACATGCAGGTGGACGAAGCCCGGCCCTGCCGCCGCCGTGTCATCGCGATTCTTCATCCGGCCGATGGTGGGGAAGGCCTCCCGGCCTGTCTATCGCCACGCGCGGGAAAACCGGATTAATGCCGGTTTTCCCCAGGCGTGCCGGCTGACTTAGAAACTGCTGAAAAGCTGAGCCCAGATGGCAATGGTGGCCAGAAACAGGCTGATCGAAGCCAAAGCCGCGGCCTCTTCCATCAACGCGCGAAGCATAATCCCTCCTAAAAGAACGAAGGAGGAACATAGTTCGCTTTATGTTCCGGAGTCAAGTCCGGGCGGTGGGTCACTTTGATTTCACGATGGTGCAGCTAACGCCTCGCCCTCCGCTGCTGCAACGGCAGCTCTGGCCGTCTGTAAAAAAGCATTCCTGGATACGTTGCCAATGAGGGCGCCCACCCCCGCCACGATCACCGCGCTGACGATGAAGAGGAACCGCCGGTTGGTCATTGGCTGTCGCCCTACGCCATGGGACCAAAACGAGCCAGATTCGCAATAATTCCCGGCACTAGCGAATATATTTGTACTTCCGGCACCCCGGCGCCGGCGCTAACCTCACCGGTGGTGGGCAAAGATCGCCCACCGGCATGATGAAGCACGGCATTTCAACAACGCCACCGGGGGCTCACATGAACGCCAGACACCGCTTTATCGCGTTTTCACTCCTTGTTTCAGCGCCGTTTCTGACGCCTTCATCGGCGCAGGCGGCCAGCTTCTCAACTCTCATCAAGACGTCGCTCGTGATCGAAGGTTTGACCGGCGACAACAAGGGCAATCTTTACGCGCCAGGCCGCCAGCCGGGCGCAGGCGTGTCCTGTCCGGTCTATCGCGTCAATATTGCCAATCCGGGTACGACGCCGACCACGGTCGGATTCATCCCCGCACCGAGTGCAACCGCTCAGTGTTCGCCTTCAGGCCTCGCCTTCGATCGCGCGGGCAATCTTTACGTGGCCGACGGCGACAAAATCTACAAGTTCTTGCCGAACGAGACCACGCAACCGACCGCCACCGTGTTCGCAACGGGCCTGCCCGGCACAAACGGCGTGGCCTTCGACAAATCTGGCAATCTGTGGACCGGCGACGGCACCACCGGTCAGGGGCGGGTATGGAAGATCGGCCCCGCTGGCGGCGCTGGTGTCGAGATGTTTCGCGTTCAGCCGATGGCAAATGATGTCAATATCGATGTAGACGGTATAGGCGGCATAGGCCGCGATGCGCGCACGCTGCCGCCGGGAACCATCGACTTTGACGCCCTTACGCCCCGCACTGCCGCCAATACGGCCGGGTCGCAGCCGCTGGTGGCGAATGGCGTCGCCTTCGACAAGGAAGGCAACATCCTCGTGGCCGACACTGCACGCGGCGCGATCTGGAAGGCGAGCTTCACCAACAGCGGCGCTTTGAAAAGCAAGACCGGTTGCGACACCACCTTTCCCAGCAACACGCTCTGCCTGGAGAATATCCTCGTCGCCCATCCGCTGCTCGAAGGCGCCGACGGCCTGGCTCTGGACAATGCCGGCAACATCTTTGTCGATGCGAACGAACGCAACGCGGTGGTCGTCGTGGCCAACGATGGGCGCGTGATCGAGGTGTTTCGCAATCCGCCTGATGGCACCACCAATCTACGCAACGTCACGCCGCTTGAATTTCCGGCGAGCCCGTTCATCTCCGGAATCAAGCTTTGCACCTCGAACTCCGACAACAATCGGCGCGACAACTCTCCTAATACGGCGGGAGAAATCAAACCGGCCGGGCCGGACCGCGGCAAGATCTCCTGCATGGATCAACCGCTGGCAGTAAGGGGTCTGCCGCTGCCGATCCGCTGAACGGCGGCCTGTTCCGAAGCGGCGCCAACGCGGCGGCAAAAGAGCCGCGTTGGCGACCGCAGCGGAAGGAATTCACGTTATGAGCAAGCCCTTCAACTTGCCCGCCTTGCGCGGCAAGCTCGGTCTCGACCCCGCGCAAATGGCCGAGCGTATGGGGCTCGATGCGCGGGATTATGCCGAGCTGGAAGCCTCGCCGGAAAAAGTGCAGCGCATCCACGCCATGCTGGCTCACCTGGCGAGCCTGGACGTCGCCATCGAGCGCGGGCAGCCAAGCCTCGCGAGCACCACCATGCGGGAGAAGATTCTGGCCTGGCATCGCTTGCAGGCGGCGCAGGCTCCGAGCGCGTAACTTCCGCCACTTATCCGCTCCAGCCAAGCTTCAGTCGAGCTCGACCACCAGCCCCTCGCGCAGCGTCACGCGGCGGTCCATGCGCGCGGCCAATTCCATATTGTGGGTCGCGATGATAGTCGCCAGCCGCGAAGAGCGCACGAGCTGGAGCAGGATGTTGAAAACATGGTCGGCGGTGTGGAGATCGAGATTGCCGGTCGGCTCGTCCGCCAAGAGGATGCGCGGCGCATTGGCGACCGCGCGCGCGATGGCGACGCGCTGCTGCTCGCCGCCCGAGAGCTCCGCCGGCCGGTGCAGCAGGCGGTCGCGCAGGCCGAGATAGGCCAAAAGCTCCTCCGCGCGCCGCCGCGCCTCCGGTCTGGACAGCCCTTTGATCATCTGCGGCAGCATGACGTTTTCCGCCGCGGAGAATTCCGACAGCAGGTGATGCGCCTGATAGACGAAGCCGATTTCGTTACGGCGAAAGCGCGTGCGCTCGGCGTCGGAGCGGCCCGAAGTCGCAACGCCGTTGATGTAGACCTCGCCCGCGTCGGGATGCTCGAGCAGGCCTGCGATATGCAGCAGCGTGGACTTGCCGGCCCCCGACGGCGCCACCAGAGCCACCGATTGTCCGGCCCAAACGGCAAGCTCGGCGCCCTTGAGGATGTCGAGCGTCTCGTCGCCCTGCTGGTAATGCCGATCGACCGCATTCAGGAAGATTGCCGGAATTTCCTCTTCAGCCGCCGATTCAACGTTACTCATAACGCAGCGCCTCAACCGGATCGAGACGCGCGGCCCGCCACGCCGGATAGAGCGTGGCGAGGAAGGAAAGCGCGAGCGCCATCACCACAACCGCGGTGGTTTCGCCGACATCCATGTCGGCCGGCAGTTGCGAGAGGAAATAAAGCTCGGGCGGGAATAAATCAGTGCTGGTCAACCAGGACAGGAATCGCCGGATGGATTCCACATTGGCGCAGATCAGGATTCCAAGCAGCAAGCCGACAAACGTGCCGACCACGCCGATGCTCGCGCCGGTGATGAAGAAAACCCGCATGATGGCGCCCTGCGTCGCGCCCATGGTCCGCAGGATCCCGATGTCCTTGCCCTTGTCCTTCACCAGCATGATCAGGCTGGAGACGATGTTGAACGCAGCGACCACCACGATCAGCGTCAGGATCAGGAACATCACGTTGCGCTCGACCTGCAGCGCATTGAAGAAGGTGGCGTTGCGCTGGGTCCAGTCGACGATGAAGATCGGCCGCCCGGCGGCGTCGTTGACGAGCTTGCGGTATTCCGCAACCTTGTCGGGGTTGTCGCCATAGACCTCGATAGCGGTGACGTCGCCCGTGCGGTTGAAATAGGCCTGCGACTCCTTCAGCGGCATGAAGACAAAGGCGGCGTCGTATTCCGACATGCCGATCTCGAACACGGCGGAAATCTGGTACGACTTGATACGCGGTGTCGTGCCCATCGGCGTCACCGCACCGCGGGGGGCAACCAGCGTGACATTGTCCCCGGCGCGCAGCGAGAGCTGTTCGGCGAGGCGCCGGCCGATCGCCACGCCCTCGCCCTCGTCGAAACCATTCAGGCTGCCCTGCTTGATGTTTTTGGCGATGGAGCCGAGCTTGTTCAGATCCTCGGAGCGAACGCCGCGCACCAATACGCCCGAAGCATTGAACGGCGACGACGCCAGGGCCTGGCCTTCGACCACCGGGGCCGCCAACCGGATGCCAGGCACCTTGCCGATGCGCCCGGCCACCGCGTCCCAATCCGTCAAAGGAGAATCGATAGGCTGAACAAGGAGATGCCCGTTGAGCCCGAGAATCTTGTCGAGGAGCTCTGTGCGAAAGCCATTCATCACCGCCATGACGACGATCAGGGTCGCGACTCCCAGCATGATCCCCAGAAAGGAAGACCCCGCGATGACGGATATGAAACCCTTGCGGCGCGGGCTCAGAAAGCGCCGCGCCAACATCCATTCAAACGGGGCGAAGACAGACGTGCCGGTAGGCTCGCTCATAGAAATTCCTTGCGCGGCATTTCATCCGATTCTGGCGACGTCGCGCTAGCGTGGCGGATTTGAAGTTCCCCAGTAATCGGATCGCCGGCAGCGCACAGATTCATTGCGTCAACATTGCGAGCGCGTCGGCGGGCGGGAGGAGTTGCCGACTGCCGTCGGCCCGCTTCTTGACCTCGAGCTTGCCCTCGGCAAGGCCCTTCGGGCCGACCAGCACCTGCCAGGGGATTCCGATGAGATCCGCGGTGGCGAATTTGGAGCCCGGCCGCTCGTCGAGGTCATGATAAAGGACATCGATCCCCCTGCCTTGCAGGTCGCGATAGAGTTTCTCGCAGGCCGCATCGGTGTCCGATCCGCCCTGCTTCAAGTTGAGGATCGCGACCTTGAACGGTGCTACCGCCTCCGGCCAGATAATCCCCGCGTCATCGTGTGAGGCTTCAATGATGGCCGCAACGAGGCGGCTCGGGCCGATACCGTAGGAGCCCATGTGAACGGGCCGCTCGGTGCCGTCGGGCCCTGCCACCACCGCCTTCATCGGCTCGGAATATTTCGTGCCGAAATGAAAGATGTGGCCCACCTCGATACCGCGCGCGGAAACCTGCTTATCGGCAGCGAGGGCACCGAAGGCTGCGGGGTCATGTTTTTCCGACGTTGCGGCATAGAGTGCGGTCCACTGATCGACCATGCGCTGCAGCGCATCGACGTCATCGAAATTCACATCCTCACCGGGCGGCGTCATGTCGAGATAGTCGCGGTGGCAGAAGACCTCGCTCTCGCCGGTGGAGGCGAGGATGATGAATTCGTGGCTAAGGCTGCCGCCGATCGGGCCGCTTTCCGCCGCCATCGGTATCGACTTCAATCCCAGGCGCGCGAAGGTGCGCAGATAGGCGACGAACATTTTGTTATAGGCGTGCCGCGCGCCGGCCGGATCGACATCGAAGGAATAGGCGTCCTTCATCAGGAATTCGCGGCCACGCATCAGGCCGAAGCGCGGACGCACCTCGTCGCGAAATTTCCATTGGATGTGGTAGAGATTCAGCGGCAGGTCCTTGTAGGAGCGTACATAGGACCGGAAAATCTCGGTAATCATTTCCTCATTGGTCGGCCCATAGAGCATTTCGCGCTCGTGCCGGTCCTTGATGCGCAGCATCTCCTTGCCATAGTCGTCGTAACGCCCGCTCTCGCGCCACAACTCGGCCGGCTGGATGGTGGGCATCAGCATCTCGATCGCGCCGGAGCGGTCCTGCTCCTCACGCACGATCTGGCACACCTTCTGCAGCACGCGGTGGCCGAGCGGCAGAAAGGCATAGATGCCGGCGGCCTCCTGACGCAGCATCCCGGCGCGCAGCATCAGCCGGTGCGATACGATATCGGCTTCCTTCGGCGTCTCACGCAAAATGGGGAGAAAATAGCGGGAAAGGCGCATCAATACTCGCTGCTGGAATCGGTTCCGGAGGCAGACAAAGCGGATAAGCCGCGAAAATACAAGGGGCTGCCGGGGTTTCCGGCGACGAACAGGAAGTGACATAGGTTTCGAGATCCGCTAGCTTGCTCCCCGCGTTGTGCTCCCCTGGTCCCCTCTGGCCAAGGTCCACGCCGCAAGGTCCAAGTCTGGGGAGAAGGCCCGAAACGCGCACAGTTCGCGATCGCGAGGACCGCAAAGCACCGCAAAGGTCCAGCCGGGAAAAATTTATCGGAGACTTTTGAGCAGGGCGGTCGCCCTGCTCTTTTTATGGCGCGCCCTCAGTGGCCGCCGCGCAGCCAGTCCGCGAGCCTGTCGAGAGGCAGCAGGCGGTTCACATAGACCACGTAGCACAGCCCGAAGATCACGCTCGCTACAACAGTGGTCGATAGCAGTTTCAGGCCGAGCCGCGCGATGGCCGGCGCGCCGGGATCGGTGCCTGGAGCAATCTCGCCATCCTCGTCCTGGCGGCGGACCCCAAACGGCAGCACCGCGAACAGGGTGACCCACCAGATCAGAAAGTAGATGGCGATTGCGGTTGTTGTCGACACGGCGGGCCTATTGCGAAATCCGGAAAGAATTGAGCAACGTCCTTCCTCTGGCGGCGTATCTCTCAGACCGTCAGCACATGCATATGGCAGATCGGCTTCTTGCTCCATTCCCGCGCAACGGTAGAACGCACCGCACGCGAGACCGACTCGGCGACGGCATCGGGATCACGGCGACGCGCACGCGGCAGGTTCTCGACGATCTCCAGCACCACGTCATAGACGATGTCGCTCAAGCTTTCACCGGCCGCGTTGGTTTCCGGAATGCCCGTGAGCTCGATCGCCGGATCGGCGAGAAGCTCGCCCTGCTTGCTGAGCGCCAGCGCTATGGAGACGACGCCGGCAAAGCTCAGCCGCCGCCGGTCCGGAATCGTACGCGCCTGCGCGTCGACAAGGATCCTGCCGTCCTTGTAGAGGCGTCCGACCGGCACCTCGTCGATGATCTCCGGTCCGTTCGGCGCGAGCCGCACCATGTCTCCATCCAGGCAGGTGACGACTTTCGGCACCCCCGCACGCCGCGCCAGAGCGGCATGCTCCGCCATGTGCAGCGCCTCGCCGTGTACCGGCAGCACGATCTGCGGACGCACCCAGCGCAGCATGTCCTCAAGCTCGGCCTGGCGTGGGTGGCCTGAGACATGGACGAGATGGGTGCGGTCGGTGATCACTTCCACGCCGCGCACAACCAGCCCGTTGATCACGGCGGCGACAGCCTTTTCATTGCCGGGAATTGCGCGCGAGGAAAAGATAACGCGGTCGCCGCGATTGAAGGTCACTTCCGGATGATCATCGCGCGCAATGCGCGAAAGCGCGGAGCGCGGCTCGCCCTGACTGCCGGTGCAAAGCGCCACCACCTTGTCGGGCGGCAGATAGCCGTAGGTATCGAGGCCACGGAACGGCTGCACGCCCTCGAGATATCCGGTTTCGCGCGCGACCTGTACAATGCGCTCCATCGCCCGGCCGACGACCACCACCTCGCGGCCGCAGGCGCGCGCGGCGTCTGCGACGCTGCGCAGGCGCGAGACATTGGACGCGAAGGTTGTGACCGCGACCCGCGCGGGCGCGTCCCGGATCAGCTCGGCAAGGGATTTTCCGACATCGGTCTCTGACGGCGAGCGTCCTTCTCGCACGGCATTGGTGGAGTCGCCAATGAGCGCCAGCACGCCTTCGTCGCCGACGGCCTTGAGCTTTGCCTCGTCCGTCGGCAGACCAATCACTGGCGTGGCGTCGATCTTCCAGTCGCCAGTGTGCAGAATGGTGCCCAAAGCTGTACGTATGATCAGCGCGTGGGATTCGGGGATTGAATGCGCCACCGCGACATATTCAACGTCGAACGGCCCGAGGGTGATGCGCCCGCCCACCGGAACAATGGTCACGGGAATTTCCGGCGCGCCCGGCTCGCCCTGCCGCTTGGCTTCCAGCAAGGCGGCCGTAAACGGCGTGGCATAGATCGGCACCTTGAGCCGCGGCCACAGATCAATGATTGCGCCGATATGATCCTCGTGCCCGTGCGTGATGACGAGGCCGACAAGATTTTTGCGCTCCTCCACCAGAAAGCGGATGTCGGGCAACACAAGATCGACGCCGGGCACATGCTCCTCTGAGGCAAAACCAATGCCACAGTCGACCGCGAGCCAGGTGCGGCGGCGCTCGTCACCCAGCCCATAGATGGACAGGTTCATGCCGATCTCGCCGACTCCGCCGAGCGGAGCAAAAACAAGTTCTTGTATCGGGTCGGCCATGATCGTTATCGCGCCATCTCCCTTTGGGCTCCCGGTCCGAGTCCAAAGACGTCGCCCGCCGCAATAGTTTCGATGCGGCCGTCGGGCAGACGAAGCATGAGGTGACCTCTGTCGTCGATAGTCTCAAACTTTCCGGTCAATTCTTGGGTCGGCAGGCGCACCAGAATGGGATGTCCGACTCCGGAACAGGCGCCCAGCCAGTCCCCGCGGATCGCCGCAAAGCCCTGACCCATTTCCCATTGCTGCAGCCGGATCAGCATGTGTTTCGACAAGGCTGCAAACAGCTGCTCCAGCGAAACCGCGATGCCGGACGATTTCAGGTCCGTCACATTCGGCATTTGCGCCGGATGATGCGCGCAATTGATGCCGACACCGATCACCGCCCAGGAATTCTCTGCCTCAATCAGAATACCGGCGAATTTTGCACTTCCCACCTGCACATCATTCGGCCACTTCAGCGTGAGGGGGAAAACCATATTTTGCGCAAGCTCGCCAACGGCGTCATGGACGGCCAGCGCGGCGACAAAGGCCAGATCCCCGGCCCGGTCCGGTGGCACATCCGGAAGCAACAGACTGGCGTAGAGATTACCGGCTTCAGAAATCCAGCTATTGCCGCGCCGGCCGCGACCGACGGTCTGCTCTCTGGCAATGATCCAGAGCGGGCCGCGCTCGCCTGCCCGCGCCAGCGCGCAGGCTTCGGTATTGGTGGAACCGATCGTGTCGTGAATGATCAGTTGGAAACCGGCAGCCGCAGCGGATGGATCAAGCTGCATTGCCTAGAACAAAGACTTGGCTGCCGCGGCGGCGGCCGCTACCAGCGGCGCGGGAGCGAAGAAAAACAGGATGTTGAACAGACCGCTCACCCCGAGAACCGCTTTCAGCATCCCAGGCATCGGAACGAATTCCGGTGCCGGCTCGTCGAAATACATGATTTTGACGATGAACAGGTAATAATAGGCACCCACCACGCTCGCCAGCACGCCGATCACGGCGAGCATATAAAGGCCGGCCTGCATCGCGGCCAGGAAGACGTAGAATTTGGCGAAGAAACCCGCGAGCGGCGGAATGCCGGCGAGCGAGAACAGCAGCATGGCGAGGAAGAAAGCCATGCCCGGATTGGTGCGCGCCAGGCCGGCGAGGTCGGCGATCTCTTCCACCGGTCCTTCGGCCCGCCGCATCGACAGAATGGCGGCAAAGGTGCCGAGCGTCATCGCCAGATAGATGCCCATATAGACAAGAACGCCCTGCACGCCTTCCGCCGTCCCGGATGCCAGCCCGATGAGCGCAAAGCCCATATGGCCGATCGAGGAATAGGCCATCAGCCGCTTGATATTGCGTTGGCCGATGGCAGCGAAGGCGCCGAGCAGCATGGAGGCAATCGAGACGAAGACGATGATCTGCTGCCACTGGCTGGCGATGCCGGGAAAAGCGTCCAGGGCCGCGCGGATGAAGATGGCGATGGCGGCGATCTTGGGCGAGGCGGCGAAGAAAGTGGTGACCGGCGTCGGCGCGCCTTCGTAAACGTCGGGCGTCCACATATGGAAGGGCACCGCCGAGACCTTGAAGCAAAGGCCGGCGAACAGAAACACCAGGCCGAAGACAAGCCCGATGCCGCCCTGCCCGGCGGCCTGCGCGATGCCGGCAAAGTTGACCGTGCCGGTGAAACCGTAGATCAGCGAACAGCCGTAAAGCAGCATTCCCGACGACAGCGCGCCGAGCACGAAGTATTTCAACCCGGCTTCGGAAGCCCGTAGGGTGTCACGCTGGAACGCGGCGAGCACGTAGAGGCACAAGCTCATCAGCTCAAAGCCGAGATAGAGCGCGATCAGGTCTCCGGCGGATACCAGCAGCATCATGCCGAGTGTCGAGAACACCACCAGGATCGCATATTCGAACCGCCGTTCGCCCGCCGCCGCCATGTAATCGAGCGACATTAAGATCGCGATGGCAGAGCCGGCTAACGCCAGCACCTTCATGAATCGCGCGAACAGATCGACCACGAAGCTGCCATCAAAGACAACGAGCTTGTCGCCCGGCAACCACACCACCAGAACCGCAACGCCAATCAGAAGGAGGACGGAGAGCGCATTGATGGCACCCGTCGACCGGTCGCCGGCGAAAGCACCGATCATCAGCAGCAGCATGCTGCCTACCGCCAGCGTGATCTCCGGCAATAGCGGCTGCAGCGCCAAAAGTTCGGCTGGTAACATCATGCTCATGGCGCCACCGCTTTTCCCGCCGTCTCGAGCACGCGGTGATAATTCTCAACCAGCTGTTCGACCGAGGCGGCGGAGAGATCAAGCAGCGGCTTCGGATAGAGGCCAAAGAAGATCGTGCCAATCACCAGCGGGGCCAAACAGATGATCTCGCGATAGTCGAGGTCCTTGATGCCGGCGAGTTCCGGTTTATCCAGCTTGCCGAAAAGGATCTTCCGAGCCAGCCACAGCGCGTAAGCGGCCGAAAGGATTACGCCCAGGGTAGCGAGACCCGCGACCCAGGGATTGACCTTGAACGTGCCGAGCAGGGTGAGAAATTCGCCGACAAAGCCGGAAGTGCCGGGCAGGCCCACATTGGCGAGCGTGAATATCAGAAAGGTCGCGGCATAAAGCGGCATGCGGTTCACCAGACCGCCATAGGCCGCGATCTCCCGGGTATGCATGCGGTCATAGACCACGCCGACGCAGAGGAAGAGCGCGGCGGAAACAATGCCGTGCGACACC